>TARA_R100000935_G_scaffold50402_1_pt1 | contig 15343 bp, 14 predicted proteins | sample TARA_R100000935 | Tara Oceans TARA_R100000935 (sample SAMEA2621502) | marine metagenome | biome: marine biome (ENVO:00000447); feature: surface water layer (ENVO:00002042); material: "saline water (ENVO:00002010), including plankton (ENVO:xxxxxxxx)" | depth 5 m | reverse complement strand
TCTCGGTCTTGACCTGCCAGTAAATTTTCATCGAATAATAATTTATTATCTAGATAAGATTTACTAAACAACCCATCAGGTAGATACCAAGAAATTTTTTTTAAAATATATTCTTCTAAAAGATTTTCAGATGGTTTTAATCTTTTATCATATACAATGATTTCGTTAAAATTCGTTTTTATGGTTTTGGAAAATACAATATCTAGCTCTGAATTTACAGTGAAACTTTTAGTCTTTCTCTCAATAAAATTTGGATGCATTTTATCATCACTATCAAACCAATTAACATAAATACCTAAACAATTTTCGAATCCAAAATTCCTCGCCGCATTTCCACCTTTTAATCTATTACTAGGCCTTTTTAAAACTTTTATTCTATTATCAAAAGCGGCATAAGATTGCATGATCTTCCAAGAATTATCAGCAGATCCATCATCTATTAACAGAAGCTCCCAATTTGTATAGGATTGGGATATTACCGATTCAATCATCTCGGTTAAATAATCTTGGCGATTATATACCGGAGTTATAACAGAGACGAGACTATTGAAATCCTTAGACATAATAAATTAAAGTTTTAATATTTTGTATAAAATTCTAAAAATCAAATTTCTTATAAAAAATGGAATTTTTGAATGTTGAACGTTTTGTATACATTCAATATCATTATTATCTATTATATCCTTACTCGTAAATCCATAATTTCTAGAAAAATCATCCATTTTATTTCCAATATGATAAGCATAAGTCTTAAAAGTGGATAACCGATATAACCCCAGCTTATCTGAAGGATCGTCTAGATAAAATTCTTCATATCCTTTTTTAAATTTCATTTCTGGAAATTGTGAATTAAATTCTAAAATTTCACGTCGATACGTAGCTATAAAATGACCTGCCCCAAGAACTGCCTTTACTGGCTGATCTAGATAATAATGTTTCTCTTTCCATGAGAAATTATGTTTGGGTCTATTGAACAAATCTGCATTACCCATCCCATAAAGAAAAAGATCACATACTTCATCATCTATGATTTTCCCATATCGAATTTTCCCTTTTAAATATTGATTAAAAAAAATACTGGAATTCTTGTAAAGTGCTAAATGTGGAGAAGGAGATGGTGAAACTACTCCTGCTTTTAAATAATTAGAAAATATATCAAACACTGCTTTTTCCCAACCATTCATAAAAAGCACATCTGCATCCGCAACAGTGATAAATTTCTCAAATGATGATCTTGCTTCATTTATTACAGCATGAACTTTTCCTTTATTATCATTATAACTTACGTATTTTTCTATTAATCCTTTAGATTTATAATAGTCTATAACTTCATCCACTCTAAAAAAAGGTGATGAATTATTAATTATAGTAACAGCAGTAATATCAATATTAATAGTGTTAAATAAAGAATTTAAGCAAGTATCAAATACTTCAATACTTTCCTTATAATAATCTTCTGAAGAATTTGGTATATATACAGGTATTATAACCCGGTGTAGAAATTTTCGATTTAATAGTCCCTTTAATTTCTCTGGGTTTACACCTTTTCTCATTGTTTTAACTTTGTAATAATTCTTTTTAATAAAGACTTATTCTTAGGCCTTAACCAAATTTCAATTTCTTTTATCCATTCTTCATTAAGCCAATTGTCTAAATAATTATAGTTAAAATTCGTTTGAAGAAGAAGTTCTCCCGTTTTTATATAAGAGCTATTATAAATGTGGAAAGCAGGGTAATAGGTACTGACGTAAGGCTGAAACCCCATAACGGCAGAGCGAATACAGAAATGTTTATCTTCCCCCAAATAATTGATGTTCGGTATTTTTGAGAAAGAAACGTTTTTTTCAAGAATTTTTCTGGACAATAAAGTACATGCTCCTGTAAAGTCAACAGCATATATTCCCTTTTCTTTTAAATTGATCAAATCTTGAATATCAAACCCTTTAGATTTTGAAAACCAAGCATTTGGAGTATATGTGAAAGAGTTATTAAAGTGTGTCCAAAAAATCGAAGAGCAAAAATCTCTCCTTTGTTCAATTAAATTTTCTAAAGTTAGTGGTTGAATGATTAAGTCTGAATCAGTTAAAAATAAATAATCAAAATCATTATTTAGAAAAAATTCGATAACCTTATTTTTTATTACAGTTATTCTTTGATATAACGGTGGGACCCATCTTTCCTCACCAATGTAATTCTTTGATTTCATTAATTCGAACTTATGTAATAACGCGCCCTCCGTGTTTTCTACAAAATATTTCAAATAACTAGAACTCCTCACATCTATATTATCATCAAAAAAAGATAAAGTTAAATTAATATTACTTTTACGTAAATTCCCCAAACTTGTTAAGTGTTGTTTGACTATTTCTAATTCCTTTCTTACAGGTGAAAAATGTAAGATTTTATACATCCTTTAAATTTCAAATATTAATATACATTTTAATAAAGTCGAAAATTAATTTCATGAATATTACAACTACTATTTTAATTTAAATCTCAATCTGATTTACTTTTTTTAAATAGAGCTTAATATAAATAAGAAGCGCTAAGTATTTATGATTAAAATAGAGCCTTTTATTTAAAATATAAAAAGCAATTTTCTTTGCATGGGGTATCTTATTATCCTTAAAAGCTCTAACCGCATATGACTTTAAAATAAAAAACTCTGCCTTATTTTTCTTCAAAACCTCTGATAGAAAAACTTCCTTAAACAAGTCTTCAGACTTTCTTTTGATTTCATTGGTGTTTTCTTTGTAAAGCCCACTAGTAATAGCTAAAGAATGTTTTCTATACCAAAAGAGTACAAATTTTATGGGTTTATAGCTAATTTTTTCGTTCAAAAAAATTCTTAAATAAAATTCCCTTTCCTCTGCATAAAATAAATCCTCGTTAAAACGATATTTCATAATTGTAGAGGCCTTCCAAAGTGGCCCAGGAGAATTAAGATTGATTAAATTAAGAAAAAACGACTTTAATAAATCATCAGTTTCAATTTTACAAAGACCATCATCACAATTATTTAAATTGAAGTTAACAACTTCGAGGCTATCAAATTTCCGATATTGACAAATAGTTAAGTCCAATGATTTAGATGAGAAAAAGGGTCCTATTTGTAATTCTAATTTTTTGGGATGCATTAAATCGTCATCATCAAAAAATTGAATATACTTTGATCGCCGCTCTCTTGCCAGATCTAAACCATAATTTCTTGTCCCTGAGAGACCTCTTTTATATTTTTCCGTCTTTAAGTAATAATGAATTCTATTATCTTTATTAATGTAGCTTTTCACAACATCAAATGTACTATCTGTAGAAAAATCATCAACAATAATACATTCCCAATGCATATAAGTTTGAGCACTAATACTTTCTAAAGTTTCTCCAATTAAATGAGCTCGATTATAGGTGGCAAGTAAAATAGTTATTTTTGGTTTTTTTTTCAAGATTTTTAATATAAATTTTTTAGAATTAACTTCAATGTTTCCTTTTTGCTAAAGGACTGATGAAATAATATTTCTTTTTCGATACAAGCTACTTGAAATAAAATAATTATATTTTGCTCTAGTTTATTACTCTTCCACGCAATTCGCAAATTTTCAATTAACCCTAATTTAAACTGTTTATAGACCAACCTATTTCCTGCGAATTTTACAAAATCAGCTTCAATTCTTTTTTTATTTTTCAAATAATCAGTCAATCTTATGTTTTTATTATGGATATTTAATATTAAATTTAGTGTTGCTAAGTTCCAATTGCAATGCAACGCCAATTTATTAAACATCTTGTTTATGGCATTTCTATGATTAAGCTTTTGATTCGAATCGAAGAAAATTTGTGAAGTTAAACTCTCTTCTTGTATTCTGTATGAATATAAATTTTCTTGAATGTGATAAAAACTAAAATTTTGAGAACTCCTAATCCAAAAATCATAATCCTCCACTAAAAATAAGTCTGTACTATAACCTTTAAGCTTTTCAAACACTTCTTTTTTATATAAAAAAGATGCACCCACAAAATTCCCAAATAATATATTTTCAATGGGGCCTGTGACATGTTCTCTTTTTAAAATTCCATCAAAAGTAATTATATCATAATTAGAGAAAACAATATCAACGTTAGTTTTTTGGATATTTTGAATGAGAATTTCTAAAAAATTATGTTTTAAAATATTGTCGTGACTCGTCCATGTTAGATAAGTTCCCTTTGCCGCTTTATGGCCAATATTCAAACTTTCCGGTAATCTTTTATTTTCAGTATTGCTAATTATACTAACACGGTTATCAATCACTAAAAAATCTTCAGCAATTTTTAACGATTGGTCTGTAGATGCATCATCGACAATTATAAGTTCAAAATTTTTGTATGTCTGACTTAAACAGCTTTTAATTGCCTGTTCCAGATATTTCTCTCCATTATAAACAGGTAAAATAAGGGATATTAAGTAAGACTCATTCATATTTCTACTCTTTAGTCAAAAAATTAATTTATTGAATAAATTCAGCAAAGATGAAATCCATATCTTTGGCTACATTTTCCGGTTTAAATTTGCTCAAATCCTTATTGGGAATAACATAGCCTGAATTATTTAAAACTATGCCTTTTTCTATTGCTTGAGTAACAGAAGATATTGAATTGGAATCGAATACAGGCAACCTTAATAGGTTTAATTGCTCTTCTATATTCCCAGTTGCAGGTCCAACTACTATTTTATTAAATGTTAAACCTAAAAATAAATTTCCCGAATTTAAAATTTTAATCCTAGGTATTAATACAATATCTGCAGCAGACATCTTTAATGCCATTTCATTAGCATTTATTCTATTATAGGAAAAAATAAATCTTGGTGGCTGGTGATTATTTTTAAACCTATTAACAAAATAAGATCTTATATCAAAAAATTTTTTTAATTTCACTCGCCCTCGAAAATCATATTTTATTTCGGACCGCATATTGGTGGCAATTAGAACTTTATTTTTAACTTTTAATTTCTTAAAAGAAGAAATAACTAAATTTCTCTCAGCAAAATTTCTGATACTTCCAGGTGATATAATTACTAATGCCTCCTGATCTATATTTAACTTTTCACGCGCTTCAGATTTTGAAGAAATCATAAATGAGTTTTCATATAAAGGATGAAAAACTATTTTATGCGTTGCATTAGGATATTTTTCCTGATAATACTCTTTACTATAATTTCCAAGATGAATAAAAACATCCGTATTTTGCTCTATAAGCTCAAACAATTTTGTAAAATTAGGAGTCATGCCCTTATGCCTTTCAACATCATGTTTGGTATAAATTAAAACGGAGTTTTTTTTCCATTTATTGATCTCATTTCTTAAATCTGCTAATTGCTCATCTGTAGGTTCAAACCAATCGAAAATAGCTTCTGGCCAATGAACATTTACGATATTATAGGTGGCTGTGTATTTTTTGTAATTCTCATACACAAAAGTGTACTGAGAATACCTCTGAATTTCATCCAAATAAGTATTTAATTCTTTTTTGAAAGGAAGGAAGATTATCATTAGTTTATATTGGTATTCATTATTCCCGCTAATAATCCTTTTACACGGCTTAAATAAAAAGGTTTAAAATATACACCCTTCAATCTAAAAAGAACTTCTTTCAAAAGCGCTTTTGAATAATAATTCCTGACTTTTATTGGATTCGGATGGTATTTTTTTGAAAATAGTATTCTATTTCGTAACATATAATAATGATATAAAGCATTTTTGATACTTGTAAGATTCGAAACAGACACATATGAATTGATGGCAAGCCGAAAATTGTGTTTTCGAGCTTTAAAACACCAATCAGTTTCTTCAAAATACAAAAAATATTCTTCCGGCAATTTTCCAATTTCCTTAATTGCCTCACAATTTAAAAGAATACAACTCCCATCTATATAATCAATATCAAAATCAATATTTCCTGAAAGACTTACCACTTCAAAGTTATGACTTTTATGATATGTACTGCAACTGTCGGTCATGGCGAGCATGCCACCATCAGAGAATATTTTATCTGGGTTATTCCTATGAATAATTCTAGGCCCAACTGCCGCTAGAGTTTTATCTTCTGAAATAGTTTTAAGAAGGATGGGAAGTGTTAGATTATTTACCCTAATATCCGGATTTAGAATCCATACATAATCTGCTTTTTTATTAAGGGCAATCTCTATTCCAATATTATTGCCTCCAGCATATCCTAAATTTTTTTTTATAAAAATTAAATTAACAGAGGGAATGTTTTCCCTTAACTGGATTTGGTCTTCTTCATTCGAATTATTATCAATTACCAAAATCCTTAGATAATTATATTGCTGAACTTCTAAGTTTTTAAACAATGCGACGCTTTCATTAGCGCTGTTGTAATTTAATATTATTGCGTATATCATTGAATTTCTAAAACTCATTTACGTTTATATGCGGCTTTTATATAATACTTTAAAAAAAATTTATTTTGATTAGAAAATGGGTTTAGAACAAAATACCTTATCCAAAATTTAAATGAAGTTCTTTTATGCCAAGTATATCTGCAATTATTAATAAAACTCAAGCAGCTTTTGGCTTCATCTCGTCTAGTCACCTTTCCTTCGACACTTTGAGGCAATTTATCTTTATATAATTGATGAAATTGCAATGTAGATCCAATCCATGTCTCATCAACATTCCCCGGAGAAAAGTGTTCAATTAATATTTCTTTTGTAACGATTACCTTATATCCCAAGTTTCTTACATTTAAGGAAATACTCTGATCATAGTTATGAAACCCTGTTAAATTTTCTTCAAATCTAATATGATCATCTTTTCTAATTGCCATAAATACGCCATCTATTATGACAACTTCCTCAGTATTAGTATTAGCAAATCCCAAAGATTCTAAAATTGGCTTTTTATCTGGGTAGTGCTGAATGATATATTTAACAAGAAATTTAGTGTCATGTTCCCACCAAGCCGAAGGCATTTTAGTTTTTATTTTTGAACCAGCAACACCAATTAATCCAATTTTTTGATTTTCTTTAAAATAACATATTATGGTATTGCCCCATCCAATAGAATGAATTTTAATATCATCATGTAAAAAACAAAGATAAGGAGATGCGCTTTTCTCAATTCCTACGTTATACGCTTCAAAAATAGAATATTGGTTTTCGGAATTATCAACAATTATTAATTCATACTTACAACCTACAGTTTTTTTAATGTTCTCTGCTAAGTCAACGTTAATTGTTGATTCTCGGGAACAGATAATGATGGAGATCATTCTTTAATACCTAAAATTATTTGATGATATGGTTGTACAAAAGACATATCTATTACTTTAACTTCAAAATGATTAAAAATTCTTTGAAGTAAATTAAAATCAAAAATATGATGATGCAAACATCTATTTTTATAATTGCTTAAGGATCTATTTTTAAACTGTTCTCTTGTACCAGCAGGTAAATCCTTGCTCAAATTGTGTAATTCTAAAATTTCTGTTAGATGTGTTAAATCATCTTCATCAATATTGTTTTTAAAATCATCCTCTAAATGTGCAAATGTAGTAGTTGGTCTATTGTGGTCAAATGTATATTTTTTATCAGGTAGGATTAACATTATGGCACCTCCTTTTTTTAACACCCTCAACCATTCCTTGACAGTTTTAAGGGTATTAGCGCAATGTTCTAAACAATGGCTTGAAATAAGAAAATCGTAATTTTCATTGGGGATTGCTTTTAAATTATTTGCTTCACTAATATATTGATAACCCATTTTTTTTTCGAAATAATTAAAATTTTTCCCTTCGCTAATGTTCCCTTCCCAAGTAGTTTTAGAACTGAAATTACATCCGTCCAAAGTTTTCATTACTTGATAAATTGGAATTTCTCTTGTAAAAATTTCGCTTGGCCCTCCTATTTCTATTCCTTTTTTACCTTTAAAATATTTTAAATAAAGATTTATTTTTTTTATTGCATTTCTTTTTTTGAAAAAAAACTTCCCATGAATAATTGCTCTTATTCCAAATTCTCCCTTTTCTTTAAAAGTTTTGATAATTGAATTTATTATTGGCATATCATAAATAATATTTATCTGAATTTGAATAATAGTTATACTGATTTGTAACAAAAAATATTAAGCTGCAAGTCCATCCCAAAATTTAAATTTCTTTCCATAAATGGATATTTGGTAGTATACGCTTCCTTAATATGGTAATTGAATCCTGCTTTTTTAACTATCTCTAATATTTCATGTAGTACTTGTTCTTTGTTCGGCATACTATGATATTCGATAAAGAGATAATCAATATTTTTTATTTCATTTTCACAGTCCTTTATTACCTCATATTCTGCACCTTCAATATCAATTTTCAAAAAATCAACTTTTTTACCTGTCAAATATTTTTTTAAACTTGTACATGTCACTTTTTTATATTGGCCTATTTCTGTTTCTTTTTCAAGCCTGCCACCTGCACCTCTCTCAACGATAAAAGATAAGGTATCATCACAATTCCATACAGCTTTATTTATTAGCTCCACATCTTTATATCCAAAAGATTCCATATTTTTTTCTAAGAAAGTAAAAATATAATCGTCCGCTTCAAATGCAATTATAGTTGCATTAGGATATAATTGTTTAAAATAAATTATACTCATCCCTAAATTTGCTCCACAATCTATAATACAAGGTTTAGAACTACTTGCCTTAAATTTATACATTTCAGATTGAAACAATTCTGCATAACACATATTATATGAAGCAATATCATGAATGTATAATTTTTTACCCAAAAAGATTTTTTCAAAAGGTATAAAGCGGTCTATTTTATTTTCCTTCTGAGTTGATATATTTTTTGAGAAGTGAAAAAGACTTTTACTGTATTTAAAAGTTTTTTTGATGAGTTTTTTTATGTTAAGTAATGATTTAGAATTCTTCGAATCACCTACTTTCAAGAAAGGAGTTGGAAAGTTGTCCAATGAAATAATTATGTCACCCTTGATTTCAGCAAAAGGCTTCGTAATTAATCGCTTTTGAATAACTAAAATACTATCATAATAATGTAATGAATGCGTGGAATTTGTAAATTCACTCACTTTCAAAATTATATCTCTTGAATGCCAAGCATTAATTGAATCAATAAAATTTTTACTGTATTCAATAAAACTATTAGGATTTTTATAACCACCCCCATATTCTTTCCAATACGAGGTGTGCAAATCTTCACAAAGATAGATCCCATCGTCTGAAATATGCTCATATAACTCCTCAAAAGATACGATTTGTTGATTCATTGTATGACCACCATCATCAATTAAAATATCAATTTTAGGGACTTGAGATTTAACATAATTCAGGAATTCCTTGTCTTCCTGTGAACCTATAAAAATTTTTGTATTGTCTGTTTCAAATTGCTTACATAAAGGATTAATGTCTAAAGCAAATATTTGTGCTTCTGTTCCAAAATAATCTCGCCACATATTTAAAGACCCTCCTTGATAAACTCCTATTTCCAATATAACAATTGGTTTATTTCGATATTTCTTAAACCAAAAATCATAAATATCAAAATAATGAATCCATTTGTGAATAGCATTATCTGTATTATTTTCAAAATAATGTTGAAATTGTGACATGTTATTTTATCCTATTTTCTTAATACAATTAAACCAATTGGGTCTTACTATTGAATTTAAAAACTCATTATTTTGAACAAAAAATCTATTTCCATATACTGTATCTGCAGTGACACTAAAGGAAAGTTTAGATTTTTCGGTCGTAAATCGTTTAACATAAGGAATAGATAAATTGAATTCTATTTCATAATCTCCAGAAGCCAAACTACATGGTGGTATTGTAAAGATAACCTCATAGATACCTATATCTATTTTATTGTGTTCGTTGTAATCATTATATAGAAGACCAATTAGTGGGTTGCCAATAGATGAACTTATATTAACCCCTACAACAATATCATTAAGAGTTTCTCCCAGTTCAAATTTCATTAAAATTTCTATAGGTTCGGTATTCTTGAAAATTTCAGTTTTATTTACTGTGAAAATTTCAGTTTTCAATAATTTCATGCTATTATCCCCATCTTCACCTGTCCAAATCTTTCGATTAATATTAGATTTTAAATAATTATTTAAAACATTATCAATCCTTCCAATTAAGGCAGTAGTTCCATTTTCAAGCAAAAGTCCTCTTGTACATAGATTTCTTATACTTGACATATTATGACTCACAAACAACACTGTTCTACCTTCTCCGGATGAAAGATCCTGCATCTTGCCAATAGCTTTTTTCTGAAATTCAGCATCTCCCACTGCTAATACCTCATCTACCACTAAAATCTCCGGTTCTAAGTGTGCGGCAACTGCAAACCCAAGGCGCACCGTCATCCCGCTGCTATATCTTTTTACAGGAGTATCTATATATTTTTCACAACCGGAAAAGGCGATGATCTCATCTAGTTTAGATTTTATTTCCACTCTGGTCATCCCCAGCACCGCACCGTTCATAAATATATTTTCGCGCCCAGTGAGTTCCGGATGAAATCCAGTGCCTACCTCTAGCAAAGAAGCTATTCGGCCCTTTATTTTAATGCTACCTGTTGTAGGTGCAGTAACACGCGATAAAATTTTAAGTAGCGTAGATTTACCTGCCCCATTTTTACCAATGATTCCTAAAACTTCCCCATACTTAACCTCAAAATTAATATCTCGTAAAGCCCATACATAATCTTCATTTGCCTTTTCACTGCGGTCATTAACTGCACCTATTTTAAGATAAGGATTCTCTTTTCCTCTTATATTATGCCACCATCGGTTAACATCATGCTGCAAACTGCCCGTTCCCACAGTTCCAAGTCGGTATTGTTTAGAGATATTTTCGGCCTTTAGTATGATGCTCATTTTGTGTGTTTACTCTTAGTAGTTAAATAAAAATCAGTAATAATTGACCGCTTTTTAAAAATTTCCAATTGCCGTTATTATTACTGAAATTAAAAATTATTAAAATCAAACTTAATATTAAAGTGGGAAATTTTGAAGTTGAAACGGTGTCACATCAAAATCTTGAGAATTGGATATTTTTGCATAACGATCAATATATTTTACTTCACAATTAAGTTTGTTTTTCCACTCCTGTATTATTACGTTTTCATGAATCCTATTAATATCGTCTAAATAAATACTGTAATTACTAGCTAATTTTAATTCTAAAAATGGAATTGCTGAATATCGTGCGTAGGGTGTACTTCCGCCAAATGGTCCATCTACTAAAACCAAATCAATCTTTTTAATTTTCAAAAGTTCCCTTTCCAATACCTTAGAATCATACCATGTTTTTTGATCCCTAAATAAAATATCATCCTGAACTTCCTTTAGTGGCGCATAAATAATTTTCACATAATCTTCGAGCTTATAAATTTTCAACTGCCTTTCCATTTCGTATGCCCATTTTTTATCTGATTCTACAGAAAAAAAAGTTGCATTTATTTCCATAACTTTTAATAGTTTAGCTATAAAAAAAGTGGACGCCCCTGAACCAAATTCAATAATATTTCTGCGCTTATTAATAGAAATATCATTTAAAATATGTAAGATAGTACATGGGGAAATTGCCCAAGCAGAAAAAGGTATAAAGCTATCTTCTTTAAATAACTGTGAAATTTGAGAATAGCAAAAGGTAGTTTGCTCATTAAGACGTTGTTGGTCCTTAATCAAATTCACTCTTAAATCTATCAATCTTTTTATTTTATTTTTAAGTCTTTTAATCATTAAAATTTGATCTAATAATATTCTACTAAGTAAAACTTCAAATCTTTTTTAAAGAACATAAAGTTATCTTTTTAAGATTGTTAATTTTAGAATGAAGCGAAAATTTATTCTTCACAATCTACACTGTATCAATAAAATTCTTCTCTGTCCTATTAAATATAACCAACCCGAACAGAAATAATAAAATAGATAAGAACAAAGTATAAATAAACCCTGTTAAGGTAAACGTGCCTGTATCTAAAATAATATACCTAAAGCCTTCAATAATTTGAGTCAACGGATTATATCTAACCAACCATGCCCAATCCGGCATTTTAGATTCCACCTGGCTTAAAGGATATGGCACCGCCGAAATATACATCAATAAAGTGGTGGCAAAACCAATAAGCACCGTTAAATCTCTATATTTTGTGGTTAGGGCAGAAATGGTCATTCCGATTCCTAGACCTAAAAGCGCCATCATCAAAACATACACCGGAAATAGAAATAAGCTACTATTTGGCGAGATCTCAAAACCTTTATACAGATAATAAAAATAAAACACCACTAATATAAAAAGTTGAATTCCAAATTTAAACAGATTGGATATTACTGTTTTTAATGGCATGATCACTCTAGGGAAATAAACTTTTCCAAAGACACCTGCATTGGCGGTAAAGGTATTGGAAGTCCCGGATAAACACTGACTGAAATAATTCCAGGCCGTGATTCCTGTGAGATTAAATAAAAATGATGGCACATCTCCGGTGGGAATACTTGCAATATTATTAAACACCAAGGTAAATATAAAAGAGGTAAACAATGGCTGAATTAAAAACCAAAGCGGCCCTAAAATAGTCTGCTTATAAACGGTAACTATATCTCTTTTCACGAAGAGAATCAGCAAATCTCTATATCTCCAAATCTCGTGGAAATTCAAATCAATCAATTTTCTCTTAGGGGTGATCTCGTAAAGCCAATCTGAGTTGGAATTTTTCAAATTTATAAAGTTGTTTTATTAGACGAAGTTAACAGATTAATTGAATTTAAAAGAAACCTTTTCTTTTAAAAAGCAATGCTAGCTTGTTAAAGTCTAACTAGAAATTATATTACTAAATTTATTTATCACAAGATTTAGATGGTTTGAATATTTTATTGTTAAAACAATATATTTGCTTAAACAATTATTACAAAATTGAAAAAATTATCCATCCTTATTCCGGTATATAACGAAGAGAAAACAATAATTTCAATCTTAGATGCATTAAAAGATCTTAATTTAAATTACAACTTAGAAAAAGAAATTATTATTGTTAATGATGCATCCACCGATAATACACAAGTACTAATAGAAAAATTTCAAAGAGAATACGAACTTTTGAATATCATACTATATAATCAAACATTAAACAAGGGTAAAGGTGCAGCTCTTCATAAGGCAATAGAAATAGCTAATGGAGACATAATAATTATTCAAGATGCCGATTTAGAATATGATCCGAGTGAATATAATTTACTTTTAAAACCAATTATGTCAGGGAATGCAGATGTGGTATATGGATCGAGATTCATGGGAGGAAATCCTCATAGAATTTTATTTTTTTGGCATTCTATAGGAAATAAGTTTCTTACATTTTTAAGTAATGCATTCACAAATCTTAATCTGACCGATATGGAAACATGTTACAAAATGTTTAAATCTGAAATATTAAAAAGTTTAAATTTAAAGGAGGCTAGATTTGGATTTGAACCTGAAGTTACAGCAAAAGTATCTAAAATATCTAAAATTCGTATTTATGAAGTAGGAATATCATATTATGGAAGAACTTACGAAGAAGGTAAAAAAATTAATTGGAAAGATGGTTTACACGCCTTATGGTGCATTTTTAAATATAACGTGATTTCTAAATAAAATGATTAATATTAACTCAATAACCTTACTAAAGATTGCAACTATTATTGTTTTAACAGTTGGAATATGTTACAATTTTAATATTGCTAATTCTTCAAAATATGATTCTTATGGTGATGCTGCTGATTATCTACAACTCGGACTCAGCTTAGCTAAAACAAATAATTATGGCCATTTAAAATATAAAAATAACGAAAATCTTAATGAAAATTTTCGTAATAACAATATTGCAAATACAAACTATGAATTTGGTTCTTATAGTACATGGAGGCCTCCAATATGGCCTTTTTTAATATCGGGTATTTTCATATTATTTGGTTACAAGTTAATTTATTTAATAATTTTTAAATTTATCCTCCATGTATTAGGTTTATATATCTTTTATAGAACCCTAAAATTGATTAATTTAAGAATAGAAATTATTTTAATCGGGCTAATATTTTATGGGTTAAATCCAGCTTGGCAAATTTATTCTAGAGTTTTTCTTTCTGAGCCAATTACGCTTTTCTTTATAACCTTATGGGTTTACCTTTTGGTAGAATATTCAAAAAGAAGAATTTCATATTGGCCTCAAGCTATAATAGCAGGCATACTTATATTATGCCATCCTTATTTCATTTTTCTACCTTTTTCAATATGGGGTATTCTTTTTTTTAATAAAATATTTACTCTTAAAAGCATTACTTTCTCTGGTATTCTATGCGTACTAATTATTTCTATCTGGGTAGTAAGAAATATGGTAATTTTGGACACAACAGAAATCGTTATTACTACCTCAGCAGGGGCCGTAATGGCTAAAGGTTGGAATAGTATGGTATTAAGTGAGCATTCCAATACTAAAGGAGACCTAGCAAATGAAGGTCTGGTTCTTAGAAACTATGATTATGACACTTCATTATATTATAATGAATTAAAGCGAATGAAATTATTTAAAGATGCCACTTTTCATTTTATAAATTCAAATAAAGATTTAGTACTTCCAATAATCTATAAAAAAATAATTAGTGCGCTGAATCCAATTCCCGAACAACCTAAACCAGGAATTTTAGAAACTGGAAGATGGATAATCCAGTTTCTATCTCTGGTCGCAATGATTTATATAATTGCCTTCATTGAAAATAAACTCATCGTATCTCTTGTAATTGGACTACTAATTTCTACTATTTTGATTACTATTCTTACCTATTCTGGATTCCGCTTTAGAATGCCACAGATTGGAATAGAAGTTATATTTATTTTAATAACACTTCAAAATTTAATCTTTCAAAAGGGAAAATTGGAATTTAATGAACATTGAAAAAGAATAAATTAAATATTTTTTTTACTCAAAATTTCGCATCGCTTTCTTCCAAGTTTTCTTAAGCTGATTTAGCTTTCCTGGCGCTTCCCCATAAGCATTATATTTATTATAGGAGTAGCCATATCCGTAACCATAGCCATAGCCGTAGCCGTAGCCATACCCATATTTTGCACGATGCTGGAAATAGTTTAGTACAAAACTGATATTTTTAATTTCTCCTTTATAGTATTTTTCATTGATAGACTCTAACATGCCTCTTTTGGTATAATCCTGCCGTATCAAGAACAAGGTTGCATCGGCATATTTTACAAGGTTCATAGCATCGGCAACGATCCCAATTGGTGGAGTATCCATTATAACATAATCATATTTCTCCTTTAATTCATTC
>TARA_R100000935_G_scaffold35531_1_pt1 | contig 15386 bp, 12 predicted proteins | sample TARA_R100000935 | Tara Oceans TARA_R100000935 (sample SAMEA2621502) | marine metagenome | biome: marine biome (ENVO:00000447); feature: surface water layer (ENVO:00002042); material: "saline water (ENVO:00002010), including plankton (ENVO:xxxxxxxx)" | depth 5 m | reverse complement strand
AATGGCGCGCAACCCTCTGGCAAAGCTGAGATCGGTCTTGGCGTTTACCTGCATCTGGCCAACGCCGTCCATCGTATATTCAATCGGGTCCTCGACGGTCATGATGTTGCGCTGCCGATCATTCAGCATATCCAGACCAGCATAAAGCGTCGTAGTCTTGCCCGAACCGGTCGGGCCGGTCACCAGCACCATGCCATCGGGCAGCGCAAGAATACGTTTCAGCACCATATTATCGCGATCCGACAGGCCAAGATGGTCAATCCCGCGCAGTGTCTGCCCCCGGTCCAAAAGACGCAGCACCACGCGCTCGCCAAATTGAGAGGGGATCGTCGAGATGCGCACATCAAGGTCATACCCACCGACCCGCAACGACACACGGCCGTCCTGCGGAAGGCGCTTTTCAGCGATGTCGAGTTTGCCCATCACCTTGATCCGGCTGACGAGCAGCGGCGCGAGCGCCCGTTTCGGGCTGATCACCTCGCGTAGAATGCCGTCGACCCGAAAGCGCACCAAAAGCCGCCGCTCTTCGGTTTCGATATGTACGTCAGACGCGCCTTCCTTGACCGCCTCCAGCAGCAGGGCATTGATCAAGCGCACCACTGGCGCATCGTCGTTTTGGGCCAGCAGATCGTCTATCGAAGCGGCAGTGTCCGCAAGCGAGGCCAGATCATCGTCTGCATCTGCGGCCACCTGTGCGGCCTCGGAAGCGGAATCGCGGTAGATCGTGCCAAGGGCCGCTTCAAATTCGCCAGCCGATATTTCCTCGAATGTCACAGCCGCGCCAGATACGCGTTGCGCTTCGATCAGGGCTTCGAAAGAGGCATCATGGCGGTATTGGCAGCGCGGCTCTGCGCGGTCTTCAGAGACAGGTAATAGAATGACCCCTTGGCTTTGCGCGAAACCATAGGAAAGGCGGGTCTGGGTGCTGGCATTGGTCATTGCGACGATCCTAAGAGTAAACGCGCCGAGACACGGCCCGGTGCCGGGCGTCGATCCACCTCGAGCGCCTCTACCTTCACGTCGTGCTGCCCTTCCAGATCAGAGAGCCACAGCAATATGGTCGCAAAGGGCGTATCATCCAATGTGACCCGAATGCTGTCATTTTCAGGCTCAATGCGCCGCAGGGTCAGATTTGCCGCGGATGCCGAGGTGGTGATCCGCGTGGCGAGAGGCGTGTCGTTGAGCGGTGCCACTGCCACGATCGTGTCGACTGACGCTAGCGCGGCTGTGTCCTGAACAAGGCGAAACGCCAGAATATCTGCGCGTGCTTCGGCCTGCGCACGTTGAAGGGGGGCCCAGAGGAATTGATAGCCCGCAACCACGATGGCGAGGGGCAGCACAATGCCCACCAGACGCTTTTCACGCGGGTTGAGCGCGGCAAAAGCTTTCATCCGCCATCCCCCCGCGCGATCCGCATTTCGACCTCTGCACCGCCATCGCCCGCTGTGGCGGCACCGCTGCGCACGGCGAAGCCCGACGCCTCTAGGGTCTGCTCGATGCCTTGCAGGTCGTCCAGACCAGGGCCCTGCATGAGCACCACCAATGTATTTTCAGTTGCGCCCCATGCCATGCGCCTGAAACCAACCGGCGCGTCAGTCAGCACGCGTGAGATATCGCTGAGCAGGGGCAAAAAGCTGCTTTCCGTTGCAACCACCTGCGCGGGCGTCAGGCGCGCCAGAACGGGGCCAACCTCCCGCGTTAGGGTCAGGCCGGGCAGGATGTCCGATATGGCCTGCTCTGCAGCACGGCGCTCTGTCTCAGCGACTTGACGGAGGGAGCGCACATTGAAAGCCGCGACGGCCAAATGCAGCACCAAGGCGGACCCCACAGTGACGGCAGCCCACTTCCACGCGGCCAACCCCCGCGCCGCAGCGTTGCGCGGCCGAGCAAAACTAAAGGCCGCATCCATCGGGTCCGGTGGCGGTGGGGCGTCCGACAGATCTTCGGCTGGAAGAGCATCGCCCAATGGTTCGCCGAGCGCACGCAATGACGGCCGGCCAGCGCGCTGCCACAAAAGCGGCAGCATATCCACATTTGCTGCAAAGCCCGTCCCGTCAGAGCAGCGCACAACCGCCCGATTGCCTTCTCTCCAGACAGCCCAAGCGGGGCCGGTATCGAACGGTGGACGCGGGATTAAAAGATATTCGGGCAGGTGCGGCGCATCTTCCTGTGTCACCTGCGCCATCACATCATTGGACAGGACAAACGCCAGGTGATCCCCCGGCGCGGCACCGGAAAGCGGGCCTTGGACGATCTGCACGGAATGCAGCGGGGCGGCGATCCGCTCTTCGACAGCGAAGGTGATCAGCGCCTGCCGTTGCCGCGCGTTGGATTTGGGTACATGGACGATAAAACTGCTGACGTGTTCTGCGCTGACCGGTCGGGCGGCCAGCCCATCGACTTGCGAGCAAAAGAGTTCGGCACGTGCAACCATGGCCAAATTTTTTGTCGTCAAAGGCACTCTCAAAGCGTCAGAGGCGGGCAGCCGTACAGGGCGCTCCGAGGCGTTTAAATCTGGCTTAATGCCTTGACTTATCACGAAAAATTACCTTTTCAATCGTCCCGTTGTTGCAATAGTATACGGAAAGCCACGTAACAGATAGGGAAACAGTTTCATGCGTCACTGGAAAAAGCTGCGGGGCCGCCCCGCGTCGCACCGCAGCCGCCGCGACGGTGAAGCGGGCGTAACTCTCATCGAGATGATGGTGGTGCTGGTCATTATCGCGCTGGTGGCGGCGATCATCGTGCCCAACGTTATTGGACGCCCTGACGAGGCACGCGTGACCGTTGCGCAGTCGGACATCCGCGCTGTCGGCTCTGCGCTCGAACTTTACCGCTTGGACAATCGCACCTACCCCACGACCGCACAGGGATTGCAGGCCTTGGCCGTGCGCCCCACCGCGCCGCCCGAGCCCCGCAACTGGGTCGCGGGGGGGTATCTAACCGCTGTGCCGGTTGATCCTTGGGGAAATGATTACATTTACGTCTCTCCAGGTGCGAATGGCGGATTTGATCTGGTGTCGCTTGGGGCAGATGGTGCACCCGGCGGCGAAGGGGTCGCGGCAGATCTTGCACATGGGCAGTTGCAGGCCAGCAGGTGAAAACCACGCCCCCCCCTGCACGACACCAAGACGCGGGCGTAACGCTTGTTGAAGTGCTCGTGGTGCTGGTGCTGGTGGGGATTATGGCCGGGATTGTCGGGCTAAGCATCGGCAGCGGATCACGTGGCGATATTGCCAAGCAAGAGGCCGACCTTCTGGTCGCCAGGCTCAATCGGGCGGCGGACGATGTGATCCTGACGGGGGTGCCGATGGGCTTCGTTTGGGGCGCGGAGGGCTATAGGTTCGATGTCTATAATGGAGAAATCTGGGTGCCGCATCCTTTGCCCGTCCTGAAAGAACCGCATCTGCTAGCCGGTCGCACGCGGATCGTTGGAAGCGCTGGCACGATCGTCGTTTCAACAGATTCGCGCCCGACCGAGGACAGCCCCTTGTCGCTTGAGCTGCGTGCGGGAGACGGCGCGGCGGAATATGTTCGGTTCGACGGCATCAGCGCTGCGCACCTTCAGGAGGTAGAATGACACGTCAGGGCGATGCAGGATTCACGTTGATCGAGGCGCTGGTGGCGATGGCCGTCCTTGCCTTGGGCGCGGTATCTCTGCTTTCGGCCACGCAGGGGCATAGCAAACGGATCACCGATCTGTCGGATCGGGTCGCGGCACGGTGGGCCGCCGAATACCGCCTTTCAGAAGTTCGGGCAGGCGTGCCAACCGGTGCCGAGCCGCTTGAGGTATACGGCATTGAATTCGATCTCAACGTGACGCGCCGTCCGACGAACGATCCCGCTGTGCAGGCCGTCTCTGTCGGCAGTGCCCTTTCCGGGACGGATCGGGTTTTGTATATTCTGGATGGATATGTCGCGTCAGGAGACCCGTCATGATGCGCTTTGATCATGGGGCCAAATGGCTTCGGTTGGGCGTGATCCTGACCGCAGTTTCCAGCGTGGCCGCGGCGGGTGCGGAAGCGACTTGGCATGTGCTGGGCCATGATCGCGTCATCCCCCCTGTCGCGAAGCTTCGGATCCCCGCACAAGAGCCTGAGGCACAGCCCGATCTCGCGCCTGCGCTGGCTCTTGCGCCGTTTGGCGCTGCGGAAGTCGTGGTGGTAGATGCGCAGACGGCCGCGATTCCGCAAACCCTGATTTTGCTCGGGGTCATCGTGCGCGATGATCCGGCCCGCTCGCTGGCGTTGCTGCGGTCGGACACGACCGAGGGCAACTATCGCATCGGCGATGAGGTTGTCCCCGGTACAACGCTTACCGCTATTTCACAAAACCACGTGACCGTGCTGACAAAAGACACCGAAAGCCGCCTGTATTTTGCCGGTGCGGATCTGGTCTTGGATGGTCCGCAGGTCCCCACGGGCGCAGAACGGCTGCTGGCGCTTATTACCTCTGGGCAGGGCAGTTCCATCAGTGAACAGGTGGATGCCGCTGCACGCGTTCAGCCCGTGACAACACAGGATTATATCGACATGTGGCGCGACCGCATCATCGCCAACCCCGCTGAGGTTCTGGATACGATTGGCTTGGTGCCAGGGGAAAAAGGCTATACCATCGCTGAAAAACACGACGTAGGCGTAAACCGCGCCGGTCTGAGAGCAGGTGACATCGTGACAAGCGTAAATGGTGAAAGCGTCGGCAATGTCGATCAGGATCGCGCGCTGTATGACGTGATCGCGGCCTCTGGCTTGGCCCGTATCGAAGTCGAAAGGAATGGCCGAACGATCGTTATGTCATTCCCGCTGCAGTGAATTTTGCGCTTCGCCATATAGCGGCTTTTGTCCTCGCAGTTTTGCTGATGCTGCCCGCCCCTGTGCGGGCTCAGGAAACCTTTGTCATCAATCTACGAGACGCCGACATCTCTTTGCTTGTTGAACAGATTTCCGAGATTACCGGCCGCACCTTGGTGCTTGATCCGGGGTTGGTGGGCGAAGTGACTGTCGTCTCCGCCGAGGCGCTGGACATTGAAGGCGTCTGGTCGCTGTTCCAGTCCATTTTGCGGGTGCGCGGATTTGTTGCCGTTCAGGCCGGATCGATCTGGCAAGTGGTCCCCGAGGCCGAAGCACGCACTGCGAGCGGACCCAATCTAGGCGAAGCAGTCATCGCTGGCAGCCAAGACTTCGTAACCGAGATGTTGCGCCTGAACCGACTGCCCTCTGCCGAGGCCGTGCGCGTCCTGCGCCCGCTTGTCGCGGAATCGGGCTATATCGAAGCCGTCGAAGATCCCAATGGCGTGGTCATTACCGATACCCGCGCCAACGTGGACCGGATCATGGCCATAGCGCGCAGCTTTGACGGGGATGCCCTTGTCCGCTCTGAGGTGCTGCGCTTTCGCAGCGCCGATGCGGTAACCGTCGGCAGTGCTATCCTAGAGGTGCTTGGCCAAGCGGGCACAGGCGCGCGCCTGTCCGTTGATGCAGGGTCCAATTTACTGCTGGTACGTGGCACGCCCGAAGACATTGCAGAAATCCGCAGCCTTGCCATCGCCATGGACGTCGCGCCGCGCAAAGACCCGCGCGAGGCCGTCGCCACGACTGTTTTCAATCTCCAGTATGGCGACGCGCAAATCATAGCGGACATCATCAAAGGTACGGTGGGAGATGCCACTGACATCACCAACGTAGTCGCCGCCGACGTGGGCGCACAGACGGCCCAAGCTACTGCAGATGGACAATTTGTGCCGCTAAACCGCGTCGTGGCGCCTGATGCCGTCAATATCACCGCCTCTGTCGAAACGAATTCTATCGTTGTTCGTGGCACTGCGGCGCAGGTCCAAGAGGTCGGGCAACTTGTTCATGCCCTTGATGTGCGTCGCCCGCAGGTCATGATCGAGGCAGCTATTGTCGAGGTGTCCGGCGAGGTCGCAGAGCGGCTTGGCGTCCAACTGGGGCTTGGCCCGAATGTGCCAAACGGTGCAATCGCCGCCTCGAACTTCTCGAATGGGGGGGGCGTATCGCTGGGGTCCGTGCTTGCTGCAGTTGGTGTGCCCGCCGGATCAGCCTTGTCCACTGGGCTGACGCTTGGTGCCGGTGGCAATGACTTTGGTATTTTGGTGCAGGCCCTGTCACAGTCCACGAGCGCCCGGCTTTTGTCGACGCCATCGGTCACGACGCTGGACAATGAACCCGCGACCATTGTGGTCGGCCAGAACGTCCCCTTCCGGACAGGTAGCTTTGCCACCGACGGGAATACGGCGACCCCCTTTACCACGATTGAGCGACGCGATGTCGGCATCACAATGAATGTCGTGCCCCGGATCACGGCCGGAGGTGTGGTTCAGCTGGTGATCGAACAGGAAATATCCAGCCTGACGAATGCCAATGTCGAAGGCGCCGCGGATCTGGTGACCAACCGGCGGGTTATCAACACAACCGTAATGGCCGACAACCGCGGAACAGTCGTGCTTGGTGGGCTGATAACCGACGACCGCATCAATGGCAGCAGCAAGGTGCCCGGTCTTGGCGATCTGCCGCTGGTCGGTGACCTTTTCAAATCGCGCAATGCCCGCAATACCCAGCGTACGCTTTTTGTCTTTCTAAGGCCCACTATCCTGCGCAGTCGTGAAGATATCACCGAAGCCTCTTCGCGCCGGTTCAACCGCCTGAAAGCAGCCGACGCCACACAGCAGCCCAGAACGATCCTTAAAAAACAAGAAGTGCAACAATTGCCGCTGGAAATTCAGGGTTTGTATTGATCCAAACCGGCGCCCCCCAGCTCAAAGATGCTGTTACCGTGCAAAAGTGAGCGACGCCCAATAGCTAACCCAGTCGAAATTTTCATGCTTTACCGGCAGTAATTTTACACTGTTGATCATAATCTCTCCACGAATGTCATCGGAAAGCGCCAATATGCCATTCGCATCCGTCACCATATGCAGCGGTTCGGTCTCGGCTTCGGACTCAATATTCCGCGCAAACACCTGAACCGGTTGATTGGCGTTTGCTTCGCCATTTAAGAGCAGTTGAAAACGGACAGGCCCGTCCAAAGTGACGTAAGGATTGTCCAGCGCGACCCACTCGTAAATTGCCCCATATGCGTGATCTTGCCCGATTTTGTTGCCAACCCCAACCAAAGCTTTCGCATAGCGGAAATAGGCCTCTCTGATGGGCTGATCTGGGCGGGTGCCAAAAACTTCGGCCTCACGCCCTACCGTTTCGGCAAATTCACGAAAATCGGCGAGAGTGTCGTGCTTTAAGGTGCTTGCGTTTGAAACAAGTACAATAGCGTGCAGCCCGTTTTCGCCCGACTGGAGGCTCAGCGACGGGTTGTCTTGCCCGGTAAATGCCAGTTCTGTTTCGACGCCGTTTCTGGAAAACCGGGCCGAGCTGTACCCTTTGGGAATAAAAATATAGTCCTGACCGACAAATTCGGACCCGACAAATAGATCGGCCTCAATCGTTGCCTGCGACGCGAAAGTATAGGTGCGAGGTTCAATCCAAAATTCATGCGCCAAGGCAGAATGGGAGGCCACGAGCCATATCGCGAAAGACTTGCTGTAAAGAGACATGATCATACCTAATTCCTGTTTCAGCTAACCTTGGTCTTAAAGAGCAAAAAATGATATTAACCAATTGGTGATCTGTGACCTATCATGGCATTTTCTATGAGGTGTAGTGGTCCGGTAAAACTGGACGGTGTGCTAAAATGATGGGTTGGATGCCCCTCCTGTCGGCATCGTAACGTGCCACAGTGGTTTTGTTCAAAGCGACAAAAAGGAGAAAGCATCCATGTCCGGTGACCTGCCCCCCGAGGCTCCCTCATTCATAACGAGAGTTTGCGGGTCTGGATTTCATATTCTTCGTTGTCAATTTGGGCAAGCGCGCCGTGCGCGGAGCCCTCAAGTTGCTCAAGCGCCCGGCGCGCTTCAGCGGGCGTTTTGTTCCCGAGAGACGAGTGCGGTCTGACCTGATTGTAGTCATATCGCCAGCCCACTTCAGGATCGCGCGACAGGTAAACTCCGTCCCGTTGTCACTGACAATACAAGCAGGCTTTCCGTAGACGCGCACCAGTGCGTCCAATTCACGGGCAACCCGAGCGCCAGAGATGCTGGTATCGGCCATCCGTTGCCCGACAGGGTATTGCAACGCAATGTCCCGAGAGGGAGGCACAGGTTCTCACGGCAGCAGTCATCATTCACTGCCAGAATGCGGAACTCGCGCCCCTCTCATGGTTTGTAAACAAACCACTGACGGGCAGCGGATGCGCCGAACGTATCAGACACAAAATCCAGGAACCAACGCTCGCCAGGCCGCAATACCACGGGCATCGGTGTCCGCGATCCACGTGCTCGCTTGCGACCTCTTCGCCGTCTGACGCCCAGCTTCTCCTCGGTGTAAAGGCGGTACAGCTTCTTGTGATTCATGATCATGCCTTTGCGTTCCAACAGCACACCGATCCGGCGGTAGCCGAACCGACGCCGTTTGCTGGCTATTGCATTCATCTCTTCGCGAACTTCAGGATTGTCTGGCGGATGATCCCGCCGAACAGTCTTCGGATCGACACCCGTTGCCCGGCAACACATGCTCGCATGTGTGAGAGGGACCAGCCTGCACGCACGACGTTGCGAGATATCATAATCCCGCATTGCCTTGCGTGCAGCAGCCCGTCGCACATTCGGTGTCGTCAGTTCTTTCCCAGTAAATCCTTCAAAACAACATTGTCGAGCATCGTATCGGCCAGCAGACGCTTCAGCTTGGCGTTTTCATCCTCCAGTGACTTAAGGCGATGGGTGTCAGAAACGTTCATGCCCCCATATTTGGCTTTGAATTTGTAGAACGACGTAGGGCTCAGGCCATGTCTGCGACACACCTCTGCATTCGGCATCCCGTCTTCCTGCTCTTTGATCATCCCAATAATCTGGGATTCAGTAAACGGCTTTGTCGCATTCGTTTGCTCCTTCGAAAGGTTGAGCAAACTCTACATTAAACTGAGGGAAGTTTCAGGGGGCAGGTCAAACTGAAAACAGCCGCGTGAATCCTACGGCTACGCCCCATTAGAATTGGGGGACTACAGGATTACTAACCGCTCAACAAACGGTCATTTTTGGAATTGTAAGTTTCATGCGATACTCGTGCACCTCGATACCAACTTTCGGGGATAACTTGCTCCACTTAGCCTGCGCTCCCAAAGCGGTGGTTTGAATCGCCCCTAGATTTGTAGACGCCTTGCTTGGTAATTTTGGAAGCAAGGAGACAGTGATGTCAGGGATTAGATTTACAGATGAGTTCAAGCGTGACGCGATCGCGCAGGTGGTGGACCGGGGCTACTCGATTGCAGAGGTTTCGGAGCGGCTGGGGATCAGCACAAAGTCGCTCTACACTTGGAAGGCCCAGTTCTCGCAGCCGCGTAAACAGCTCAACGAGAACACAGAGCAGGCAGCAGAGATCAGGCGGCTGAAGAGGGAGTTGGCCCGCGTATCTGAGGAGCGCGATATCTTAAAAAAGGCCACCGCGTACTTCGCCAGGGATGCAAAGTGAGGTATGCGTTTATCGTCAAGCATCGTCCGTTGTTTTCAGTTCGCGCGATGTGTCGTTGCTTGCGGCTGCATCCAAGCGGCTTCTATGCGTGGGTTAAAAATCCGTTAAGCCAACGTGCGCAGGAAGATGAACTCCAGACGAAGTTAATCAAGGATGCTTGGAAAGAAAGCGGCAACATTTATGGTTACCCATTGGCCGTCAGGGCATTGCAAAGCAATGTCCCGAGAGGCGTAAACTACACGGCGATCTCTGCGATCTAGGTGAGACGTGTTGTCCAAACCGTGTGACACGACTGGCCAGATTGGCTGGGATATATGCACAAATCGGATACAAACGTCGCCCCGGAAAGTATGGTCGCAAGCCATCAGTCGTCATTGACAATACGCTTGATCGTCAATTCGATGTCGAGGCACCCAACAAGGCCTGGGTCACAGACATTACCTACATCAAAACACACGAAGGGTTCTCGTATTTGGCTGTTGTGATCGATCTGTTTTCACGGCGTATTGTGGGATGGTCTATGCAAAACAGGCAGCCAACAGACCTTGTGCTACAGGCGCTATTGATGGCTGTTTGGAGGCGCAAACCAGCGAGCAAGGTTCTGGTGCATTCCGATCAAGGATCACAATTCACAAGCATTGATTGGGCGTCGTTTCTCAAACATCATAATCTGGAACACAGTATGAGCCGCCGTGGAAATTGTCATGACAATGCCGTGGCCGAGAGCTTCTTTAACCTGCTCAAACGCACACGCATCCGGCGCAGGACATACAAAACCAGAGAAGACGCAAGATCCGACGTGTTCGATTACATCGAGATGTTCTACAACCCAAAGCGCAAGCACGCTAGAAATGGGATGTTGTCACCAGCAGACTTCGAAAGACGACAACAGAAGCTGCAAGGCGTCTAAGAAACTAAGGGCTATTCAGTTTACGTTGAACTTGCGTGGTGTTTTCAGTATCCTGACTAAGCATCAGATCTAATCGGGATCTCTGCAGCAACACCAGAATGAGAAATAAAATGAACGAACGGTGGATATTAGTTGAACCTTCAGAAGCAAAAGACGTTTTGACTGTTCGGCGTGGCGAGGCTTTCTTTAAAAACAGGCAGAATAATCAGCAATTTCGTAGATCGATCCAGTACAATTTCGATCGAGTCTGAGGTTGCCAAATTCTTTCAATCCTATCGTACGGCTCTTGTACGTCTTGAGGTCCTACTGCGCCGTTGATCAACTGGTTCGAAGTACAAGACCATAGGTTGTGATCCGCACTCAGACGATTTTTAGGGCATAGTGCCGGATTGATTGTAAAGATTGTCATCGACGAAGCTGAAGTGGCCGCGAAATTTCGGACCATTTATTTAATTGGACATTGCTTATGACTCTTCCGACAATTGCATCTCTTTGGATTGGCGGCAACCTTTCTTATCTTGAGCAGGTTTGCCTCAAGTCGTTCGCAGACTACGGCCACCGAACAATTCTTTATACCTACGAAGGTGTCACCAACGCGCCCAAAGGGGTCGAGGTGTTTGATGCAAATCTAATTTTTCCCAGCACTAATTTCGTCCGCCACAAGGAGAGCGGATCGCCCGCCGTGCACGCCGATGTTTTCCGCTATCGACTGATCCAGCTTCAAGATGTGGTTTGGGTAGATGCAGATATGCTGTGCGTTCAACCGTGGGACATCCATAGCAAATTTATATTCGGCTGGGAGAAAAAGAACCACATAGTGTGTAACGCAGTATTTGGTTTGCCAAAATTTTCCCGCACTCTTGACCGTTTGAACGCCTTCTGCCGCGATGAGCATCCTATTCCGCCGTGGCTAAACGACTCGGACAAAGAGGATTTGCGCCGCGCTGCGCATGCGGGCAACCCGGTTCATGTGTCCGAGTTGAAATGGGGGGTCTGGGGGCCGTCCGCCGTCACGCACTTTCTGAAGGAAACGGGCGAGATCGACAATGCAATGCCCGTCGAGGCGTTCTATCCTGTCTCTTTTAAGGATCGGCGCGACCTGATCGCTCCCGGCCAGATGGTCGAGAACATCATGACGAATGGTGTCTACGGGGTGCACCTTTGGAATCGCCGTTTGAGCCGACGGATCGTAACCAACGAAAACGGCATGGTGCCAGAGGATGGGTTTTTGGGCCGTGCATTGGTGCGCCATGACATTGATCCGCACCTTGCTCCAATCCCCGACAAGCCACCTCCAGGCCATCCGACGCAAAAGGAACTGGCTAAAAAGCGCGTACGCAAAGCGTCCGACGCAACGGATAATCTTGCACCTGCAAAGAGCGAAACCGCGCCTGCGGCCAAATCCGTCAAGCCGTCGGACTCCGTGGCACAGGCGACAGATGCGAGCGGGTTCAAGCTGCACACGTTCCAGCAGACAGCGCCCTATCAGGCCGCAATCGAGTCGATGGAAGGGCGTACTGAACAGCTGTTTGACAAACTCAAGCCTCCTGCGGAACCGATGTCGCACGACCGGATCGTCATTCTGACTGCGATGAAGAACGAAGCCCCGTTTATTTTGGAATGGATAGCCTATCACAAGATGATTGGTGCATCGCATTTTCTGGTCTACACGAACGATTGCACCGACAATACGATCGAAATGCTCAACCGGCTGGGCAAAATGGGGTTGGTCACGCGCCTCGATAACCCGTGGGATCCGGCATCGAACAAAAAGCCTCAGCAGGTGGCGCTTGCCGATGCCGAACAGCAGCCTGTGATCAAACAGGCCGATTGGGTTCTGACGATCGACGTAGATGAATTTGTCAACATTCATGTGGGCGACGGCAGCTTTGCTGATCTGTTAGCCGCAACTAACGAGCCGAACGTCATCTCATTCACGTGGAAATTCTTTGGCAATAAAGATATAGACACTTACGAAGACCGCCCCATTACAGAACAATTTGTGGCTTGTGCGCCCGAATTTATCCCCAAGCCGCGCCTTGGCTGGGGGTTCAAATCCATGCTGCACAATACCGCGCCTTACACCAAGATCGGCGTTCACCGCCCGCTCAAGATCGAAAGCGAAGAGGCTGTGGACCGCGTGCGCTGGGTCAACGGGTCCGGCCGCGTCATGCCCGAGATGCTGCTGACCAACAACGGCTGGCGATCGACCAAGCGGTCTTTGGGGTATCGGTATGCAACGCTGAACCACTACGTTCTGCGCTCGGCGGATAGTTTCCTTGTCAAGCGTGACCGGGGACGGATTAACCACACCGATCAGGATCAGGGTATTTCTTACTGGATGCGCCGCAATTACACGTCGGAGATTGACGATCGGATGTTGGCGCGTCAGGACGATCTGCAAAGCGAAATTACGGCGCTGAAGCAGGATGCGACGCTAAATCGTCTGCATAAAGAGGCCGTCGCGTGGCACCGTCAGAAGATCGAGACCCTTAAAGCGGATGCCGGCTATGCTGCGCTGTATAGCCAACTGACGGACGTGCAATGGCCTGACGCGATTTACCTGACCAAGCCCGAAGACGAGACTGAGGTTAAGGGGTCGGAGGAGCCAAATATCATCATTCCGGAGCCCGAGCGCGATTTGATGCGTGACGATGCCGCAGACGTCAAAGTCGCGCGGCTGGAAAAGATGCTGCTGGGCGAAATCCGGCGTGATACTGGCATTGACGCACAGGGCAACCTTCCCGGCGACGCGTCCGAAATCCTACCGCTAGGCGAACCCGAACTACCGCCCGAATTTGTGGCGTGGATTCCCGAACCGCCCGCGTCTGCACAATGTGCAGAACCCGAGATTCGGTTTGATGACATGCGCGACAAGGCCGCACGCGGGCCTGGCTTTTACTGGGAGGGCGACAATAACGCCCTGTATTTCGAGCCTGGCAGCAAACGTCTGGTCGTAACCTTTGACAATGTCCACACAGCGCGTTTGCAAGAGCAACGTTGGCCGTGGGGTCACGCGTTGATCACTCAGCAATTGGGCTGTGCAGTTTTGGGAGTCATGTCGAAGGATCGCGGTTGGTTCCGCCATGATTTCGTGCACGACAGCTTCGACAAATTGCGCGACACAGGCTGGTTCGAACAATTTGACGAGGTTTTGTTTTACGGCGCGTCGATGGGCGGCTTCGGTGCACTGACGTATGCGCGCAGCTGTCCGGGGGCCAATATCCTCGCAATCGAGCCGCAGACGACGCTGGATCCTGACATCCTACCCAAGGACCTACGCTGGCCATGGACGCAAAAACTGGACTGGAAAAACCGCTATAAAGACGCCAGCGAAGGAACAGCAACGGCTAAAAATGTTGTCGTGATCTCGGATCCATACTTCGATTTAGACCGCGCACATGTGGAACGTTTGTCAGGCGAAAACATCAAGCATTTAAACATCCCATTCTTCGGGCACAAGGTTGCGCAGCCGCTGATGATCATGGGCAATCTCAAGCGGCTCTTGGCGGATATGACGCGTGGCACCTACAACGCCGATGAGTACTATCGACTGCTGCGCAACCGCCATGACCTGCCGAGGTTCCAACACAGCCTCATCACCTTAGCCCGCGATAGAGGGCACCTGAAATTGGCACTGAAAGCCTGCGAATTCACACTGGAGAAACGCAAGGCACGCAACATTCGCCTTATGAAGGAAGAGATCGAAGCAATGATCGCGGAACAGAAATAATGGCTAAACGAATAATTGTCACCTGCATGAAAAACGAAGGGCCGTTCATTCTGGAATGGGTGGCCCATCATCTGGCGTTGGGGTTTGATCATTTTGTGATTTACACCAACGATTGCGATGACTGCACAGTCGAATTGCTGGACGCATTAGCCGACGCCGGCATTGTCACGCGGTTTGATAATCCGTATCTGGAGATGAAAAACTCGGCCCCACAACGCGGGGCGTTGAAACATGCCGAAAAGCTGGATCTGGTACGCAATGCCGATTGGGTATTGGGATCAGATGTTGATGAATTCGTCAATATCCACGTCGGTGACGGTACATTGGGTGCTTTGATCAAAGCGGCAGGCAGTCCAGATGCTTTGTCGATGCAATGGCGCCTGTTCGGCAGTGCTGGAATCGACACCTATTCTAGTAGTCCTATCATCGAACAGCACCTTCGGTGCGCACCTGAATTTTGCCCGCGGCCTGTACAGGCCTGGGGTGTGAAGACGATCTTTCGCCCTAACGCTTTTACTTCATTCGGTGTTCATCGACCCAATAAGTGGCGTGGTAAAGGGGCCTGCAATTGGGTGAACGGATCGGGTGCGCGGGTGGCCGAAAAATTTCTCAATTCCGGGTGGCGGTTCGGCACTGGGGGCTACGGCTACGGATTGGTCACTCTGAACCATTACTCGGTGCGTAACGCCGAAAGTTACTTGGTCAAAAAAGATCGCGGACGTGTGAACCATGTCAACCGTGACCAAGGAATGGCCTATTGGTTGCGGATGAATTTCAACATGGAACGCAACACTTCAATGCTAGATAAGCTGCCTGCATTAAAGGCCAAGCGAACAGAGTTGCGTAAGCTGCCGAACGTTAAGGCCCTGCACGATAAGGCCGTGAGACAGCACCGCGCCAAGATTAAGGAGCTGAGGGACCGCAAGGATTTGATGGCGTTATATGATGATATTACCTCGACGCGATCCAAGGTTATTTCGCGCTTTCTCAATGTTATTGACTCAGATAATTTTGACCACGGCGTGGACGCGGTATCGCCTGAGTTGGTCAAACTTTTGGAATCCGTACCTACATTGGACTGATCAATCTAACTTTCTTTTTTTGAAAGGGTGACACTGCCCCCCTCATTTTGCCAACTTTCGTCTTGAGGGTTTTGAGACCAATGGCTGTAGATTTCCACGCGGAAGTGAGCCGGGTTTTCCACCGA
>TARA_R100000935_G_scaffold442_2_pt1 | contig 15461 bp, 17 predicted proteins | sample TARA_R100000935 | Tara Oceans TARA_R100000935 (sample SAMEA2621502) | marine metagenome | biome: marine biome (ENVO:00000447); feature: surface water layer (ENVO:00002042); material: "saline water (ENVO:00002010), including plankton (ENVO:xxxxxxxx)" | depth 5 m | reverse complement strand
CCGGAAGGCACCACCATTGCACCGCGTCTCCGATACGGAGCACCACAGCCCGCACAACCGAATTGACACCACCCGGAAAAAATTCGAGTAACCTGTACCGGTCCTCAGACACACAAGGGTATTACCATGGGCGACGTGGTCCCCTTCCAGAAACCGGCCAAAAAGAAACCCAAAAAGGGCCTGTGCCAGCACGGCTTCCACAAATGGAAAGTGGTCAAGAACACCCGGTTCGACAGCCAGCAGGGCAAACTGGTCACCCGTTACCAGTGCGAGCGCTGTGGCAAACAGAAAGTCGAAGCGCGCTAGGAGGTACACCGACATGTTGGAAATGAAAACCGAGTGCGAACACTGCCACGACGCGCTGATCGAGCAGGGCGAAGTCTATATCTGTTCCTACGAGTGCACCTTCTGCGTGGACTGTTGCACCGCCCTGGGCGGGTTGTGCCCGAACTGCGGCGGCGAGCTGGTGCGCCGGCCGCGCCGTCCGGAAGGGGCGGAAACCGCGTGAGCGGGGCGGCCGCGGCCGGCGCCGGCCATCAGGTCGATACCGCCAGCGGTTACCGGGTGCCGGTGACCTGGTACGCGGGCGCGCCGGACACACCGACGGTGGTGCTGCTGCCGGCGCTGGGCGTGGCGGCGCGCTTTTACGACAAGCTCGCCGCCACCCTGGCCGGGAGCGGGCTCAACGTGGCGGTGATGGAGCAGCGCGGCCAGGGCGACAGTGCGTCGCGGCCCGGCCGGCGCCACAACTGGGGCTTCGCCGAGGTGCTCGACAACGACCTGCCGGCGCTGCTGGATTGGGCCGAAGCGCGGCGGCCCGGCGCGCCGCTCTACCTGATGGGCCACAGCCTGGGCGGCCATTTCGCCGCCATCACCGCCGGGCGCTTCGCCGAACGCATCCACGGTTTAATTCTGGTGGCCACCGGCAGCCCCTGGTGGAAAGCCTTTGAGGGCGCGCGCACCCGGCCCGACGCCAAAAGCGTGCGCCGGCTGATCCGGCTGATTCCCGCCGCCGGCCTGCTGTTCGGTTACTTCCCCGGCGCGCGCATCGGCTTCGGCGGCAACGAGGCGCGCGGCGTCATGAACGACTGGCGCACCCTGGCGCAGCACAACCGCTACCAGGCCCGGGGTCTGGACGAAGACCTGGACGCCGCCGTCGCCGCCTATACCGGGCCGGTGCTGGCGGTGCGGCTGGCGGACGACGCCCTGGCGCCGCCGGCGTCGGTGAAGGCGATCACCGACAAATTCCGCAACGCCCGGCTCAGCCAGCGGCTGGTCACCGCCGACCAACTCGGCGACCGCGCCGATCATTTTCGCTGGGCCCGCCAGGCCCGGCTGGTGGCCGATCTGGTCACGCCCTTTGTTGCCGGCCCGCGATAGCGGTAATCTTGCCCCTTCGCCCGGCAACCACCCGACCGTAACCGTATGGCCCGCCATTCCGCCGTCACCACAACCGTCCCGCCCGGAGCCCGCCCGTGAGCGGCCCCATCCTGATCTTCGATTCCGGGGTCGGCGGCCTGTCCGTGGTCAAGGCGCTGCGCGAGCAGATGCCGGGCGCGCCGCTGGCCTACGTGTGCGACAACGCGGCGCTGCCCTACGGCACCAAGGCGGACGCCTGGCTGGTGCGGCGCATCGTCCAGGTGTGCCGGGCGGCGGTGGCCGCCAGCGGCGCCCGGGTGCTGGTGGTGGCCTGCAACACCGCCAGCACCCTGGCGCTGGACGCGCTGCGCGACGCCCTGGCCATCCCGGTGGTGGGCACGGTGCCCGCCATCAAACCCGCCGCCGCGCTCAGCCGCAGCGGCGTGATCGGCCTGCTGGCCACCTCCGCCACCGTCACCCGCCCCTACACCGACAAGCTGATCCACGACTTCGCCGGCCACTGCACCGTGGTGCGGGTGGCCGCCGACGGCCTGGTGGAGCAGGCCGAGCGGCTGCTCGCCGGCGAGCCGGTGGACGACGCCGTCATCGACGCCGGGCTGGCGCCGCTGTGGTGCGCGCCGACCCTGGACACCGTGGTGCTCGGCTGCACCCACTTCCCGCTGCTGCGCGACCTGCTCAACGCCCACGCCCCGCGCCCGCTGCAATGGGTGGACTCCGGCAGCGCCATCGCCCGCCGCGTGGCGCAGGTAGCCGGCGCGCCGCTGGAAAGCCAGCCTGAACATCTCGCTCCGGCCTGGGCCACCGACCCGCGCCCCGAGGGGCTGACCCACGGTTTCCGCGCCTTCGGTTTTGCCCCGCCGGTCGCTCTGTCGGTACCGCTGCCCCAGCCGGTCTGATCGCTTCCCGGTTGCTCCATCTTGTGCGCAAGGGTGCTTTTGAATACTGTCCAAAAGAACAGTTTTCAGAGTGGAGAGGTATCGTGAAACCAAGAATGAGTTTATTGACGCTCGGTGTGCGGGATCTGGCGCGTTCGGTGCGGTTCTACGAGCAGGGTTTGGGGTTGCCGCGCATGTCGTCGCCGCCGGAAGTGGCGTTCTTTACGCTGAACGGCACCTGGCTGGGCCTCTACGGCCGTCAGGCGATGGCCGAGGAAGCCGGCGTGGCCGATGACGGCGGCGGCTTCGCCGGCTTCACCATCGCCCACAACGTGCATTCGGAGCAGGAGGTGGATCAGGTGCTGGCGCAGGCCGAGGCGGCCGGCGCCACCCTGGTGAAACCCGGGCACAGAGCCCACTGGGGCGGCTACCTGGGCTACTTTTCCGATCCGGACGGCTTCCTGTGGGAGGTGGCCCATAACCCGGCGTTCTGGGTCGGTCCGGAAGACAACTAATCCGCTACCTCAATATCAGTCACGCCGCACGGGGCCGGTCAGCCATTGCTGGATCGCGCCGCGCGTGTCGGCGCTTTTGATGAGGCCCAGGTGGCCGACCCCTTCCAGCACCTTTACTTCGGCGTGGTCGGTGTGCTCGCGGAACAGGGGCGCGTAGGCGTCGCTGTTGAAGCTGCTGTCGGCGCTGCCGGCCAGCACCAGGGTGGGCGCGTTCAGCGCGGCGATGTCGGTGCCGTAGTCGTCGCGCGGGTGCATCGACGTCTGCATACGGTAGCTGTAGGCCAGGGTCTCGGTGCCGTCGCGCACGGCTTCCGGCATGTTGAATTCGATCACCGTGAGGTCGTTCAGGCCGGTGATGCCGACGCCGTTGAGCAGGCCCAGCAGGATCAGCCGGAGTACTTTCGGGTCGGCCCAGTCCGAATTGCTTTCCGCGCTGGTGGGGGCACTGTGATGGATGTAGGGCGCCAGCAGGATGTAGCCGTCCACCGGCACCTGCGGGTCGCCGCCGGCATGGCGTATCGCCAGGCCGCCGCCGCTGGAATGGCCGGCCAGCAACAACGCCGCCTCGGGGTGCGCCCGGCGTACCAGGCCCAGGAAGTCGTCCAGGTCGTCCTCGAGCTGGCCGATGTAGTCCACGTCGCCGCGCCGCACCGGGTCCGGGCCGTGGCCGCGCAGGTCCGGTGTGTAAACGCGCACGTCGTCGCTTTCCGCCAGGCCGGAGGCCAGCGGTTGCAGGTAGCCGCTGTGGTAGCCTGAGCCGTGCAGCAGCACGATCACCCGCGCCGCGTCGCCGCTGCCGGCGTATTCCCGGTAGTGCAAGGGCGTGCCGTCGCGGGCCTGGTACTTGTGCAGCGCCGGCGGCGGTGCGCCGCCGGTGACCTGATCGAAATCCATGCCGCCGTCCTGCTGACTCCAGAGCGGCGTGGCGAGCAAGAGGAGCAGGGCGCCGGTCAGTGCCGGCGCCCATGGAGGGGTGCGGCCGGTGCGCCACATAAGAGCCTCGTCGTCGTGCGTCTGGTGTCCGCACTGTGCGTTGTCATCGCGGTGGTCGCAAGGCCCGGGCCGTTCAACCCAGGATCATCACCGCCTGGCCGGCATTGATCTGCTGGCCCTCCTGGCGGGCGATGTGCACCACCTTGCCGGCTTCCGGCGCGGCCACTTCGATTTCCATCTTCATGGATTCCAGCACCGCCACCACCTGGCCTTCTTCCACGCGGTCGCCTTCGGCCACGGTGAGCTTCCAGATGTTGCCGGCGGTGGGGGATTCCACCGGGGTGCCCTCGGGCAGGCTGTCCGCTTCCTCGGCGTTCAGGTCCTGCTGGGACTCGAAGTGGATCTGGCCGCTTGCCACCCAGCGCTGCAGTTCCTCGTCGAAGGCCCGGTTGCGGGCGTCGGTGAAGGCGCGGATGTCGGCGTCGTTATCTTCCAGGAAGCGCTGGTACTCGCCCAGGTTGAAGGTGGTCTCCTCGACCCGGAACGGATAGCGGCCCTTGGGGAAGTCGCGGCGGATCCGTTGCAGCTCCTCGGCGCTCACTTCGTAGAAGCGGATTTGGTCGAAGAAGCGCAGCAGCCAGGGCTGGGTGAACGCCTCGGTGCGGTGGAAGCGGTTCCACATCTGCATGGTGCGGCCCACGAACTGATAGCCGCCGGGGCCTTCCATGCCGTACACGCACAGATAGGAGCCGCCGATGCCCACCGAGTTTTCCGCGGTCCAGGTGCGCGCCGGGTTGTACTTGGTGGTCACCAGCCGGTGGCGCGGATCGTAGGGGGTGGCCACCGGCGCGCCCAGGTAGACGTCGCCCAGGCCCATCACCACATAGCTGGCCTCGAACAGGATTTTCTTCACCTCGTCGATGCTGTCCAGGCCGTTGATGCGGCGGATGAACTCGATGTTGCTGGGGCACCAGGGGGCGTCCTTGCGCACCGACTGCATGTATTTCTCGATCGCCAGGCGGCAGGCTTCGTCGTCCCAGCTCAGCGGCAGGTGGACGATGCGCGAGGGCACTTCCAGGTCGTCCTGCTTGTCCAGGGTCAGCTCGGCCCGTTTGAGCATTTCGAGCAGGTCCCGGCGCGGCAATACGGACGGCTCGAAGTGCACCTGCAGGGAGCGGATGCCCGGGGTCAGCTCGAGAATGCCGTCGGGCTTTTCCTCTTCCAGCCACAGCATCAGCGCGTGGGCGCGGAACCGCAGCCGCAGGTCCAGCTCCAGCGGGCCGTATTCCACCAGCAGGTAGCGGTCGCCGGCGGCGCGGTAGACCACCTCCGGGCCGTCTTCCTGTTCTTCCAGCCGGTCCAGGACCGGCGTGGTGACCGGCGCCGCCGCCGGGGCCAGTGTCGGCGCGCTCAGCCCGGCCAGGCAGGCGTCCTGTTCCGCCGCCAGGCGGTCGGCGTCCTCCAGGCTCAGCGGCACGAAGCGCAGGCGGTCGCCGGCCTTGAGCTGGCCCAGCTTCCAGCGGTCCGCCGAGATCACCGTGGCCGGGCACACGAAGCCGCCCAGCGACGGTCCGTCCGGCCCCAGGATCACCGGCATGTCGCCGGTGAAGTCCACGGTGCCCACGGCGTAGGCGTTGTCGTGAATGTTGGACGGGTGCATGCCCGCTTCGCCGCCGTCGCTGCGCGCCCACTCCGGCTTCGGGCCCACCAGGCGGATGCCGGTGCGGCTGGAGTTGTAGTGCACCTGCCAGTCGGCGCTGAAGAAGGTGGCCATGTCGTCGTCGGTGAAAAAGTCCGGCGCGCCGTGGGGGCCGTAAATCACGCGCAGCTCCCAGGTGTCGCCCAGTGACGGTTTCAGGCTGTCCGGCACCGCCACCGGGGCCGTGTCTGCCGCCGGGGGGCCGAAATGCAGCACGTCGCCGGTGCGGATGGCGCGCCCGCCATGGCCGCCGAACTGCCCCAGGGTGAAGGTGCTGCGCGAGCCCAGGTAGGGCTGGCACTGCAGGCCGCCGGCGAGGGTCAGGTAGGCGCGGGCGCCGTCGCCGTGCACCTTGCCCAGCTTGAGGGTCTGGCCGGCGGCGACGGAAACCGCCTGGTAGTTGGGCACCGGCTCGCCGTCCAGGGTGGCGCCCATGTCGGCGCCGGTAAGGGCGATGCGGGTGCCGTGGTTGAAGCGCAGGGTGGGCCCGTTGAGGGTGAACTCCAGGCCGGCGGCGTCCTCGTCGTTGCCCAGCAGGCGGTTGCCGAGGCGGAAACTGAGCGCGTCGAACGGGCCGGACGGCGGCACGCCGATCGGCCAGTAGCCGCGCCGGCCCGGGTAGTCCTGCACCGTGGTCAGGGTGCCGCCGGCGAGCACGTCCAGGGTGGTGGGGTGGTAGTCGAAATCGTTCAGGTAGCGGGTGGTCATTTCGCCGTTCTGGAACGCCCGGTCGGCGAGGATCGCCAGCACATAGTCGCGGTTGGTTTCGATGCCCTCCACGCAGGTGTGTTCCAGGGTGCGTTGCAGGGCGGCCAGCGCCGCGTCGCGATCCGCTTCGAAGACGATCAGCTTGGCCAGCATCGGGTCGTACAGCGGCGAGACCGTCAGGCCCGGTTCGATCCAGTGGTCGATGCGCAGCTTCTCGCCGTCGGCCTCTGGGAACTCGGCGGTGGTGAGCAGGCCGGCGCTGGGCTGGAAGTCCTTGTTGGGGTCTTCCGCGTACAGGCGCGCCTGCAGCGCGTGGCCGCGCGGCATGAGACCCTCACCCAGGCCCGCCAGCGGCGGCAGCTCGCCGGCGGCCAGCTGCACCATCCAGCGCACCAGGTCGATGCCGAACACCTGCTCGGTGACGCCGTGCTCCACCTGCAGGCGGGTGTTCACCTCCAGAAAGTAGAAACGGTTGCTGTCCTGGTCGAGGATGAATTCCACCGTGCCGGCGTTGCGGTAATCCACCGCCGCCACCAGGCGGCGGGCGGTGTCGTGCAGGGTGGCGCGCACCTCGTCCGGCAGGTTGGGCGCCGGGGTTTCTTCCAGCACTTTCTGGTGGCGGCGCTGGGCGGAGCAGTCCCGCTCGCCCAGGGCCAGTGCGCCGCCGGCGCCGTCGCCGAACACCTGTACTTCGATGTGGCGGGCGCGCTCAATGTATTTTTCCAGGAACACGCCGTCGTTGGAGAAGTTGTTGGCGCTCAGCCGGCGCACGCTGTCCCAGGCTTTTTCCAGGCCGGCGTCGTCGTGGCAGATCTGCATGCCGATGCCGCCGCCGCCGGCGGTGCTTTTGAGCATCACCGGGTAGCCGATCCCGGCGGCGGCTTTGAGCGCCGCCGCCGGGTCATCCAGCAGGCCGGTGCCGGGCAGCAGCGGCACGTCGTTGTCCTCGGCCAGGGCGCGGGCGGTGTGTTTCAGGCCGAAGTCGCGCATCTGTTGCGCGGTGGGCCCGATAAAAGCGATGCCGTTGTTTTCGCACCGCTCGACGAATTCGGGGTTTTCACTGAGAAAGCCGTAGCCGGGGTGCACCGCGTCGATGCCGTGCTCGGCCATCAGCGCGAACAGCTTGTCCTGGTTCAGGTAGGTCTGCGCGGCGTTGCCGTCGCCCAGGTACAGGGCCTGGTCCGCCAGGGCCACGTGTCGGGATTCGGTGTCCGCGTCGGCGTAGATCGCCACGCTGGTGACGTCCAGATCCTTGAGGGTACGGATGATGCGGGTGGCGATGGCGCCGCGGTTGGCGATCAAAACCTTGTTGAACATGACGTCGGCTCTCTTGCGAGGGCGGGCCGTCCCGCCGTTGTGTTTCCTTGCGCCGGGGTCGTCCCCGGGGGCGTTTTCGGTCAACGCCGTTACCAGATCAGCACTTCAATGGGGGTCGGGTTGTAGCCGTTGCACGGGTTGTTGAGCTGCGGGCAGTTGGAAATCAGCACGGTGGTGTTCATCAGTGCTTTCAGTTCCACGTACTTGCCCGGCGCGGAGATGCCGTCCTCGAAGGTGAGCCCGCCGTCGGCGGTCACCGGCACATTCATAAAGAAATTGATGTTGTGGGTGATGTCCCGTTTGCCGAGGCCGAACTCTTCGTGCTCGTTCACCGCCAACATCCAGCTGTCGCGGCAGGCGTGCATGCAGCGCTTTTCCAGGTCGTAGCGCACGGTGTTGCTCTCGGTGGCGCAGGCGCCGCCCAGGGTGTCGTGCCGGCCGCAGGTGTCGGCGGTGATTTCCAGCATCGGGTTGTTGCGGTTGGAGCGCAGCACCGTGCCGGCGGTGAGGTAGACGTTGCCCTGTTCGCGGATGGTGTCCACGGCGCTGTAACGTTCGGCGCTGTCGTCGGCGTTGAAGAACAGGGTGTCGGCGGCCTGGTTGCCTTCCAGATCGAGAATCCGGATCGTCTCGCCTTTTTTCACCACTTTCAGAAAGTAGTCGCCGGCGGGGACGGTCTCCCGGAAGGTGGCGTCTTCGGGTTTCAGAATGCTTTCTTTGATCATCTTGTCCTCCTTACGGCTCAGGCTTCGTCCAGGTAGTACAGCCGGTTGTTTTCGAAGGCGCGGCCGTTCTCCGGGCGGAAGTTCAGGCAGTAGTCGTCCGCCGTCACCGGGTCGGCCTTGAGCATTTCCACGTGCACCGGCTTCTTCGGGTATTCCGTGGCCGGGTTGAGCGGGTGCGGGCAGGTGTGCATCACCACCAGGGTTTCCATCTCGAAACGCAGCGTGACCCGGGCACCGGGCTTCGCCGCGGACGGGTCGAAGCACATCTTGCCGTCGTCGTCGGTGGCCACCTTGCTGAACAGATTGAGGTTGGCGGCCAGGTCCCGTTCGGTGAGGCCGTACTTGGCCAGCTCGGTGAGGAAGCTGGTGTGGCCGCTGAGGTACCAGTCGTTGTGGTGGTCCTGGTAGCGGTGTTCGCCGTACTTCTCCTTCACCTGTTGCGGGTGCAGGTTGCCGCACACGGTGTCGTGCCAGCCGAAGCTGTCCTCGACGATGGAGGCGAACACCCGGCCCATGTCCGAGTACAGGCAGTTGCCGCGGGTGAGCTTGAAGGTGTGCTGGCCCTTGAGGCTGTCCGGGGCGTTGTAGCGCTCCAGCTTTTCCTCCGGGTTGTAGAACAGCATGCCCACGTTGGCGCCGCCTTCCACGTCGGTGAGACGCAGGGCGGTGCCGCGCCGCATCCGGAAGGACCAGTGCGCGCCGCCGGGCAAGGTGTATTGGTAGAGCGGGGTTTGCATGGGGTTGCTCCTCGTTCTCTGGTTACGGGGTCGGTATCAGGCGCCCAGCACCCGGGCGGTGGAATCCACGCTCTGGGTGATCGACTGCAGGGTGCCTTTGTCGCTGTTGCCCACCGGCAGGTCGTAGGTAATGCGCGCGCCGTAGCTGCCGGGGGTCTGCGGGTCCAGCCGTTCCTTGTCGAACACCCACATGCGGGTGCCGAGGAAAAAGCCCTCCGCCAGGTCGTGGGTGATCATGAACACGGTCAGGTCCTGTTTGCGCCACAGGTCCAGCACCAGCTCGTGCATGTCCCGGCGGATGCCCGGGTCCAGGGCGCCGAAGGGTTCGTCCAGCAGCAGAATGCGCGGCTTCTTGATCAGCGCCTGGGCCAGCGCCAGGCGTTGCTGCATGCCGCCGGACAGCTCGTGGGGGTATTTGCCCAGGGCCTGGTTCAGCCCCACGGAGGCGAGCATTTCCTCGGCCTGCTCGCGCAGGGCGCGGCGTTTGCCGCCGAACACCCGGCCCAGCCAGCGGCTGCTTTCCAGTTCGCCGGCCAGCATCACGTTTTCCACGGCGGTGAGGTGGGGCAGCACGGAATAACGCTGGAACACGATGCCCCGGGTCTCGTCCGGCTCGTCGGGGATCGGTTTGCCGTCCAGCAGCAGTTGGCCCCGGGTCGGGCTTTCGGTGCCCAGCATCATTTTCAGGAAGGTGGTCTTGCCGCAGCCGGAGGCGCCCACCACGGTGACGAATTCGCCTTCTTCCACCTTGGCGTTCAGGCGCTCCAGGACCACATCCTGGCCGTACTCCTTCCAAAGATTCTTGATCTCGATGGCAGCCATATCGGTCTCCTTATTGCGCGCCGTGGAACCAGGGGTAGCGCCACTGGGAGTAACGCTTGAGGGCGAAGTCGAGGGCGAACGCCAGGAAAGTGATCCAGGCCACGTAGGGCAGAATCACGTCCATGGCCAGGTAGCGGCGCACCAGAAAGATGCGGTAGCCCAGGCCTTCGGTGGCGGCGATGGCTTCCGCGGCGATCAGGAACAGCCAGGCGGAGCCCAGTGACAGACGCACGGAACTGAGCAGGCGCGGCATGATCTGCGGCCACACCAGCCGGGTGATGATCTGCCAGGTGTTGGCGCCCAGGGTCTGCATCTTGATGATCTGTTCGGTGGGGATTTCCTCCGCCCGCTGCTGCAGGTCGCGGATCAGAAAGGGGGTGATGCCGATGATGATCAACATCACCTTGGCCAGCTCGCCGAGCCCGAAAATGATGAACAGGATCGGCAGAATCGCCAGCGGCGGCACCAGCGACATACCGGTGACCAGCGGCGAGATGCCGGCCCGGAACAGCGGCAGCGAGCCGGTGGCGATGCCCACCACCAGGCCGATCAGAGCACTGATCGCCACGCCGATGCCGAGCCGCTGCAGGCTGGCCAGGGTGTCCACCAGCAGGGTGTACTCGCCGCTGCGTTTGCTGGGCTCGAAGGCCATCCGCTCGATGGCGTCGGAGAAGCTGCTCAGGGAAGGCAGCAGTTTGTCGTTGGGGTTCGCGTCCAGTCGTGCGTCGGAGGCGACCAGGTACAACACCGCCAGGATCACGAAGGGCAGCAGGCCGAGGGCCCAGCGGCCCACCGGTCCGGCCTGGCGGTTGATCAGTTTCTTCATGGCGACCTCCTTGGTTACAGGCGATGAGGAATCCAATGACAGGGCGTCATCATGTCCTCCCGGGCTTTTGTCCCGCCGTGTAACCTCCCCGGCGCGCCGGGCGAAGGTCGACCGCTCTCGGACCAGGCATCGGCGTTGCCGACCGGAACCCTAGCGATCCATTGATAGCAAATTGTCGAGTCGTGATGGCAAAACCGGCCATTCGATTCCTGACATCGATACAGCAAAACCGATGCCAGGGTGGCCAAGGTGTTGTTTTGTAAGGGCTGGCGCCCGGAGGCGGGGCGTGGCGGGGTCGTTTTGGGGCAGCGGTGTGCGCTTTATTGGTGCCCGGCGCCCCAGGGTGGGGCGCCGGGGTGGGAATCAGGGCTGCTCGATGAAGTCCATCAGGGCTTCCCAGCTCACCAGATCGGCCTCTTTGTCGTAGGCCAGCGGCAGCTCGAACCGTTTGCCGGTTTCGTCCGCCTTGGGGTTGGTGAAACCGTGCTGCACGCCCGGGAAGCTGAGCAGCTGGAACTGGGCGCCGGCCTGGGTGAGCTCTTCCACCAGGGCGCTCACCTGGTCCGCCGGCACCATCGGGTCGGCCTGGCCGGTGGCCACCAGCACGCGGGCGTCGATGTCGCCTTCGCCGGCGCGCTGGTTGGTGCCCAGGGTGCCGTGGAAGCTGGCCACGCCCGCCAGGTCGTTGCCCTTGCGCGCCTGTTCCAGCACCACGCCGCCGCCGAAGCAGTAACCCACCGCGAAGATGCGCTCGTCGTCCACGTACTGCTGATCACGCAGTATGGTTTTGGCGGCGTTGAAGCGCGCGGTCAGTTTTTCCGGTTCCGACAACGCCTGCTCCATGAACGCCTTGGCGTCCTTGGGGTGGCTGGCCACCTGGCCGTCGCCGTACATGTCCACCGCCAGGGCCACATAGCCCTCCTCGGCGAGCAGGCGGGCGCGGTTGCGGGCGTAGTCGTTAAGGCCCCACCATTCGTGCACCACGATCACGCCGGCGGTGGTGCGGTCCAGGTCCTCGTCCATGAACAGCACGCCCTTGCCCAGACCACCGGGCAGTTTCACGGTCTTTTCCGCCACGTCCGCGATGGCGATACCGCTCAGCATCAGCAGGCCCAGCACAATACTCAGTCGTTTCATGGTCGCATCCTTCTTGGTTGGTGGTGATCTCACTCGTCCCACACCCAGCGCAACGGTTCGCCGAAATCGTCATAGATCAGTTTGCGCCGTGGCCGGCGCTTGTGCGTGGGGCGGGTGGTTTTGCGTTTGCGCGCGTCAATCGCCGCCGCCACCGCTGAAATGTCCGTGCGGGTGGCGCGTGGCGCCTGGGAAAACGGAAAAGCACGCTTTCCCTGGGGCTGCGCCGGGTCATTGCCGGAAACGCCGTGCGGCACTTCCTTAATGCGTCCGCCGTGGGAGAGAAAACGCTCCATATCCCGTTGCAGGCGCCGGCGCTGCTGTTCCTTACTATTGCGGACTTTCATCGGGTCGGGGGGATCGGGCAAGTAGCCTTCCACCATAGCAGTGCAAGGCAGGGGCGAGAAGACGCCGGGCCCCGATGGGCCTAAAAGGTATAGACAGTGGCGCCGGCGACATCGGGAAGGGGCAGGCCCTGGTTGGCGCGGATACCGGTGGGAACATTCCGGCCGGAGGGCCAACTGTCCTGGGACTCGGTTTCTTCATCGGCGGCGTCCAGGGAGGGCAGCCGCGGCGGCTCGCCGGCGCTTGCCATGCCCGCCACCAGCATAAGCAGCCCCAGCACTGAATATCGGATCATAACCACCTCCCCCTTGATGTGTGCGGGAATAGTGGTCGGCGCCGGGTCAAGGCGGCGCGAAGGCGGCCCCCGCCGGCGTTTTCAGCGGGGTCGCCTCGCGCCCGGGGAGGCTTACAGGCCCTTTTCGAGGGTCTCCGAAGGTGCGGGCGTATCGCCGGCGCGCAGCGGGTTGCAGTTCTTGATCACCACCTTGCCTTCCAGCACGTTACCCCGTGAATATTCCTGGAAGATGCAGCGGTTGGTCTCCGGGTCGTAGTTTTCGATCCACAGGTTGTCGCCTTTCCAGGTGGCCGCCACGTGCTGGTGCCCTTCTTCCACGGTCACGTTCATGGTGCCGCCAAGGCGCTTGACGAAAATCTGTTCCAGCCAAAAATAGTAGAGCAGGGTGCTGAGCAGCCAGATCACCACGGCGGTGATGAGCGCCGGTTTCCACTTGCCCATGCGGACGCCGATGCCGAACAGGGCCAGGAAGATAGCGGCCGCCACCAGCAGCCAATAAAGGTAGGTGATCATGCGAAGCTCCTTGTTTCAGGCTATTGTTGTTTCAATGCGAAGATATCCATTGATGATAGCAACTCCCGGGAAAACAGGTGTAAAACCGTGAAACAGAGCACGGCGCCGGCGGCCGGCGACTGGTGGGTGTACATGCTGCGCTGCGCCGACGGCTCCCTGTACACCGGCGTCACCACCGACGTGCTGCGCCGCTGGCAGGAACACAACGACGGCCCGCGCGGCGCCCGCTACACCCGCGCCCGGCGGCCGGTGGCCCTGGTGATGTGCGTGGCGGTGCCCGGGCGGGCCGCCGCCGGCCGCCTGGAGGTGCGCCTCAAGGCCCTGTCCCGCCCGCGCAAGGAAAAACTGATTCAGGCGGTCACCGGGGTTTCGGTTGCTAATCCACCGGGGAATTGCTTGACTGCGTCCACTTCTGAATTGGAGAACCCGGAATGAACTTTTGGCGTGCTTTCATGCTGATGTGGCTGGCGGTATCGCTGGCCGGCTGCGGCATCAACAATATTCCCACCTACGACGAGCAGGTGAAGGCCGCCTGGTCCCAGGTGCAGAACCAGTACCAGCGCCGCGCCGACCTGGTGCCCAACCTGGTCAACACCGTGCAGGGCTTCGCCGACCAGGAGCGCGAAGTGCTGGTGGAGGTCACCGAGGCCCGCTCCAAGGTGGGCTCGATTCAAATGGACGAGAGCATTCTCGACGACCCGCAGAAATTCCAGCAGTTCGAGCAGGCGCAGAGCCAGCTCGGCTCCGCGCTGCAGCGGTTGATGGTGGTGGTGGAGCGCTACCCGGACCTGAAATCCAACCAGAACTTCCTGACCCTGCAGGCTCAGCTGGAAGGCACCGAGAACCGCATCGCGGTGGCGCGCCGGGATTACATCCAGGCGGTGCAGCAGTACAACACCGAGATCCGCACCTTCCCGGGCCGCCTCTGGCACAGCGTGCTGTACAGCGAACTGGAACAGCGCGAAAACTTCGAAGCTACCACGGAGAACGCCGACCAGGCGCCCTCCGTTAACTTCGAATGAGTACCGCGCTGACCCCCAACCGTCTCGGCGCCGCGCTGCGGCTCGGCGCCCTGCTGATGCTGGCGGCGCTGGCGCTGCCGGTGTCCGCCGCCCCGGATTTCCCGGAACTCACCGGCCGCGTGGTCGACAACGCCGAGCTGCTGTCGCCGGCCCAGGAACAGGCGCTCACCGAGCGGCTGGCCGCCGAAGAGCAACAAAGCTCCAACCAGATCGTGGTGGTCACCCTGGCGGACCTGCAGGGCTATGACATCGCCGATTACGGCGTGCGGCTGGGCCGCGAGTGGGGCATCGGCCAGGAGGGCACCGACAACGGCGCCCTGCTGATCATCGCGCCCAACGAGCGCAAGGTGCGTATCGAAGTGGGCTACGGCCTGGAAGGGGCGCTCACCGACGCCACCTCTTCCAGCATCATCCGCAACGACATCCAGCCCGCCTTCCGGCAAGGGGATTTCGCCGGCGGCATCAACGCGGCGCTCACCTCAATTTTCGCCGCCATCCAGGGCGAATATCAGGCCCCGGCCGGCGGCGGCGACGCCGACCGTAAAGAAGCCTCCAGCCTGCAGGCGCTGCTCTACCTGATCGGCCTGGTGGTGTTCACCTTCTTTATGTCGTTCGGTGGCCTGGGCCGCAAAGGCGGCCGCCGCGGCGCCGCCGGCCTGATGTTCCTGCCCATGGGCATGGGCGGCTTCGGCGGCGGAGGCGGCGGAGGTTTCGGTGGCGGCGGCTTCGGCGGCGGCGGTGGTGGTTTCGGAGGCGGTGGCGCCTCGGGAGGTTGGTAATGTTATTGAATGAAGAGAACCAGAAACGGGTCGCCCGGGCGATTGCCGCCATTGAAAGAGACACCGACGCCGAGGTGGTCACCGTGCTGGCCCGCCAGGCCGACGACTACCGCTACATCCCGATGATGTGGGCGGCGCTGCTGTCGCTGCTGGTGCCCCTGGCGCTGGCGTTCATGCCGGTGGGCCTGGACGCCCTGGAAACCCTGCTCGCCCAGTGGACCGTGCTGGTGGTGCTGGCGGTGCTGTTCCGCTGGCCGCCGCTGATGATGAAACTGGTGCCCAAGCGCGTGAAGCACTGGCGCGCCGCTAACCTGGCCCGGCGCACCTTCCTCGACCAGGGCCTGCACCACACCCGTGGCGGCCACGGCGTGCTGATCTTCGTCAGCGAAGCGGAGCACTACGTGGAGATCCTCGTCGACCGAGGCGTGGCCCAGCATGTGCCGGACGAAACCTGGAAGAAGATCGTCGACACCTTCACCGCCCACGTCCAGCAGGGCGAGGTGCTCAACGGCTTCCTGGAGTGCATCGCCTCCTGCGGCGACCAGCTGATCATTAAGGTGCCCGCCACCGAAAAGAAAAACGAGCTGCCCAACCACCTGGTTATCCTTTAACCGGCTGCCCCTAACCGGGCACCCTGGTGCGGGTGGGCCTTGTGGGAGCGGGCCCCGTCCGCGAAAGGGAGCGAAGCTCCCGGCAGGATCCCAGAGATGTCTGACAGCAGCACCATCAGCCTCTGGGATCCAGCCGGCCGGCAAGCTGGCCTTTCGCTTGCAGGGCAAGCTCCTACAATCCGAGCTTCGTAGAAAGGTCCGGGCGCTCTCTCTGAAAGGGTGGAG
>TARA_R100000935_G_scaffold4998_1_pt1 | contig 15589 bp, 19 predicted proteins | sample TARA_R100000935 | Tara Oceans TARA_R100000935 (sample SAMEA2621502) | marine metagenome | biome: marine biome (ENVO:00000447); feature: surface water layer (ENVO:00002042); material: "saline water (ENVO:00002010), including plankton (ENVO:xxxxxxxx)" | depth 5 m | reverse complement strand
AAAACTGACAGTCTCAAACCGATTAATGGGTCTGGAGCCTAGCTCAACGGAGCTTGCCAAGTATTTAGCAAATGCGTCACTAATTGTCGGGTGTTTATAAGTCCATACTGGGCCTTCATCTGTCTGTAATAGTAAGAGCATGCTACCATTTAGCGACTGGAGTTCATTCCTTACTTCGCCAAAGTTGACGCCAAAAGCTCTAGCAGCATTTTCAAGAAGCTCAGTTGCGACTGGTGCGGCAACGCTCCCACCATTCAAGAAGACCACGCCAATGGCTGCTCTACATGTTGCAGACAAACTATTTATAGTATCGAGAAGAAAATCGGCTGGTCGATTGAAATAGTCAATAATCTGTTCCCGTGAGGTAATCGGTTTAGAGACAAAGAACGTTGAGCCAAGCCGCCTTGCTACCTCAGGCAAGAAGCTATCAGTCTCTATTGCCGAGGGTAAAAACGTTTTTATTCTTGCTTTGAATTCTCTAGGCTGATCTCCAAATTTAATGTGATTGTATAGTATCTGCGCGCGTTCTTGAGTCGATATCTCATGAACATCAATGATCACCTGGCTTTTTGACAATAGCGGCAAGGCTTGAATCTTGAGGTCTTTTACTGCAGCATTCCAAATATAGTCACGAGAAGTGAACAGAAATCTTGAGCCTTGGTTGATTCCTGATCTAATCAGGGGTAGTACATGATTCCATTCTTCTGTTCTTTCTTTCTGATACTGAGTGCTGCCCCAGGCGTCATCGATCCAAAAGAATTGTTTTTCACCTGGTTTGAGATGCTTTTGAACATCAGCTGGAGAAGTTGCCCGAATTGTCATGCACTTCCAGATATCAGCCGCTCCAATCGCGAGACTCGCCCCGATAGTAGATTTCCCTGCGGCAGGAGCCCCAAGCAAAACTACAAGATTGTGCTGACTAACAGCTCTAACGCTGTTCCTGTGTGCGTCTGTGACCACGAGACGTCGCAGATCATCGCCCATCGAGCTAAGTATTAGTTGCGCCTGCTCGTACGCTCTTTCGTCCATAAGATCACTAAGGTCACCCATCCCATAGAGGCGCGGTGCCATCATCCTCAACTTAGGTGATGAAAGAATTTGCTTAATAATCCAGTCATATCCGAAAACGCGACATCGACCGACGCCAGCGGCTTGAAACATTCCCTTAATCTTTAATTCGCTCTGGCCCGTAATTGAGTGATTGGTCAGAATTATGTAGTCATGCGCCAAACCTAGCGTGACAAGTCTTTTTGCTTTTTCTAGCTCATTCGATATTAGTGATGGAGTCAAATTTTGATTGGGCTGAGAAGTAAACTTGCATTGTATTGTTGTTTCGCCCGAGCTTGCACTATCACTCTCCCAAGCCCCAACAAACGCTCCGTCACGCCCAGCGTCGTTACCCGGTAAAAAAGTCTGAACAGGCCTTTGTAAGCATTCCTCTGAAAGAGCTATGGCGAGATCTTGGAAAGCCTTCCATCCAAGTAAATGGAGCGGATATTGCGGATTTAGAAGCTGTTTCGAAATATTCATCAAAGCTAGTTTGTCCCAATTGGTGAAGTAGTCGAGCCTGAACAACACTGTCAGGCTTCCAACGGGTGATCTTGGCCGCTCTGGTGGTGCCTGCAGGTCACCAGGATAACTGCAATGATGAGGGACAAAAGTGTCCTGAGGTGGGCGAGGATCTTTCGGATGTTGTGGCCGCAGCCGCACAGGACCGCAAAGATTGCGTCGCCGATGGTGCCTTTCAGGGGGCAGCGTGCGAGGCGGCCGTCGGATTTCATATGACCGATTTCGGGTTCGATGGCGCTGCGGCGTCTGAGGTCGGCGATCAGCCGAGGCGTCAGGCCGCGTCGAGATCCGCTGATCAGCACGCGGGTCGCCCCAACACCGTGGCCACGATAACCACGGTCGACCACAGCCAAGTCGGGGCGCTGATCAGTCAGGATCTCCACCTGCTCCAGCGCCGGGCCAAGGGTATGACCATCGTAAGGATTGCCGGGAAAGCTGCGCATGCCGACGACGAAGCCCTCGTCCAGCGTCGTGGTGATGCTGACCTTGCAGCCAAACTCATAACGCACCCGCGCTTTGCCCTTTGATATGCAGTCGACTTCGGGCTCGTGCAGAGCGTAGATCTTGTCGCTCCCCTTGGGCTGCTGGTGCAGCAATTGCGAGACCAGGGCGAGCTTGGCGATAATCTGGTCGCGAAGCGGGCCAGTGGCGATGTCATCGAGGTGGCGGCGGAGGTCCCGCATGACCCTGCCGGTGTAACCTTTCAGCTTCTTCAATGCCTTGCGCATGCGGCGGAATTGCTTGGCATGGGCATAGCGACCGACCTGCATCGCCAGTCTTGGGGAAAGACGGGCATAGGACTGGCGCAAATCCACTCCAGCCTCTTGCGCCAGGGTGACAAGTTGCGCCCGTGCCCGTTCGTAAAGCCTGGCGTCCGTGGGATGGGCAATGTTCTTTTCCATCACGGTGGTATCGACCGCCACGCGCTTCAAGCTGGCGTCGTCGATGGCTCCGGATTTGCGTCCGGCCTCAATGGTCTGGGTCAACAACCACTCCACACCTTCTTCACCAATCCGATTGCGCCACCGCGTCAAAGACGACGGGTTGATCGGCGGGCGATGCTGGAAGAATGTCTCGCCCGTGAGATGCTGATAGTAGGGGTTCTCGACCCAGCGGGCGACCACGGCCTCGTCCGACAACCGATAGGCATGCTGGAGATAGAGCAGCCCCGCGACGAGGCGCGGCGACGTGGCCGGACGCCCCGTGGCGGAAGGGAAGAAACCCGACCATTCCCGCTCGAATACCTCCCAGTCGATCAGCGCCGTCAGCTTCACCAACTCATGGCGCGGGTCGATCATCTCGACCAGGCGCGGACGCAGGAGGTCATCTTGTTCAGGCAGGCGCGAGCGGTGCTTCATTGGCAGGACCGGATTTGCAAGGTTTCTAAAGTGATTATACAAAACCTTGCGACACATGGCGAGAAAATCCGCAACTAAAACGCCTGAAATCAATGGCCTAAGACTTGTTCAGCCCGGACGAAGTATTATTGTAGAGCTCTGTGAAGCGGTCCAACTTAGCGCCTTCAGCTTCCAGATGTGATAGGTTCTCCCAAATATCCGCACTCTTCTTCGCATTGTTTCCATCGGGAACAGTTCTTGCGTTTGGCAAGATTCGTTCCGCCTTGGTTTGGCTTCTCTCGTGGAGGAGCAGTTCCTTGATGGCGACCGGTTGATAGACATCCGTCATAGATATTTTCTTGTCCAAAAAATCAATAAAATCAAGCTTATCCATGCTTTCAGCATAGTGCATACTTGGTTGTATTTGCCACGATCATTCTACATGTGTGTCGATCAATCCACAAATTGAAGTCGGCGCACCGCTGATGCGGGCGGGCTGTCGTGAACCGAGCCTGCCTTCGCCAGTCTCGGCCATGCGGCTTCCATCCCTTGCGCATCTATAGCCAGCCGTGAACGGCTGACACTTCTTTCCTTTTGTTTGGGGCTTGCAGCCCCTGGCCATCAAGACCCAAGCGCCTGTTGGGCGCGCTTCGGCGCGTATCCCCGTCCTTCCTCCCTTTGGTCGTGCAGGGCGGGTGATCCCCCTCACGCCTTCGCGGATCATTGACGGCCATCCCCCTGCTCATTGGCACAGGCCTAGTCCAGTTGCATGCGCAACTGACTATCCAATGAAGGGAAAAGACCAATGAAAAAGGACATTTATCAGAAGGTAACAGACAAGATCATCGCTGATCTGGAGCAAGGCGAGCTGAGCTGGCTCAAGCCTTGGAGCAGTGGAAACCTGGAAGGCAAGATCACCAAACCGCTTCGGCACAACGGCATGCCTTATAATGGGATCAACATCTTGATGCTATGGGGCGCATCGGTGGAGGCAGGATATCTGTCGCCGTACTGGATGACATTCCGTCAAGCCAAGGAGTTAGGCGCGCACGTGAAGAAGGGCGAGCGCGGCAATCTGGTCGTGTATGCGAACACCATCACCAAAACCGAGGAGCAAGACGACGGCGGCGAGGAAGAGCGCAAAATCCCTTTCATGAAGGGCTATAGCGTGTTCAATGTCGATCAGATCGAAGGCTTGCCTGAGCACTACTACACCAAGCCCGAGCCGATCATTGATCCAGCTTCGCGGATCGATCACGCAGAAGAGTTTTTCAACCACACCCGCGCAGACATCCGGCACGGCGGCAACTCAGCTCACTATGCAGGGGGCAGTGATCACGTGCAGATGCCACATTTCGAAACGTTTCGTAGCCCTGAAGCATACTATGCCACGCTTGCCCATGAGCTGACTCATAATGCCGCGCTTCGGATTATGCCGCGCTCACGTCCGAAACCTCCTACTGCGTTGGTCTTTCGCCAATTTCAATCTGCATAAGACTGTCGTGAGAAACAGCGGTCATTCATGAATCACGCAGCGAAGGCTACCAAAGAGCCCACTTTGACCGATGCTGCACGAAGCGCCAATGTCCGCTCTTTACAAAGCTCAGTTCCGCGAAAACTCCCGCACCAGTTCGTTTGTTTCTGAGCGAGAAGCCTGATGGCGGAAACGAAGCGCTGCCACATCTCTTGCAATTTCCATGTCGGCTACCGGAAGTGAGACGAGATTGTCATGGTCAGGGATCGACGTTTCGGGAAGGATAACGGCCCCCAAGCCTCGCCGCGCGAGCTCGACCAACCAGTCCACGCGGTTTGACCGGTATGCCGCATAGAGCGTATGACCATGATCCGTGCACGCCCCATGCAATGCCTCTCGCATTTCACAATTTGGGCGATCCAACATGGTTGTATCTGCCAAATCAGCAAGCGATACGGCCGGCAACTCAGACAGGGGATGACCTTTCGCCACAACCACACGATAGGCCTCTTGATAGAGTGGGTCTATGCGATAAAGCTCCTCACTGACCTCTACTGTTGATATCACGAGATCAAATTCTCCCTCGCGAAGTCCCGCCAACAAAGTGTCGTTTGCGTCGACGATCAGTTCTATCTCGGCTTGCGGCACGCGTTGACGAAACCGTTCGACGGCCTCCGAGACTTTGGCATGGCCTATCGTTTCACCTATTCCGATGCTAATCGGGACTCTTTCTAGCCGCGTATGTCGGACAGCCTCGGCTTTTGCCTCCCTTGCCTCAGACTGCATACGTTCCAATCTTGGCTGCATAAGCTTACCAAGCGCTGTCAGGCGGCAGCCAGCACGATCTCGGATGAACAATGCATCGCCCAATTCGTCCTCAAGTTTTTTGATCGCCGCCGTAAGCGAGGGTTGCGATACGTTGGAAGCACTCGCGGCATGGGTGAAATTGCGATGCTCGCAAACCGCCAAAAAGTAGCGGACCTGATTCATTTCCATGACGTCCTCCTCATACGCAACCTCAACCGCGCATCAATCATAGTCAATGCCTATCGAAGTATAGGACTTCAAGATTGGAGTCATGAGGGTGGCACATGGGACAAGGGCTCATCGAAAACGAACGATGAACCCAAACTCAGGAGAAGACCAATGAAATCCATAATCCTTCACACCATCTCAGCACTCGCTTTGATTTCTGCAACAACTTCCGCAAACGCACAGGAAAACGTCATGAACGATCACACTGCCAGCTTTATCGAAATGCCCGCCGCATCCGGCCAGACCGACGCATTTGCCGAGTTTCTTGCAGGTGCTGCCCCACTGGTCGCAGAAACCGAGCCCGGCACCAAACTCTGGTTTGCTTTGCAAGCAGGCGACAGCCTAGCGATCTTCGATGTCTTTGAGGATGAAGCTGCCCGCAATGCCCATTTTTCAGGTGCTGTCGCAGGCGCACTGAATGGAAACGCAGACACATTAGTAGACGGCGGTTGGGATGCTGGAGTTGTCGCCAACATCAACAACTCGGACGTTCTGTCAGCCAAAGCACCGGTTGATCTCTACAGTGCCACAACTGCAACATATATCCGGCTCGAAGCGGCTCCAGGACAGGCCGATAATCTGGCTGCATTGTTGACGGCGGCTGGCCCGATCGTGGCCGATACAGAGCCAAAGACGCTGTTCTGGGCGGCTTTGCAGATTGACGAAAACAACTTCGCAATCTTTGACATCTTCGCCGACAACTCAGGTCGCGAGGCACACTTTGCTGGGCAGGTTGCCGGGCTTCTGAACGAAAAAGCGTCGGTTCTGGTCGAGGGCGGTTGGGACGACGGCGTGGTCGCCAACGTCAGTAACTTCGACATTCTGGCAATCAAGTAAGTAACGAGTGCCTTTATCGAGTGCCCGGCGGCCAATGGTCGCCGGGCATTTGTTGCCTCAGATACAAATTCTATTTTGCCGCGAAGAGGACATTCATTGGTGCCGTCCGGTTGGCGGTTTTGTCCGCAGTGTTCACCTCCAGATTCGCGCGCGGAGCGTCCGCTTTCGTGATCTGCCATAAGTACACCCTTCAACCAAATGAAGGAAATACCTATGGAAAACGACACTCTATCAAATCACACGACTAAACCACAACAACACACGGGCAACCACGCGGAGCGTTTTGGTTTGCAGATCGAGACTGAGGGCTATGGTTCCGGCTCGCTCGCCATGTACAGCGCCACAGCGAAGGCCCTCTGGTCTGCAATGGAGGCGGACAACATCGGTCCCGCTGACTTGACCGACGACCGCATGGAACAACTTGCCTTGCCGATCATCAACGCCACTTCTTCGAAAGACCAGAAGCATTGCCGCTATCGCCTTAGTCGGTTCAGGGATTATCTGATCGAGAACGCAAATGCCCCGGCACGGATTGCGCCACCTCTGGATATGTCGCCGCGAGTCTGCTTAAAACGTGAATATGAGACGTACCTTCGCGTTCAGCGTGGGCTGTCCGATGATACAATCTATCACTGCCTGCGCTTCTATGATCGGTTTTTGGATGCGAAGTTTGGCAATAGCTTCGGTGACCTGGATACGATCCAACCGGACGACGTCACAGGCTTTATCATTCGTTTGCGCCAAGAGCAGGATGCGCCGCGCGACAAGACCGGTCCGTCTCACCTCCGCAATCTCTTCCAGTTCCTGTTTTGGAGCGGCAAAACGGAACGGAACCTGAGCAAATCGGTGCCAAAGGCGCGGCAACCAAAGCCAACCGGCATCCCCAGATACCTTGAACCCGAACAGGTTAATCGCCTGATAGACGTGGTGCGGAACCACAAGAAGACGGGCCGACGCAACCGTGCAATGCTCGTACTTATCGCTCGTCTAGGTCTCCGAGCACCAGAGGTCACGGCGATTGAGTTGGACGATATCAACTGGCGCGCAGGTGAGATTCTGATCCGAGGCAAGAGACAATTGCATGATCGGATGCCAATGCCTGCAGAGGTCGGCGAAGCGATAGTGGATTACATTCAGAACGAGCGCCGGGGGCCGGAGCGTGCATTGTTTGTCTCAGTAAAACCACCGTTCAAGAGGTTCAAAGATGCTCAAATCCTGCGCTGGATATTGCGGGATGCCTATGATGCAACGGGTATCAGCCCTCCTCAGGCCTACATCGGCACGCACATTCTACGACACAGCCTTGCCACTGACATGTTGCGAAAGGGCGCGTCTCTTTCTGATATTGGGGACGTGCTGCGTCACGGATCTCCGCTGACCACGACGATTTATGCGCAACACGATGTGGATGCCCTGCGCTCAATCTCGCGCCCTTGGCCGACTGCGGGGGATGTGCAATGAAGACGCTTTCTCAACGGCTTGATGAATATCTGACACTGCGCCGCGCGATGGGTTTTGATCTATCGTTTGATGAACGGGTCCTCCGCAAGTTCGCGACTTATGGTGATGAAAATGGGCGTCATTTAATCTCAACGGCCTTATTCCTCGACTGGAAAGAGAATTACGGCAGCGCGGATAACAACACGTGGTCTTGTCGGCTCGGCATGGTTCGCAGGTTTGCCTTCTGGCTTGCGGAACATGATGATCAGACCGAGATCCCGTCCAGCCAGCTTGTAGCAGGCTGTTATAGAAGGCGTGCCCCGTACATATACGCCCCCAAGCAGATTGCCGATATCGTCGCTGAGGCCGGTCGATTACCGTCGCCCTATGGCCTAAGGGCTGCAATGTGGCAAACCCTCTTCGGGTTGATCGCAGTGACAGGAATGCGGGTCAATGAAGCGCTGTCTTTGGAGCAGCATGATGTCGATCTGGAAAACGCTGTTCTGGTCGTCAGGAAAACCAAAAACGGAAAGGATCGACAGCTTCCGGTCAACAAGGATACTGCTGCACGGTTGGCATCCTACGCTGACTTAAGGGATCGGCTAGTCGAGAATCAGACACGACGGTTCTTCATCAAAGAAGATGGCGAACCGGCTGGCGATTGCGGGGCGCGTTACAACTTTGCGCAAGTTAGCAGAAATATCGGGCTGCGGTCCCCTCAATCATTTAACCGCCACGGACATGGGCCCCGCATTCACGACTTGAGGCACAGCTTTGCCGTCCACACCATCTTGGATTGGTTCCGCGATGGCAGGGACATTGAATGCGAAATGTATAGGCTCAGCACGTATCTGGGGCATTCCGAGCCAAAGCACACATTCTGGTACATTGAGGCCGTGCCAGAACTCATGCAACTCGCCGCCGCGCGGGCCGAACAGCAGCTTTTGGGGGATGAATCATGATCGCGACTTATCCATTGCCAATTTATGTGCAGCGGTTCTTTACAGAGCGGCTTTTGACGCAAATGCAGGCAAGTCCAAATACGATTGCCAGCTATCGTGACACCTTCAGGCTTTTGCTCAAATACGCGCAAGCACAGACCAAACTGCCACCGACTGACCTGCATGTTGCACATATCGACGCCGACATCATCGGGCAGTTCTTGACCTTCTGCGAAGAAGAGCGAGGCAACAGCGCAAGAAGCCGAAACACGCGCCTTGCCGCCATTCGCTCATTCTTCAAATATGTGGCGGGTTGTGAGCCTCAACTGCTGCATCATTGCCAAAGGGTTCTGGCGATGCCGTCCAAACGGCACGAAAAACGTGTCGTGGACTTTCTGACACGCGATGAGATGGAGGCATTGTTAAAAGCACCCGACCAGTCGACTTGGTTTGGTCAGCGTGATCGCGTCTTACTTCTCACCATGGCCCAGACAGGCTTGCGTGTGTCGGAGCTGATCAGTCTGCGTATTGCCGATGTCGAGCTGGGAACAGGCCCCCATCTCAGGTGCATGGGCAAAGGTCGAAAGGAACGCGCGACACCACTTCGGAAAGATAGTCAAATTGCATTGAAGACGTGGTTGGCCCAAACAGGCGCTACATCCAGCGATCCCCTGTTTGCGACAATCAGGGGCGCACCTTTGAGTAGGGATGCGGTTGAGCGGATAGTTCGGAAACACGCAGCCACGGCGGCGCTAAATAGTTCAACGTTTCGATTGAAGCGCGTTTCACCGCACGTTCTGCGCCACACCGCAGCAATGCAGCTTCTACAAAGCGGTGTAGATCGCACCATCATCGCCCTTTGGCTGGGCCATGAATCCGTCGAGACAACTCAGGTCTATATCCACGCTGATATCGAGTTGAAGGAAAAGGCGATGGCGTTAACGAAACCCATCGACGCTCCAAAAGGCCGTTACCGACCGGGGGACGAACTTTTGTCGTTCCTCGAAGACCTCTAGTTTATGCCGACTTGCCGCGCTGAAAAGCCCATTTTGCCAAGAGATTGATGGGTCGGCGCGGCATAATCCAGAGCGCGGCATTATGCGTGTTATGCCGACATCGGCATAACACGCACTGGACGAAGCACAAGAGCCGTCTTGATCGTGAATTTGGCCGAAAGAAATGGGGCGATGACGGCTATGCGCGCGAGGAGCTGGTCGCCGAGCTGGGCGCGGCATTTCTATGCGCCGATCTGGAGCTGACCCCCGAGCCGCGCAGTGATCATGCCGCCTATATCCAAAGCTGGTTGAAGGTTTTGAGAGAGGATAAGCGCGCGATCTTTGCCGCTGCTGCCCATGCGCAGCGCGCCGCAGATTTCCTGCATGGCCTTCAGCCCATGGTCGAAGAAGAGCAACCCCGAGCCGAGGAAGGAGCCGCCGCGTAAGCGGCGGCTCTCCGCATGAGGGAGGCAAAAGACATGGAACAGCACAGCATCACATGGCGCGGCATCGCGCTGGAGATCACCTTTACGCCGGAGAAATTCGGCATGGTGGACCATATCGAGATCATGACAGAAGACCGCGCGCCGCTGCCCGTCACTGACACGGGCTATCGCTCGCATTTCATCCCAGCCGGAACCGTGGCCGAGCACGTCGGCGCGGTTGCGTGCGTGACCGCGTGGCTGGAGCACGAAGCTGCGCGCACCGGCTGGAGCGGTGCGCAGCTCAGCCTGTTTTAGGGGTGAAAATTTCCGCGCCCGCTGGGGGCGGGCGCGGAGAGGGAAGGAGCCCCGTCATGGCGACGGGGCGCGCGGTTGTGGTGCTGGCGGCGCATGTCGTTTGCGCAGCACGGCTTCGACATTGGCAAGAGCGGCGTGCAGACTAGCGCGCTCGCGTTCTTGCAGATCGGCGTTGCCGAGAGATTGGCGCAGCGTCTCGCGAAGATGTTCGAGCGCATGGGTGGGCAGCCCGCGCAGGGCGTGATGATTGAAGATTGGTGACATGATGGCCTCCATTTCCTTTTAGACTCGGACAATCCAGGTCTTTCTGGGGACGGAAGGAGGCGCAGTTGGGGGATCGGAAGCACCGTTTTCGGGCGCAACGAAGTGAAGCAGGGCACGGCGGAGCCTGCCCTTGTTCCGGCGGCATCCCTGACTGTGCCAAACGGATTTACCCAAAAGAGCTGATTGAACGTGCTGAGCGAAAATCTGGAGGGTTATCTGATGGCGGTAGCAATCATCTTGCTCGTGCGGCGCTAACCATGCGCTCTCGCTTTGCTCCGGGATTGGTGCGTTTGAAGAGGCCTTATTCCTGAACGAAGACGGCCAGCCATCAATATCCTGCCCGCGCCAGTTCGCTTTGCTCACCCGTGTTGGAAATGACGCCTGCCCTTGAGCCTTCGATCTATCGGAACGGCGCAACGCGCCAACCCCAAATCAAGGAGATCAAGACATGGCACGCAACACACAGAAGCAGACCACCACCTTCCAGCCTAACGCCCCCGAGTTTCTGGCATGGCACGTCAGCCAGCGGGGCGAGAAATCTTTCTGGAACAAGGTCGGTGCCGCCTGGCGGCACAAGGACGGCCACGGCTTCACCCTTCAGCTTGAAGTCATGCCGATCAATGGCCGCATTGTTCTGCGCCACCCGATAGAAGACCCGGCATCACCGGCCCTGGAAGAGAAGAAGGGCGCATAAGCGCCCTTTTTCAATCATCATAAGATGTGGAGTTGTGCGGCGATGCCGCATATCTTCATTTATTCGTTGACTGCGAGCCGCGTTACGCGCTGGTCGAAACCGCGCTTGACGGATTCGAACAAGCCCATTGGGAAACCGGCGGGCATTTCTGCCAAGGCCTTCGCAAAGGCCTTTTCGGATTCTGCTTCGATGTCTTTGAAAATCTGACCAATTTGCTCGCGGGAAAAACCTGCTGCCAAGCCTGTTTCCACGAAGTGGCGACCGAGAATGTCAGAAACCTTATAGTGGCGACTTTTGCCTATGCGCATTGCGAGCTTCATTTCCTTGATCTGAAGCTGCCCAGCATCAAGCGTCGGCTGCACCGTTAGGACATCATACAGCGGGGTCATGGTAAAACGTCCACCCGGAGTCAGAGCGATACTGAAATTCTTTGCATGACCATCCGTCGCGCCAATCAACCAGAACAGGACGTTGGCTTTGAAGAAATTGGCGCGGTCGCGAAGTGGCTCATCGCTTCCTTGGAGCAATTCGCAGATTTCAACGATGCCAGGACCGCCCTCATTCTGATATTTGCGCGTGGGCGGAATAGACAATGCCTGACAGCAATCCTCCTGGGGCAGGCGGATCAGCCTTCCGTCGCGGGCGCGCAGGCGATCAAAGCGCTCGATGACCAGCACCTTCGTATCTGCAAAGGTTGTAATCTCGGTTTGAGCGACTGGAAGGCCGAACGCTGCCATCAGGCGAAGACAGAAATGCTCGTTCTCAATGCTATCGGTCAGGTCCATGCCGTTGGGCAATTTTCCAATCGCAGGCTTGAAGATATGTGTCGTCGCCGTGGTGCCTGTAGGCTCAATCCATTTGGCCTCGTGATAGAGCAGCGCAGTCTTTTCCTGCGCACCGGCAACCGAAATCCGGAAGTCGGTCTCACGGCGGATACCAAGCGGGGTGCGCTTGAGGTCTTTGAGCATGGCCGCGATCTGCTCGTCACTCAAAGGCTCGCCGGTCAGTTCGTCGGACGCTTCTGGCTCTTCACCTTCTGGCAAGAATTGCAAAGCGCCTACGCAGTCCCGGCCAATCTTTGCAAGTAGACTGTAAGCATCCAGACCATCTGCGCCTATTCGCTCAGCCACGCGTCTGCGGATATCATCATTGTCGGGTAGCAGATTGTCGAAGACGGCGATGACGGGCGGTCCCACATAGCGCTCTGACCTTAGTGGTAGCGAGCGTGAAACGGGCAGGGTGTTTTCCCAAGCCAACCATTCCGGGGCATAGGTGAAGGCAAACGCCCCGTCTGGTTCACGGAAGAACTGTCCGACCTTTCGGCGGTTCATGAAAACATCAAGCGGCGCGTATGTTCGCTTGCGCCCCATCAGAATATATCCTCAAGGTCGCCGGGCTTCATCTTGCTGCGCGGGACGATCTGAATTTCTAGGTCAAGCGCCGCGAGGAGGTCGAAGATTGTATCGAGCTTAGCACCGCTTGCGCTGGTTTCGATGGTCGAGATGGTTCGCTGCCAGATGCCTGAGCGGCTGGCGAGTTCGGCCTGGGTAAGTTTCTTGGCCTTGCGAGCGTTGCGGAGTGCGTTTCCAACGTCCTTTGGGCTTCGGGCGATTTGATCCATGGTGATGATCCTTTCATCATCATTATGATCTAGGGGTCATTAAATGTCAATATGTCGTATGGATCATATTTGCTATTTATGATGCGAATAACATAAATCGAGATTATGATCTATGCATCATAAGCTGTTGGATCACATCTCTCACAGTTTCAGCGCCACGAGCCAGTCTGAAATCTTCGGATCGCCCGTGACACTGTCAATGTATCCATCTACCGGGGAATAGAACTCCGCAGCGGTCAGGTTGCCTTCCACTACGAACAAGCGATCCCCTTCCTTAACCCGGTCTCCGACCTTCAGTGACTCGAAATGCAGAAGGTCGCCTAGCGCGACCTGCGCCTCAGGGCTCAGGCCGACCTCCACAAGCCCCCCGCGCTCGCGGACCCGCTCGCCCGTTTCGGTGATGTAGACATGCTCTTTCATAGCGGTGAAGCCTCCGGTTTTCTGACTGCGCTTGGTTTGCATTCCGGCGCTGAGCTACCTTTGCGATGCATCGCATGGGCGGTGCGGATGGCAATCCTAACCGTATCTTCCGCGCTTAGCTTGAAATGCTGCCGCAGTTCATCGAGCTGTAAGGCATGTGCCTCGTCGAGATTGATCATTAATGTATGTCGCATGACGACCTCCTTTCGTTAATTGGGTTCATAATCAGGGCCGCTATCCCGAGTTCTTCGACGATTAATGCTGCGCTCTTGCGTCCGATCTTTCTTGATCGCGGATTCTGGCACGCGTCCCATAGCCATTGCCTTAGCGACATCCGCAGCCAACAAGGTGAGCGTATTTCTCTGATGACGACGCACGTGCATGACCATTTGCTGCACCCGTCGCCGCTCGTTGATCTGCTTGCGGATGATCTGTTGTCGCTCGGCCAAATCACGCGTTTTGGCCTTCTCGATCTCGGCTTCATTGATAGCCCTGATTTTCTTGTTCTTGCCGCTGATCCATCCCCATAGACCGCGAATACCGCGCGGGGTACGCGCTGCCCTGGCCCGTTCTTCGGATTGCCAGCGCAACGCTTGCGACTGACGCAAACTTTCGCGCTCGCCCCGCTGCCGCTGGATCATCTGTTCAGTCTTGAAGGTGAGTGACAGGCGCGTCTTCTTAGCTTGCGACTCGGCGTCCTTCGCCCACTCTTGAATTTTCGGTGTGAGCTGAGCGCAGATATGCGCCTTGGTCTCATCGACGGATCGCAGGAACTTTGTGTTCCCTAGCCGCACGGCCAGTTCTTTCTTTTTCACGCCGATGGCGCGCGAGAGTGAATAAATCTCTCCCCGCCAATCTACAGCGACATAGCTGCGCCTATCGCCGTGGGCGAGCCAGAATCCCTTCTCCCGCAGTGCAGCCTCAAAGCTCTCGCATGTGTCGGAAACATTCCAACATTCGCGCAGCAAAGTTTTGGTGACTTTAGGATCGAGTCCGGTGCGCTTGGCTTGTTGCCATTCACTAAGTGAAAAACTGAGAGGATCGCGTCTGCGTTGGTCTTGAAGGCCCTCTGGCAACGGCCAGCCGTTCTCCAAGAAAAGCTGCTTGGAGAAATCAGTAAGGCGGCGTTTGTAGAAGTCGATCTTGATCGCCTTCATCTCTTGGCCGTCGATCCGTGACCAGACAGCATGAGCATGCCGTCGTCCTTCCTTTTCATGAAAGACAATCGCTCTGGGTTGGTCTTTCAGCCCTAACTCAGCTTCAATCCGATCAATCGCCTTTTCGAACGTCTGGACAGCGACGTCAGCGTATTCAGGCGGGCTCAAGCTTAGGGAGAAAAGATGGTTGATGCACTTTGTGCCCATTGCGATAGCTTCGGCCTCGCGGAACGCGCCATTCAAATCTTCGGCGATGAAACCGCGCAAATCGTGCAGCTCGACATGATCGTTGTCCCGCGTGTTCAAGAGATGTCGCGCAAGCTCTTTGGCATTGCCTCGTGTGTTTGCGTTCAGGATCATGATGGACCTCCATCTTTCCCGAACGCTTCGAGCAGTGTCGATCTCATGAGATGCACATCTGCGCAGGCTTGCCGCAGATCAGATTCAGTTTCAGGATGAACGGGTAGGGTGCCGGTGTTCACGGCGCGTGCCATCTGGTTGAGGTTGGACGAGAGACGGGACTGTCCCAGGGCAGCCATCACTCTTCCCAACGCCTCATGGTCTTTGACCGGCTCTGTTCCGCGCCGCCTAATCTTTGGCAGTTCGGTGCCGAACAGCACGGCCTTGATATAGGTGCCCAACGGCACGCCATTCGCTGCGGCTTCCAACTGCGCACGCTCTTCGAAGGTCAGTCTGAGCGAGAAGGGCGCTTCGCGCCTTGTCTGCTTTGCTCGCGTATTGAATTCGGTCTTCATGTCGGGTTCCTCTCGGATCCAGCATGACGGCGAAAACAACTCTTCTAAGAAATTGAAGTATAACAACAATCTCTTATGAGGCGTAACGCCATGCCGAGAAATCTGGCGCGAAGATCAGCAAGTTAAGCTGGTTGCGCTTCCCCGCAACCAACTTATCCTGCGACCGCCGCAGGTTAAGTTCAGATCGCCCTCCCGCAACCAAATCTTCTTAATAACTACAAAAAAATAACAGCCACCTTCGGGTGGATATCTGCGTTCGCGATTCCGGTGTGGAAGCGCAGTGGAAGCACGCAGATTCAATGCGCAACTT
>TARA_R100000935_G_scaffold58849_2_pt1 | contig 15601 bp, 11 predicted proteins | sample TARA_R100000935 | Tara Oceans TARA_R100000935 (sample SAMEA2621502) | marine metagenome | biome: marine biome (ENVO:00000447); feature: surface water layer (ENVO:00002042); material: "saline water (ENVO:00002010), including plankton (ENVO:xxxxxxxx)" | depth 5 m | reverse complement strand
GCTGATCACCCCGGACGGCAAGACCCTGGAGGCCGAGGCCGCCCATGGCACCGTCACCCGCCACTATCGCCAGCATCAGCGCGGCGAGAGCACCTCGACCAACTCCATCGCCTCGATCTTCGCCTGGACCCGGGGCCTGGAGCACCGCGCCAAGCTGGACGGCAACGAGGCCTTGGACCGGTTCGCCAAGACCCTGGAGGCGGTCTGCGTCTCCACCGTCGAGAGCGGCTCGATGACCAAGGATCTGGCCCTGCTGGTGGGCGACACCCAGGGCTGGCTGACCACCGAGGGCTTCATCGACAAGGTGGCCGCCAATCTCGAAAAGGCTCTGGCCGCTTAAGGCCTGAGGCCCAAGCTAAGACGACCTAGGGTCCGGTGCGGCGCGCCGGACCCCCATGGGCCACCACCCGCCCGAGCACGCGGTGGCGTTGATGCAGATCCTGCAGGTCCTTCTCGTTGGCGAAGGCCTGACGGCCGTCGGACATGATCTTGTCGGCATGTGAGACCAGGACCGCAAGCCGCTCGGGATCACGCTCCTGCTCAGCCACCAGGGCGAGAATCTCCAGCATCCGGATCAGGACCGACGGCGCGCCGGCGCCGTTCTGGCGGATCATGTCGAAGCTGATGTCCACAAGCCCGGCATAATCGCTGACCGGCCGCAGAAGCAGCACACGGCCATCCTGCACCAGAACGCCTGAGACGAAGGTCCGACGCGCCACCCGGCATAGAGCCGAACCCAGCTGATCCAAGACAGCGATGGCGGTCATGGGGTCATTGATCCCCGGCGACAGGGCGCGGACCGCCACCTCAACCAGTTGTCGGGCGCTATACTCCAGGTCGGCGCCGGACGTGCGGCGGGCGCTGAGCGCCGTGGCCCCGATCACCGCCTCCTGCGCGCCCTCGACCTCCGGCGGCCAGACCAGGGCGACACAGCCGTCAGCCATGATGAAGTCGCCCGGCCTGACCAGCAGACGGATTCGCGCATTATTGGCCAGGGCCCAGGCGGCCAGATCGGCGGTCTCCAGCTGCTGCAGATAGCCGTTCCGGGGATCATGCACAGGTCGCGCGTCGGACCAGTCGAGATCGATGTCGTCGGGCTTGAGCGGCGGCCGCGCCGGCGTAGGCTCGGTCTGCGCGTCCAGGGCTGCGAAAAAGTCCCGCCGGACCAGATCGATCACGGTGTCGATGTTGATCCGGCTCGACATGTGATGGACGTAATAGACCAGCAGGGCGACGCAGAGGCCGCCCAGCAGCATGGCGCCGGCCAGCGCCAGCCGCGGTACGAACAGGTCCTCCTCGCCGCCGCGCACGTGGCGCAGCACCACCAGGCAGTAGGCGAACGAGCCTAGGAACACCCCCAGCACCACCTGGTTACCGCGGTCGCGGGTGAAATTGTCCAGCAGGCGCGGCCCCATCTGGCTGGAGGCCAGGGTGAGGGCGGCGATTGTGATTGAGAAGAGGGTGCCTGTGACCCCGATTGTCGAGGTGGCGATGGCGCCCAGCAGGGTCCGCGCGCCGCTCTCCCCGCCCTGGTAGAGCATCGAAAGCAGCGGCTTGGGGATCCAGTCCGCGCCCTCGGCCCCGACGGCCCAGAAGGCGGCCAGGACGGCAAGCGTGACAAGCACCGCCGGCACGACCCAGAAGGTCGATCTCAGGTCGTGGATCAGTTTGTGAAGACGCGCCCCCATGGAGCCATAACGCACTGGTCAAGCTTCGGCTCCCGAAAACCCGACACCTCCTGGCGGGCGAGGAAATTGGCGGGGGCGGGCAAGCCGTGTTAACCCTGGCGCGCAACCTGCGAAGCTTGGCCGAGGGGACCCGACCGGCCCATGGTCAGACGTCAACTGTTTCAGATCTTCGTGCTGTGCCTGGTGCTGTTTGGCCTGGCCTTCGCTCTGGCGCCGTGGTTCGCCTTCCGGGCGCTGAAGGCCAACGCCCGGGACCATGATGTGGCGGGCCTGGCCGAGATGGTGGATCTGCGGGCGGTGCGCGCCAGCCTCCGTGATCAGGTCGAGGAGCCCGGACAACCCGCCCCCGCCCCTGGCGAAGCCGGACCGGGCGACATCTGGCGCGATCCGCTCGGCGCCATGCGCCGGGCCCTGGAGCCCTTCGCCGAGCCGCTGTCCCCGCTGACGCCGGCCCCTGCGCGGTTGGAGCCCTATCTGACCCCGGCGGGGCTCTACGACCTGACCCGCGGCTATGAGCCAGGGACCGCGCCGCCGGAGCCGCCCCCGCCGGAAGGCCTGGCGCGCATCGTCGCGGCCCTGAGCGACCCGTGGCCCGCCCTGCGGTTCTGGGGCGTCAACCGGGTGCGCTTCGCCGTTCACCCGCCTGAGCAGGCCAGCGAGGTGACTGTGCTCACCTTCCAGCGGACCGATCTCTTCCAATGGAAGCTGGTGCATGTGCGCCTGCCTGACCGCGACGCCGCGTAGCCGTCCGACGTTCCGGCCTTGGACCTGATTGCGCGTATCGCGCCGTTCTTTGCGATCATCGCCGCCGGAGCTGTAGCCGCCCGGCTGGGCCTGCTTGGCCCCCGCCTGGGATCCTGGCTCTCAGCCTACACCTTCTGGATCGGCTTCCCCGCCCTGTTGATCCGCTGGCTCGGCGATGCGCCGGCGCCACAGGCTAGCCAGGGACTGGCCATGGGCCTCTATGGCCTGACCATGACCCTGCTCCTCCTGGGCGCCTGGGCAGCCGCCCGGCGCATGGGCCTGGCCAAGGAGACCGCCGCCGGCCTGCCGATGGTCGCGGGCCTCGGCAACACCGCCTTTCTGGGCGCGCCCCTGGCCGTGGCGGTGCTGGGGGACGGCGTGCGGGCCCAGGCCGCAGCCCTGGTGGCCATCGACTTCATCCTGCTGATGGGTCTGGCTGTGGCCATCCTGCAGACGGGAACGGCGGCTGTGAGCCTGCTCGGCGCTCTTCGCCGGGTGCTGGCCAATCCCACGGTCCTGGGCGCCGCCTGCGGCCTGGCCCTGTCGGCCGCTCAGACCCGTCTGCCGGGGCCGGCCGACCAGCTCCTCACCTGGCTCGCCCTGACCGCCAGCCCCGTCGCCCTCATCGCCCTCGGCGGCCTGATCGGCCGCGAGGGCGGCTGGCCAAGACGCCAGGACCAGGGGCCGTTGGCGTTGGCCCTGGTCCTCAAGCTGATGCTCGCTCCCCTCCTCGTCTGGCTGGTCCTGGGGGCGGCGGCGGTGGCGCCTGAGCTGAGGGCCACCGCCACCCTGCTGGCCGCCTGCCCCACCGCCGTGAACGTCTTCATCCAGACCCGCAACATCGGAGTCTTCGCCCGCGGCGCCGCCGAGGCGGTGATCGCCGGCACCGTGCTGAGCGCCATCAGCCTGACCTTGATCGCCCACTTCCTCGCCTAGTATGTTCCTGTTATGTTCTCCCCGTGGCGCTTGGCCACTAAGGGGAGAGACGATGATGAGCACGCCGCCTGGACTGGGTTATGTGACCCTGGGCGCCGAGGACCATGCCGCGGCCCAGGCCTTCTATGACGCTGCGCTTGCGCCGCTTGGCCTGCGTCGTCTGCATGAATTCGAGAACTGGACCGGCTATGGCCGCGAGGATGACCCCCATGGCCAGACCCTCTGGGTCTGCAAGCCCTTTGACGGGGCGCCGGCCATGGCGGGCAACGGCGTGATGGTCGGGCTCTATGCCTCGACGCCGGAGATGGTCGACGCCTTCCATGCCGCCGCCATGGCCCATGGCGGCGCCTGCGAAGGCCCGCCCGGCCTGCGGCCGCAATATGGCGAGGGCTGGTACGCCGCCTATGTGCGCGACCCGCAGGGCAACAAGCTGGCCTGCGTGCGGACCCCGCCGGCCTGAGGTCAGGCGGCCGTGGACGGGACGGCCGAAAGGCCGGACCCGCCCCGGGCGCGCGCCTAGCCGGCGATGGCCGTCTTGAGCGCCGCCAGGCCTTCCGCGGCCCGGGCGCCGTCCGGGGCGCCGCCCTGGGCGAAGTCCGGACGACCGCCTGCGCCCTGGCCGCCCATGGCGATCACGGCGGCCTTGGCCAGTTCTGCGGCGTTGAAGCGATCCTTGGCCGCGCCGGTCACCGCCACGGTGACGGCGGCCTTGCCCTCGGCCACGCCGACCAGGGCGATGATTCCGTCGGCGATCTGCTTCTTGAACTCCTCGGCGATGGGCCGCAGGTCCTTGCCGCCCACGCCGTCCATCACCCGGGCCAGCACCTGGACTCCGCCGATCTCTTCAGGTCCGGCCTGGGGCGCGCCGCCGCCGCCCATGGCCAGCTGACGCTTGGCGTCGGCCAGTTCCTTTTCCAGCTTCCGGCGCTGGGCCTCCAGGGCCTCGACCCGGCCCAGGACCTCTGAGACCGGGGTCTTGAACTGCTCGGCCAGTTGCCGCGAGACCAGGGCCTGGTCCAGCAGCCAGCGACGGGCGGGTTCGCCGGTCAGGGCCTCGATCCGCCGCACGCCGGCGGCCACGCCGCTCTCCGACACGATCTTGAACAGGGCGATGTCGCCGGTGCGGGCCACATGGGTGCCGCCGCACAGCTCCACCGAATAGGCGCCGTCCCCGTCCAGCGCGCGCCCCAGGGTCAGGACGCGGACCACGTCCCCGTACTTCTCGCCGAACAGGGCCATGGCGCCGGCCTCGATCGCGGCCTCGGGGGCCATGTTCTTCGTCTCGGCCGGCAGGTTCTGACGGATCACCGCATTCACCTCGGCCTCGATCCTGTCGATCTCCTCCAGGGTCAGCGGCTGGCCGTGGCTGAAGTCGAAGCGGATACGCTCGCCGTCGACCATCTGGCCCTTCTGGCTCACATGGGGGCCCAGCACGTTGCGCAGGGCCGCATGCAGCAGGTGGGTGGCCGAGTGGTTGGCCCGGGTCGTGGTGCGCCGGTCGGCGTCCAGGGCCAAGCGCACCCGGGCGCCGGGCGCCAGCTCGCCAGACTCGATCTCAATGACGTGCACGTGCAGGTCGCCGGCCTGCTTCTGAGTGTCGATCACCCGACCGCGGCCGCCCTGCCATTCCACCTCGCCGGTGTCGCCAGCCTGACCGCCGCTCTCGCCATAGAAGGGCGTGCGGTCAAACAGGGCCTGGACGGTCTGGCCGGCCCCCGCCTTGGGGATCTCGGCGCCCTCGCCCATCAGCACAAGGAGCTCCGCGGTCACCTCGCCTTGGTCATGGCCGACGAAGTCGGTGGGGCCCAGGCGTTCGCGCAGGGCGAACCACTCCCCAGCCGCCGCAGCCTGGCCCGAACCGGTCCAGGCGTCCCGCGCCTGATCCTTCTGGCGCTTCATGGCCACATCGAACCCTTCCAGGTCGACGCTCATGCCCAGGGCGCGGACCGCGTCCTGGGTCAGGTCCAGGGGGAAGCCGTAGGTGTCGTAGAGCTTGAAGGCCGTCTCGCCCGGCAGAACACCGCCGGGGCCCACCTGGCCGGTAGCCTCCTCCAGCAGGCTCATGCCGCGCCCCAGCGTACGGCGGAACCGCTCCTCCTCCTGGCGGAGGGTCTCGGCGATCACCGGCTCGGCCCGACGCAGTTCGGGATAGGCCTCGCCCATCTCGGTCACCAGGGCCGGGGTCAGCCGGTGCATCAGGGGCTCGGCCGCCCCCAACAGGTGGGCGTGGCGCATGGCGCGGCGCATGATCCGCCGCAGCACATAGCCGCGGCCTTCATTGGAGGGGGACACCCCGTCGGCGATGAGGAAGCTGGTGGAGCGCAGGTGGTCAACGATCACCTGATGCGAAAATCGCGCCTCGCCCTGGGCCTTGACGCCGGTGGCCTCTTCGCTGGCGGCGATCAGCGCCCGGAACATGTCGGTGTCATAGTTGGAGTGGACGCCCTGCAGGACGGTGGCGATCCGCTCCAGACCCATGCCGGTGTCGATCTGCGGCTTGGGCAGGTCCTTGCGCGAGCCGTCGGCGAACTGCTCCCAGCGCATGAAGACCAGGTTCCAGATCTCCACGAACCGGTCGCCATCCTCGTCGGGGCTGCCGGGTGGACCGCCGGGCACATGGTCGCCGTGGTCGTAGAAGATCTCGGTGTTGGTGCCGCACGGGCCGGTGTCGCCCATGGACCAGAAGTTTTCTTCCAGCCGCACGATCCTGGAGTCCGGCAGGCCGGCGATCTTGCGCCACAGGGCGGCGGCGTCGTCATCGTCCGGCGCAATGGTCACCATCAGCCGGGCCGGGTCGAGGCCCAGGTCACGGGTGATGAAGGCCCAGGCGTGCTCGATGGCGCCTTCCTTGAAATAGTCGCCGAACGAGAAGTTGCCGAGCATTTCGAAGAAGGTCTGGTGGCGGCCGGTATAGCCGACATTGTCCAGATCGTTGTGCTTGCCGCCGGCGCGAACGCACTTCTGCACCGACACCGCGCGCGGCGCCGGCGGGGTCTCCGCCCCGGTGAAATAGTTCTTGAACGGCACCATGCCGGCGTTGACGAACATCAGCGTCGGATCGTTCTGCGGCACCAGGGGCGCTGACGGGATCACCAGGTGATCGCGATCCTTGAAGTAGTTGATGAAGGCGCTGCGGAGCTGGTTCAGGCTGGACATGGCTTGCATATAGGGCTCGCGCGGCCGGGCGCGCAGGGGAATTTTGCGGGTCGTTTACGGGACTTGCCGCCGAGCGCAAAGAAAAAGGACGCCCTGGCGGCGGGCCAGGGCGTCCTCCTCCGCAGACGAGGCGCCGCGTTGGGGTCCAGGAGCGAACCGGACGCATAGTCGGCGGGGGCGTCCGGCCCGGGCGGTCACGACGCCGTCTGCGGAGATACCGAAGAGCGGTCTGAGGCCGGCTCAGTCGTCCTTGTCGTCAGGCCCGCCGACCAGCAGTTCTTCCTCGATCTTGGAGGTGGCGCCGCGCACCGCCTTCTCGATCTCGTCAGCCACATCACGATTGGCCTTGAGGAATTCCCGCACATTGTCGCGGCCCTGGCCGATGCGCTGGCTGTTGAAGGAGAACCAGGAGCCGGACTTCTCCACCACCCCGGCCTTGACGCCCAGGTCGATGATCTCGCCCAGCTTGGAGATGCCTTCGCCGTACATGATGTCGAACTCGACTTCGCGGAACGGCGGGGCCACCTTGTTCTTCACCACCTTGACCCGGACATTGTTGCCGACGATCTCGTCGCGCTGCTTGACCGAGCCGGTGCGCCGGATGTCCAGGCGGACGGAGGCGTAGAATTTCAGCGCATTGCCGCCGGTGGTGGTCTCCGGGCTGCCGTACATGACGCCGATCTTCATGCGGATCTGGTTGATGAAGATGACCAGGGTCTTGGTCTTGGAGATGGAGCCGGTGAGCTTGCGCAGGGCCTGGCTCATCAGCCGGGCCTGCAGGCCGGGCAGGCTGTCGCCCATCTCGCCTTCGATTTCGGCCCGCGGCGTAAGCGCCGCCACGGAGTCGATGACGATCACATCGACGGCGCCGGACCGCACCAGGGTGTCGGTGATCTCCAGGGCCTGTTCGCCGGTGTCGGGCTGGGAGACCAGCAGGTCGTCCAGGTTCACCCCGAGTTTGTGGGCGTAGGAGGGATCGAGCGCATGCTCGGCGTCGACAAAGGCCGCCGTGCCGCCGCCCTTCTGGACCTCGGCCACCACATGCAGGGCGAGCGTGGTCTTGCCGGAGCTTTCCGGGCCGTAGATCTCGACGATCCGGCCCTTGGGCAGACCGCCAATGCCCAGCGCCAGATCCAGGCCGAGCGAGCCGGTGGAATAGGACTCGATCTCGACGATCTTGCCCTTGTCACCCAGCTTCATCACCGAGCCCTTACCAAAGGCCCGATCGATCTGAGACAGCGCCGCCTCGAGCGCGCGCTGCTTGTCGCCTTCTTCTTTACCCACGAGTTTCAACGCCGACTGTGCCATTTGAGGGGACCCCTTATCCCATGATTCCGTCGGACCGACCGGGGCGATCCCCGGCTGGGCGTCCAGGACTCAGTCGTACGCCTTTTGTTCTCCGTTCGCAAGATGTTCTCTTGTCGGAGCGACGGCCGTTGGCTCCCGCCGCGCAGGCCGGGCTCGTGGGACATATAGGGGGCGCTGACCTTGGGGTTTGCCCGCGCGGGGGGCGCGTCAGCTCCACCGTGGCGCCCGGCCTCGACACTCAGGCCCGGATCAGGACCATGGCGCCGATGTCGCCGGGTCGGGTTGGGATGGCGCCGGGCGGCGAACCCCATCCTGGCATGCCCTGCCCACGGACTCCGCCCCGGTGTGTGCCGGGACTGAGACGCCTACCTCAGGACATTGAGGAGCGAGCTTTCCTGCAGAGCGACAAAGACCTGAGCCGCCGCCTGCACCGAAATCTGGGCCTGCTGGAGGTTGGAGACGGCCTCGCTCATATCGGCGTCGACGATCTCGCCGACCATGCCCTTGATGCTGTTGGTGCGGGCGACGAGGTCCTCCCTCACGGAGTCCACCCGGCTCTGCACCATGCCGTTACGGCCGCCGACATTGACCAGGTCCTTGTAGGCCGCGTCCCAGACCGAAAGCTGGCTCTCCAGGAAGGCCCGCTGATTGTCTGTGAGTTCGCCGTTGAAGGGGCCATCGACGCCCTCCTCGAAGGTCTGGATGGCCTTGAAGGCCTCCATCATGCCGGTGCCGAAGGCGTCCGCCAGGAAGCCCAGATCCACCACCGTGGCATCGTCGACCTTGGCCTGGGCGATGTAGGAGTCATTGTGGAAATAGTCGGCCACATTGGTCGCCGGAATGGTCAGGTCGCTGAGCGAAGTGGCTGAGAAGGGCGCGGTGTTCACCTGCCCGCCAGCAAACAGGTACTTGCCGCCATAGCGGGCGTTCATCCCCTCGACCCCATTGCGGAAGGCGGCCTGCATGTCCTGCATCAGCGTGTCCACGCGCCCGCTGGCGATGGACTCGGCGATGGCCTGCCGGGCGATCTGGGCGGCGTCGGCCACCTGGGAGAGGGCGAAATCCTGGGTGGTCAGCCGGTCGCTGACCAACTTGTTCTGTTCGGTGAAGGCGCCCAGCCTGGTCTCGATGGACCGCATGGCGGTCAGCATCTCGGCGTTACGGGCATAGTCCTTCAGATCAGAGCCGTTCTTCTGGCTCGCGACCTTGGTCCCGGCGTCCATCTGCCGCTGCTGGGCGGAGATCAGGTTGGCCAGAACGGCGCTGTAGTTTCCGCCGGTTGAAACGCGGCTAACCATGGTGTGTGTCCTCAGACGATGTTGGTCAGGACGTCGAACAGTTCCTTGGCCGCCTGGATCATGCGGGCCGAAGCGTTAAAGGCCTGCTGATAGGTGGTCAGGCGCACCAGTTCCTCGTCCAGATTGACGCCCTCGACGGACTGCCGGCGGTTTACCGCCTCAGTTTTCACCGCCTGGGCGCTGGATCTGCGGGTGTCGGCCGCCGCCGATTCCCGGCCGATCGATCCGCCGAACTCAGCGGCGTAGCGGGAGACGGTCATCCTCACGTCGCCCAGGGAGCCGGCCGCGCCAAATCGCGAAACCACTTCGCCGGCCGAAGCCAAAGCCAGCGCCCCTCGCCCGTCCCCAGGGGTCAGCACGGGTTGGCCGACCGCCACGCTGAGGTCGAGCTTGGCCAGGCCCACCTTCATGGGATCGGTGATGAAGGCGGCGTCCACCGCCAGGCGATTGGCCCGTCCGGTCCGCTCCACCACGCCCAAGCCGAACAGGGCGCTGATCGAAGGTCCGCCCACGCCGCGGGCGGTGTTGTCCTGAACGATCGAGGTCGTGGCGTAGAACGGCGCGGCCCCCTTGAAGGTCAGCGCCCCGTTGGAATCCAGGGTGTACTGGCCATATAGCCCCACCCCGGTCGTATTGCTGTTCAGAGCCGCGACCAGATCGTTCATCGTCGCGCCGGCCGGAACGCTGACGGGCACATCCCGGATCGGTTTGCCGTCGCCCTGGGCCAGGCGGATGGTGATGACATCGCCCGGCGTGAAGCCGTGAGCGCTCGCGCCCGACAGGCCGGTGTCATAGTTGGTGAAGCCGCCCGAGCGGATAATGTCGTTCAGGCCGAAGAAGTGCGAGAAGGCGCGCCCCGCCTTGTTGGACGTGCCCTCGTCGATGGCCACCCCGCCGGCGGTGGCCGACAGGCTGAGCACGCCATTGGTGAAGGTGGCTGCGCCGGTCGCCCCCAGGGCGGTGTTCAGGTCCGCCAGGAAGCTCGCCGGGGTAAACGCCGCCGCCGGGCCGCCATCGACACTCATGGTTCCGGCCGTGAAGTTGATGTCCACACGGCGGGTCAGCTGACCCGCAGGATCGACGATGGCCACCGTGGTTGCGCCGGTGAAGCCTTCGACGGCGGTAGGTAGATCCAGACCCGTGTTGCGGCCGGTGAGGGTGGCCTGGGCCGGGACCGTGGTCGAGGCGTTGTGCGCGGCGTTGATGGCATCAGCCGCCCGACTGAGGAATTCGCCCAGCTGGTCGGAGACGCCCGGCAGCTTGTCGTCCCGCAGGTCCAGAAGCCCGCGCAGAGCGCCGCCGGTGATGGTGATGGCCTTGCCCGCCGCAGTCCCACCCGAGGTGTCGGCGGTGATATAGCCCTTGGTGCTGTCGGTGCGGGAATAGGCGAGCTTGGCCGCCCCGTCTCCGGCCAGCATGACCCCCTCGGTGGAGCGGATGATAAGCCCGCCTGTGGGCCGTGAGCTGACCTGCACATTGATCAGGGTGGCCAGCTCGTCCACCAGCTGGCTCTGGATGTTCTCCGAGCCCGAGGCGTCGGCCTGCACCATCTGGGCGCGGCTGATATCGGTGTTGAGCTTGTTGATCTGGTCCAGCAGATCGTTGGCCCGGTCGATATTGGCGCTGATCTGGGTGTCGACGGTACGGCCCAGCTCGTTGAGCGAGGTGTTGATCCGCGCCCCTTCACTGAGGAAGTCCTCGATGGATGACAGCGACTGGCTGCGGAGCAGGCTTGATGAGGGATCGTTGGCGGTGGCGGCGAAGGCGGCCCAGATCTCATCCAGCCGGCCGAAGAAGAACGCCTCTCCCGAGGGGTCGCCAAACAGGCTCTGAGCGTTGTCCATATACTGGGCCACCGCGTCCCACCGGCCGGACTCCGAACCGGCGGTCAGGGTGGCCAGCTGGAGGTACTGGTCGGTGACCCGTTTGACGCCAGAGATCTCGACGCCCATCCCCTGGCCGGCGACCACCAGCTGCTGCTGGTCCACGGTCTTGCGGACGTAGCCAGAGGTGTTGACGTTGGCGATGTTGTCCGACACCGCGCGCAGGCCGACCTGAGAGGCCACCAGTCCGGTGTTCGCTGTCTTAAGGACCGCTGTCAGCGACATGGCCTTATCCTTCCACCCGGCAATCCTCGCTGCGTGGGCCGGCGCATTCTGCCGGGCCTAAGGTGAACGCGCACGCGAGGGTCCGGAAAAACCCTAGCCTTTTCAATACCGACCCATTCAGGGCCCGGAATAGACCCTTCAGTGGTCGCAAGTCTGGCGCCAGTTTGGGCTAGGCCGGCCGGTAACCTTTCCGAAAGGCGGCAGACTCGTCCGGGCCCGTGGCGTCGACTGGGCAAGTTCCGCCTGCGCGATTGCGCGCAGACGCCGCCACCTCCACCCTTTTTATGTTTATTTTCATATGCTTACCGGGGCATCAAAAACTGGCGTGAAGGTTGCTGACATCCCGGCGAACCCTTGGGCGCAGCAGGCGCCGGCCTATTCCCCAATTTCTGCGTCCCCCGCGGCGCCCTCCTGCTGGTCCCCATGTCGTTTTCGTTGCTTCCCATCGCTCCGCCCGCTCCGCCGCCCGCCGCCGGCGCCGCCGCCCCAGCGGGATCTGGCGCGGCGGGCTTCGACGACCTCATGGCCGCCCTGTTCGGCGGCCCGGCGGAAACCCAGGCCCAGCCCGTGGCCGCCACACCGACCTCCGCCGGCGGCAAGCTTGTCGTTCCACAAGAGGGCGAGGAGATCGATCCGGAGGCGCAAGGCGACGACGCCCTCTCACCGGACGCTCAGGCCGCGCTCGTCGGTCTGGCCCAAGCGGCGCCGACTCCAGCCTCGCCTGAACTGACGGCCTCGACCGCCTCGGGCCCCGCGGCCCAGCCGGTGGGCCCAGGCCCGCTTGCGGCGACTGGGCTTGCGCAGCAAACCACGACAGAGCTGCCGGTCGACGCGGCCGTCCTGGATGGCGAAGCCGCGCCAGAGGCTGCGCAGGTTCAAACTGCGGCGGCGCCCGTCGAAGGCGCCGAAGAGACGCCCACAGACCTGGCGGCGTCCCGACCCGCGCCGAACCCGGCCGCTGAAGGGATCAGGGCCGAGAAAGGGCCCCTGGCCCTGGCCGATGTCGCCGGCCGCCGGACGCCCGCGGCCCCTGTGGCGAGCCCGACCGTCCCGACCACGACTGAACCGGTCGCCCAACCCACAGCCGCCCCGACCACCCCCGCCGCGACGGCCCAGGCCAGCGCCCAGCCTCTGATGACCGCCGCAGCCGCCGCCGGCGTCGTCACCCTGAAGGCCAGCCAGTCTGGATCGTCAGCCACCGCCGCCCCCGAAGTCGACGGCGCCGACACCCCGGAGGCCACGCCGTTCAAGGCCGCCATGACGGAGGCCAAGAGCGCCTTTGCGGCGCAGCCTCCCTCGCCCTTCGCCATGACGACCGGCGCGACCACGCTGGCCGCCAAGACCGAGCCGGCCATCGCCCCGCCCCCGGAGCCCGCCCTGGCCGACGCCACAGCGGCGTCGGTAGAGACCATTGAGGCGGGCGGTCTTGATGATCCCGACTCCGTCGGGACCTTGGCAGCCAACAGCACGGCGGCGCCGCTCTCCGAAGCCCGGGACGCGGCCCGCCCCGCGGCCACGTCTGCGACGCTCGCTGATCTCGCCGCCCAGGTGTCCCGCCGCCTCGAAGGCCGTTCGACCCATTTCGACATCCAACTCACCCCTGAGGGTCTGGGCCGGGTTGATGTGCGGGTGGACATCGACGCCCAGGGCAAGCTCACCGCCGCCATGGCCTTCGACAGCCCCCACGCGGCCAATGAAATGCGCGGCCGCTCAGGCGAACTGCTGCGCGCCCTGGAACAGGCCGGCTTCGATCTGTCGGGGGGGCTTTCCTTCAATTCGCCCCAGGATCAGCGTGGCGGCGGCCAGTTCGCCGACCAGGCCCCTGAGCGCGACGCCTGGCAGGGCCGCGCCTTCCAGAGCGCGCTTGGCATGGCCGACGAGGCTGACACCGCCGCGGTCGCCACCCGTCTCTACCAGCAACGCCAGTCCCCGACCGGCGTGGACCTTCGGATTTAGAGAAGCCCCATGGAAACTAACGCCGTCTCCAATTCTCAGAGCGCTGTCTCCACCAGTGTGGGCAATCAGCGTCTGGCTGAGAGCTTCGACACCTTCCTGGTGCTGCTGACGACGCAGATGAAGAACCAGGATCCCCTGTCGCCGATGGATTCTGGGGACTTCACCCAGCAGATCGTCCAGATGACCGGGGTTGAACAGCAGCTGCTGACCAACGACCTGCTCAAGCAGCTGGTCGGCTCGGCCGGCGACGGCGTCGCCGACGCCGTCAGCCTGATCGGCAAGCAGGTCCGCGCCGCCACCGACCAGGCCGCCCTGACCGACAAGGCCGCCGACTGGATCTTCCGCCTCGACCGCGAGGCCCAGAGCGTCAAGATCGAGGTCCTCGACGACAAGGGCGCCATCGTCCACGTCGAGGCCCTGGAGAATGTGGCCGGCGGCGAGCACGACTTCCGTTGGGACGGCAAGAACGTCCTGGGCGCCCAGCAGCCCGACGGCGGAACCTACACCCTACGGATCACCGCCACCGACTCCGCCGGCGCCGCGGTGGGCCACAACACCTTCATCGAGGGGCTGGTCCGCGCCGTCGAGCAGGTGGACGGCCAGACCTATGTGACCATCGGCGGCAGCCGCGCCCTCTGGCAGACCATCAGCAGCATCGGCCTGCCGCCGACCTCCAGCACAGCCTCAGGCGGAACGCCTGACCCCAGTAACAACAGCGACGACGAAACGCCGGCGCTGGCGGCCTGACCGCGTCCTGAACGGACGCAACCGCCACTCAAGTCTCAACCAAGAAGGCAAACACCCCCATGAGCATCAACAGCGCCATGCTCGCCGGCGTCTCGGGATTGACCGCCAATTCCTCCGCGCTCGCGGCGATCTCTGACAACATCGCCAACATCAACACCGTCGCCTACAAGCGCAATCAGGTGAACTTCGCCAACATCGTGACCGCCCAGGCGGTGACCGGGCGCTACAGCGCCGGCGGGGTTCAGGGCCTGACCCGGCAATACATCAGCCAACAGGGGCTGATCCAAAGCGCCAACGCCTCCACCGACCTCGCCATCGCCGGCGACGGCTTCTTCATCGTCACCGAAAAGGGCGCGGGCCTGACGGACGCCGACAAGCGGGTCTTCACCCGTGCGGGCTCATTCAGCGTCGACGCCGACGGCTTCCTGCGCAACGACGCCGGCTTCTTCCTGCAGGGCTGGCCGATCGCCGCCGACGGCACCATCAACTACAACCCCTCCGACCTGAACGAGCTGAACTCGATCAACGTCAAGAACCTTGGCTCGGCGGTTCAGGCCACGGCCAACGTGGTCATCAACGCCAACCTCGACAAGCGCCAGACCATCTCGGCGGCCGAAGCCACCTATAACGCCGCCACCCGCTCCATGGCCGACTGGGAAGAAAACGCCGACCCGCTGACCGGCACCCAGCCGGACTTCAGCATCGAGATGAACGTCGTCGACACCATGGGCGGCACTCACAAGGTGTCCATCAGCCTGCTGCGCTCCTCGGCCAATCCCAACGAGTGGCACGCGGAGATCTACGCCATTCCCGCCGGCGACGTGACCGGTGGTCCCTCGGGCCAGATCGCCGAGGGCCTGGTGATGTTCAATCAGGACGGCACCATCGACCTCACCAACACCACGCTGTTCGGCGCCGCAGGGGCCGCCCCCACCATCAGCCTGGCGGCCTCGGGCACGGCGGGCACGCCGCGCTGGGATGACGCCCTGGGCGTCGGCGCCCAGGACATCACCTTCGACCTGGACAAGCTGACCCAGTACGCCAACGCCTCGACCGTCCGCCTGGTGAATCCCGACGGCGCCACCGTCGGCACCGTGGTCGGCGTGGAAGTGGACGAGGCCGGAATCGTCTCGGCCATCTTCGACAACAGCCAGGTGCGACAAATCGCAAGGGTCGGCGTCGCCACCTTCACCAATCCTGACGGACTGCAGGCGGTCAGCGGCAACGCCTATCGCGGCACCATCGACAGCGGCGAGTATGTGATCAAGCTCCCGGGCCAGGGCGGGGCCGGCGCCATTTCACCCTCAACCCTCGAAAACTCCACAGTGGACATGTCGGCCGAGTTTACCGGCCTGATCACCACGCAGAAAGCTTACTCGGCCTGCTCGCGCATCATTACAACGGCCGACCAGATGTTGGATGAACTCATCAGTATGCGCCGATAACTTGGCGCGTAACTGAGATTTAGTGAAGGTTAATCCCTTCTGAAATCTCTGACTGTATCATTTCAGTACACGGGGGGATCAAATGGTTACTAACTTTTTCACTATCGGGATTCACGAGCTGTTATGGCAGGCCGGCTATGGTCTGGCTCAACGATGATGGTGTGAAGGGCGTAAAGCCATGTTGCAACAACAACAACAGACCCGAACCAACAGCC
>TARA_R100000935_G_scaffold43887_3_pt1 | contig 15652 bp, 20 predicted proteins | sample TARA_R100000935 | Tara Oceans TARA_R100000935 (sample SAMEA2621502) | marine metagenome | biome: marine biome (ENVO:00000447); feature: surface water layer (ENVO:00002042); material: "saline water (ENVO:00002010), including plankton (ENVO:xxxxxxxx)" | depth 5 m | reverse complement strand
CCCATGCGGGCAGACTAGCCGAGCCGGTTTTAACGGGCCGTCAAAGCCCAGCCTGGGGCTCGTCCTCCCGAGCCATTTCCCGGGCCAGGGCCAGCAGGGCCTGGCGGGCCCGAGGACGTGGGATGACCCGGTAGGCCTCCAGCATCTCTAGGGCGCCTGGCGTCATCAGGGCGGTAAAGGCCTCGTCCGGCGGCGCGCTCTCATGGGTCTCCTCCCCCACAAGCCAGCTCACCGTGGTCTGCAGGGCGCGGCTGGCGGCCACCAGGGTCGAGCCCGAGATGCGGTTGGCGCCGCGCTCGTACTTCTGAACCTGCTGGAAGGAGACTCCCAGCCGCTCAGCCAGGTCCGACTGGCTCATGCTGAGGGATCGACGGCGGGCGCGAACCCGGGCGCCGATCGCCCGATCGACGCCGTCGACGTCCGTCTTCGCATCCGACTCCGTCAAATTCATCTCCGACTCCATCTTGACGCTCAACCTCTGAGCGACCCCATCTGTTCGGCTATACGTTGGCAGGCGGGAGATGGACGCAGACCCCCGCATAGCGTGTAGTGAAGCCATCCATTGGGGATGAAGGGTCATGACGGAACAGGTGGAACTGCTGACCGCGCGGGAACGGGAATGCCTGCGCCTGGTGGACCGTCATTTCAGCTCCAAGCAGATCGCCCGCGAGCTGGGGATGTCGAAGACCTCGGTGGACACCTATTGCGACCGCGCCCGGCGCAAGCTGGGGGTCAGCGACCGCTATCACGCCGCCCGGCTGCTGGCCGACCATGAGCGCGAAGGGGCGGCGACGGCCGATCCTGTCCTGATCGCATCAGGACAGGACGCAGTCAGGACAGACCGTCGGCGGTCGACATGGTCGGGTGGGGCCTCATCAGGAGGCGAGACCCATGAAACATTGGAATGGCGAGGATCGGCGGGCGTCGGTGAACCGGGCTCTGCACCTCAGACGCGAGATCGAGGCCTTCGAGGAAAAGTGGCCGAAACCCTCGCCTCAGGCGGCGTCGATGCCGGGCTTCGCCTGGGACCAGCTGGAACGTCAGCTGACGGACCTGGCGGCCTCGTCGGTGCAGGCCGACATGGTGACGCATCTGGTTTCGGCCACCCGCAAGCTGGCGGCCTTCAAGCCCCCGGAAATGGTGATGCGGGAAATTCTCTGCCTCACCTGGGTGCTGCTGGACGAGAACTTCCATCCTGGCGAAACGGCAGCACCGGCGACCTAGGGGCGGCCGCGCGGATCGGCCTGATCCTCGCCATCGCCATCGGTTCGGCCCTCGCCTTCGGGGGCGTCCTGGCGGGGCTTCAGGCGCTGGCCACGCTGATCTGACCCCGCCCGCGGGGCGGCGCGCCGCCCCGAGGGACCTACGACCCAACCCTCATCCCAGCATTCCCCCGGCGCCCGCGCCGGCGGGACGGAGATTCCCCATGCTCAAGCAACGTCGCATGTATGCCGACCAGGTGGCTGCGAGCCTGTTCGAAGCTGAGACCGCCATTGACGTCGCCCTGGCCAAGACCGCCGCCCTGGCGGGCGTCATGCCGGGTCTGCGCGCCCAGGCGGGCCTCTCGGCCCTGATCGGCCAGGAGGCCGTCGAATGGACCAGCCGCTCCATCACCGCCCTGGCCGAAGCCCGCCGCGCGGTCATCGAGGCCCATAAGGAGCTCAGCATCGCCCAGAAGCAGATCGGCCTGGGCGCCGTGCTCTATGGGGACGGGGCGCCTAAGCCCGCCGAGCCGGCCCGGGCCCCGGCCTTGCGCGCCGTCGGCGAGCCCAACGCCGCCTGATCCAACTTCGGCCGCTGGCGGCCGGCGCCTATGATTGGGCGCCGGCCTCTGCCACCCTGGCGGGCGCGAACCGATCCGGGGACCTTTGCCTTGTATTTCGCCGTTCTTCCGCAACAGATCTGGTTCATCGCCATGGTCCTGGTGTCCGGCGCCGCCCTGTGGCGGGGCGGCGTGCCGGAGAAGCGGGTGGCGGTGGCCAATGTGGCGGCCTGGTTTCTCACGCCCCTGGCCTATGACCGTGATCTGGCCGGCCTGCAGTGGGGCGTGCTCGGCGTCGACGCCCTCTTCCTGGCCTATCTGCTGTTTCTCGCCCTCACCACCGACCGCCTGTGGCTGTTGTTCGCCACCGCCTTCCAGCTTCTGGGCATCGTCACCCATGTGGCCATGGGGGTGGACGAGGGCGTGCCGGCCCTGCCCTATCGCTGGGGACTGGTGATCTGGAGCTATCTCACCCTGGCGTCCCTGGCCGTAGGGGCCTGGATGCACCGCGTTCAGCCGGCCAGTACGGTCGCCCCATCGGCCGCTGCCCGGCGATAGATCAGCGCCTCGGCGAGGTGAACCCGCCGGACGGCCTCTGACCCTTCCAGATCCGCGATGGTGCGGGCCAGCCGCAGGGTGCGGGTCCAGCCCCGGGCGGTGAGCCCTGCGCCCTCAGCGGCCTTCGACAACAGGGTCCGGGCCGCAGGTTCAAGCTGCCCGATCGCCTCAAGACGCTCGCCGGACGCCTGGGCGTTCAGCGGCGAGGCCGTTTCGCCCGCGGCCGCGGCCCGCTCCAGCTGGACCTGTCGCGCCTGGGCCACCCGGGCGGCGGCTTCAGCTGTACCGGCGGCCGGGGGCGGCAGGGCCATGTCGGCGGCGGTGACGGGGGGAACCTCCACCACCAGGTCCATACGGTCCATCATCGGGCCGGAGATCTTGCGCTGATAGTCGCTCTGGCAGCGGGGCGCCCGCCCGCAGGCGCCCCGGCCTGGGCCGCCTACGCCACAGCGACAGGGATTCATCGCCGCCACCAGCTGGAACCGGGCTGGATAGCGCACATGGGCGTTGGCCCGGGCCACCACCACCTCGCCGGTCTCCAGCGGCTGACGAAGACTGTCGAGGGCCTGGGCGGAGAACTCCGGCAGCTCATCCAGGAACAAGACCCCGTTGTGCGCCAGCGAGATCTCCCCGGGCTTGGCCTTGAGGCCCCCGCCGGTCAGGGCCGCCATGCTGGCCGAATGGTGAGGGGTGCGGAAGGGCCGCTGGCGGGTCAGCTCGCCCTTGGCGATCAGACCGGCCACCGAATGGATCATCGAGGTCTCGAGCAGCTCGGCCGCCGACAGGGGCGGCAACAGGCCCGGCAGCCGGGCGGCCATCATCGACTTGCCCGAGCCCGGCGGGCCCATGAACAGCAGGTTGTGGCCGCCGGCCGCGGCGATTTCCAGGGCCCGCTTGGCGTTCTCCTGGCCCTTCACGTCGCGCAGGTCCGGCGCGCGCTCGCCCTCCACCACGGGGCCCGGCTGCGGCGGAGACAGGATTTGGGTTCCCCGGAAGTGATTGACCAGGGCGATCAGGGAGGGCGCGGCGAGGATGCGGGTGTCCCCGGACCAGGCGGCTTCGGCCCCGCAGGCCTCCGGGCAGATCAGGCCCAGGTCCATGCCGCCGGCGAACACGGCGGCGGGCAGGGCCCCGGCCACCTGCACGATGCGCCCATCCAGCGACAGCTCCCCCACCGCCGCCCAGCCGGCCAGGGCGTCCGGCGGGATGATGCCCATGGCCGACATGACGGCCAGCGCGATGGGCAGGTCGTAGTGGCTGCCCTCCTTGGGCAGGTCGGCGGGCGCGAGATTGACGATGATCCGTCGGGCCGGCAGGGCGAGGCCGAGTCCCGCGAACGCCGCCCTGACCCGCTCGCGGCTCTCGGCGACCGCCTTATCGCCCAGGCCGACCACCACGAAGGTCACGGCCCCGCCGGTCAGCTGGACTTCCACGTCGACCCGACGGGCCTCGACGCCGTCGAAGGCCACCGTCACCACCCCCGCCATGGCGCTCCCCCCGGCGACCGCCCCGACGCCTCAGAGGCCGCTTGGGGCGAGTTTATCCACAGAGCCGCTCACGCCTCAGCTCAGAACACGAACAAACATAGAACACAACGGGAAGCTGTGACAACCTCGAAATGCGCGGACCGGCAAGCTTGGCTATCCTATGCCTCGGCCCGGATCGCTTCCACCTTGGCCCACATCAGATCGGTGGCGTCGATCCCGGTGAATTTCTGCAGCGAACGGGCGCCGGTAGGCGAGGTGACGTTGATCTCGGTGAGATAGTCGCCGATCACATCGATGCCGACAAACAGCAGGCCGCGGGCCTTCAACTGCGGGCCGATGATGTCGCACAGCTCTCGGTCCCGGGCGGTGAGCTCCACAGCCTCGGCCCGCCCGCCGACCCGCAGGTTGGAGCGGATCTGGCCGGCGCCTGGCACCCGGTTGATGGCGCCCACGGGCTCCCCGTCCACCAGCAGGATGCGCTTGTCGCCCTTTGTGACGTCGGGCACGAACTTCTGAAGAATGACCGGCTCGCGGCCGATCGCGGCATGCAGCTCCAAGAGCGCATCCAAATTGGGATCATCGGCCAGCAGCCGGGCCACGCCCGAGCCGCCGTGGCCATGAAGCGGCTTGAGCACCATGTCCCCGTGCTCGGCCCGGAAGGCGTTGATGGCCTCGATATCCGAGCTGATCAAGGTCGGCGGCTGCACGCCTGGGAAGGTGGTGACAAACAGCTTTTCCGGCGCGTTTCGCACCTCGGTCGGGTTGTTCACCACCAGGGTCTTCGGGTGGATGGCGTCGAGAATGTGGGTGGTGGTGATGTAGGTCATGTCGAAGGGCGGGTCCTGCCGCAGCAGGACCACGTCCATCTCGGACAGATCCCGAAGCTCCCAGTCCCCGAAGGCGGCATGGTCGCCCTTGACGTCCTGCACCCGAACCGGGCGCCCGCGCGCCGTGACCCGGCCGTCCTGCAGGGACAGTCTGTCGGGGGTGTAGACCCACAGGCTGTGGCCCCGCGCCTGGGCGCTGAGCATCATCAGGAAGGTCGTGTCCCCCTCGATGTTGATCGATTCTAGGGGGTCCATCTGGACGGCGACCTTCAAGGCCATGGCGCGCTCCTGGTTCAACAGCTGCCTCGACATAGGCGGCGGCGGCGCAGAGCGCCAGGGTCAGCCGCCTCAGTTCAGCCGGAGCCGGACCCGTTCGCGGTGTACCCGGGCGGCCAGGGCGGCGCCCTGGTCCAGCTTCCCGGCGCGCGCCAGGGCCTCCAGGGCGCCGGCCAGGGCGCCCTGGCCCTCCCGAGCCGTGGCCACGTCCAGCCAGGGGCGATGGTCCTGGGGGTCCAGCAGCGCCCGACGCAGGGCGGCGCGCTCGGCCCGCGGATAGTCCCGCCCCGCGGCGGACCTGGCGAAGATGTTGTTCTGCAGGCGGATCAGCACAGCCCGGTCGGCGGCCGGCGTCATCAGCAGGTCGAGACGGTCGGCCACGTTCGGGGTCAGTCCCGCGTGCAGGGCCCGCCGGGTGAGCTCCGAGGGCAGAACCACCCGGCCCTCGCTGAACGGATCGAGGGCCAGGGGGCCTTCGGGGGTGTCGATCCTCAGCAGGAAGTGGCCGGGGAAATCGACGCCCGCGACGTTCAGCCCACCCAGCTTGGCCACATGCAGATACAGGATGCCCAGCGTGACCGGCAGGCCCTTGCGCCGCTGAGCCACCGCGATGATGTCGGCGTTGTCCGGGTCGTCATAGGTGAACAGGTCCCCCGACAGCCGCAGGTCCCCGGACATGGTTTCGGCCAGCGCCTCTTCCTGGCTCTCCCGCCGAAGCCGCGCAGCCAGGCGTTCGAGGCCGGCGGCGGCCAGGTCCCTCACCCCCTGGGGATCGCGGGCGGGATCGTCGTGAATGGCGCAGGCGATGGCGGCCTCCAGCAGGGGGAAGTCCGCCCCTGGGGCCAGACGCCCGGCGTCGGCGATGAGCCCCTCCGCCTCCTCACGGGTCATGCACGCCTCCTGCTGTGCCGTTCCAGGCGTCGGGCCGATGCTGGGGCAGCCGTCCTGGCGCCAGGGCGATCAGGTCCAGCCGCACCGCCAGGTTCTTCAGCCGGGGCCGCCCGCCGGCCACGGCCGCGCCGGCCCGACGAAGGCGGTCGCGCTGCTCCGGGGCCACGGCGGCCAGAGCGTCGGCCAGGGTGAGCCGGCTCTTGACCTCCACCACGGCCAGCACCGCCCCCTTCTGAGCCAGCAGGTCGATCTCGCCCAGGCGGGTGCGCAGCCGGAAGCCCAGAATGCGGTAGCCCTTGAGCATCAGCCACAGCGCGGCCCAGGCCTCAGCCCGCCGGCCGCTGCGGCGGGCCTGAACGCCGCGGGCCTGGCGCGCGGCGATAACGTGGCCTGGGTCAGGCCTCCGCATCGGCCTGGTCCGCCTTCAGTTCGAGCGCCCGGCGATAGAGCTCCCGGCGCGGCAGGCCGAGCGCCCTGGCCACTTCTCCGGCCGCCTCGGCGGGCTTCAGGCGGCCCAGGGCTTCGCGCAGGGCGAGGTCAGCGTCCGCCGCCGTCGCCTCCATCTCCCGACCAGGGCCCACCAGGATGACGATCTCGCCCTTGGGCGCCTGCAGGGTGGGGTCCTCGGCCAGAACCTCCAGAGGCCCGCGCACCACGGTTTCGTAGAGCTTGGTCAACTCCCGGCAGACCACCGCTTCCCGGGGGCCGAACACCTGCGCCATGTCGCTCAGGGTCTCTCCCAGACGCGAAGCGCCTTCGAAGAACACCAGGGTGGCCCGCACGCCCGCCACCTCCTGCAGGAAGGTGCGCCGCGCCGCGCTCCTGGGGGGTGGAAAACCGGCGAACAGGATGCGGTCGGAGGGGAGCCCCGCCACTGACAGCCCCGCCAGCAGGGCTGAGGCGCCCGGAATGGGATGGACCGGAAATCCGGCGGCGGCGGCTTCGCGCACCATCCGGTAGCCCGGATCAGAGATCAACGGGGTGCCGGCGTCCGACACCAGGGCCACCCGCCCGCCCTGCTCCAGGACCGCCAGAGCCTTGGGCCGCGCCCGCTCGGCGGCGTGCTCGTCGTGGCGTTCCATCTTTCCGGAGATCTTGAACGCCGCCAGCAGCTTTCCGGTCACCCGGGTGTCTTCGGCCAGGATCAGATCGGCGGCGGAAAGTACATCCAGAGCGCGTAGTGTGATGTCTCGCAAATTCCCGATAGGCGTCGCGACAATGTAGAGCCCCGGCGCCAGAGGCGCGTCGGACAGGGGTGGTGGGTCGACGGGATGGGCCATGGGACAAGGGTTCGCCGGTCGGAGCCCGCAAAGCAAGCTTCGCCTTCAGACCAATAGCCGTCGCACCACATGGTCAAGCAGCAGACGTCCAGCTGGGGTGACCCGCAACCTTGAATTGTCCTTCGTGAGCAACCCCTCCTCCGCAAGGCCTTTGATCCGGTCGTGATCCGGGGAGAGCCCCAGGGGCGCCACTTCTGCGAAAGTAACCCCGGGCCAGACGCGCAGGCCGCTGATCACCCGTTCTTCCGCCGCTTCGACGGGGGAGAGGGGTTCGAGGCCAGGAAAGCCGCGGCCTGATTCGGCGACCCGGGCGATATAGGCGGCCGGGCGCGCCATCGCCTCGGTGGCGCAGCGGGCGCCATCCACGGTCACGCGCCCGTGGGCCCCGGGCCCGACGCCCACATAGTCCAGCCCCTGCCAGTAGACGAGATTGTGCCGCGACCGGGCGGCCTGGCCCCGGGCGTGGTTGGAGACCTCATAGGCTTCGAAGCCGGCGGCCTCCAGGACCGCCTGGGTGGTGTCATAGAGCGCCGCGCCGAGCTCGTCGTCGGGCGGGGTGAAGCGCCCCCGGCGGACGGCGCGGTCAAAGGCGGTGCCGGTCTCGATGGTCAGTTGATAGGGCGAGACGTGCTCGGCGCCGTAGGACAGGGCCTCGGCCAGCTCGCGCCCCCAGGCTTCGGGCGTCTGGCCGGGCCTAGCATAGATCATGTCCAGGGACAGGCGCGGAAAGGTTGTCGCGGCGATCTTCAGGGCGCGGCGGGCGGCGCCGGCGTCATGGTCGCGTCCGAGAAAGGTCAGGGCCTCGTCGTCCAGGGCCTGCACCCCCAGGGACAGGCGAGCCACGCCCGCCTCGGCCAGGGCGGCGAACCGGCTGGCCTCAGCGTCGGTGGGATTGGCCTCCAGGCTGACCTCGAGGTCGGCGGCCGGGGTCCAGAGCCCGCAGGCGGTCTCGATGATCCGGGCCACCGCCTCCGGCGCCATCAGCGACGGCGTGCCGCCCCCGAAGAAGACCGAGACCAGGGTGCGCGGGCCGGTCAACTCCGCCTGGGCGGTCAGGTCGTCGATGATCGCATCCACCAGAGCAGCCTGCTCGTCGGCGCGACCGCGGTCGCGATAGACGTTGAAGTCGCAGTAGGGACAGATCCGCGCGCAGTAGGGCCAATGGACATAGACCCCCAGGGGGCGCGCGGAACTCGTCAAAACAGGGCGGCCTTGAGCTTGGCGAAGGCGAGCGCCCGGTGGCTCATGGCGTCCTTGGCGGCCGGCTCCATCTCGCCGAAGGTCTCCCGCCCGCCCTGCGGCACGAAGATGGGATCATAACCGAAGCCCCGGTCGCCCCGGCCGGGGAAGACCAGTTGACCGTCCAGCCGGCCTTCCACCACCAGGGCCGGCCCCTCATCGGGCCAGGCCACCGCCAGGGCGCAGGTGAACCAGGCGGCGCGGTCCTTCAGCCCGGTGGCCTCCAGCCGCGACTCCACCTTGGCCATGGCCAGGTTGAAATCCTTGTCCGGCCCCGCCCAGCGGGCCGAATAGACCCCCGGCGCCCCGTCCAGGGCCGCGACGCTGAGCCCGGAGTCGTCGGCCAGGGCGATCAGGCCGCCCCCCCGGGCCGCGGCCCGGGCCTTGAGCAGGGCGTTGCCGACAAAGGTGGTCTCGGTCTCCTCCGGCTCGGGCAGGCCAAGCTCGCCGGCGGTGACCAGCTCGAAGCGATTCTCCAGGATCGCCGCCAACTCCCGGGCCTTGCCGGGATTGTGGGTGGCCACCACCAGCCGCGCGCCGGGTTCGAGCTTCAGGGCCATGGGCCATCCTTCCGTGAGACGGGGCGAACATAGGCAGCCCGCGCCGCCTGGGCAAACCGCCCACGGACCGGGCCCCGTCAGGTCAGCCCGATGACAGGACGTTCACTTCCTTACGACGATTTAATATCGTTTTTCGATAATCTTCTTGATCGAAAAACGGCATGTCCGTATCGACTAACGACATGGAGCCAAGGCGCTCCACGACCTCTTCCCCGCCTTCGGGCGACCTTCAGATCAAGGACTTGAACCCATGCCCCGCTTCGCTCTCTCCAACGGTTTTGAACGTTTCGCCCTGGCCTGCGCCCTGTGCCTGGCCGTCCTGCCCATCGTCACCGTGGTCGCCGGGGCCGGCATCCTCTAGTCTGAGGACGGGAAAAGGCGGGGCCAGACCATCATGCGCGCTCTAGGGCCAGGCTCGGTATCGAGCTTTCTGAAGATCATTCTCGACGTGGTCTATGTGGCCCTCTGGATCGGGGTCAGCGTCGTCGGCGTGCTGATGCTGGCGGCCCTGCTCTTCTCCTTCAATCCGGAGATGCTGGCCGATATGGCGGTCACGGCCGGGGGGGAGGAGATTGAGAACCGCGGCCCCGTGGTGACCCTCGGCCTGCTGGCCGCGGCGGTCTATATGGGCGGCATCCTGGTGATCGTGGCCCAGCTGCGGAAGATCTTCTCCACCCTCACCGCCGGCGACCCGTTCCACCCCGACAATGTTCGGCGCCTGCGCATGGTGGGCCTGATCCTGGCGGGGCTTGAGCTTGGCCGCTACGCCTTCTGGGCCCTGTCCAGCGCCATCCTGCCGGACTCCAACGCCGTAGAGCCGTCGCTCAGCCTGACGGCCTGGTTCTCGGTCCTGGTGGTCTTTGTCCTGGCCGAGGTGTTTCGCGAGGGCGCCCGCCTGCGCCGCGAAGCCGAACTGACCATCTGAGGAACGCCAAAGTGCCCATCCGCGTGCTTCTCGACCGCGTTCTCCTGGAACGGCGCATGTCGCTCACCGAACTGGCCGACCGGGTCGGGGTGACCATCGCCAACCTGTCGATCCTCAAGACTGGCAAGGCCCGGGCCGTGCGGTTCTCCACCCTGGCGGCCCTGTGCCGCGAGCTCGACTGTCAGCCGGGCGACCTGCTGCACTATGAGCCGGGGCCCGGCGATGAGGACTTTGGCGAGGAGGATTAACGCCCGCCGCTCCGCCATGTTGCATCGCGACAACACATCGCCGTGATCTTGTGGCGCAACTGTCAGTTTTTTCCGGCGAGCCGTTGCAGGGACCGGGAGCCAGGCCTATGTGCAATGCAACATTTTGCACTGCACAAAGGGGCAGAACATGATTGCAGCGATCGAACGCTTCCTGACCCGCTGGATGGCTCCGCTGGCCAATGAACTGGCCCGCATGCCGCCCTCGGCCCAGCGCGACCTGCTGATCGGCCTCTAAGGGTCTAACGCCCTTTCGGCCTCAGCCTGAGGTTTGAGACATCAGAACGGCCGGATGCGGGCTTCGCACCCGGCCGTTTTTTCGTGGCCGATCCATTCTAGCGGGCGACGGCGGCCTGCTGCAGGGCGAAGAGTTCGTCCATGCCCTTACGGGCCAGGCCGAACAGGGCGTCGAACTCGCCTTGCGTGAAGCCGCGCTTTTCGCCGGTGGCCTGGATCTCGACGATGTCGCCGGCCCCGGTGAGCACGAAGTTGGCGTCGGCCTCGGCGTCGGAGTCCTCTTCATAGTCCAGGTCGAGGACCGGGGTGTCCTGATGGACACCGCAGCTGACGGCCGCCACCTGGTCGAGGATCGGGTCGGCGGTGAGCACGCCTTCATCCATCAGATAGCGGGTGGCCAGACGCAGGGCGACCCAGGCCCCGGTGATCGAGGCGGTGCGCGTACCGCCGTCGGCCTGGATCACGTCGCAGTCGAGGGAGATCTGCCGCTCGCCCAGCGCCTTCATGTCGGTGACGGCCCGGAGGGACCGGCCGATCAGCCGCTGAATCTCCTGGGTGCGGCCCGACTGCTTGCCCTGGGCGGCCTCGCGGCGGCCGCGGGTGTGGGTGGCCCGGGGCAGCATGCCGTATTCGGCGGTCACCCAGCCCTGGCCCTTCCCGCGCAGGAAGGGGGGCACGCCCTCTTCCAGACTGGCGGTGACCAGCACCTTGGTGTGACCGAAGCTGACCAGGCAGGAGCCTTCGGCATAGCGGTTGACCCCGGTCTCCAGGGTGACGGCGCGCAGCATATCGGGGGCGCGTTGGGAGGGGCGCATGGCGAGAACCTTTCCTGAGGTCGTGAGCGGCGTGATAACAAGAACGCCAGGGCGCCGCGTCACTTGCACGGTCGTGGCGCGCGCTTATCCTAAAACTTGAACCGCCCGTCCATGGGCCCCCGCAACAGGTGAAGGCTCCGGCCGCCAGAACGTGAACACACCACTGCTCTCCCGCGGGCCCTCGCTCGCCGAACTGGACGAGCGGGCGCGCGACATCTTCCGCCGCATCGTCGAGAGCTATCTCGACACCGGCGACCCCGTCGGCTCACGTACCCTGTCCCGGGGCGGCGTCTCCCTGTCGCCGGCCTCGATCCGCAACACCATGCAGGATCTGACCCAGCTGGGCCTGCTGGGCGCGCCCCATTCCAGCGCCGGGCGTCTGCCCACCCATGCGGGCCTGCGCCTCTTCGTGGACGGCCTGTTGGAGGTCGGCGATGTCGGCGAGGACGAGCGCCGGCTGATCGAGACCCGGCTGCGGGTCCAGGGCCGCAGCTTCGAGGAGGCCCTTAACGAGGCCTCGTCCCTGCTGTCAGGCCTGGCCGGCGGGGCGGGCGTGGTGGTGACGCCGGTTCGCGACGCCGAGGTCAAGCACGTAGAGTTCGTCGCCCTGGGCGGCGATCAGGCCCTGGCCATCATGGTGTTCGAGGACGGCACCGTGGAGAACCGGCTCATGGCGCTGGGCGCCGGGGTGACGCCCTCGTCCCTCCAGGAGGCCTCGAACTTCCTCAACACCCGGGCCCGGGGAAAGACCCTGGACGACGCCCGCAGCGAAATCAGCCTGGACCTCGACCGCGCCCGCCGGGAGCTGGACGACAAGGCCGCCCGCCTGGTGGAGGACGGCCTGGCCGCCTGGGGCGGCGGCGACGGCGCCAACCGGGCCCTGATCGTCCGGGGCCGGGCCAACCTGCTGGGCGACCGCGACGCGCTGGAGGATCTGGAGCGGGTGCGCATGCTGTTCGACGATCTCGAACAGAAGGAACAGATGATCGGCCTGCTCGACGGGGTGCGCGAAGCCCAGGGGGTGCGCATTTTCATCGGCGCCGAAACCCGTCTGTTTTCGCTTTCGGGTTCCTCCGTGATCGCTGCGCCCTATATGACGGGGCGTCAGAAGGTTCTGGGCGCGATCGGGGTGATCGGCCCAACTCGCCTGAACTATGCCCGGATCATCCCCTTGGTGGACTACACCGCCAAGGTGCTGGGCCAGGTGATGAATGCGTAAGGAAGTAGAGAATGTCCGACGATCACACGCCGGCTGAGACCGAGGCCGTCGCCGACGCCGCCATCGAGATGATGGAGGCCCTGAAGGCCGAGAACGCCTCGCTGAAGGAACAGGTGCTGCGGTTCGCCGCCGAAGCCGAGAACACCAAGCGCCGGGCCGAGCGCGAGGCCAATGACGCCCGGGCCTACGCCATCCAGAAATTCGCCCGCGACCTGCTGGGCGCCGCCGACAACCTGTCTCGGGCCACCGCAGCCGCGCCGGCCGACCTGGACGATCCGGCGGTGAAGAACTTCGTGCTCGGCGTCGAGATGACCGAAAAGGCGCTGCAGACCGCCTTCGAGAGCAACGGCCTGAAGAAGATCGAGCCGCCGCGGGGCGAGAAGTTCGATCCCCACAAGCACCAGGCCATGATGGAGCAGCCGGCGCCTGACGTGGCCGCTGGCGGCGTCCTGCAGACCCTGCAGACCGGCTATGAGCTGTTTGGCCGCATCGTCCGCCCGGCCATGGTGGTGGTCGCCGCTAAGGGCTCGGGCGCCGATCTGACCCCTGAGCCGTCCGAGAGCGCCGGGGCCAATCCCTATGCGGCGAGCGAGACCGAGGAGGCCGGCGGGTCGGTGGACACCAAGGCCTGATACAGAACCACCGTGTTCGACCCGGCCAGGGCTTTCCCAGGCCGGGCAAATGAGTAAAGTCCCAAGTCCCCTCCACCCGGGGGGCGCCGGCGAATCGTCTCGGCGGCGCAGGGAGGTTCGGACGAAATCATGAAGCTGACGATCGAACGGGCGGCGCTCCTCAAGGCGCTGGGTCATGTGCAGAGCGCCGTCGAGCGGCGCAACACGATCCCGATCCTGTCCAATGTGCTGCTCTCGGCCGAGGGCGAGCGCCTGAGCTTCTCGGCCACGGACCTCGACCTCGAGATCACCGACGAGGCCCTGGCCCAGGTCGACCAGCCTGGCCAGATCACCGCGCCGGCCCACACCCTCTATGAGATCGTCCGCAAGCTGCCTGAGGGCGCCGACGTCTCCCTGAGCTTCACCGGCGAGGATCCGCGCCTGACGGTCCAGGCCGGGCGTTCGCGCTTCAACCTGCCGGTCCTGCCGGCCGGGGACTTTCCGGTCATGTCGGCCGAGGGCCTGTCGGGCCGTATCGGCGTGGATGTGAACGAGCTCATCCGCCTGATCGACAAGACCCGTTTCGCCATCTCCACCGAGGAGACGCGCTACTATCTGAACGGCCTCTATCTGCACGTGGTCAATGACGGCGGCGTCCAGAAGCTGCGCGCCGTGGCCACCGACGGCCACCGGCTGGCGCTCGCCGAAATGCCGGCCCCCGAAGGCTCGGTGGGGGCGCCTGGCGTCATTGTCCCGCGCAAGACCATCGGCGAGGCGCGTCGCCTGCTGGACGACGCCGGCGAGCAGATCGACCTGCAGCTGTCGCCCCAGAAGGTCCGCTTCGAGCTGGGCGGCGCGGCCCTGACCTCCAAGGTCATCGACGGCTCCTTCCCCGACTACGGGCGGGTGATCCCCAAGGACAACGACCGCATCCTGCGGGTGGACAACAAGCTGTTCGCCAAGGCCGTCGACCGGGTGGCCACCATCTCGGCCGAAAAGAGCCGCTCGGTGCGCATGGCCATCGAGCCTGGCCGCATCATCCTGACGGTCCGCAACATGGAGGCCGGCCAGGCGGTGGAAGAGATCGAGGCCGACTATTCCGGCGAGGCATTCGAACTGTCCTTCAACGCCCGCTACATCCTGGACGTCACCGACCAGATCACCGCGCCGGAGGCCGAGTTCCGCTTTGGCGGGCCCAATGATCCGGCCCTGGTGCTCGATCCGGCCGACAGCGACGTGCAGTACGTGCTGATGCCGCTGCGGGTCTAGAACCCCTCAGACCACCTTCAGGCCCAGCCCGATCAGGAGCTGGGCCGCCTGGGCCTTCGAGATGAAGGCGCCCCGGAACCGGCTGGCGTCGGAAAGCTGCAGCGCCCCCAGATCGGCGCCGCGCAGATCGGCGCCCTCAAACCGCGCCTCGGCCAGATGGGCGTCGCGCAGATTGCAGTCGATCAGCACCGCCTCGCGGAAATCGCACCGCGCCAGGTCCGCGCCCTGCAGGTTCAGCGCCTCAAGTTCGGCCTTGCGGAAACTCACCCCACGCAGGTGCGCATTGACCAGCAGGCAGCGGGCGAAGGTGAGGCCCAGCGCGCTGACCTCCTGAAACTGCGCCCCGGTCAGCTTGCAGTCGGCTAGGTGCGCCGCCGCCAGCCGCGCCCCGCGCCAGGACGTATTGTTGAGATCGCAAGCCTCGAAGCGCGCCTCGGTGAGGTCGGCGTTGGCGAAACGCGCCAGGCCGCCCCGACAGCGGACGAAGGCGCATCCCGCCAGGTCCAGGCCCGAAAGATCGGCCTCGCCGAAGTCCCAACCGACGAAGCGGCTAGCGCCATGGGCCTGCAGGACCGCCGCGACGGCGCCCCGATCGGCGCGGTCCTGTGGCGGCGGGGGCTCGAACAGGGGGGCGTCGCGGGTCATGATGCACCGCTATCCAAGCTGCGCCCCCGCCGCAAGGCGCGCCGAGGTTTCGCGTCCGGCCGCCAAACCGGGTATGAGCCCTCCGTGACCCGCGCCGTCCTCACCCGCCTGACCCTCACCGACTTCCGGTCCTATGTTCGCGCCGAACTGGCCCTGGATGGCCGGCCCGTGGTGCTGGCCGGCCCCAATGGGGCGGGCAAGACCAATCTGCTGGAAGCCGTCTCCCTGCTGACGGCCGGTCGGGGCCTGCGCGGGGCGGCCATGGCCGAGCTTGGCCGCCGCCTGCCCGGCGAGGGCAAGGGTCGCGCCTGGGCGGTCGCCGCTGAAATCACCCTGGGCGAGGAGACCCTCAAGGTCGGCACCGGGGTGGAGGCGGCGAGCGCCGCGCGCCGGACCGTCCGCCTTGAAGGCGAGACTGTGCCCCCCGGCCGCCTGTCGGACCTGCAGCGCCAGGTGTGGCTGACCCCGGCCCAGGATCGCCTGTTCCTGGAGGGCGCGTCCGAGCGCCGGCGCTTCTTCGACCGCCTGGTCTATGCCGCCAGGCCCGGCCACGCAGGCCAAGCCAGCGCCTATGAAAAGGCCCAGCGCGAGCGGATGCGCCTGCTTACCGACGGGCCGAATGACCCGGCCTGGCTCGGCGCCCTGGAGGCGCGGATGGGGCAGGCCGGCGCCCAGATGGCCCAGGCGAGAGCCGCCACCCTCACAGACCTGCAGGCCGAGATCGACAGCCGCGGCGAGCGCCCCTTCCCCCAGGCTCGCCTGAGCCTCACCGGGGACTGGGAGCA
>TARA_R100000935_G_scaffold58689_1_pt1 | contig 15708 bp, 19 predicted proteins | sample TARA_R100000935 | Tara Oceans TARA_R100000935 (sample SAMEA2621502) | marine metagenome | biome: marine biome (ENVO:00000447); feature: surface water layer (ENVO:00002042); material: "saline water (ENVO:00002010), including plankton (ENVO:xxxxxxxx)" | depth 5 m | reverse complement strand
ACACCTATATATACTTAAATATACCATAAAACCATTCTAATAAATAACTTCATAATGTATTGTAATACAGAAACTTAGATTAATATTATTTAGCTATATTTTTATTTTTTGTCTCGCGACCACGTCGCAACCTATGACGTATAACACTTTCCATTTAAAAAATAAATATTGATATATGAAAAAAGGTTAAGTAAGTAAGCCCATGTATTCTCTTTGCTTAGAAGATCTAAGAACATCTTGATAATACATATCATAAATAGGAATGTCTACAGTATCACTTAAATGGGTAGCGTGTTGTTGCTTTATTATCTTACTTCTTTCAGAAGACTTGTCTTTATGAAGAGCAGATGTATCTGCTTCTGTAACTCCTGCGTTTTCTAATGATATAATTAAATCTGTATTGTTATTCTCATTAATTCTTATGACTGGCACGCCTTCCTGGTTCTCCTTAAGTAAGGAGTTTATTACTTGATACTTTTCTATATGGGTTGGTGCAGCGCCTTTAGACATAATTTTAACCTTCCATCCATTAGATATTAAAATATCTCTTACCTCTTGAAGTAAAGTCTTCTTGGCGTTTACTTGTCGCTTATTTCCATCGTGGCCACCGTATAACAATATCTTATTATTCTTAGGCTTATGAGGTGCATAATAGGGCAGGAACTTATCTATAATTAAATCATCTAGGATTTTAGGGTGGTTATACCAAAAGCTGTTTAAAATTCTATGCTCATTGCCTGTACGTTGTTGAATGCTCATAGAGTTAAAAACACCAAAATCAATTGATAATATCAAAGGATTTTGTGTAGTTAAATCATTATCTGTTGTGCAGTTTATAGATTTATTATTACCTGTACTAAACTTAATTTCATTATAGTTTTCATCTGAAACATAATCTTTATAGTAATGAACCTTAGAGTTTAATTGCGCATAAAAGGATTCACTGCTAACACTTGGTCTTAAGTTTAATATTTCTGCTCTGTAATACAGCAAGGTAGGTGAGTTCTTGCGCATTTTATCAAAGTAATCTGCAGGTAAGTTATGTGCGTTACTATACGCATTAGCTTTAATAAATGCGTATTCTTTAGGGTTCCTTTTAGCTTCTTCTTCCATATCTGTAAACCATTTACCTTTTTTAGTTAATGGAGTAGAAGAGATATAAATTTCTGCATTTAACAATGAGGCCTTTGGAAACCTGTTCCTACCTGCACGGTTACTAATCTGAACATTTACAAATAGGCGTTCTTTATCTAATAAAGCAGCTTCATCTCCAACCTCTGCATAGCTGTTAAGACCTCTACCACTGTTTTTATTATCTAGTGAAACTAATTGAATTATAGCACCATTACTAAAATGTATAATATTATGCCACATATCTGGGCGCTCAAAAGGCATTGCATAACCATTTTTTTTACCAGATCTACCTACAACATAATCTACATCTTCAAAAACACCAAACATCTCTAAACCTGCTTTAGCAGATTTTAATGTAGTGCCAAGTATTTGTTTATAGGTTTCACCAACTAAGGTAAAGCAACCTCTTGGCATCTGCTTTACCAGTTCTTTAAGGATATAACCTAAGATGGTAGTTTTGCCACTGCCTCGGCCCCATTCCAGGTATATTTTCTTCTTACCTAATTTTATAGCTAGAACCACCATTAGTTGTGGTCCGGTGAGTTCAATTTTCTTCATTACTATCTACTTCTACAAATTGAGCATCTTCTGCTTCTAATTGATTCATATTAACAACACCACCTTTTAATTTTTCTATTAAAGCATCCATTACTGCAGTTGGTACAGTAACGCTTACTTCTTTATTCTCAAACTTCTCTGGATTAAACTGTTGTATATCATCTTTGCCTATATCTGCGTATTTACCCATAAGATCAATAGCCTTAAGACGCATTTTCAAATCACCATCTTCAACAGCTTGTTTGTAAGTGTCTCTGGCAAACTCATAAAGAATAACCTTTTCGGCCTGTTGGTTTGCTCTATGTGCATCACCATAATAGTGATCACTGTTTTTAATATCTAAGTAAGCTTGGGCTTCACTTATATCATAAGTTTCCTGCAGGTCTTTAGCTATCTGGTGCCTGCTGTTGCCCTGGAGTTTTTCAGTAAATGAAAACACCCAACGTTCTTTAATTTTCTCTAGGGTAGGAGATAGCTCGTATTTATCCGGCTTTAAAGATGCGAGGTTAATCTTATCAAATATTGAAGCTCCTTTTTTAAAAGGGCGTTTAATAGGTTTAGTTTCCATTTATGAGTTCACTTAAGGTTAGTAAATCTTTTTCAATACCTATTAGCTTTTCTTTTTTTAGGCGTAGTTTGTTTTCAATTAAAACACGTTTGTTAATTGGTTCTGGAGATGCTAACTCAGCTTCATATTTTTCAATAAGCTTTTCTGCTTTGCATTTTGCTTGCCATTTATATTGTTGCCGCTTTATAAGTTGAGCACTTGTAAGGGTTTCAAATTCAGATGGAGTGCTTTTTGGTAAAGTGCCGTGTTCTTTAAAAAAGGTAATCTGTTGCCAACACCATTGGTTGCGCTTTAACTTTTCATCTATCTCTAATTGTAGATCATAGGTGTTTACAGATCCAGGAGTTTCATTTAAAATACTCTTTAGTTCACAGCATTTAATAAATAAAGTATGGGCCTCAGATAATAATGGCCTAAGTTCTTTAGGCGTATTATGCATATACATTGGTTGGCGTGCAGGCTCTTTATAAGCTGCAGGAACCACCTTTAATGGTTGTGGTTTCTTTTTTGGTGGTACTTTTTTGGTAGTGGTTTTTAGTTGGGCCTTTAATGTCTGGGCTTTTTTTAGCTCATATTTTAAAGTCATTAAGTTTGTGGCATTTTCCTTTTTCATAAGGCGCCTAAGCGTTAAAGCATTACTGTGCTTAAGCTTGCTATATAAAGCAACACCAGAAGCATAATCACAGCCACTACTAAACCAATCTTGTATATTCATAGTACAAAAGTGGAAAGTGTAACCCATATATTAAATGACAAAAAAACGCCTTCTAGGTTATAGAAGGCGTTTTTAATATATATATAGAAATATTCTAATTCAAATAATTAAACTCTACGTGTGTAATACCGTTGTTTAAATGGTAATTATGTCTAATAATGTAACCAAGGTCTACATTAAAATAGGAGACCTTGTATTTCCTTTTTATCCTAAATTCATCTTGATAATTTGAGTAAGTAATGGCATTCTGTATCTGTTCTGAATCTAGAGAATAATTAATTGCCTCTAAACTTTCAGAATTTAAATCGACATATAGTTTTTGCTTAAGTATGCCTTCTATAAAATCAATTTCAGATTTTAGGCATTTTTCGAGAATAGATAAGCCTTTTGAATCTTTAAAGATTTTATTACTTAAATCTTCTTGTTTCAGCTTTAAAATTGAAACAGGTGTTGCATTATTTATCTCTAAATCCATATTTAAAGATACAACATTTTCTAAAGGATCATCAAAAGGAACTTTAGGGTTTTCAATAAAAGCATTAGCATTTAAGCTAATGCAAACGAGGGCAAATAGTGTTAAAAATGAACTTTTCATTGTTTTGGTTTTAAATGAATAAATAAGTGATTATAAAAGTATTTTAAATTGGTTTGGTTGAAAATGACAAAAAAACGCCTTCTGAAAACCAGAAGGCGTTTTTAACTAACTAACCCAATCAAAAAAATATGAACTACATATCCTAAACAGAAGGATATTCTGTAATGGCTCCTGTATAAATTGCAGCAGGCCATTTGCTTTTGTCTTGTATGGTTAATGTTACAGAGTTTTTACCTTCTGCAACTGCTTCTAATGCTGCTTCAATACTTTCAAAACGAGCAGGAAAGCGTGAACTTCCTATTTGTCTAAAAGCTCCAGAACCAAATTCTTCTGCTAAAACAACATACTTACCGTTCTTTACTTGTCTCAAAAAACCAAGTAATGCTGCAGTACTTCCTGCAACTTCAATAGTTAAAGCATTCTGGAATAATTTTCTTCCAGTTTCTCCAATCATTGTTGTGGTAATTGTACCTGTTTCTTCTATGCTTTCAATATTGGTAAAGCCTTTACCTGTATTAAAAGTGTGGTCTGCACTAATGGTAACTAACTCTTCAACAGAAAGAGCTTCACCGTCACCACATAACTCTGCAGGATCATTTATTAATGTAAAATCACCGTGTGGTGCAATCTTAACATCATTTACTATTCCTGCAACTGGTTCGCAGCTTTCGCCACCTACGTCTACTAAATCTAGTGCCATCTTATTTTGTGTTTTGTACGCGTTCTACATAAAAATTACCACCTTCAATAAGTAAAGACATAGTTTCCTTGTCTTTTATTAGTGCTTTTAGTGGTTTCACTTCTCCAAATACTTTTAATTGTTTTGGAGTATTTGCTTTAAAGGCATAGTCTCTACCATTATAAGTAATAGTAGGCCTTTCTGTAGCTTCTTCTTCCTCTTCTTCTGCAGAAGGGTTTTGTGCCTCGTAAGCATCAATTGCAGCTTTAATATCTGCTTTTGTTGCCTTCTCGTCTATATCTAGGTTATAACCAACTGCTATTGCTAACAGTTGGTCTTTGGTTTCATTTGCCATAATAAATTATTAAGGTGTTACAGCTAAAGTTTCTTTAGGATAATACAGTGCGTTTTGCGCTGCATTTTCTAAACCACGTTCGCTACCATCAAAAACAGCAACAAATAATACCTGGTTAATTGCAAAATCATATCCTAAATGGAAATCCATAAAGATTTTTAACACGTAATCTAATGTTTGCACATCTGTTACTCTAGGTTCATCAATAACATCTATAAGACGGTATAGGTTGTCCTTAATTGTCATAAAAATGATGTCATCCGGCATATTATCAACTGAGACAATCATCTTTTTAGTAAGCGGTGTACGCATACGGCCATCTTCTGTGTATGTTACTTTAGTACCATACGTTTGCTCGTAAGCATCTGCATAACGTAATGCGTTGTTGTCACTCATTACAATAGAGTCACATTTTCTACGCATATATGCAGGAACTTGGCGCTCAAAACTCTTAACTTCATCTAAGATGTTTTGATCTGTAATTGCATTTAATGGGATTCTAAATGCAGGATGCGTTGTATTTGCTAAAGCGTTTGTTACTTGTGTAGCAACACCATTTAAAGATGCTCCAAATTGCCCATCTGCATTAGCATCATCTCTAACACCTGTAACAGATAACTCTTGTAAATCATCTTTCACCTTTGCCATAAGATCTTCCATAATCTCTTTAGAGATTGGTTGCTCTTCTTTTGTTAAACCTTCTGTATAAAGTTTAGCCAACCAAGTGTTTAAAATCTCGTCTGGAACAATAGGAAAGTTTACCTTTTGGCGGTAAGCTTGTAGCATCTTGTGCTTAAATTGAGCCTCGCCCAATGCTTGCCATTCTGCTTTAAAGCCTTGTACCACGTGACCTAAAATCTTATGAAATTGTGGGTACTTACCGTTAATAGCGGTAATAGTTTTACATAATGCGTTTACCTGGATCTCATCGGAGTAAACACCTGCGCTCACTATCTCGGTATTATGAGCAACATACTCACCTACCTCTTTAGCTACGTCTTGAACATTAATTGCCATGTCTTAGTTTTTAGAAGTTTTTAATTTATCGGCTAAACGGTTGTGAGATGCGTTGGCATCAACAAACGATGTTTTTCTTTCTGTCGCACTTGGCACTACAGCAGATGGGTTTGCAGCATCTCTGCTTCCTAACTCTGTAATGTACCCTTGCAAAGCATCTAGCTTTTCTTGTGGTGTGGCAGTTTCTAAAACCTCTACGCTGTTAGATTCTAATAAAGCATCTAAAGCAGTTTGAAGTTCTGTGTTTTGGTTCTGTAATTCAGAAAGTGAAGCATTTGCAGTGTTTAATTGCGTTTCTTTTTCTGAAAGGCTGTCGTTGCGCTCTGATAACGTTTGCTCTAGTTGATCAAAGTGTTCTGTGCTTAAGGAAGAGTGGCCGTCTAGTTCTTGTAACGCCGACTCTAATCCTAAGGCAGCCTGTAATAGCGGTCTTTCCTTTTGTGACATTTGTGGTTTATTTAAATTTGAATTATTACGCTCTGAAAGTTCAAAAACCTTATTTACAGCATCTGCAAAAGTGCCTATGCTATCTATAAGGTTGTGTTTTAATGCGTCTTGTGGTGTGTATACATCACCTTCTAAAACCTCTGTGTTTAGGTTAGGTCTAGAAGTCAACATATCATTATGAAAATCTTCTACTAAAGGATCTAAGACTTCTGTAATATGTACAGAGGTGTCGTTATCTTCTGTAAGCGCTCTGGCACTCTTATTTTTCTTCTTACTCTTGCTAGCATACATTATATGTACCTTGCCGCCTTGCTTTTCTACAACGCCACTCATATCTACACTTACAGCCATTGCACCTATGCTTCCTATTTTGTCTGCACGCTTGTTTGCAATAATATGGTTAGAAGCAGAGGCAAAGTAATATGCTGCAGAGCATATAAGGCCATCTGTATAAGACACTATTGGTTTAGGGTAGGAGCTTATGTAATCATAAAATTCAGAAGTTCCTGCGCCTTGGCCGCCACCACTATCTATATCTAAAACAATTCCTGCAATACTATCATCTGTTTTAAATTGCTCCAGAGTAGCACGCATAGTTCGCGTTCCTGTAGGTCCGCAAGGTTGATCGTATTTATAAATAGGTGACTTAATACCCAAAACCACTACGCGCTTATCTGTAGTTGCTGCAGTGTCTTCTCCTAATAATGAAGGAGACATATCTGCATTAAACGCAGTAATAACATTTGGGTTATGAGGTGTAACAGAAGATAGGTCTGCACCGTTTAATACACTTACCAATGAAGGAAATAATGCAACGGCATAATCTTCTTGAATGTACCAAGGTGAATTTAATAAGCTGTGTAAGTTTGCTATCAAAATAGATAAAATGTATAATGAATAATCTTTAAATAGATTTTCACAATACAATAATAAACAGATAGCTAAGGTTGAAAAATTACACTTTTATAATAAGCGTATAAAGCGTAGCCTAATGTTACCCAACTTCATTTAATATATGTACAGAACGTTTTGGAGATTGTCCTGTTAACTTAATTATGGTGGCCGTACCGTCTTCTGGTTTCTTACCGTGTTTTAACTCATAGGTTAATTGTAACGGAAAGGTATTTGTGCCATATAGTTTTTTCTGCTTGTAGTTCTTACACACTACAGCCACTAATTTAGTACTGCTATAGCCATCTAAAAGCTGTTCCAATGCAGGGCTTTGACTTAAAAACTCGAATGATATTGAAACATCGTGTAAATTACCAGGATCTTTTACGGCACTGGATTCTCTTACATCTATACTTTCATTTAAAATTGTGCCTTCTATATTTTGAGGTATAGGAGTAAAAGTTACCAGATCACTATTATGGTCTGTAACCACTTTTGGCCATCCAGAAGTTTCTTCTAAAGTATAAACTTGTACATTATTAAAGCCGCCTATTTGTTCTTCGCAATTAAAATTCATAACTATTTGTGATAAAAGTGTAAGCCCATAACCTCATTATTTATAAGGCTTAACGTTAATTTTAGTATTAAAATGATGCTATTTGATTTTTAGAAACCTTAATTTTTTTTGGTTTTTTGCGTTGGTATTCCATATAAGCCGTTTCTAATCTTAAATCATTTTCTGTGATCTCGTAAAAATCTAAGAATTGTTTTATTGAAGCTTTGGCTGTAGCAAACTTATTATCTTCACTAATCTTCTTTAAAGCCACATCTCTATATGCACAGTTAACCAGGTCTTCATAAAATAACTTTACCAAAAGCTTACTAAGCAACTTAAGCTTAGTCTTGGTAATCCTAAATACCTTTTGATTATAATAGTACTCTGTAACCGCTAAGCTGTAAAATACTTGCCCTTCTGGAGCTTTCTTTACAGGCTTCATATAGTATTTAGTGGCTAACTGAATGATCATAATACCAATAGCAGAGTTTTTAGACACCTTATGATCTTTACCATAACGCTTTAAAAGGTACTTCTGCACATATACAGGAACCGGAATATCTACAGATGCTAAAAATGCCATAACCAAAAACTATTATAATACAAATGTGTTATAAATATATGCTATAATTTAGAATATATGAGATAAAAAAAAGGATTTTCTTCAATGTAATGCTATGGATGGCCCAAAAAGGTTCTAACCGTTCTAACTGAGTTTTAAATAACTGAATAACAAAATGTTAGAATTTTAAAATTATAGAAATTTCATTATAACCGGTTAGTATACTAGTGTTTTAGTTAGAACCTAAAAAAAGGGTTCTAACGCAGTCTAACTGAAATTGATTATATTAAATATTTGTAACTAATTGATATATAATAACTTATACTATATATACTAACTGAGTTAGAACGGTTAGAACTGTTAGAACCTTTTTTCCGCAGCTTTTCTGCTATCTTCTATACGTTTTTTAAAATTGGGCGCGGGATTTTTAAGATGTTAACATAGTTGTATATACAAATGTTATATAACTAAAAACCTCACAGCGCTAACTGTGAGGTTTTTTAGTAGTGTATAAGGTGTATTAATTAGCTATAGCAGAAATTATAACTATAGTAATAAAGATTATGAGTATTAAATTTATAAAAGCGCAACCCCATTCACTAATGTTTTTATCCTTCGCTTTTTTTTCTGCTTCTATTTTGTAATCTATAATGTTTTGATAGTTAATGGAGCTTTGGTTTAAGGCCGTTTGTTTAAGAAGATCCAGAATAGCCTCTTCTACATTTGTGTAAGAATCATCAACATAATCTACATCTATATTAGTTACTTTTTCCCTTCCAAAATTAATTTTATGCTTTTCAAAAGTATCTTTAATTAGTTGTTTCATAATTTTTTTTATTAAAAAGTTAATAGTACTTTCTTTAGATCCTTATGAAGACTTACAAGCCATTTGTATTCATTAGATAGCTTTTCGGCTATAAAATGCCAAGGTTCGCTTTTAAAAACACCTTCAATAATATCTTTAAACTCCCTTTCTTCTTTATAATCTAAATCATAACACATTAAATTATCTGGTAAATCAATCATTCTTGCTACAAATTCATTATTAGAAGATACATATTCAAGATTTTTTATAGCTTCTCTCATTTCTTTTTGAGCAGACATAAACTTATAACGAGGCAATTCATAAGACAACTCTTCTCTAATATGTTTACGTACATTTTTAGTACTGCCTTTGGCGTCAAAAACATAACTGTTATTAGACAATTTACCTGCAAAATAATCTCCATTAATTCTCAAAAGAAAGTCCTTTAAATCGCTTCCCATTGATCCCCAATAAAAGGTGAAAGCACCGTAATTAAAACTTGATATAGTTATCTTTCCTTTTCCTGGTTCGTAATCTTCTAAGAAAACATCTATATCTTTTATTTTAAGCTTTATTAATTTAGGTTCAACTTCAATTGTATTCATATTTATTTTTTTAAAAGGTTCGTTTAGTTTATATTAATTAAAAGGGCTTATGTAATTTAAAATAGAGCAGTCCAGAAAATTTATATAGTTGTTTATGGCATTAAAGTCTTTACAGGTTCCATTCTCTATTTGCTTCACTTTTGTGAGTGGTATTTTAACTATTTCTGTTATTTCCTTTTGAGTGTAAGACTCTTTGCGTCTTACGTTTGCCTCTCTTACACATTGGGTTAGTTTAAATCTCAACTCTATATCATCAATCCACTTGTAAAATAGTTCGTTTTCGAACTTTTCTGTATTGTTAATCATCATCATATCAATAGTTTAAAATAACTTCTGCTTAGGAAGTAGTTAGGGCAAATTACCCTGCGGGGCGTGTTGCTCCGCTATAAAATTTTAATCATCTTATTTAGTTTTTTAATACATTTTCCGTAGTACTTAGTTTCTTTTTTGCTGCCCATAACGTCAGAGGTTATATATAACATTTTGTAAATTCTAAGTTTATCTAATAAAATCTGTTCTAATTCGTCCATATTAAAATTTTAAGACTCCCACAACACTTAATTTGCCCTAACGGTCTGTGTGTGCAGTGCCTATCGTTAGTAATTGTATTTTAGTTAATTATAGTTAGCAGGGAAACTTGTCCCTAACAGCGCATATCTGCAAGACGGCACAGCAATCTGCCACTCTGCAGGGCTGCGCCCTCCAGGCAGATATACACAGACCGTTATGTGCAATGGGCTAAGTCCGTTTTTCAAATCAACATTTCTGCTAATAGTCAAAAAAGAAAAAGCCCACGCTCACATACCATTAAGCTAATTGCTTTCCTTCAACATTTCGTTTCTTTCGGTCTGCGGTTCTCTTTTCTAACCACATCAGAGATTCTTGAAGTTTTGTAATAACAATAGCATTTTCACGGCAAGGGAATTTACCTTGTAGGTAGTTCATTCGGTCAATTAAGACTTCAAGAAGTTCCTCGTTGGTTGTTCCGTCATTTACCGTTTTCAATTCGGTTGTGCCTTCAATTGGCGTTTTCTCAATGAATTGAATTTCTTGAGTGTTTTCAGCGTTCTCAAATCCGCTTAATTGGTACTTGTGACCTTCTGTTAATACTTTCATTGTATCAGATTTATTTAATTGGGTACTCTATAAAGTTTTCCCCTTCCCTTTTTTCTTTTTTGCTTCAGTATTTCAAATAAAGCTTAGTGCTAAATCACCGCCCACAGACACACAACAGCACCTATAAGCAATACCCTTCGGGATACTGCTCATAGCTGCATCCCGTTACCTGCCATTTGCAGAAAGAAAGGCGTGTATTTTTTTTCTTAGTGGTTGTGGTAACAGTGGCTTTTCTCCGTTTACATACATTTGTATGTCTCTTGATCTAACTTCTAGAAGAATTTCAAGTACTTCCTGGTAACTAGTTTCAGCCCAAACTCGACAATCTATTTTTGGTGGTTCTTGGTTTTGTCCTAACAACACTTTATTAGATCCTGCTTTTATTAAATGTGGTACTACCATATTAATCAAGCTTAAAAAGTTCATTAAACTCGACGCTAGTAATTTCAATTAGATTTTTATCTTTTGGCTCGTGTTGATCATCAAGTCTCAAAATAATAGTATCATCTTTTTTAATTTCAACATAAGGAGTAATAAACCTTCTTAAAGATTCAAGACCTAAAATATCATAGACTACTTTGTAAAAACTACCTTCTAAATTATTTATGAAACTTTGCATTTCTCTTCCTGCTTTGGTTCTTTTATAAGGTTCGTAAATTGTAGGGTAGTCTTTGTTTTTTGTCCAAATTTTATCATTTAAAAGTTCTGGATTTTTAAATTCAAATCCTATATATCTTGTTGTTCTGCTAAAACCGCTTTGAGGTTGATAGCCTAAAAAATTATCCCATTTTTGACCTGCTTTTTCCTCTATAAGTTGAATGTTTTTTTTGTCTATTAATATTTCCTTTTTTCTAAGCGCTTTTAGTTTTTTAAACACTTCTGAATCTTGATTTATAATTTTATAAAACATATCTATTTTTTTAAAAGGTTAGTTTAGTGTATTGTTAATCATCTTCATTGCTTAGGTAAATGCCTGCAGCTTTCCAGGAGATCACTATAATGGCTATAGCAATGAAGATGATGTAAGTAACCCACATATTAAGCTGCTGTGGTTGTTTTGCTCTCTTTTGGAACTTTGCCTGTGTATGGCTTGGTAGAGATTCTGTAATTTTTACGCACCTTATAGTGTGTCATTTCTTTCATAGCAGTATAATCTACTACTGCAAAATCTGTGTTTCCTTTTTCTCTTTGGTTTACAATCTCATTGTGTACCTCGTCTTTGGTGGTAAACGTGCCTAGGCTTTTGCGCTTTACTGTTTTGGCTTTGCCTGTTGGTTGTACTAAATCAAAAACTTCATAATTTACTTTGCTCATAACGTGTTATTTAAGTTATCCGGCATTTTTATAAATGGCCCTTACTGTGCCACTATCTACAGCCTTGCCGGTATTAAGGCGTGGTAGTATTCTTGTATGGTATATTTCTTCGTATTTCTGGTGCAATACGTTTACCCATTCTTTTTTATTTATGCTGTACCTGGTTTCACCTCGTATAAGTTTTAAGGTGTTGTTAGGGTTAAAGTCTTTGGTCTTGTTAAACTCTATTTCCAACACATAGCTGTGGTAATACAAAACCGGGTAAATGCGTATGCCACGATCATTGCATTCTTTCTGGTAAAAGTGCAGAAGCTCAAAAGCTGTTTTATGTTGGGTTAAAGGGTTCATTATAGGCCGTTTGATAATTGGTCTGCATTGTCTGGTGCAAAAGGATCATCACTATTAATTTCTGTTTCTGTAGTGCTGTCTAGGTTTATTATGCCACTCTTTTGCATCATTGTGTAGTTAAAGGCATAGCAACTTCCTTGGCTTTTAAAATCTCCTTTGGCATCGTAAAACTTATAGTTGGTTATTGGACCTATGTAATAGCGCTTACTCTTAAAGTAATTGCGCATTGTTTGTTCTCCTATAACATCTACGCCTTCACGTCTGCTAACTTCATTATGGTAGTATTGGTGCACGTGAGATAAACGCAGGAATAATATTTTATCTCCAGGATTAGACTCGTAAACCTTAGATTCATTCTTCTTAGGATGGTAGGTAAACTTGTCTTTTTCATCTATGTAAAATTCGTGGCCGTCTCTTATTTCTCCTTTGCGCTCTAGTATTGGGAGTACACGCCAAAACTCTGCAAGGCCTTCACTTTCTGTAATGAGATCACTGGTATCTAGAATGGCATTCTTAAATTGTTGGTACACATCATCCCAAGTAAATGGAAATTGAAAATAAGGCCATAGCACTTGCAACACGCCTAACATACAGCTATAGTTTTGTAGCATACGCTCTTCATAAGCCATTCCTTTAAGGTCCTTTATAAGACTCTTTGTTATAGTGGCATAGGTTTTATGAAATTGCGCTTCTATTTTTGGTCTGTACTTTACAATCTCTAAGACTAAAGAAGAAAGCCCTTGCTCTTCCATACTCTTAAGTTTGTTATACTCAATAATTTGGTCATTGGTAAAAGGATCTTGGCGCTTAATAAAGTGCTCTATAACACTTCTAGAGGTAAGTGAGTTATCATCTCTGCTAGATAAGTATTGGCCTGCAAGAATACAGCTACTGTTTACCTTACTTATTGTTGTTCTGTTATCACTTGTGGCTTGCCCTTTTTCTCTACCTCTACCATCGTAAGCGCCTTTAAGAGATTGAAACATACGATCATCTATTTTGTCGTGATATTCTTCAAAAAAAGCAGGTACATTTCTTATTCTGGCTAAACGTCTGTAAAAACCGACTAAGGTTCCAGAGTTTAAATCAAAAGGCTCTAATTTAAAGGTGAATAAATTGGCGATACTATCTCCAAATTTTGATTTACCGCTTCCTTTTTCACCTGTTAAAAATAAGTGCGGAAAGAAATGATACCTGCTTAATATAAAATCTCTAAATACTGTACTAAAGGCAAAGGCTATTGCTGTAATTCCTTTTTTATCATAAACACTTGTCATCTGTGACATCCAATCTTCTAATGGCACTGGTGATTTTTTGTAGACAAATGCACGATCATTTTCATAAGGATCATCATCATCTCTACTATGCTTATATATTTCTGAAAATGCAGGAGAATAAAAGTGTTTTACATCTTGTTGGTATTCAGAATCTGTTTTGTTATCTGTGTCTATCTGTATAATACCATATTGGTTAACTGGCTTAAATACATTTTCTGCTAAAACACCATCTGCAAAAGCAAAAAACTTTTCTGTTTGCCATCCAAGTGTTTTTAACTCATAGGCTGTTATAAAATCATTTAAAACACGTTGGGTTAATAGTTTAAAATGAATGGTACTTATTTCTGGAAGGAAAATATAAAAGCCTTCATCTATACACTTTTCTTGAAAACTGCTAAAGTTTACAAAGTCCTTACTTTCAAAATCTATAAGGCGTAACTGTCCTTCTGTGTTTCTTAATTCACATAAACGCTTATTGTCTTGCTTTCCGTAAATATGAAATAGAGCGCTTATTGTAAAGTTGGTGCCTTTAAAAAAGCCGTTAGAGCCTTGAAACCAATGGCAATTGCTTGCAGTAACAAAACGGTGGTTTTTAAACTCTTGCCAATCTGCACCATCTGGTAAGTTTAGGTGATCTATAACCTCTTTACTTTGGTTGCCTGCTTCTGCTTTTTGTTCTGCTTTTGTAATGGTTAGCTGTACGGCTGTCTTTAGGTCTGTTATCTTAACTTTTAATTCTTTAGCACACAGCTTTAAATATTCGTTTCTCTTTATGTCGTTGCTAATACCCATTAGCATTTCAGAAACTTCTTTTACAGCATCTGCTTTTGCATCTGGATCATTAGCAGCTTTATTACTTAGTTGTCTTGTTTTCCATAACACAGCGTCTTTAGCTTCATTAGCTATAAACATATTTATATCATCTACCTTTTTAGATAATGTGTCTGGATCTTCACCTTCTGGACACACGCAAACTTTTACTTTTAAGTCTGCTTTTAAACAAAGGTCTATATCTTTTAATGCAGCGCGTTGTCCTGCAGCGTCACCATCTAAGAATAATGTTATGCTAGGCGTAAACCTGCTTAGTAATTTTAATTGTGTGATAGTAAGCGCTGTACCACAAGAGGCCACTGCAGTATCACAGTTGTTTTGGTGTAATGAAACAACGTCTGTGTAACCTTCAACCAAAACAGCATTCTGTGCTTTGCTAATGGCGTGTTTTGCTTGAAATAAACCATATAGCACATTGCTTTTATTATACAGTTCTGTATCTCCTAAGTTTAGGTATTTAGGAAACTTAGCACTTTCTTCATCATTATTACGACGGCCGCCAAAAGAGATAATTTGCCCTTTATGGTTATGTATAGGAAAGATGATGCGATCATAAAAGAAATCGTAGGTACGTTGGTCCTTCACTTTTATAATACCAACTGCCTTAGCTTGGCTAACTAATGCTTTTTCAATTAAAGGCTTAGCTAAAAACGTATGATTTGCAGGCGCATAACCTATCTGAAATTCATTTATAACATCTTGATTAAAGCCTCTGCTGTTTAGCATTTGTTTTGCCCAATGTGTTTCTGGTTGCTCAGATAATGTAGTGGTATAAAGGCTAGCAGATCTATCTATAATTTTACAAAGCTGTTCCTTTCGATTAATTTTAGCTTTAACTTCTTCTGTTACTTCTTCTTCTTCTAAAGTTATATTACAAATACTAGCAATTTTTCTTACAGCGCCAATAAAATCTAATTGCTCGTAAAGCATTACAAATTTTATGGCGTCTCCACCATTTCCGCTAGCAAAGTCTTTAAATATTTGTTTACCTGGAGAAACCATAAAGCTTGGAGACTTCTCTGTTACAAAAGGAGATAAGCCTTTATAATTGCTACCGCTTTTGCTAAGCTCTACATAATGTTGTATTACTTGAACTATGTCTGAGTCTCTTACAGTATCAATAGAAGATGATGTAATCATATTTTGGATTGGTGTTTTTTAAAAGCTCTTCTTGCAATGCTTCTGCAGGCTAGTGCTTTATGTTTTAGTGTTGCAATTCTTTTGGTGGTGGCGTTTAGTTGAAATTGGTGGTCCCTTTTTTGGTGATAGTTTAAATGTGTGGTGTCAAAGTTTTGTAAACGCTCTTTATACCTTTTTAAGAAATCAATGCGCTTT
>TARA_R100000935_G_scaffold1847_1_pt1 | contig 15805 bp, 5 predicted proteins | sample TARA_R100000935 | Tara Oceans TARA_R100000935 (sample SAMEA2621502) | marine metagenome | biome: marine biome (ENVO:00000447); feature: surface water layer (ENVO:00002042); material: "saline water (ENVO:00002010), including plankton (ENVO:xxxxxxxx)" | depth 5 m | reverse complement strand
TACTCCAAAAGGAGAAAGTGATCCAACTCCAGAAGAAAAATTACTACGTGCCATCTTTGGTGACAAAGCAGGTGATGTAAAAGATGCTTCGTTGAAAGCGTCTCCATCGTTACGCGGTGTGGTAATTAACAAGAAACTATTCGCTCGCGCTATTAAAGATAAGCGCAAGAGAGCAAAAGATAAAGAAGACATCGCAGCATTAGAAGTGCAGTACGATGCTAAGTTTGACGCCTTAAAAGATGTGGTAGTTGAAAAACTATTCGCTATTGTAGGTGGAAAAACGGCACAAGGTGTGACGAACGATTTAGGTGAAGTTGTTTTCCCGAAAGGAAAGAAGTATACGCTTAAAATGTTGAACGCTGTAGATGACTATTCTCACTTAGTAGGGGGAACGTGGACAACAGACGACGAAACCAATACAATGGTTCGTGACCTGATGCACAACTACCGTATTAAGGAGAACGACTTACAAGGGAACTTGCGTCGTGAGAAATTTACGATCTCTGTAGGAGATGAATTACCTTCAGGTATCTTAAAGCTTGCGAAAGTATATGTTGCTAAAAAGCGTAAGTTGAAAGTAGGAGATAAAATGGCGGGACGTCACGGAAACAAGGGTATCGTAGCTCGTATTGTTCGTGATGAAGATATGCCATTCTTAGAAGATGGAACTCCGGTAGACATCGTGTTGAACCCACTTGGGGTACCATCGCGTATGAACATTGGTCAGATCTATGAAACGGTACTTGGATGGGCAGGACAGAAATTGGGTAGAAAGTATGCTACCCCAATTTTTGACGGTGCCACCATAGACCAGATCAACGAATTGACCGACGAAGCTGAGATTCCACGTTACGGACATACCTATTTATATGATGGTGGTACAGGACAACGTTTTGACCAGCCAGCAACCGTGGGTGTTATCTATATGTTGAAACTAGGACATATGGTAGACGATAAGATGCACGCACGTTCTATAGGTCCTTATTCATTAATTACACAACAACCATTGGGTGGTAAAGCCCAGTTTGGTGGACAGCGTTTTGGTGAGATGGAGGTATGGGCACTGGAGGCTTATGGAGCTTCAAGTACTCTACGTGAAATATTGACGGTAAAATCTGATGATGTTATTGGGAGAGCAAAAACCTACGAGAGTATCGTAAAAGGGGAAGCTATGCCAGAACCAGGATTGCCAGAATCATTCAACGTACTTATGCACGAATTGAAAGGTCTGGGACTTGACATTAGATTAGAAGAATAATTTTAATCCCCGTGCAAACGGGGATCTATAAAATTATTTTCAGGTCGTAGTTTTCGACCATTTCAACAACAACAATGATTATTATACAGCATTATGGCAAGAAATAATAACGAACAACAACAAAAGAAATTTAATAAAATTTCTATCGGTTTAGCATCGCCAGAATCAATTTTGGCAGAGTCTCGTGGAGAGGTGTTAAAACCAGAAACAATTAACTACCGTACGCACAAACCAGAGCGTGACGGTTTGTTCTGTGAGCGTATTTTTGGTCCTGTAAAGGATTATGAGTGTGCCTGTGGAAAGTACAAGCGTATCCGTTATAAAGGAATCGTTTGTGACCGTTGTGGGGTAGAGGTAACCGAGAAAAAAGTACGTCGTGACCGTGTTGGGCACATCAACTTGGTGGTTCCTGTAGCGCACATCTGGTACTTTAGAAGTTTACCAAACAAAATTGGATACCTTCTTGGATTGCCTTCTAAGAAGCTTGATATGATTATTTACTACGAAAGATACGTAGTAATACAACCAGGTATTGCAAAGAATGAAGAAGGAGAGCCTGTTCAAAAAATGGATTTCCTTACTGAAGAAGAATACCTTACTATTTTAGACAGTCTTCCACAAGAAAACTTGTATCTGGACGATAGCGATCCTAACAAGTTTATCGCAAAAATGGGAGCTGAGTGTTTAATTGAATTGCTGCAACGTATCGACTTAGATACTTTATCTTTCGAGTTACGTCACAAAGCAAACAACGAAACATCTAAGCAACGTAAAACCGAAGCATTAAAGCGTTTACAAGTTGTAGAAGCACTACGTGATGCAAATAAAAACCGCGAGAACAACCCAGAATGGATGATCATGAAAGTGGTGCCGGTAATTCCACCAGAATTACGTCCATTGGTGCCATTGGATGGAGGTCGTTTCGCAACATCAGATTTGAACGATTTATACCGTCGTGTTATTATTCGTAACAACCGTCTAAAGCGTTTGATGGAAATTAAAGCGCCAGAGGTGATCTTGCGTAATGAAAAGCGTATGTTGCAGGAATCTGTAGATTCATTATTCGACAACACACGTAAATCTTCAGCAGTAAAAACCGATAGCAACCGTCCGTTGAAATCACTTTCTGACTCTTTAAAAGGAAAGCAAGGTCGTTTCCGTCAAAACTTATTAGGTAAACGTGTGGATTATAGTGCACGTTCGGTAATTGTTGTAGGACCAGAATTAAAATTATTTGAATGCGGTATCCCTAAGGATATGGCAGCAGAACTGTACAAGCCTTTTGTAATTAGAAAATTAATTGAAAGAGGAATTGTAAAAACAGTAAAATCTGCAAAGAAAATTATAGATAAAAAAGAGCCCGTAGTTTGGGATATCCTGGAGAACGTTCTTAAAGGACATCCGGTATTACTAAACCGTGCTCCTACGCTTCACCGTTTAGGTATTCAGGCATTTCAACCTAAGTTAATTGAAGGAAAAGCGATCCAGTTACACCCATTGGTATGTACGGCATTTAACGCCGATTTCGATGGTGACCAGATGGCGGTACACCTTCCGTTAGGGCCTGAGGCTATTTTGGAAGCACAACTGTTAATGTTGGCATCGCACAACATCTTGAACCCTGCAAATGGTAGCCCGGTAGCGGTACCATCTCAGGATATGGTTTTGGGTCTGTATTATATGACCAAACTTAGAAAGACAGACGACCAATACACAGTTAAGGGAGAAGGCTTAACATTCTATTCGGCAGAAGAGGCTATCATCGCTTACAATGAGAAGCGTGTAGACTTAAATGCTGAAGTAAAAATAAGAACTAAAGATTTTAACGAAGAGGGGGAGCTGGTATACCAGATCATTACCACTACTTTAGGTCGTATTATCTTTAATGAACAAGTGCCAGAGGAAGCAGGATACATTAACCAGGTATTGACCAAAAAGTCTTTACGTGATATTATTGGTGATATTCTGGCAGTAACCAGCGTTCCACAAACGGCTGCATTTCTTGATGAAATTAAGAGTCTTGGATATAAGTTTGCATTCGAAGGCGGATTGTCATTTAGCTTAGGGGATATTATCATTCCACCAGAGAAGCAACAAATGATCGATGATGCCAATGCACAAGTAGACGGTATTGTAGGAAACTATAATATGGGGCTTATTACCAACAACGAACGTTACAATCAGGTAATTGATATCTGGACGGCAACGAATGCTGAATTGACCGAACTGTCTATGAAGCGTATTCGCGAAGACCAGCAAGGATTTAACTCGGTATATATGATGCTTGATTCTGGAGCACGTGGATCTAAAGAACAGATTCGCCAGCTTACAGGTATGCGTGGTTTGATGGCCAAGCCGAAGAAATCGAACAGTGGTGGAGGTGAAATTATTGAAAACCCGATTCTTTCTAACTTTAAAGAAGGACTTTCAATTTTAGAATACTTTATCTCAACACACGGTGCGCGTAAAGGACTTGCAGATACTGCCCTAAAAACAGCAGATGCAGGTTACTTAACACGTAGACTGGTAGATGTTTCGCAAGATGTAATTATTAATACTGAAGATTGTGGTACGTTAAGAGGTATTGAGGTTTCAGCATTAAAGAAGAACGAAGAAGTGGTAGAGAGCTTAGGTGCTCGTATCGTAGGTCGTACTTCATTAAACGATGTTGTAAATCCATTGACCAAAGAAGTGCTGGTAAATTCAGGAGATCATATTACTGAAGCCATTGCAAAAACGATCAACGCATCTCCTGTAGAAACAGTAGAAGTTCGCTCTGCATTAACGTGTGAGGCGAAGAAAGGTGTTTGTTCACAATGTTACGGACGTAACCTAGCTACCAATAAAATGGTACAAAGAGGTGAAGCTGTAGGGGTTGTTGCAGCACAGTCTATTGGAGAACCTGGAACACAGTTAACATTGCGTACCTTCCACGTGGGTGGTATTGCAGGTAACATTTCAGAAGAAAATAAACTTACCGTGAAATTTGACGGTAAAGCTGAAATCGAAGACTTGAAAACTGTAAAAGGTGAAGATAGCGAAGGAAAAACAGTAGATATCGTAATTTCCCGTACGTCTGAATTGAAGTTGGTAGATGAAAAAACAGGAATTACCCTAAGTACAAATGTAATCCCTTACGGTTCAACCATTTTTGTAAAAGATGGTGAGAAACTGAAGAAAGGCGATGTAGTTTGCCAGTGGGATCCCTATAATGGTGTAATTATTTCAGAATTTGCAGGTAAGATCAAGTACGAGAATATCGAACAGGGTGTTACGTTTGCAGTGGAAATTGATGAACAAACAGGTTTCCAGGAAAAAGTAATTACAGAATCCAGAGACAAGAAGAAGATACCTACACTTCAAATCCTTGGTAAGAAAGACGAAGTAATTCGTTCGTACAACTTACCGGTAGGAGCTTTGATTAGTGTAGATGACGGAGAGAAAATTAAGATCGGTAAAGTCCTGGTTAAAATTCCTCGTAAGTCTTCAAAAGCGGGTGATATTACAGGAGGTCTTCCACGTGTAACCGAATTGTTTGAAGCACGTAACCCTTCTAATCCTGCTGTAGTAAGTGAGATTGATGGTGTTGTTTCTTTCGGAAAAATTAAGCGTGGTAACCGTGAAATTATTGTAGAATCTAAGATTGGTGAAATCAAGAAATACCTGGTGAAATTGAGTAACCAGATCTTGGTGCAGGAGAACGATTACGTTCGTGCCGGGATGCCACTTTCTGATGGTTCTATCACACCAGAAGATATCTTACGTATAAAAGGCCCATCTGCAGTACAACAATACTTAGTGAACGAAGTTCAGGAAGTATACCGTTTGCAAGGGGTGAAGATTAACGATAAGCACTTTGAAGTTGTAGTACGACAAATGATGCGTAAAGTACGAATTGTAGATCCGGGAGATACAACCTTCCTGGAAAACCAGTTAGCACACAAATACGACTTTATTGAAGAGAACGATAAGATCTTTGGAATGAAGGTAGTTGAAAACGCTGGAGATTCTGAAAACCTGAAAGAAGGACAGATTATTTCACCACGTGATTTACGTGATGAAAATTCTATCCTACGTCGTGCCGATAAAACATTGGTGGAAGCTCGTGACGCTGTAAATGCAACGGCAACACCAATTTTACAAGGTATTACGAGAGCATCGTTACAGACTAAGTCGTTTATTTCTGCGGCATCATTCCAGGAAACTACTAAAGTATTAAACGAAGCTGCGGTAAGCGGTAAAGTAGATACCTTAGAAGGATTGAAAGAGAATGTTATTGTAGGTCATAGAATTCCAGCCGGTACAGGTATGAGACGTTACGATAGTATTATCGTAGGCTCTAAGGAAGAGTTTGAGGAAATGACGAAAGAGAAGCAGGAAGTAAACTATAATTAATCAATAGTTCGGTTTTGTCCGAATGCTTGGTTGAGCGTCCGCCAGAATGAACCCTTCGGGCTGGTAGTCGAAACCTAATTTAAATATCAAAAATCCCGTGACACTGTTACGGGATTTTGTTTTATAAATACAAATACGAACGAAGGTTGTTGTAAAAGCAACCACAATAAAAATAACTATGGAAGACAATAAAAAGCCTAAACAAGGACAAATAAATATAGAATTAGACCAAGAGGTTGCTCAGGGAACCTACAGTAATCTTGCTATCATTAATCATTCACAAAGCGAGTTTGTAGTAGATTTTGTAAGCATTATGCCAGGAGTACCAAAAAGTAAAGTAAAGTCTAGAATTGTTTTAACACCGCAACATGCGAAGCGGTTTTTAAAGGCAATGCACGATAATGTATCTAGATTTGAGAAGCAGCACGGCGAAATAAAAGACTACCAACAGCCTGCCATGCCAATTAATTTTGGACCTACTGGAGAAGCTTAATTGTAAATTTAATAACTTAATAAAGAGCATTTTAAATATTTTTTAAAGTGCTTTTTTTTTTAAATTGATATCAGAAATAAGGTAAAAATGTAGGAATTAAGTATAAAAAATGTAGTAAAAGAAAACTATAATTTGTATTTGAACGAATATTTTTAACGTTATAACGAGTATACGCTAATAGCTTGTAGGAAAATGATTTATCCATAATATATTTGAATTGTCTTTATAGAGATCCCCAATCAACGATAGTTGAATTTGTAAGACTGCCCAAATTGAACTTATGGAACTATTTATACCTACTAAGCGATGGATATCATTTAAGGTGTCCCTTTTTCTACTCTCCCTTTTGTTCACCTTTTCTATGGTGGGTCAAACCCAGGCTCCTTCTGTACGAACAGGAGTTACCTTTCAATGGGCAGATACACAAACAAACAATAACGATCCGGCTACTATTAGTTCTATTACTATAGATAGTGAGGTTTTTCAATCTATTGCAGCGCCTTCAGCTTACACGCTAGCGCGTCTAGGGCCTGACGGACATAGACCGAATACTATTTATGAAAATGGTACGATCATTAATAACAGTAGCGCTAATGCCACCTGGGATGCAGATGCCCTTGCATCTTTTCAGGATAAAAACCTAAACCATTATTTTGTAGCCAATCCAAACGGACGAGACATTTGTAATGACTTTACAGCGGTTACTACGACCGATGCACAACTTCAATCTCTTCATTATAGCCCTGGTATACCTTCTAACAATGGAGGGATTATTGCAATTTCAGAAAGAAATGCAAACAACTGCTATTACATATCTATGTATGGAACACCAGCAGGAGGTGGCCCTGAACAATTTTTGGGTGACACATTTGTAAGAGCAAATACAACACAGAATGGTCCACTATTTAATGCTCCTCCGGCAGGTGTCGATTACTGGAACTCTGGAAGAGTGTTAGAGAACAATGGAACCATAGGAATTGCTATTTTTTCATTAGAAGATTTAGCCCCTGTTGGATCTGTTATAACCAGAGTAGACTTATTAGCGTCTACCAGAGACCACGGTGATGGAAAACTTTTTATACTACAACGCTATGCCGTACCAAAAACCGAAAAATCATGTATGAATGTACCTTTTAATGGTTCGGTGGATGGAAGTACAATTCCAGATGGCTCAACATTTTCGTTAGTAAGTGGTCCAACTCCCGCTGGTGAGGACTTCACTTTTAATACAGATGGAAGTTATACATATACACCTAGTATTGGGTTTACGGGTGATGTTGTGTTCGAGTATTCAGTTTGTTTGCCCGAACCCAATACAACTACCTGTGACTCATCTACCTTAACCATAACATACGAGTCGGGTCCGGGTACAGGTTGTGAATGTGACTCTGGTAATGCAGATGCGCCATCTTTACAAAACTAATTAATTGAAACTATACTATAATCAAATTACTAAATACATACTTATGAAAAATACTATTACATGTTGTCTTTTAGGTGTACTAGCAATTTTTGTTAGCCACGCACAAGTTGGAATTGGTACTACCAGTCCACAAGAAGCACTTCATATTGCAGGAAGCGGAAGTACCTTGCGTGTGGAAGGATTAAACAGTTCGAATAATAACAATAATTTTGGAGGTGGTTCATCTTATAACGTCGTTGCAGACAAAGATGGAAATTTAGGTTTAGGTATGCTGTCTGGAGAAGTTTCTTCAGACTCTAATATACCCAGCCCTATTACCGTTCAAACAACGGCTAACGCTGGTCTTAACTCGGCAGAGTTATACAAAAAGAACTTTACATTAACCCAACGGGCTTTAGTTGTGATAACCTATTACGTTGCCTTAGATTTTGAATCTTACGACGGCACTGCAAAAATTGATGATGGGAGAGCAAAAGTAGCCCATAATTACTTTTATCTTGGTAATGGTACAACAGCAGATACCTCAAAATCGTATGGGATGACCAGCTCGGTGTACACCAATATAAACTGTGATACGGCTACAGGTTTTATTTATAATTCCAGGTCTATGACCATTGCTTTAGATCCGGGTACCTACAGCGTTCATTTACAGGGAGCCGTTTTTGGTGGGAACCTAACAGCCGATGCTGCTTTTAGAGTAAAATTTGGTAATGGTGACAGGCTGGATATTCAAGCTATTTATCTATAAAAAGAAGAGTGTTTATGCCTCTTTTTTAAACTCACTCACAAAATGCAATTTTATCGTAGGATATTTACTTTGTGTCATCTGTAACGTAAAGGCGCTGTCAGCAAAAAAGACTAGTTGACCGCGTTTATCTTTGGCAAGAAACTTAGACTTTACTCTTTTAAAATCTGCAAACTCTGCACTTTTAGGATCTTTTGCTTCCACCCAACATGCTTTGTGTACATTCAGGTTTTCATACGTACATTTAGCTCCGTATTCATGCTCCAGCCTATATTGTATTACTTCAAACTGGAGCGCTCCCACGGTTCCAATTACTTTACGGCCATTCAGTTCTAAAGTGAAAAGCTGTGCTACCCCTTCATCCATTAATTGATCAATCCCTTTTTCAAGTTGCTTACTCTTCATTGGGTCTGCATTGTTAATGTATTTAAAATGCTCGGGAGAAAAACTAGGAATTCCTCTGTAATTCATTTCTTCTCCCTGGGTAAGGGTGTCGCCAATTTTAAAATTTCCGGTGTCATGGAGTCCGACAATGTCTCCAGGGTAAGAAACATCCACGATTTCTTTCTTTTCAGCAAAAAAAGCATTTGGGCTAGAAAATTTCATTTTTTTTCCATTTCGTACATGCAGGTAGGGGGTGTTCCTTTCAAAAGTACCCGAGACTATTTTTACAAAGGCCAGCCTATCACGGTGCTTTGGGTCCATATTGGCATGAATCTTAAACACAAAGCCAGAGAACTCTTTCTCTTCAGGTTTTACCAGACGGGTATCACTCTCTTTAGGTCTTGGTTTCGGGGCTATTTCTACAAAACAGTCCAATAACTCCCGTACACCAAAATTATTAAGTGCCGAACCAAAGAAAACGGGTTGCAGGGTTCCTTCCAAATATTCATCTCTGTTAAAGTCCGGGTACACTTCATACACTAACTCTAACTCATCTCTTAACTCTTCTGCAGCTTTTTCACCGACCAATTCGTCTAATTCAGGATTTGCTATGTCCTCTATCTCAATAGTTTCTTCGATATTTTTTCGACTATCACCGCTAAACAGGTTTACATTTTTCTCCCAGACGTTGTAAATTCCTTTAAAATCGTATCCCATCCCAATAGGAAAGGATAAGGGAGTTACGCGTAGTTTAAGTTTTTGTTCAATTTCATCCAGCAGCTCAAAAGCATCCTTACCCTCACGATCCATTTTATTGATAAAAACAATCATGGGTATGTTTCGCATTCTACATACCTCAACTAGTTTTTCGGTTTGTTCCTCTACCCCTTTGGCTACATCAATCACTACGATTACACTATCTACCGCAGTGAGTGTTCTAAAGGTGTCTTCGGCAAAATCCTTGTGTCCGGGGGTGTCTAAGATATTAATCTTAGTCCCGTCATATTCAAAAGCCAGTACAGAGGTTGCTACTGAAATTCCACGCTGGCGTTCAATTTCCATAAAGTCACTGGTTGCCCCTTTCTTTATTTTATTACTCTTAACAGCACCAGCTTCTTGGATGGCACCACCAAAAAGGAGTAGTTTTTCGGTAAGTGTTGTTTTACCAGCGTCCGGGTGAGATATAATACCAAAGGTTTTCCGTCTGTTTATTTCTTTTTGAAGCATACTTTTTATAAAAAAAACAAAGATAACACCTGTAAAATCCTTTGACGCTAAATTTTAACGAAAAAAATATTCCTACTTTTTTTAAGGCTTTAATATACTGAAGCTAGCATACGTATAGCTACTTAAAAAAATAAAACTCCTACACACAGACAGTCAGTTTCATCGATGAAATTTGTTCTTTATCGATATTATAGCTTTTTTTGCTCGGAATTTCCGAGTTGTTTTATTTTTCATCTGTTCAGGACTGCTTCCAATACATTTCAAATTAATGGGTGTACACAAGTATAGGTACTTTAAATTTCGACAGAGTGAAAGGAAAGGGGGTAGGTTTTAAGAAATAGCAGCTTTCTTATCTATCAGAAATATTAGATAGGTACAAATTGCTTTTTATCTATTTAAAACGTATTTAAACGATTATTTTGAATGAAAATGAAAAAAATAGATTTCTATTTTTTAAGAATTTTACATTACAATTTTAGTAGGAATTTAACAATCAAAAAAAACCACTATGTGATGAATTACGTATGTATTTTATTGATCTTTTCACTTTTAAGATCACGCTGTCATTCCTACAAAGAATACCTCTATTAGCTCAGTAACACAGCCGTATACGTATATATACGTAGTGTAAATTCTTACAAAAAAAGACAATAATTTTAACCAATTTGTGTACTTCATCGAAGATAACCAACAGTTAAGCTAAAACTGATTACTGTGTAAGAATTATACATGTATGTTGGTATATCTTTGTCTTATTCAAGGGAAAAAAGATGTGAAAAATTTAAGACTAATCCTTTGACTGATTATAAGATATAAAATTAAGGACATATGCATAATTTTACTTTACCTCAATCTAGAAATTCATTTGCAAAAATAGTTCTGTTTACGTGCGTGCTATTTTTCTATGGCTTTTCTATTCAAGCACAGATAGGCGTTCAGTCACCTTCTATTAGAACTGGTGTTACATTCCAATGGGATAACGAGCAGGATACTAATAATGATGGGGATATTGATGATACCGAAAACAATCGAGCCGCAAGTATCAAGTCTATTACTATAGATGGAAATTTGTACAACAACTTTGCTGTTCCTTCAGGATATCAATTAACTCGTTTAGGGCCTGGTGGACACGGTCCAAATCAGGTAGTGAATAACGGGTCTTATTCAACTTTTAATAGTTCAAGTGCGACTCAGAATATAAATGATTCTAACACCTGGGATGATGCTGCCAAGGCGGCTTTTCAGTCAAAAAATCTAAACCGATATTTCACCTCAAATCCTAATGGTCGAAATATTTGTCTGGATTTTGATAAGGCGAATGGTATGAATGGTCAGTCTGAAACAGATGCTCAACTTCAAACACTTTTTTATGATCCACCCCTTCCGGCAAATGCAGGCGGTGTTTTGGCGGTTACAGAAAGAGGAGGTAACAACTGTTTGTACGTACGGTTTTTTGGGTTTTTACCTGGAAGTACTACTGAAACTCCTCTTGGAGACACATTCGTAAGAACCAATGGTGATTTACGAGGAGGGAACTTTTCTCCACCTAGTAACAATAATACCCCGGGTAATACAGATGACGATTCAGATTATTGGGGTTCAGGGCGCGAGCAGGATAATGGCCAAACTATTGCAATTGGTTTATTTCAATTGGATAATGTTGCTCCCGTTGGATCAAAAATTACGAGAATACGTTTTATAGCTGCAAGTACAGATCACGGAGATGGTAAGGTCTTTGTATTACAACGTTACGCACAACCGCAAACAGAAACGGGATGTGTTAATGAAACTATTGATGGACAAATAGATAATTCTACTACAGTACCTGCGGGTTCTACCTATACGGTAATGTCGGGTCCTAACCCAGCTGGAACGAGTTTTAACTTAAACACAGACGGAAGTTACCAGTATGTTCCACAGCCTGGCTTTGTTGGAGATGTAACTTTTACCTATAAGGTGAGACTTCCAGCTCCAAACCAAAATATTACCGATACCAATACAGTTACGATTACGATAGAACCTAACCCAGATGATGCTTCGGTTCAATTTACCTGTGGTAGTACTCCCAATAACGGTGTTTTAAGTATTACAGGGCCATTAGGCTCACAATATAGGTATGCATTAGATGGAGGAAACTTCCAGTCATCAACGCAGTTCAATAATATTGGAGTAGGGACGTATGTTGTAAAAGTAAAAAATATAAATACAGATTGTATTAGTGAAGTTTCATACACTGTAGACGATGCAGATAATGCAGCTCCTGTCGCATTTGGCGAAGATTTTTCTACAGGTCTTAATCAGTCGATTACCTTTAATGTGCTAGATGATAATGGAGATGGGCTAGACTTTGATCCTGATGGGGATCCATTTAGTATTATTTCAAATACACAGCCTTCGGACGGTAGTTTTGTAAATAATGGTAATGGTAGTTTTACTTTTACACCAAATAATGGTTTTGTAGGAAGTACTTTCTTTACCTATACTATCGAAGATGATCCTTCCCCGTGTACTAACTTAAAGAAAACAGATACTGCAACTGTAACGATACATGTGGTGTCGGACCCAGATCCAAGAGATTGTAATTGTTCTCCACTTTACAAAGATTCAAACTTTGTAAATCCTCAGCTAATTAGTGGACAGGATCTGAAAGTAGGAGCGGTATATCGTTTTGCAAATGTGTTCCCGACAAACCCTCACGGAACAACCTTAGATGCTCTTGTAAAAATTGAAGAATTTGCAGGGGGTGCTTCTCTTTTAGAAATAGATGTGACTTCTTCAGGTTTGCCAGAAGCATTCCAACCTAGAATTAATAGTACTAACAGCAACGATCAAAGTGTTCTCTTTAGCATGACGTTTGTTGAGTCTGGTGGAAACTATGGTGATGAAGTTGAAATTTCATTTTATGGAACTCCGCTGGATATAGATGGAGATAACCAGAATACCAGAGAGTATGCAGAACTGAGCCTTCCAGATGCTTACTTTGTAAGTAATAATACGTTATTAGACATTACACAAACTGCAACCAACATCCGAGGGGAATCCAGTGTGGTAACCGTGGCTCCTGGAGATGATGTGTCTTTAGATCCTCGTTTTACATTTAGTAATTACTGGCAGACAAAATCTTCTTTAAACTATAGAATTGGTAAGCTTGATGGTAACAGCGATCGTTATTATTCTTTTAATGTAAGTTGTGCAGACTTTGAGGATCCAGACGCAATATTTATTACAAATCCAGTAATATGTGGGAATGTAAGTGACGAACAGGGAAATCCTTTAGCCAATGTAACTCTTGATATTACAGGATCTGACGGAAGTTCAGAAACTGTTACAACAGATAGTAATGGAGACTATAAAAAAGAGGTTGTAATTCCTAACCCTTTAACGGAAGTTGTATTCGAAATTTTTGAAAATGACCTTCCTGGATACATTTCTGTTTCAGATGTAGATGGTGCTAATGACAACCTTATTACAAGAACTATTTCTTTAGAATCTTCTTGTGGAAATGATTTTGTAGATGGTTTTGAAGTTATTTTAGAACTGGTTACCAAAACAGATATTCTTTGTAATGGAGACAATACAGGATCCATTACGGTAACTACTTCAGGAGGAGTACCTCCGTATACCTATACATTAAATGGTGGAGCTCCGCAAGGCTCTCCAACCTTCAACAATTTAGTGGCAGGAAATTACAATATTGTAGTAACCGATTCTCTTGGAAATACAGATTCACTTCTGGTGAACCTGATACAACCAGAACCTCTAAACATTGAACTAACTAAAACCAATGCTTCTGCAACTGCACTGTGCCAAAACGGAACGGCTACTGCTACAGTTACAGGAGGAGTAGGACCTTATACCTACCAATGGGATGACCCAAACAACCAGACAACAGCTACTGCTACTGGTTTATCAGGGAGCTTATTAGGAGGAACACAATATACAGTAGTAGTAACCGATGATAATGGTTGTCAGGAACAACAGAGTGTCATCATTACCTGTGTACAGAATTGTGATGCAGTAATTAATGTTACTGATGTTACTAATGTTTTGTGTAAAGGAGAAAATACGGGTAGTGCTTCGGTATCTGCAAGTTCTTCTGCCAATCCTGGCGCAACCTTTACTTTTACCTGGAATACTACTCCAGAGCAAGTAGATGCTGGTGTAACCACAAGTACGATTTCTGATCAATTTGCAGGTGTTTATACAGTTAGTGTAACTATAGACGGTACATTATGTCTTCCTGTTGAAGAAAGTGTTACTATTACAGAGCCTTCTACTGCAGTAGCAGTGACGGCAACAGCAACAGACGAAACAGGACCCACTACAAATGATGGTACTGCAACGGCAAACCCATCTGGGGGCATACCTCCATATACTTATCTTTGGAGTCCTGGTGGAGAAACAACACAAACTATTACCGGTTTAAGTGATGGTGTTTATACTGTTACCGTAACCGATGCCAATGGCTGTTCTGCAACAACAACAGTAACTGTAAATGATGGAGATTGTAATAACCTTTCAGCAAATGCTTCAAGTACACCTGTATCTTGTAATGGAGGAAGCGATGGTACAGCTACAGTTAATGTTACCGGAGGTCTTGGTAACTTCACGTACTCGTGGAGTCCTGGAGGACAAAATACTCAGACAATTTCAGGATTGACTGCAGGGGTCTATACAGTAACTGTAACAGATGCTGATACACAATGTACAGCGACCAGCTCAACTACTGTAAATGAACCAACAGCACTTACTTCGGGTATTGCAGTAACAAACGCTGCTTGTTTTGGCGAGAATACAGGTTCTTTAGACCTAACCGTAAGTGGAGGAACAAGTCCTTATAGCTTCCTTTGGAGTAATGGAGCCACAACAGAAGATATTTCCAATCTGGCTGCAGGTACTTATTCTGTAGTAATTACAGATGCAAATGGATGTGTGAAAAACGACGAGGCTACAGTAGGACAGCCTTCTGAAGCACTTGACATTACAATTAGTTCTCAAGACGACATTGTTTGTGAAGGCACAGGCTCTGTTACCGTTCAGGCAACTGGAGGAACAGCACCTTATAGTTATACTTTGGACGGTGGCGCTCCACAAGCTTCAGGCACTTTTGATAACCTCGATGCAGGCACTTATACCGTTTCAGTTATTGATGCTAACTTATGTAATGATTCTGTAAGCGTAACGATTTTAGAAAATTGTACTATAGCAGTAAATGATTTCCGAAACACAGTAGTAAATGTACCTATAGACGGAAACGTACTAACCAACGATGAAGATGAAGAAGGCGATACACAAACGGTGACAACCCTTTCTGTAACGACAAACCAGGGTGTTGTTGTAAACATTTCTTCCACTGGAGAATTTACGTATACACCACCGGTAGGTTATGTTGGAAACGATTTCTTCGACTACTCAATTGAAGATGATGGAAATCCTCAGGCTACAGATTCAGCAAGAGTGTTTATCGCTATAAACCCAATTGGTCAAAACAGAACAATTGCAAATGCAGATGCAGTATTTACTGAAGTTGATGTTCCAATTGGTGGAAATGTATTGACAAATGATGTAGATATCGAAGGAGACGAGCAAACGGTAACAACTGCAGGAACCTTCACACTGGCAAACGGAACCCTTGTGCTGAATGCAGACGGAAGCTTTATATATACGCCAAACCCAGGATTTGTTGGAATAGACACATTTGAATACTCGATTGTAGATGACAATGTGAACCCTGCGACAGATTCAGCAGTGTTAACAATTAGAGTTCTTGGTAACCCAACGATGAACTATACCTTCGCAATAGACGATGGCTACGGTGGAAATCAGGGTGCGACTATTACAGGAAATGTACTGGATAACGATTTCGACCCTGAAGGAGAT
>TARA_R100000935_G_scaffold51630_1_pt1 | contig 15877 bp, 12 predicted proteins | sample TARA_R100000935 | Tara Oceans TARA_R100000935 (sample SAMEA2621502) | marine metagenome | biome: marine biome (ENVO:00000447); feature: surface water layer (ENVO:00002042); material: "saline water (ENVO:00002010), including plankton (ENVO:xxxxxxxx)" | depth 5 m | reverse complement strand
GGGCCGGCGGCCCTGCCCTTGGCCGGACGGGCCTGCGGGTGCGAGGCCCGCGCGGCCTCCAGGGCCTCCCGGGCTGGCCCCGCCCTGCCGGCTTCGGCCAGGCGCCTCGCGATGTCGGCGGCGGTGTCCGGCTTTTTTCGATCAGCGTCCGAGAGAGAGAGTATCCAGGCGTCCAGGTCGCCGGCCCGGTCGGCGAGCCGTCGCACCACCAGGGCCAGCCGCCCTGTGGGCTGGGACTTGCCCGCGGTCAGATCGACCAGCAGGCGACGGGCGAGTTCGGGGCTCAGGGCCCCGACGCCGCGGCCGATCCACACCGCCCATTCCGACAGTCGGGTGGCGAGCGCCTCGCCCAGGACCGGACCGGCGATCTCCGGCCCCAGCTGCGTGGCCAGGGCGGTCAGATCGCTGGAGGCGGCGTCGAAGATCAGAGCCAGCTCCCCCTTGGGGTCCTGCACCCGGCGGGTGAGCGCGGGATAGAGGTCGAACCAGGCGACCAGCCGGTCCAGGGCCAGGCTCTGATCCAGCGCCGCCAGCCGCTCGGCGATCATGACCTCCAGCGCTTTCAGCTCAGTCAGCAACTCGGGCCGCTTGCGCCAGGAGACCCGCGTCTTGCTGGCCTCCAGGGCGGCCAGGCGCTTGTCGAGTTCGAAGGCGAGGTCGGCTGCGCCCGCCTCGGCGGCGAGCTCCATCCGCAGGCGTCGCTTCAGGGCCGGGCTCGCCGTCTCCATCAGCAGGGCGGCCAGGCGCTCGGCGCCAAGGGCGGCCAGATTGGCCTCTGACAGGGCCTTTTTGGCGCTGGCCGGGCGACGGGCCATCAGACCGCGCTCCGCGCGGCTGGCCTGCGCCGCTCCGGGTCGCCGATCCGTTCATGTCTGCCCATGCCCCTAGAACACGCGAAAGCCCCGCCTTGGCAAGGCGGGCGACGCCGCACGCGCCGGGGCGCCCGTGTTGACCCACGCCGCCATTTGTCACACCACCACAGGCATGACCGAGCTTTCCCGCCTCACCGGCCCCAGCGCCGCCCCGGCCAGTGGCCGCGATCCGCAGTCCCTGGTGATCCTGCTGCACGGCTATGGCTCCAACGGCGCCGACCTGATGGGGCTGGTCCCCTACTGGCGCGACGCCCTGCCCGACACCGCCTTCATGGCGCCCAACGCCCCGGAGGCGTGCCCCGCAGCCCCTGGCGGCTATCAGTGGTGGGCGCTCACCGACCTGGCGCGAGAAAGCCGGGCGGCCGGCGTGCGTCAGGCAGCACCCCCGGTGAACGCCTTCATCGACATGCACCGGGCCGCCTATGACCTGCCCAACCGCAAGGTCGCCCTGGTGGGCTTCAGCCAGGGGACCATGATGGCCCTGCATGTGGCCCCCCGCCGTCCCGAGACCCTGGCCGGCGTCGTCGGCTATTCCGGCATGCTGGCCGATCCCGAGGCCCTGGCCTCAGAGGTGAAGACCAGGCCGCCCCTGCTGCTGATCCACGGGGACGCCGACCCCATGGTGCCCTTCGCCGCCATGGGCCAGGCGCAGGCCGACTTCCAGGCGCTGAACTTCGAGGTCGCCACCCACACCGCCCGTGGCCTCGGCCACAGCATCGACGAGACCGGCCTGAGGCTGGGCGGGGACTTCCTGGCCTGGGTGCTGCGGGGATCCGACTAAGGGCGGCCTCGCCGCCTCAGAGCTCGCGGCCCAGACGCTTTTCCACCTGCCGCTTCTCCCAGTCGCCGTTCAGGAACGGGAAGATGTCGAACACCGTGGCGGCGTGGGCGGCCACGCCCAGCCCCCAGCCGAGCGCTGGCCAGACGAACCACCAATAGCCCGGCTGACCGACTAGGTTGATCAGGCCGAGGATGGGGATGACCACGGCGTACTGGGCGAGGTGCACGTAGAACCCCTTCAGCTTTCGCACCTGGGCAAGCGCGAGGGCCTCATCGGCTCTGAGGGTCTCGGTATTGGGCGTGTCCATGTCTGGCTCCGTCAGGCGAGAGATGTCGATCTCGAAGACCGCCGCCAGGGCGTTCAGGGACTCAAGGCTGCCGGTCTGGCCGCGCTCCAGCCGCTGAACCGTGCGCACGCTGAGGCCGGACACCTCTGCGAGCTGCTCTTGCGACCAGCCCCGCTGCAACCTCAGTTTCTGGATCAGCACGCGCTCTTCCCCCTGTCGGCGATCGGCCTGACCCTGACGCCCAGCCTCATTCAGACGCCACGACAGCGCCCCGTCAACGACCCGACACCGCTGGCCAGCAGGGCGACAAGCGGCCGCCGGCTTACTATGTTTGGGCTGTCAAACTCACCGGAGCCGCCCATGATCGACCTCGTCATTGACCAGCGCCGCAAGGATCTTGGGGGTTTTGAGGTGGGCCGCGTGCTGCCTTACGCGCGGCGAAGAATGGTGGGCCCCTTCATCTTCTTCGACCATATGGGCCCGGCGAGGTTCGACCCCGGCTTTCCGGGCAATGTGGACGTCCGCCCCCATCCCCATATCGGGCTTTCGACCCTGTCCTATCTGTTCGACGGTCAGATGACCCATCGCGACAGCGTCGGCGCAGTGCAGGAAATCAAGCCCGGCGAGGTCAATTGGATGACGGCGGGCAAGGGCATCACCCATTCGGAGCGCTTCGAGCACCTGCGCGGTCATGGCGGCCAGATGGACGGCATCCAGGCCTGGCTCGCCTTGCCCGAAGCGCAGGAGGAGATCGACCCCAGCTTCGTCCATTTCGGGACCGGCGACCTGGTCACCCATGCGGAAGAGGACGGGCTGAAGGCGGTGTTGATCGCCGGCGAGGCCTTCGGCGCCAAGTCCAAGGTACCCGTGCATTCGCCGCTCTTCTACGTCCACTGGACCCTGCCGGCCGGCGCCCGCGGGCAGCTGCCGGCGGAGTATTCTGAGCGGGCGGCCTATGTGGCCCGGGGCGAGGTGGAGGTGGACGGCCACACCTATGGCGAGGGCAAGATGCTGGTCTTCGCCCCGGGTCAGCCGGTGCTGTTCACCGGCGTCACCGACGCCATCGTCATGTTGCTGGGCGGAGAGCCGGTGGGCGAACGGTTCATCGAGTGGAACTTCGTCTCGTCCTCCAAGGACCGGATCGAACAGGCCAAGGCCGACTGGCGGGCCGGGCGCATGAAGCTGCCCGACGCCGATGATGGCGAGTTCATCCCCCTGCCCGGCGATCCGCCGCCGGAAGCCAATCCCATGTCGTGATACGAAAAAGGCCCGGGGCGGAGACCCCGGGCCTTGGTCATTGTGAGCGCGCTGAAGATCAGGCGGCGCTGAGACGCCAGCCGCCGCCGGCCTCAGGGCAGGCCGTGTAGCGTTCGGTGGTGGCCTGACCCATGCGCGGCTGGATGGTCTGCTGCACCAGCTTGCAGTTGGCGTTGGCGTAGCCGCCGCCGCTAGCCACGGGCTGGACCACCCATTCGGCCACATAGCCGGTGACATAGCCGTTCTGCTCCACCAGCAACCAGCGGTCGCCCGCCACCCGGCCGACGATGTTGAAGGACTGACCGCCGCGCAGCTGGCCCACCACCGAGGAATTGGCCGTGGGCGCGGCCCGCAGGTTGACGGTGTTGCGGGTGGTGTACTGGGCGTTGGCCGGCTCGAAGGCCGTCCGCAGGGGCTGGGCCTGGCCGCTGAAACGCAGATTGGCCGCCGAGGTGGCCTGGCCGAAGGCCACGCCGCCGCCGTACCCGCCGCCATAGTTGGCGTTGATGATGTCCACCCGGCCGGTGGTCCCGGTGGTGGGGTCATTCCAGGTCTGGCTGCGATTGGTGTTCAGCGCCGTTTCGACGGCGTTGACCACCCGCTGCTGCTCGCTCACCTGCATACGGCAGCCGACCCAGGAGCCCGCGGCGGCGCCCAGGCCCGCGCCCAGCACGGCGCCCAGCGCCCGTTCATTCTTGCTGACCTGGCTGCCCAGCAGGGCGCCGGCCACGCCGCCGAGCAGGGCGCCGGTCTCCTGCCGCTGGCCGCTGGCCTCGCAGGCGAAGAAGTTTCCGAGCGGCGTGCCGGCCGCCTGGGCCGAGGCGAGGCTGGGGGCCGACGAGAGGGCGAGGGCCGCGACCAGGGAATAGGCGATAGGGCGCATGGGAATGTCTCTTCGGTTGCTTGAGCCACCCTAACGCATGCCGGCCCGGTTAGCTCCACAGTAGAGCTGTTCCCTTGACGTTAGATGCGATTCATTCGCATTATCGCACCCTGATCGGCGCAGGGAGAGACCCGATGATGCTGCGAATGACCGGCGAGGCCATGCTGGTCCGACTGATGCAGATGGACCGTTCGACGACGGGGGGAACGCCCCCGCCGCCGCGCACGGCGAGGCCGGCGCCCCTCAGCCTGCGAGGGCCTTGCGGGTCTGTTCCCAGTACTGGGCGCCGGTGATCACCGTCACCAGGGCGGCCAGCCAGAAAAGGGTGTGCGCCACCAGGCTCGCCGGTCCCAGAAGTTCCGGCGTATGCGGCAGACCAAACGCCCCCCAGCTGGCGACGAACAGCTCGGCCGCCAGGGCGGTCATCTGCAGGGCGGTCTTCCACTTGGCCAGCATGGTCACCGGCAGGACGATCCCTTTCCCGGCTCCCACTTCGCGCAGGGCGCTGACGGTGAACTCCCGGAACAGGATCAGGCCGGCCGGCAGCAGGACCAGCGGTTGGGGGCCCAGGGACATGAGCCCGAGCACCGCGCCGCAGACCAGCACCTTGTCGCCGATGGGGTCGAGGATCGAGCCCCAGACGGTGACCGCGTCGTACTTTCGCGCCAGCCAGCCGTCGAACCAGTCAGTCACCGCGGCGACAACGAAGGCGTAGAAGGCCCAACGCTGCAGGGTGAACTGCGCCTCAAGCGTCAGGCGCTCGCTGACCCAGGGCGTCGCGCCAGCCGCCGTGGCCAGGGCCACGAACATGAACAGCGCCAGCACCAGGCGCATGGAGGTCAGGATGTTGGGAAGGGCTTTCATCACACGCCTTGAATGGTCGATCAGGTCAGTTCGACGGCCTTGGTGGCCTTATTGAACACGCAGATCCGCTTGTCATCGCCTTCCCGCAGGACGGCGATCCCGTAGGAGGCCGAGCCGAACGGATGGACGATCACCTCCGGCGAGGTCATGCCCTGGGCCTTGGCCGCAGCGAGACATGTGTCGCGCACCTCGACCCGGAAGTCGGCCCAGGCGTCTGGCGAGCTGGCCAGCGCCGGGCCCGACAGGGCGACGACGGTTGCGGCGACGATCAGGCTGAGGCGAAGGGCCATACGCATCTCCAGAACAGGGGCTCACAGGGTTCGCCTGCGACCATAGCCGACCCGCGGGCGATGCGGCGCCTATTTGCGGAAGCGTTCGTAAATCCGCTGAGCCAGGGCCTGGCTGACCCCGTCCACCTTGGCCAGATCCTCCACCGACGCCCGCGACACGCCCTTGGCTGAGCCGAAGGCGTGCAGCAGAGCCCGCTTGCGACCAGGCCCCACCCCTTCGATCTCGTCCAGGGGGTTCTTCTTCATGTCGATGGCGCGGCGGACCCGATGGCTGCCGATGGCGAACCGGTGAGCCTCATCGCGCAGCCGCTGCAGGTAGTAGAGCACCGGCGACTTGGGCTCGAGCATGAAGGGGGTGCGCCCGGCCATGAAGAACCGCTCCAGGCCGGCGTCTCGGTCAGGCCCCTTGGCCACGCCCACCACGGCGATGTCGTCCACCCCGAGGTCGGCCATGATCTCCTGAGCCGCGGCTAGCTGACCTGCGCCGCCGTCGATCAGCACCAGGTCCGGGCGCGGGGCGGCCTCGCCGGCCTCCTCGTCCTTGACCATGCGGGCGAAGCGGCGGCGCAGCACCTCGCGCATCATGCCGTAGTCGTCGCCCGGGGTGAGCTCGGTCCCCTTGATGTTGAACTTGCGATACTGGTTTTTCAGGAAGCCCTCAGGCCCGGCGACGATCATGCCGCCGACCGCATTGGTCCCCATGATGTGGCTGTTGTCATAGACCTCGATCCGCTCCGGCGGGGCGTCCAGTCCGAAGGCCTCGCAGACCCCGACCAGCAGCTTGGACTGGGCTGAGCTTTCGGCCATCCGCCGGCCCAGGGCCTCGCGGGCGTTGGTCAGGGCGTGCTCCACCAGCTGGCGCTTCTCGCCGCGAATGGGCTGGAGAATCTCCACCTTGCGGCCGGCCTTCAGGGCGAAGGCCTCACACAGCAGGTCCCTGTCGGCGGGCTCCACATTGGTGAGGATCAGCTTGGGGATCGGCTTGTCCTCGTAGAACTGGCCGAGGAAGGCGGCCATGACATCGGCGGCCTCGTCGCTCTTGTCCACCCGGGGGAAGTATGCGCGGTTGCCCCAGTTCTGGCCGCCGCGGAAGAAGAAGACCTGGACGCAGGCCTGGCCGCCCTCGCCATGCAGGGCGATGATGTCGCCCTCCTCCAGGCTTTCGGGATTGATCTGCTGTTCCTGGGCGACGGACGCCAGCGCTCGGATGCGGTCGCGCAGGCGCGCGGCCCGCTCGAACTCCATCTCGTCCGACGCGGTCTGCATCTCGGCCGACAGCTTGGCCATGACCGCCCGGCTCTTGCCCCGCAGGAAGGCTTCGGCCTCGTCCACCAGGGCGCCGTAGTCCTCCAGCGAGACCAGCCCCGTGCAGGGGGCGGCGCAGCGCTTGATCTGGTGCAGCATGCAGGGCCGGGTGCGGCTGTCATAGACGCTGTCGGAGCAGGACCGCAGCAGGAAGGCCTTCTGCAGGGTGTTCAGCGTCCGGTTCACCGCCCAGGCGCTGGCGAACGGGCCGAAATAGTCCCCCTTGATCGAATGGGCGCCGCGATGCTTGCGCAGCTGCGGGGCGTCATGGTCCCGGCGGATGACGATTTCGGGAAAGCTCTTGTCGTCCCGCAGCAGGACGTTGAACCGGGGCTTCAGCTGCTTGATCAGGTTGATCTCGAGCAGCAGGGCGTCGGTCTCGGTGCGGGTGGTGACGAACTCCATCGACCGGGTCAGATCGACCATCAGGGCGATCCGCTGGGTGTGGAACCGGCCCTGGGCGTACTGGGTCACCCGCTTCTTCAGCGAGCGCGCCTTGCCCACATAGAGCACCTCGCCGTCGTCACCGATCATCCGGTAGACGCCCGGGGCGTCCGGGAGGCGTTTGACCTGATCCTTGATGAGGGCGGCGCCGATCAGCGGCGCGGCGTCGCGTTCAACCATGGCGACGATATAGGCGACTCCCGCCGCCAGACCCAGAGGCGCGGCGTTTGCACGCGGCGGGCAAGATTGATGTCTTAAGACCAGCCCGCTATGGCGTTGAGACGCCTGTGGATCGCTTCCCCGGTGAGAGCGTTACCGGAAAACCACGGGGGCTAGCTTTGCCGCAGATCGATTTCAGGGCGCTCTTCGAGACCTTGCCGAGTCCACACATGGTGCTGGACCGTGACCTTTGTTTCGTCGAGGCCAATCTCGCCTACCAGCGGGTGACAGAGCGGACGCGCGACCAGCTCATCGGCGGCAATATCTTCGATCTGTTTCCCAATCCTGGCGAAGGCGGCCGGCGGTTGCGGGCGTCCCTGGAACGGGTGCTCACCACCGGCGAGTCTGACACCCTGGCGCTCATTCCCTACGCCATTCCACTTCCCGTCTCCCGGGGCGGCGGCTTTGAGATGCGGTTCTGGTCAGCGGTCCACACGCCGCTTTTCAACTCCGAAGGCGAGGTCGCCTATGTCCTTCAGAACACGGTGGACGTCACCGAAATCCAGCGGCTGAAGGACATGGCCTTTGGCCCGCCGGGCCAGGCGGAGGCCCCGCTTGAGAGCGCCACCCAGCTCTACCAGCGGGCCCAGGAGCTGCAGGAGACCAATCTGATCCTGGTCGAGGAGACCAATCAGATCCGCAACCTGTTCATGCAGGCGCCCGGCTTCATGGCGGTGCTGATCGGGCCCGACCTTGTCTTCCGGCTGGTCAACAACGCCTATCAGAGCCTGATTGGCGGGCGCGCGGTGATCGGCCGGCCCTTGGCGGAGGCTCTGCCCGAATTGGAGGGCCAACACTTCCAGAACATTCTCCAGGAGGTGATGGTCACCGGCCAGCCCTATCTGGGCCGCGCCGCCAGCGTGATGCTGCAACGCCAGGCCGAAGGGCCGCCGGAAGAACGCTTCCTGGACTTCATCTACCAGCCGATCCTTGACGCCCGCGGCGCGCCATGGGGCGTGTTTGTCGAGGGCAGCGATGTCACCGACCGGGTGCGGGCCGAACAGCAGCAAAAGCTCCTGCTGGACGAACTGAACCACCGGGTGAAGAACACGCTGGCCACCGTCCAGGCCATCGCCGCCCAGACCCTGCGCACCACCGCCAGTCCGGCCGCCTTCCGCGAGGCCTTCGAAGCCCGCCTGATGGCCCTGTCGTCGACCCACGACCTGCTGACCCAGTCGGTGTGGCAGGGCGCGCCCCTGAAGGACGTCATCCTGATGGAGCTGCGCCCCCATGGGGCGGAGCGCTACCAGCTGGAGGGTCCCGAGGTCGCCCTGTCGCCGGCAGAGACCCTCACCCTGGGCTTGGTCTTCCACGAGCTGGTGACCAACGCCGCCAAGTATGGGGCGCTCTCAACCTCCGAAGGCTGCGTGCGGGTTCGCTGGGACGTCCGTGGAGATACAGGTCACCCGCGCCTTTACTTGACCTGGTCCGAAGACGGCGGCCCCCCGGTGTCCCCTCCGGTACGGCAGGGGTTCGGCTCACGTCTCATCGAACGCAGTCTGCAAGGCGATATCGACGGCAAGGCGAGCCTGGAATTCGCGCCGGGCGGCCTGAAATGCCATCTTCGTCTTCGCCTCAGCGCCCAGCGCGCCGGGGACGAGGCCGCCGCCTGACGCCTGGCAGCCTAGATCCGGTACCCTCCGGCCGAGAGCTTGGTGAAGACCGTCTTGGTGATCTTCACATACCCCTTGTCCGGATCCTTGAAATACAGGGGCTGCTTCATCTTGGCCGGATCGAAGCCCTGCTCGACAAGGTCGACCTTGCGCTGTTTGAATGTCCCCGTGGTCTCCATGGCCGGCAGCATCCGCAGGAAGAGCGGCTGGGCATAGGCCGGCAGCTCGCGCCCCACATGTTCGGCGAAGGCCGCCAGATCGAAGGTCTCGTCCGTGACCAGGGCGGCCATGCCGGCCCGGCCGTCGGCGCCGGGCACCTCCACCCCGTAGACATTGGCTTCGCGCACGCCGGGCGCCTCCTGCAGGCGTGAGGCCACCTCGTTGGTGGAGACGTTCTCGCCCTTCCAGCGGAAGGTGTCGCCGATCCGGTCGACGAAGTAGAAATAGCCCTCGGCGTCCTGCTGCATCAGGTCTCCGGTGCGGAACCAGGCATCCCCCCGCTCGAAAACGTCGCGCAGCACCTTCTTGTCGCTGGCGGCCTTGTCCACATAGCCGGTGAATTCGGCCCGGGCGTCGCCGCCGATGCGGCCGATACATTCGCCGATCTGGCCGGGTCCGCACTCGACGCAGAAACCATCGCCCCCCCGGATGGGGACCTCGTTCTCCACGTCAAACTGCACCAGCCGGAAATTGAAGCGCTTGCGCAGATAGCGCGGCACCCGCCCGATGGCGCCGACCTTCCCGTCGAAATTGAACATCGACACATTGCCTTCCGTGGAGCCGTAGAACTCCAGGATGTCGGGAATGCGGAAGCGGCTCTTGAGCACCGGCCACACGTCAGGACGCAGGCCGTTGCCGAAGGCCAGGCGCAGCTTGTGCCGGGTCTCGTCCTCGGATTGGGGATGGTTCACCAGATAGCGGCACAGCTCGCCGATATAGACGAACATGGTCGCACCCTCGGCCACGATGTCCGGCCAGAACTGAGTGGCGGAGAACTTCTTCTTCAGCACCACCGAGCCGCCGTTCAGCAGGGCCGCCCCCAGGGCGCAGAGGCCGCCGGTGGCATGATAGAGCGGCAGGGCCACATAGATTCGGTCGCTGTCTCGGGCGCCTGTGGAGCCGGCGAAGCCACGCATATAGAGCTGGGCCCGCACATGGGTGATGCGGGCAGCCTTGGGCAGGCCTGTGGTGCCGCTGGTATAGATGAACAGACAGGTGTCGCGGGCGGTCATGCCCTCGCGGACGCTGCGATCGGGGGGCAGCTGGCTGCAGCTTTTCAGCGCCTGGATCAGGTCGCGCTGTTCATTGCGCGCCTCGCCGAGCACCCACTGCTGGACATGGGCTTCCAGCCCATCCTTGACCTCTTCGAAGGCCGGGGAGGTCTCAGGATCGACGATGCAGTGGCTGGCGCCGGAAATGTTCAGGCAGTGGGCGAGCGCCGCGCCGGTCAGCTGATTGTTGATCAGGGCGGTGATGACGCCGACCTTGGACAGGCCATACCAGACGCAGAAATATTCCAGCCGGTTGGGCATGAACAGCGCCACCGTCTGGCCCCGCCGCAGGTTCAGTCCCTTGGCCCAATGGGCGTAGCGATTGGCGATCCCGTCGAGTTCGGCATAGGTGACCGTGCGACCTTCGAAGGTCATGGCCGGCCGGTCGCGCCACTGATCGACCGCCGCCTGCAGATCGTCGCAAATCAGGTTGGGCGAGTCGGGAGAGATCGACTTCACCCGTTTGAGCGTACGCCGCAGCTTGCGCAGAAACCGCAACTCACGTCCTAGCCGGGCTTTCCAACGCATAAGCACCCCCTGAATACGCCTACCTTGGCGGTCGGTTCCGTAAGGGGTCAAGCCGTGCCGGCGACCTTAGGGGATCGGAGGGCCCGATTAGCGGCGGTGTGGCCGCCCTGCACCGCAGCTCGGGTGCGGCCGGACGCCGCAGCCCAGACCCGCGTAAGGATTGCCTAACGCCGCCTGGGCGATGGTTCGTCCACCGCAGAAGGTGGGATTGCCAGCATGTTCAAGGCGTTGTTTTCGCAAGGCATGGCCGAATGGGCCACCGCCAGCCTGGTCTTCATTTCCGGCGCCATGGCAGGGCGACTGCTGGCCACCGGCATGAGCGAGACCCAGGCCCTGGGCGCCGTCCTCGCCATTCTAGGCTCGCTCACCGCCGCCGTGGCCGTTCGGGTCTGGCCGGTCGAGGATCCCGTGGAAGCCCGGGCCCGGAAACGGCAGGACTAGACCCGGGCGACCGCACCGCATATCTCATCTACCAGTGTTTTTTGGGACTCGGGAGAGCTTGTCTCTGAAGGCGATCGGGGGACTTGAGGACAGCGAGATGCGTCGCCTCAGCAACCGCAATCTGTTGGCGCCCGCTGTGGCGATCGCCGTGTCGGCCATGGCCGTCTTCATCCTCAGCCTCGTGCTGTGGAGCCGCAGCGTTGACGCGCAGACCCTCGCCCGGGAAGAAGAGCTGGTGCGCCAGGGGCTCGTCACCGCCATCGCCGAGGTGGAGGCCGCCCTGGTCACCGAGACCACCTGGGACGAGGTCGTCCTCTATCTCGACAACCGGCGCGATCTGGCCTGGGCCGATGTCAATCTCGACGATTTCTACGCCCTGGGTTTCAATTTCAGCGAGCTGACCGTCCTCGATCCTCAGGACCGGCCGATCTATCACCGCCGTGGCCGCGACCGCGCGCCGCTGGATGAGGCGACCACAGACATTTTTGACGGTCTGCTGGCCGATGTGAGGGCGGCCGAGGCGCAGCGTCCGCCCCTCGACGGCGCCGACACCCCCTGGGACACCATGCCGGCGCCCATCCAAGCCAGCGGCTTCGCCGTCCTCGACGGGCGCAATGTGCTGGCCACGGCCACCCTCATCCAGCCAGATGTAGGATCGGCCATGCCCCGCGAGGATCGCGGACTGGTCATGCTCACCCTGCTCCCGGTCCGTGAGGTCTCCATCGATCTGCTGGCTGAACGATATCAGTTGGCGGACATGCGCACCGGCCTCGGGGAGGCCCACGTCAGGCCGGGCGACGCTCAAGTGCGGATGGACGTGCTGGAGTCCGATGCGCCCCTGGTCCTGGCCTGGACCCCTCAGACGCCCGGCGCCGTCCTGCTACGCAGCTCCATCCTGCCGATCCTCGCCGTCCTGCTGACCTTTGGCGCGGTGGGAGCGGTGATGGTCGTACGGGCCCGCCACGCCTGGCGCCAGCAGATGGCGGCCCAGCGCACCCAGACCGAGTTCCTGGCCAATATGAGCCACGAGATCCGCACGCCCTTGAACGGCGTCTGCGCCGTGGCTGCGGCCCTGGAGGCCACGCCGCTGACGCCGGTCCAGCGCAACATGGTGGAGATTATCCGCTCCTCGGGCATCAGCCTGGAACGTCTGCTCTCGGACCTGCTGGACGTGGCGCGGATGGAAACCAGGTCTGTCCGGGTCAGCCGCGAGGCCTTCAACCTGGCCGAAGCCGCCCGGACCCTCGAGACTCTGTTGCGGCCGCGGGCCGAGGAGAAGGGGCTCGCCCTAATCCTCGATATCCCGCCGGAGGCTGAGACTCAGGTGCTGGGCGACCCCGTGCGCCTGAAGCAGGTGCTGGCCAACCTCATGACCAACGCCATCAAATTCACCCAGGCCGGCGATGTCCATGTCAGCCTCAGGCCCCTGGGCGAGGACCGGTGGCGCCTGCAGGTGGATGACACCGGAATGGGGTTTGATCCCGCCCGAAAGGCCGAGCTTTTCAAGCGTTTCGCCCAGGGCGACGCCAGCATCGGACGACAGTTCGGCGGCATGGGCCTGGGGCTGGCGATCAGCCGCGAACTGGTCGAACTGATGGGCGGGGTTCTGGACGCGGAGAACCGCCCAGCGGGCGGCGCGTCGTTCTGGGCCGACATCCCCCTTCCCGCGGCCGGCGCGGCGTCCGAACAAGACATGCCGCAACAGGCCGCCCCCAAGGCTCGCCCCCTGCGCATCCTGGTCGCCGACGACCATCCCGTGAACCGTCAGGTGGTCGAAGTCCTGCTGGCGGAGTTCGATGTGGAGCTTGTGCTGGCCGAGAACGGGCTGGAAGCCTGCCAGGCCTTCGAGACCTCGGCCTTCGACATCGTCCTGATGGACATGCAGATGCCAGTGATGGACGGCCTCACCGCCATCCGGAACATCCGCGCCAAGGAAGACGCCGCCCATCAGGGCCGCACGCCGATCATCATGCTGACGGCCAACACCCTGCCCGAGCACCAGGCGGCCAGCCTCGCGGCCGGGGCCGACCTGCACATGCCCAAGCCCATCGAGCCCGAACGCCTCATCGCGGTCCTGCAGAGCGTCGCCGACGGCCAGGGCGCCGCGGCCTGACCTTCAGAAGCTGGACGACAGGGAGATGAAGCCCCGCAGTCCCTTGGACGTGTGCGCATAGGGCGTCCGGGTCAGCGGCTTGGCCAGTTCGAAGCGCAGGCTGAGTCGATCCTTGAACACCAGCCGGACCCCGGCGCCGGCCGAGGCCAGGTCCATGGACTCCCAGCCGGGGGCGGCGTTGTAGTTCCAGACCTTCGCCCCGTCGATGAAGCCATAGGTCTGGAAAAAGGTCAGGGGCCGCAGCTGGGGATCCCAGCCCACCCTCAGCTCCGCCTGGCCGGAGACGCCGCGGTCGCCCATGATCTCGGCATAGTCATAGGCGCGGCCCACTGGCAGCCCGCCCGCGGCGAATTCCTCGGACGCCAGCAGCGGGTCTGGCGACCACTGGCCGGTCGCCGCCACATACAGGCCCGCCTTCGCGCCAAGGTCCCGGTAATGGGAGCCGTGGACATTGACCTTCCAGAAGCGGCCGCTGGCGTCCCAACGGGTGCGGCCGTCACGGTCTGGGCCGCCCAGACCGCCAAAACCCCGGCTGACCTGAGCATAGGCTGTGGAATAGGCGCCCGCCCCCCGGCGCTCCCCCTGCAATGCCAGGCGCGCCACGGCCAGTTCGTCGACCAGATCGGCGTTGGTCCAGTTCTGCTCCACCCGCCGGGCGTCAGCCTGAGCGGTGAACCAGAGGGAATGGTCCTGCCGGCGGGTCATCGGCAGGGTCAGCCTCAGGCTGGCCGACTGGCTTTCGTTGCCCAAGGCCGCGGCCAGGCCGTCGGAGTCGCCGTCGGCGCTCGAGGCGGCGAGGGTCCCGCGCAATTGCCCGCCGCCCGGCAGGGGCGCGCCATAGGAGATGTCCACCTGAGTGAAATTGGGCGCAGATCCCGGCGTGGTCAGGACGCCAAGGCCCAGCTGGTCGCCCGAGCGCAGGGCTGAATTGACCGCGCCCCTTGCATAGACCTGCCATGGCCCGGCCTGCTCGCCGCCGCGATTGTCCGCATAGACCTGACCCTCCAGCCGTTTGAGCTTGGTGCTCACCACCAGCCGGTGACGCGCCGGATCGTCGAAATCAGGTTCCAGCCGCGCGCTCACCTTTACGCCGGGCAGGTCGTTGGCCAGGGCCAGACGGCGATCAAGGTCCGCCAGCTTCAAGGGGCGGATGTCGACGAGGTCGCCCAGCAAGGCGCCGACGGCGGGCACGGCGTCCCCCTCGAAGGCCACCTCGCCCACATAGCCCTCATAGACGACGAGACGGGCGTGCCCATCGGGGTTCACCTGCCGGGGCGTGGCGGCCCGAGCGAGGAAATAGCCATCTCTGCGGTAGTGGTCGGTGAGGGCCTGGGCGACGCCGGCCAGATCGGAAATCCCGACCTCGGTGGCCAGGGCGTTGGCGTAAAGCGGTGCAAGATCACCCTGCGGGTAGGCGCTGACCCCGTCGATCGTCAGGCCATTGAGGACGAAGCGGTCATCGGCCAGGGCGTCCCGCGTCGTGGCCTCGACAGCTTCATCCTCGGCGCGAGCCAAGGCGCGATCGGCCGGTCCGCCCCCGAACCCTGCGGTCAGAATGGCTGCGACGGACGCCAAAGCGGACGTCGCAAGACGCAGAACCACACGCGCAGACACAACGGCCCTCAGGATTGCGAATAGGGTTAATCAGGGTGGCCCAAGAAGGTGAACAGCCTGCTAACGATATAAAATTGTTCAAAGATTAGGGCTCGGTTAGCCCTGAGCGTTTAGGCCTGAGGTTCGATCTATCGCCGCTGAAGCGCGGCCTAGCCTGAAGGCATAGAAGATGCATGGTCTGAAGCGAGCCTTCGCGGCTCTCGTAGGGACGGCGCTGTTTTTGAGCGCGGGGGCGGCCGCCGCCGCCGCCGACTGGCGGCTTGTTGAAGTCACCGGGCGCGTGCGGGTCGCCGCGCCTGGCGAAGACCCCAAGGCCGGCGCGCCCAACCTCACCATACCCCCCGGCGCAGACATCACCACGGCCGGTGGCGCCCGCGCGGTGCTGAGCAATGGCGAGAAGCGGATCGTGATCGGTCCCAACAGCCGCATGACCGTGGCCGCCGGTCAGCCGGCGGGCATGACCCGGATCATGCAGGATCTTGGCTCCATCGTCTTCCAGGTGAACAAGCAGGCCCAGCCCCACTTCCGCGTCGACACCCCGCTTCTGGCCGCTGTGGTCAAGGGCACCACCTTCACCGTCTCCGTCGGCGCCGTCAGCGACACTGTTCACGTGGCCGAGGGGCTCGTGGAGGTTCGCGCCAATGGCGGCGGCCCGCCCAACGACATTCCTTCCGGCGTCACCGGCCGCGTGATGCGTAACGCCCCCGATCAGGTGGGCGTCATCGCTCCGGCGACCGTGGCGACACCCGAGCCGACCGCCCAGCTGCTGCCCACCCTCGACTACAGCCAGGTGTCCGACGGCGTCGTGGCGGGTCCTGAGACCGCCCTGAACCGCAATCTGGCCGCCGCGCCGATGGGCGGCTCAGGGCCGGTGGGCCCCACGGGCGAGGCGACGAGCAGCGTCAATCAAGCCATGAACCTGGCGAGCGTCTCCGTCGCCGCCATGGCTCAGCCTGCAGCGCAGTCGGCTAACGCCAGCCCGCCGCCGGCCCCTGTCGGCGACAATGGAAATGGCCCGCCGGCAAATGTCCCGGCTGGTCCAGGCGCCAATAACGGCAATGGGAATGGCAACGGCCCGCCCGCTGATGTCCCGGCT
>TARA_R100000935_G_scaffold43359_1_pt1 | contig 15908 bp, 18 predicted proteins | sample TARA_R100000935 | Tara Oceans TARA_R100000935 (sample SAMEA2621502) | marine metagenome | biome: marine biome (ENVO:00000447); feature: surface water layer (ENVO:00002042); material: "saline water (ENVO:00002010), including plankton (ENVO:xxxxxxxx)" | depth 5 m | reverse complement strand
CCGGCTTGAACAGATACGCGAGATCGCCCGCGTCTTTCGTGTGCCGCCGACAATGCTTTTCGAACTGACACGCGGCACATGGTCCAATACCGAAGAGATGGCGCGCCAGTTTTACGCGATCACGCTCAAGCCGTGGCTGGTCAGCTGGGCATGGGCCTATGCCCGCGTCCTGTTCACACCAGAGGAACGCGCAGCCTTCTACATCGAATTTGTCACCGACGATCTGTTGACCACCAATGCCACGGCGCGCGCCGGTGCCTACGGTCAGTATCGGAGCATGGGTGCGATGACGGCAAACGAGGTGCGCAGCGGTCTGAACCTTGCACCGCTTGCCGAAGGGAACAGCCTCGCCAACCCCTACACCACATCCGGTGCGGCTGAACCCGTGGTGCAGGAGCAAGCAGCATGATCACGCACATTGGATTTTTCGGCACGGCTGAGCACAAATTCACCCTGACCGACGACATGATTACCGAGCTGGAGCGCATCACCGACACGGGCATTGGCGCTTTCTATCAGCGCGCCGTGTCGATGCTGTTCAAAGCTGACGATCTGGCCCACGTCATTCGGCTTGGCCTGATCGGGGCGGGCATGCACCCGCAAGAGGCGATGCAGCTTGTCGATACCTATGCGCGCAATCGCCCGATGGCTGAAACATTCCCCCTGGCACTTGATATCCTTGACGCCCGCTGGAACGGCACAGCCGAACCTGCCATCGGAGACACCTCGGCATGACCACCCGTTTAGAGTTCAAAGCTGATCTGACCGTCACGCCCGAAGGCATCATCGAAGGTATTGCGTGGCCATTTGGTAGCGCTGATCGCGTCGGTGATGTGATCGAAAAAGGTGCGATTGCTGCACCTGTCACGCTGCCGATGCTGTTTGCCCACGATCAGGGGCAGGTCATCGGCGTCTGGGATCAGATCGAAGAAACTGATGCAGGTCTGACCGTCAAAGGTCGTCTGCTGATCGACGATGTGGCGCGCGCCCGCGAAGTGCAGGCGATGATCAGCGCCAAAGCCGTGTCGGGCCTGTCCATCGGCTTTGTCACCACCAAGTCAACACCCCGCGCCAAGGGCCGCACCATCACTGCGCTGTCCCTGCATGAAATCTCTGTTGTCGCTGTGCCGTGCCATCCGGGCGCACAGATCACTTCACTGAAATCGGACGGCACCGCAAACCCTATCAAGGAACAAAACATGAATCCCGAGACTATCGAAGATCCGATCAATCCATCTGCACCGGCCAACGCGCCCCAGATGGACACCAAAGCCTTTGACGAAATCAAGTCCCGGCTGGACAAGATCGAAGCCAAGGCAAACCGCCCGCAAGGCGTCCACATCACCGGCCCGGTTACAGACCCCGAAACCAAGGCGTTTGGTAACTTCCTGCGCCGGGGCGTCGAACGTATTGCGCCAGAGGAAGTCAAAGCCCTGACCGTCGCCAATGACGCCAGCGCGGGCTATCTGGCACCGCAAGAATTTGGCAGTGAGCTGATCAAACTGCTGACAGAGTTCAGCCCGATCCGGTCCTATGCGAAAGTCATTTCGATCAGCGCACCGTCAATCGTTTATCCGCGCCGCGTCACCGGCACCTCTGCAACGTGGGTTGCCGAGATCGCGAGCCGCACAGCGTCTGGCATGACCTTTGAACAGGTGACGATGACACCGCACGAGCTGGCGACGTTCACGGACGTGTCGAACGCGCTGCTTGAAGACAATGCCTACAATCTTGAAGGCGAACTACTGTCTGACTTCGCAGAATCTTTCGCGAGATCAGAAGGGCTGGCGTTCGTCAAAGGCACCGGCGCTGGGCAGCCGTTCGGCATCATGGCCGCATCTGGCATTGCTGAGCTGAAAACCGGCGTTGCGGCGAACTTCCCGGCGTCAAACCCCGCTGACGTGCTGATCGCGATGTATCACAAGATCGCCACGACCTACGCGCAGTCTGGTGTCTGGATGATGAACCGCAACACGCTGGCCATTGTCCGGCAGTGGAAAGACGGCAATGGCCGCTATCTCGTGCTGGACCCGATCACCGCTGGTGCACCTTCTACGCTGCTTGGCCGTCCGGTGATTGAGATGCCGGATATGGACGACATCGGCGCGGGCACTTACCCGATCCTGTTTGGCGACATGCAGGGCTACCGGATCATTGACCGCGTAGGCCTGACCACGTTGCGTGACCCCTACAGCCTTGCTGTGAATGGTCAGGTGCGTTTCCATGCCCGCAAGCGTGTCGGTGCTGACGTGACGCACCCTGACCGCTTCATCAAGTTGAAGTGCGCGGCATAAGATGATGCAGCGGCACGCCTCTGAAATCGCTCTGGCCTACGGTGGTAACACCATCTGGCTCAAGCCGTCGTTGCGTGCCGCGACGCACCTTGAGGCATTGCATGGCGGGTTTCCCGCCTTGCTTTTGAAGCTGCATGAGTTTGACACCGAGACGATCCGCGAGATCATCCGGTATGCAGCACCGGACCGTGTGGCTGCGCAGACATTGCTTAATGCCCTGTCTGGCGCTTCCCTGCGCAAGGTCCAGAAAGTCATGCTTGCACCAGCCTTCGCACTTCTCACAGCGCTGATGACCCCGGTATCTGAAAGGATCACGGGCGAGGCCGCGAAGGCACCTGCAGCTAAGGCAGTCGCATGGGCTGATCTGTATGCAGACCTATACAAACTGGCGACCGGTTGGCTTGGCTGGACGCCAGACACGGCTTGGAACGCTACGCTGTCGGAAATCCTGAACGCCTTCGACGGTCATGTCGATCAGCTCAAAGCGGTTCATGGTGGCGTAGAGGACGAAGATACCAGCGGATTGACCATGACCAGCGATCAGCGTCAGACGAACATCGATGCTGGCCTTGACCCCGACTTTGATCGGGAAGGGCTGCGCGCCTTGAAAGCCAAGATGACATGACCCGCCCACCTCATCTTTGCATCTGTGGTGCCATCGTGGCGCATGGCTCGCGCTGTGCCTGCAGGGTTGCGGCCACCCGTGCGCGTAACAAGCGTCATGACGCGAACCGGCCCAGCGCACGCGAGCGTGGCTATACACGCCAATGGGAAGTTGCCCGTAAGGAATGGCTGCAATTCAATCCAGTCTGCACACATTGTGGCTGCAACGCCTTAGCAACTGTAGTGGACCACATCACGCCGCATAAAGGCGACATGATGCTGTTCTGGGATAAACACAATTGGCAGAGCCTTTGCGCCCCTTGCCACAACCGGCACAAGCAACGGCTGGAGTGGATAGGATGAAGCCGCTTGCCGTTTACTTACAGGTTTTTCAAAGCCTCAAGCTCTGGGAATGGCAAGTATTTAACATCTGGCCTTGCACACAATGGACTGTTCATCGTGTGTCCGGACAGGAGACCGTTCTTAATGCTTATTGCCATGGTTTGACGGCCAGTGAATCCACCATAGGCATTCTTCGTGTTCGCTTTTACGCAGACGCCCTGACCACCGTTGGAGAACGTTGCCACGTTGGAAATCTCGGCGTCTCGAACTCCATAGGGATCGCGCAAAAGATCGCGAGCATCACGAACAATCTGCGCCTTAATCGCCGGACTTGCCGGCACAGCTGCAGCTATTGCGCCGCTATAGTTTTCGGCAGTCTGCGGAGCGCAGGCAACCACAATCGTTGCGATGGCAACGACAGCAACAATCTTCTTCATCTTTCATCCTTTGGAATTAGGCGAAATGCCACAACACTCGTAGTCACACCAAATTCTGTGATCGTTCAAGTAGAAAAGATTGTCGGATGAAACAGGACCAAGCCCTCTGGTGTGAAGTGTTGTCCTTGGCGATCAACGACGCGCTCACCGGCACATCCTTTGCCTCCAAGAACCGCGCCACGCGCATTCATGAGATTGAGCGCAATCGCAAATATCTCACGGTCCAGAACGTCGACTTTGACATGGTATGCTCACTCGCCGGTGTCGATCCGGTCGCCACCCGTGAGCAATTGATCAGGCGCATTGCAGATGCACCAGCACCTGAAGAGCTGATTAGCGTCAAACGCCGCCCACAGCGCCGCACGACCCGATCCCGCGAGCGGGCAAGCACCATGCGGGGGGTAGGCAAGAACATTGCGCAGGATCAGGGGACCGGCGGGGGGACAGTCGCACAAGAGACACCGAATATAACTTTTCAGGATAGAACCGTATGACGACCACACCACTGCCATTGCTCAAATCACAGTTGAACCTTGAGCATGATCTGGACGACGCACTGCTGACGCACAAGTTGGCCGTAGCGGAAGAATGGATTGCGAACCACACCGGTGTGCCTTTTGCCGAGCCGGTGCCTGCGTCCCTGATCGAAGCCGCATTGCAGCTTGCCGCCTACTGGTATGTCAGCAGGGAAGCCGCAACAGATATGCGCCTGACCGCTGTGCCATTTGGCGTGATGGAGCTGATGGCCCCTTATCGCGAGAGTGTGACCGGCTATGCCGCGGCTTAAAGGATCAACGGAACTCGAGCGCCGTCTTCTCGCCATCCCGCGTGAGGTGTTGGCAGAGCTGCGCCCAGCGCTAGTTAAAGGCGCGCAGGACATAGCAGATGCCATGGAGCTGCTTGCACCTGAGGACACTGGCGACCTCGTGAATACCATCACGGTCACCGGCCCGGGTGGCACAACGCCCGCTTACGCGTCCGGCGGTGGCAGTGTGACCCTTGCCGACAACCAAGCCGCAGTAACAGTGGGCAGCCCAGATATGCGCCATGGCCACCTTCAGGAATTTGGCACCGTGAACCATGAGGCGCAGCCGTTCATGCGGCCCGCATTCCGGTTGAAGAAAGCCAAGGTGATGGCTCGGATCAGCCGCGCCGTTGCTAAGGCCATTAAGAACGCAGGTGACGGCAAATGATCGAACCATCCGTCGCACTGCAGACTGCGTTGCGTGCCACCCTTATCGCTGACCCCGCAGTGAGCGCTCTGGTGCAGCCAGACCGCATTCGGGCTGGTTCTACGCGCCCTGATCGCTTCCCGTGCGTGATCATGGGCCACGCTCAAACGCACTACCTAGGCCGTGCATCCGGGGAGCAGCACTTGGCTAGGGTCAATCTCGATATGCATATCTGGGCAATTGAAGACGGTGCTGATACCGCCAAGGCCATCGGATTTGCCAGTTCAAAGACGCTGATCGGTATGGCTGATCAGCAGGACGGCTTCGCCATTGACCAGCTCGACCTACCGCGTGTCATTTGGATGCGCGACCCGCAGCCTGAACTGGCTTTCACCCACGGCCTGATAGAAGTCGAAGCGGTGATTAGGTGGCGGGCATGATTAGGGCTGGCGCGATGCGTGAGCAGATCACCTTTGAGTGCAAGCTAGAGACGGTGCAACCGTCTGGTGCAGTGCTAGTGCAATGGGTTCCTGAGCAGACCCTACGCGCAGAGCTGGTGCAGGAGAGTGCTGACGCCTTCCTGAGCAACGTAGAGCGCACCGAGGACCGTAAGGTGTTCAAGCTTTGGGCAACTAACTGGATCACCACAGATATGCGCGTGACACACGCAGGCTACACCTACCGGATTGCCCGGATCGTGCCACTGGATCGGCTCGGGCTGGAACTGCACTGCGTGAACGCGGTGAATGAAACATGAGCGCGCACCTGCGCGGTATTAAACCGCAAGCCAAAGTCACGAAAGATGCGCTAACCAAAGCACCGCCGGTGCCTGAGTATTTCAGCACCTATGCGGCGGGCGAGTGGAAACGGATCATGCCGCGGTTGATCAAGGACCGGGTGCTGACCAAAGCTGATCTGGCAGGCGTCGAACACTACTGCATGATGATTGGCGTGGTGCGCGAGATCGAAACCAACCGCTCTATAAACGGCACTGACATCGACGCCAAGCTGTTTGGCGTGCAGAACCGCGCGGCGCAAACTGCGCGCCAGCTTGCCGCTGAATACGGACTGTCACCGATCAGCCGTGTGCGTATCGGCACCAACGCTGATGACGGCGCGGATGACGACAACCCTTTGAATGTCCGGTGATCCATGACCAGCGCCAGTGCATTCCCCGCGTGGATATACGACACCAGCCCGATAGCCGATCCGTTGGGATATGGCGAAAGAGCCGTGCAGTTTTTGCGCCGGTTGCGTCACCCCAACAGCGACGCACCGGGCGCTGCCTTTCAACTTGCACCGTGGCAGGAAAGGATCGTGCGGCGCATCTATGGACCCAGACACCCGGATGGGCGCAGGATCGTGCAAAACGTGTTCTTTCTGGTGCCGCGCGGCAACCGCAAGACCAGCTTAGCGGCTGCGCTAGCGTTGCTGCACACCATCGGCCCCGAGCGGGTGCCAGCGGGGCAGGTGCTGTTTGCCGCTGCAGATCGTGATCAGGCTGGTATCGGCTTTCGTGAGGCCGCAAATATCGTGCGCATGGACAAGCGCCTGATCGCGGCGACACGTATCTATGATGCTTTCAACAGCGCTAAACAGATCGTGTTTAACGCTGAGAACGTAACGCTGCGCGCCCTTTCTTCTGACGGTGGTGCCGCGCATGGTCTGACACCGACTTTTACGTTGATCGACGAGATACACATCTGGAAAGGCCGCGACCTTTGGGAAGCACTGCGCAGTGGTGCAGCCAAGGTGCGCGACAGCCTGACCGTGATCGCCACGACTGCCGGACGCGGTGCCGAGACCTTGGCATCGGAACAGTATAATTATGCCCGCCGCGTCGCGCTGGGCGAAATCGACAACCCGGCCTATCTGCCTATCTTGTTTCAAGCCGAACCTGACGACGGCTGGCAGGATGAAACGGTATGGCATCGCGCTAACCCCGGCCTTGCACATGGCTTCCCGTCCATCGATGGCATGCGCGGCTTGGCTAAAGAGGCAGAGAACAAGCCCGCAGACCGGGCAGCGTTTCTGCAGTTCAACTTGAACGTCTGGCAGGCCAACAGCCGCGACCCGCTGTTTGACATGGCGACATATGACGCCCGTGTGTTCGAGCCGGACTTCGACGCACTGGCAGAGCTTCCCTGCTACCTTGGCGTTGATATGTCATTGTCTGGTGACTTGACCGCAGTGGTCGCGGCTTGGCGTCATGACGACGATCAGATCACGGTTCACCCTTGGCTGTTCGTTCCCGGTGATGACCTCAAGGAGCGCTCTGATCGCGACGGGTTACCTTACGAGGAGTGGCGTGATGCCGGTCTGATCTTTGTCACACCCGGCCCGATCATCGACGCTGGCCTGATTGAAGATCAGATCAAGGAGATCTGCGCGACCAATGATGTGCAAGAGATCGCAGTAGACCCACACCTTGCGCGCCGTCTGATGCAAAACCTGCACGATGACGGTCTACCCGTGATCGAATACCGCCAGACGCCGCTGAACATGGGCGTGGCCGCCGGTGATCTTGAGCGCACGGTAAACGGCGAGCTCATCCGACACGCTGATCACGCAGCGTTGCGCCAGCACTTCGACAGCGTGGTGGCCAGCCGCAATCCCACGTCCGGTCTGATCCGCATGCACAAAGGCAAGAAGACTGATCGTATCGACGGGGCAATCGCCGCCGCGATGGCGGTGTCACGCGCCTGTGCCGCTGAGACCAACTTGAGCAAATACAACGCACCTGAAGCCGAAGGGCTTTTCATATTTTAAGGATACTACCCCATGTCTGACCTTCCCGGTCTTGTCGTCGATATAGAAGCCCGCATCGACAAACTCGAAAAAGGATTAAAGCGCGCCAACGCTGCGCAGAACCGCGCCAGCGACCAAATGGAGCGCCGTGCGCGCCAGAGTGCCGATAAGCTGCGTGATACCTATGGCAGGGCTGGTGACGGTATCCTAGCGACGTTTAAGCGCCTTGGCCCCGGTTTGGCTGGTGGTTTGGTAGGTGGCCTGACCGTGGGTGCTTTGTCAGGCTTGTCGCAGAACCTTGGCCGGATCGTGAATGAGACAGCTCAGATCGGTGACGAGGCAAAAAGGGCAGGGGTCAGCGTTCGGGCTTTGCAGGAATGGAAGTTTGTCGGTGCGCAGAACCGCATCGGCATTGACCAGATAGTCGACGGTTTGAAGGAGCTGAACCTGCGGGCTGACGAGTTTGTCGTGACGGGGCAGGGCGCTGGTGCCGAAGCGTTCGCCCGCTTGGGGTATGGCGCTACCGAACTCAAGGCAAAGCTCGCAGACCCTTCGAAACTGCTGCTTGAGATCATCGGGCGCATGGAACGTATGGACGAGGCCGCGCGGATCAGGATCAGTGATGAGTTGTTTGGGGGGTCAGCCGGTGAGCGCTTTGCTGAGCTGGTCAGCCGTGGCGAAGGTAAACTGCGTGACACCATCCGCGCGGCCAACGATACCGGTGCAGTTTTGGATAGCGAACTTATAGAAAAGGCGGCTGAGCTTGACCGGCGGTTTGCAGCACTGAAGTCGCGCGCCGATGTGTTCATGAAATCGCTTGTAATCGGCATTGCAGAGGCAGTGCCTAAACTTGGAGAAGTGCGCAGTCACATCGACAACCTCTTTGATAATCCACGGCAGGGCAACGCGCTTTTAGGAGCGGGCATCTATGATGAGCTGAACCGTGATGCCCGCGCGGTGGAGACACACCGGACCGCGATTGAGGCGCTGGCAAATGCGTATGACGAAACTGGCTATATTGCTGAACGCAATGCGACCCGGCTTGCCAAGGTCGCGGCAGAGCTGCGCGCAATGGCGCAGACAGATGCAGCGAGCGCACTGGACCGGGTGGCGACTGAAATGCGCACGCTGGTCACCGATCTAGAAAACGGTGCCATCGGCGTGGATGAGTTTGAACAGCGGCTGGCGGAAACGACCGCAACGGCGCAGGCGACACTTGCCGAGGTGAACGCCATCGACGGTGTTGAATTTGGATATGTCATCGGTGGTTTGGGGCGCTTGGTCAAAGCACTCGCCACAGCGGCGGCGAATGCCCGTGCCCTGCGCGCAAGCCTGCCCGGTGCGTTACCGGGTGGTGATACAGATGCACCTACATACATGGACCCCGGCCCGAGGTCGCGCAACGGACACCGCGCCGAGACACCCGGCTTGGCGGTTGGAACATCTCTGCGCCCAGCGCTGCCCAGCATGGATGCCAGCTTTGGCACACCAGAGGCGGCCTCAGGTGGTGGTGGCGGTAAGGGCGGCGCGGTCGCGCCGCGGCAAAACGAGCTTGAGCGCGAGATCCAAAGTATCGCACGGGAAACCAATGCTTTGCGCCTTGAGGCCCAAGCGTTGGCAGAAGTATCCGGTGCGAAGCTTCGCTATGGTGATGCTTTGGAATTTGCCCGCACTAAAGCTGAGCTTTTGGCAGCGGCGCAACGTGCTGGTGTCGAAGTGACGCCACAGCTTGCAAGCCAGATCGATACACTAACCAAGGAATACACCGACGCGGGCAGCGCAGCTGAATTGGCGGCGGACAAGATAGAAGAGATCCAGAACGCCAGCCGCGCCGGTGCAGACCGGATTGCTAGCGTATTTGAGAGCATGGCGTCGGGCGCGAAGACTGCGAAAGAGGCCGTTGGTCAGCTGATCCTTGAGCTGATCAAGCTGGCGCTCAAGAAGCGGCTGCTTGAAGCTGCCAGCGGGGCAGGTGGATCAGTGTTCGGCAAAGTCCTGCAGGTGATCGGCGGCGGCTTTGCGGCGGGTGGATACACCGGCGCGGGTGGCAAGTTTGAACCTGCGGGTATTGTCCACAGGGGCGAGTATGTTCTTAGCGCCGCTGCGACCAAAGCTATCGGAGTGCCTGCCCTTGAGGAGCTGCATCAGAGCGCCCAAAGGGGCTATGCTGGTGGTGGCCTTGTAGGTGCTGCTCGCGCAGCATCATCGAATCCTATGGGCCGTGCCAGCGCCTCGACGCCCACAATTTCGATCAGTGCCCCAGTTACGGTGAACGGCTCAGCGGGCGCGCCGGAGCAGAATGCAGACTTAGCTAAGCAGATGGCTCGTGAGATCGAGCGGAGCATGCGCAATGTTGTGGTCTCTGAGTTAGCACGGCAAATGCGCCCCGGTGCCATGCTAAAGCGGGGATAAAGTTCTGCTAGGTTTCTGAGTTCAATGCGCATGTAATGCGATCTAGGGCTTCAGGGCAATTAACGCAGCTTTCTTGGCTTTTAGGTTGGCCGATTTTTTCTCGTAGATCTCTGCAAGCGCGTCTTCGTATACGTCAAGTAAGTCGAAATAATCGCCTTCGACTACCTCGTCTCCATGGGTCCCAAGATTTCCTACGATGCGCATCGCAGTCATCGATTCAGCTATTTCCGCATCCTGTGTTTTTTTCTCGAAGCTATCTATCCGATCAAAAAGAGTAAGTCGCTTCGGCTTTCCAGTTTTTAGCTGACCAAAGGAGGGAATTCCTTGCTCGTCAAGAACACGTTCAAGACTGGTCCTTAGTCGAGATGTTGACGCTGAAAGATCGGCCCAGAACAGTTGGAACGCAAGCTTCAGCTCAACCTCAACTGTCTTTGGTATGTTTTTTGAAATAGGGAAAAGCGGAGGAGCTGGGTGCATGCTGACGGGCCGAAGCCAAGTATTCCATCCGTCGTCTCCCGAACCGTCATAAGAATTAGAGTAGTAGTGATCGACCCCAGAGCGACCACTGATAGCGACAACTTCACCACATTTTGTGTTGTCGCAAACCAACATAGCAGTGAATGACTGGCGCACCCAGTCTGGTTCCCATTCCTCTACATCATGATCTCGTCGAGAATGTGCGGGTTCTAATATAATAACGGGATTGTCGCCTCGGCGAATTCGCCCTTTCGTGCACCGTGGGCATGGATAAGTGTTAGTGAACGCCTCATCGACAACTTTTCTCCAAGTAGATCGATCTACTGCCATTTCTTTTGCTCCAATAATCGACACATGCGTAGCTTCTCATTCAACAGCCTACATCATTGATCTCCGTAGTTGGTCCAGTATGCCAACGTTGGAAATTAAGCCTGCAGGCTTTTGCCTAAAAGCACTAAGAAGAAAGGCTGATCATTAATCGCAGCCTATTCCATCGCCATCGCGGTCCAGTCCGTAAATGTCAGTGCCGATGACTGTGACGGGCCCCTGCACGTAAGCAGGGCCGTTCCCGCTGCCGCCTGCGCAATCAACGTCAGATGCTACGGGAACGCACGGATCATAGTTAGGATCGCACTCCTGTGACCATGCAGGTAGCGCAGCTACCATTGGCAGCAGCGAAATAATGAGTGCGCGAGCTATCATCTGCGGGTGTCCGTTCTATCGAGGAGTATGGTGTGCTCAATTCTAAGTTGAACTGTTTCGTAAGCCGGGTGCAGGGTCAACACCTATTGTCTCCTAGCTACCAAATGCCATTTGCTTTTACCCTAAGCCTCGACGCGCCCTGCAGGGCACCTTGGATGTGCGACTTTGACCGGAGCTCCCTATGTGGGCCGCGATCATGTGATTGAACTCTAGGCCCCGTCAGGGAGTCGCTGGCTTGCGATGTCCGAGGCGGTAAGTCATCAGCACGGACCGCAGCGCGGGACACTTCTTGCTTGCCCTACTGCACCGAACCTCGGAGCCTTGTGACGCTGACCGGGGTAGTGTTCTCAGTGCCGGGTGCCGGTCATACTAACCAGGGTGGGTAAAGGATGTCCTGCACCGGGTGTGCTTTGTTTCCAGCCGGTGTTACCGGCGAGCTGTATAAGTATCATCATCCAGGGTGGCTTCTTTCCTCAAAATACCCCGGTCAAGAAGACGTCACCTGTCCGCGCGCTAGCGCGGGCGAGGCCCTCTTGGGGGCCGAGTTAAAGGGTGCGGGCTTGTCACGCTTAAAATGCAGCGCGTCGTCTATTAAAGTAATTTATATATATATTACATACTCGTTTTTTAAGCGTGACACGGTTTCGATAAATCAAGATCTTAGCTCCGGTAGCCGTCACGCTTAAAAAGCTGGAGATCGTGGCTCTTATCCTGATGGCTGGCATTGGTAATTTGCAGTTCGAACGTCAAATATGGATTGCACGTATACTAGTATTCGTGTATGTTGGGCATAGCATTATTGGAGCATCAGAATGCCATCGAATATTACGCCTACAAACATGCGCCTTTCCGGGGAGCGCAAGATCCAACTGGAGGAGATCGCACAACTGACGGGTGCCGGTTCACTGAGCGCCGCCATCGGCGAGCTAATCAAACTTGCCCGCACTCAGGGCATGGTAGATCACAGCATCCCGGGTGTGACGATCAATAGCTTTGATGACGGGTTGGCTATTGCGTTTGATGATGCCAGCCCGACCGGGTTCTCACATGACGGTGTAGAGGCTTTGGCGGCGACGATCCGCGACTATGTGCAAGGCACCGCAGAAGGTGGGGTCTGTTGCAATATGGATCACGACTACAGCGTCTCGCGCCGTGGCTCATCGTTCAAGGTCGCAATCCCGATGAACAGCGCCAACCCAAAAACGTGGGCCGCAGACATCGCGCTGGAGTTCGCTGATTTGATTGAGGCAGAATGTGAGAAGGCGAAAAACGCCTGACCCTTACGTGGGAACGCCCGGTGCTGGAACACCGGGCGGATCAACTTCCATAACGTCTTAGCAACCGGAAAGTAACATGACTGCCACGCAAGGTGAATCCTCAATCGACACGCTGTCTGATCTGGCTGCTGAAATTCGCTTCTCAAAGCCTGATACTAGGGTGACAGTAGCGCGGCAGGCAGAAATTGAAGCCGAGCTTACAGGCATACAGGAGCCAACTACGACCGAGCCGGACCAAATAGGGATGGGTGAGCTGAACCTCGGCGAAGGCCCGTTCGATCCCGGTCCCGCACCTTCAGAGGAGGAAGTTCTAGAGTTGGGCCGGTATCTTCATGCGCAGGAGGCCGCGCAGGCTTCTTCCGAGCAAGAAACGCGCGAGGTAGTTGTGCCAGCAGAAAGGCAGGAGCCTGATCAAGCTAAGACTGCTTCCGCAGCCACTAGCGATGTGAGTTTTCAGCGTCCTCTATCTATGGAGGAGCTAGAATGCGTAGAGGCCCTCGACGATCCGCTTGTTGTTTCAGAACCCGAAAGGGACCGGGAGCAGATCATCCGGGCGCTAGGGGAAACATGGGCAAAAAATCAGAGCCGGGAAAAGAAACGAGAACCACGAAAATCGAAGCTATCACCTGAGCAGCTAGCAGCTAATGAACACCGTAAAACTCCTGCGGGTAGGATCGCATACAATAACCGCCAGAATGAGGTCCGCTGGCAGAAGGCCGAGGACGAAGGCCGCACAATTAGGCGTCGCAAGAGCCTCAAAGACGTGGCGGTAGAGGAGAAGGTTGAACGCAACCGTCAGCAAGCCGCAGAACGCCAGCGCAAGCGTCGCGCTAAGAAGAAAATGACGCATCCCACTTCCTGACCCGCTATAAACACTGTGAGCTCTGGTCTCGCCTCGCCTCGCCCCGCCCACGCATCACACTGTGCATGCAAGTCGCAGTATGACGCACGGACTAGGTAAATCATAGTTTAATTGAATAATAACAGTGGCTTATAGTAATTTTCACTCTCTCCGAGATTCGCGGGAGCGAAGATTAGTGATCCACGATCAACCCCTTTGGAGTGCCACTGAATGGCCTACATGAATGCACCCGATCACTAACTGTCCGATACAGATCACGCCGCACTTGTTGATGCCCTTACGGCCCTCGACCGCGACACTGCGAATCCGCACCCGCTGCGTGATCGGGTCGTTGAAGCACTTGGAGAGTTCGGCGGGGTGTGGCCGGCGTCTTGCCTGAGTTATCTGAGTTGCGAGCTGCGTTCAGAGAGCTCCAGTTGTGATGAAGTAATGTATCTTGAAGCAGTGATTAATGAACAGCGCAAGATGGTCACAAGGATTAAGGAGATGCCCCGCCCACCATCTTTGCGGGAGAGGCTAGCTAAAACGTTTCCCTACATCGATGTCGCCTAGAACTTAATGGCGATGCAGGTTGCCGCCTCAAACCGGCAATCTTCATAGTCTGATGCTTCAATTATTAAAACGTGTATATTCGCTCGTCACTGACTACTTTTGGTTGCACGTTTGGGCTCACCCCACCAATCTACCGCAAAGATTGACAAATGGGAGAATGATAAGGTGGCCAAGAAAAGTAGAAACGTAACCCTTTCAGTTCACAGAGCGGTCATTGACGATAGCTTCCCTTGGACACTTTCAAGCCTTCTAAGTGAGCTTAAGTCCGGGATGAATGCGGGTGACCACGTGCTCAAGAGAGCGCTTTTATACCATACCGCCGTTAAATTCCCACAGTTTCCAAAGACAAATGAAGCGTTGGCCGCACAGATCGCTTTGTATGAGCAAGGGGCTGAGAAAAGCACAATTCGCCCCGATACATATTCTACAAACAGATTAACCGCGGGTGAAAACCTAGAGTTTTTAGAACACGAAGTCGCGATCCTCGTGGATGGGAACTACATGATCGCCTGCGGTTTAGGTAAACGGCAGAGCTTATTGATTGACGCCATTGCACAGTTGGCTAGTCGTCGTGGGATAGAAATGCACCCTACTACCTTGAGCTTTGTTACCACCCCAAATCAACTTACTATTGAACGGATTAGATCAATAGGTGTGAAATCCATAGTCTTTGATGCGGCTAATTTTCTGGGAAGCTTGGATATGCCAACTAAAAGTTTGATCGGGTCTCTTTTTGGGAAATCGGCTTCCATGAACGACTTCGTGAAACAGGAAATGGTCGCTGAGCTGAGCATACACCCGAAAAGGGTCGGTCGAACTAAGCTAGATGTGATCGCTACTCCCAAGAGCGAATGGCTAGAGAACGCGGCGGTGAAGACATTCAAAGACGAAGACGTGGATAGCTATACAATAATCTTGGATGATGACACGAAGTGGAAGGAGGGGGACTTGGTTTTAAACCGCCAAGTCAAAATCGGCGCAGACGGATCGACTTTTAGCATGCCTGAGGCACTGCATGCTATGCTAACCTATATGGATGAATTGCGGGAGAAAGGGCTTTTGAAGTGACTGAAACACCGCTTTTCCGGATGATCATTTTTACAGGTATCCTATTGTTGGGCGTCTGCGCAGGCACTTATGCGTTTCTTTCGCCTGAGAACATACAAGGGGCATCTCGCTCCGCGATCTCCGCTCTCAGCATTATCTTTGGCCTATCTACTGCCGTCTCCTCAATGTTGATGTCGAGCAGAAATTATGCCGCTTCGACTTCCAAGGATCCACACCTTGCTAAGTCACAAGATGAGCAAGCCCAAAGAGATGATAATAGAACCCTCACTAGACAAAAAGCGCTGCATTTGATCACCATCGCGACAATTATACTGGGTATTATCTATCTCGTCGCAGTGGAAGCCGCTCCATGTGGAACCGCTACGAGAGTGTTTGCATTCTTATTTTCGTGTGGGGCAATAGTTTGCTTGCTATCGACAATGTTCTTGCCCAGCCTACTAACGCTGCTCATACGAAGAAATGCGTTTCTGAAACATGGCGTTGTGATTGATAAAGACGGGCAAAGTGCTTGAAATTTCAAACTCAATAACAGTTTTAGCAAGCTGTTGCGCGGCGGAATCTGCGAGTGCGCAAAAACTCGTTCTGACACTCAACTGCGTCCAGCCCTTACCTTGGCTATAGGGCTGACAAAATTCACATCTGCCGGTCACACTTAAGCCTGAAGATTTAGAGCACTGGAAAGCTGCTTGTCGTATCAAAGCGCATGGTGTGTTAGTCGACCACGCCTAAGAATAGGTGTTCGCTCGGGTCGACCGCGCTTGTGCAATTGTTCAGAGCTATGAGCGTAGTATAGCTATCTGACCTGACGTCATTTTGTCCGTTGCAAGGCCAGTTACACGGTTACAAAAAATCATGTAAGTAATTGATTTTATTAGTCGCAGATAGGGTTCGAGTCCCTTCACCCGCACCACTTTTCTCATATTTATACTGCTGAAATATGTCGTCTTGGTGCCGCGTGGCGG
>TARA_R100000935_G_scaffold58120_3_pt1 | contig 16004 bp, 23 predicted proteins | sample TARA_R100000935 | Tara Oceans TARA_R100000935 (sample SAMEA2621502) | marine metagenome | biome: marine biome (ENVO:00000447); feature: surface water layer (ENVO:00002042); material: "saline water (ENVO:00002010), including plankton (ENVO:xxxxxxxx)" | depth 5 m | reverse complement strand
TAACCTGAAGGTCACAGGTTCAAATCCTGTCCCCGCACCCAAATCTCCTCAAAGCCGCCGAACACTCAACCGTCCGGCGGCTTTTTGATGCCCGGTATCCAGACCCGCTGACAGGCCAGCTCACTCGATCGGGCGACGGTCATCGAGCAGGTCGCCACCCTTCACTCCGGCGCGTTCCTCGGTGACAAGGCGTTCCACCGCCGGCGCCGGGGCGGTGTCGAGGGCCTCTTCGTTGAGCGGGGGCCGTGGGGGCGGGACTGAAGCCTTGGCCCTCGGGCCGGGCGAGGACACGGGCGGCGGAACGTCATAGCGCAGCCGGTAGATGGGTTCGGGCAGGCTAAATCCGCCCGCTTCGAAGGCGGCCTTCACCGCATGGATGCTGCGGCTGCGACCCTTCATGAAGTCGGTGTGGCGCTGATCGATCCAGCCGTAGAAGCGCACCACGATGTTGGAATCGCCGACATTGACGATCACCCCGCTCGCCTCGGGCTCGGCCAGCACGAAAGGGAGGGCGTCCAGGGCCCGCAGCCCCAGGGCGATGGCGGCCAGTCCGTCCTCGTCGGCGCCGATGCCCAGATCGAACTCGAACCGCCGTTCCGGATTGCGGGTGTAGTTCAGGATGACCGCCTTGAAGACGATGGCGTTGGGGATCCGCAGGTGATTACCGTCCAGGGTCATCAGCACGGTCGCCCGCGAGGTCAGGCGGATCACCCGCCCCTCGTCGCCGCCGATGACCACATGGTCATTGGCCCGGAAAGGCTGGCGCAGGCTGAGCATCAGGCTGGAGACATAGTTGTCCACAGTATCGCGGACCGCAAAGCCCAGGGCGATGCCGATCACGCCCGCCCCGCCCAGAACGGCGCCCAGCAGGGCGGTGGCGCCAAGGATTTCCAGGCCGACCACGGCCGCCAAGATGAAAAAGACCACGCGGATAGTGCTCGCCACGACGGTGGCCAGGAACGGGTTCGGGGTCAGCCAGGCCCAGAGCCGGTCGACCCGCGCCAGGCCGTGACCGATCAGGCCGATGATGACCGCCACGCCCAGGGCGACACCCAGCAGCGGCAAACCCTGGATCAGGCCGCGTATTTCGCCCTCGAACCGGGCGAAGGCCGGGGCGACATTGGTGCGCACGTCCAGGTCTCGCTCTAGCCGGTTTTGCACGGTCACGACGCCGTTGACCCGGTTTGCGATCGCCTCCGCCTGCTCAGCCTCATCAGGGGTCGCGACCGCCCCCTGCAGGGTGACAACCCCGGCGCTGACCTCGACCTCCACCGACTGAAGGCCTGGAATCTCAGCATAGATGCCGCTGATCCTTGCGGCGATGTCCCGATCCTCAGCGCCCGTGGTCCGGCTGGAGATCAATGGCCCTGCGGACTCTTCCCGGGGCGGCGCCTGAGCTGCGACTGGGGCCGCCAGGGACAGGACCAGCCCCAGGATCACATAGGCGAGACGTTGCATGGGACGAGTTTGCGCCTGACCCGCAGAGAATGTCACGACCGCCGGCTTCAGCGCAGCAGCGCCCAGGCCACCAGACCCAGGGACACACTGCCTGCTGCAAGGGCGAGGAGCACGACCCAGCCGTCCCGCACGGTCAGGCCCAGGCCGAAAATGGCGATGGTCCCCCCGGATAGGGCGGTGGAAAACGGAATCAGCTCCAGGGGCGGGGTCAAAAGGCCCACGGTGATGCAGGCCAGGGCCACGCCCCTGCGGCCGACGCCCTCCGTCATGCCGGTGATCCGGGGGCGCAGCATCCGATCCAGCGTCTGGGCCGGCCGCCTTGCGCTGCGGGCGCCCTTTTCCAGGCTCGCGCCTGGCACCTTCAGGCCCAGGAGCCAGCGGGGCAGCCAGACCTGCTTGCAGCCCACCAACATCTGTCCGGCGATCAGCACCACGGTGAAGGCCAGCAGGCTTGGCACGCCGGGCACGGCGCTGACCGGCGTCACGGTGATCAGGCCGGCCATGAACAGGAGGGGGCCATAGGCCCGCCCGCCGATCGCGTCGCGGATCTCGCCCAGGCTGACCTTGCCTTCAGACGCTGCGGCGGTGTCACAGACGCAGAGGATGACGTCGTCGAGGGTGCGAGGTTGATCGGTCATGCGGGCTCCCGGGGCGCTGGCTAAACGCCCCGGGCCGTCATTGGCGCCGCAAGGGCCCTAGAAAGCGTTCTCACCCGTGATGGCGCGGCCCAGGATCAGGGCGTGAACGTCGTGGGCGCCCTCATAGGTGTTGACGGTCTCCAGGTTCGCGGCGTGACGCATCACGTGGTACTCGCCGGAAATGCCGTTGCCGCCGTGGATGTCGCGGGCCTCCCGGGCGATGGCCAGGGCCTTGCCGCAGTTGTTGCGCTTCATCAGGCTGATGGCCTCAGGCACCCAGGCGCCCTCGTCGATCAGCCGTCCCAGCGCCAGGGCGCCTTCAAAGCCAAGGGCGATCTCGGTCTGCATGTCGGCCAGTTTCTTCTGCACCAGCTGGCGCGCGGCCAGGGGCTTGCCGAACACCTGGCGGCTGGCGACGTAGTCTCGGCTGGCGTGCAGACAGAACTCGGCCGCGCCCATGGCGCCCCAGGCGATGCCGTAGCGCGCCTTGTTGAGGCAGGAGAAGGGGCCGCGCAGCCCCGACACGCCAGGCAGCATCTGGTCCTCGGGCACGAAGACGTCAGACAGTGCGATCTCGCCGGTGACCGAGGCCCGCAGGGAGAGTTTGTTGTTGATCTTCGGCGTGGTCAGGCCCTCGGAGCCGCGGTCGACCAGGAAGCCGCGGATCACGCCATCAAGCTTGGCCCAGACCAGGGCCACATCGCTGATCGGGCTGTTGGTGATCCACATCTTGGAGCCGTTCAGCACGAAGCCGCCGTCCACCCTCTTGGCCACGGTGCGCATGGAGGCCGGGTCGGAGCCGCCGTCGGCCTCGGTCAGGCCAAAGCAGCCGATGATGTCGCCCTTGGCCATGCCCGGCAGGTACTTCTGCTTCTGGGCTTCGGAGCCGAAGGCGTAGATCGGGTACATGACCAGCGAGGACTGCACGCTCATGGCCGAGCGGTACCCGGAATCGATCGCCTCCACCTCACGGGCGATCAGCCCATAGGCCACGTGATTGACGCCGGCGCCGCCATACTCCTCGGGGATGGTCGGGCCCAGGAAGCCGAGCGCGCCCATCTCGTGCATGATCTCGCGGTCAAAGCGCTCCTCAGCATAGGCCGAGACGACGCGGGGCAGCAGCTTGTCGCGGCAATAGGCCCGCGCCGACTCCCAGACCATCCGTTCGTCCTCGGAGAGCCGGGCGGCGAGATCCAGGGGATCTTCCCAGCGAAAGGTCTTCTGAGCCACTCCGGTGTCCAGGGCCATGGCGCGCCTCCTTTGATCTGCGGCGTTGGGTTGTCTGCTGCGCTTATGGACCCAAATCGCCCCGGCATACAGTCCCGCGGACGGCGGGATCGGTCCTGCGGCGTCCGGGTAAAGAGCGCCCCGCCCGAGCGGGTCGCCGGGCGGGGCGAGAACCTGGCGGGGAGGAACGCCAAGCGTGAGCCGAGCGGACGGAGAGGAGGTCTCGCCCGCTGACTTGCGAGTCGTTCTTATAACCGCAGGTGTCGCGCCGCAATGAGAATCGTTCTCAAGAAAGGCGCGCCGCAACCATCCGGTGCGATCTGAGTTTCATCTTCATGCAAGCGCATCAAGCCCGTATGGCCGACCCCTTCCGCGCCCTCCTGTTGGTCGGCGTGTTCGCATTCTTCGCGGGCTTCATGGGCTATCTGGCCCTAAGCCTGGGCCAGCCGGACGCCGGTCGCATCCTGGCCTCGGCCCCAGCGCCAGCCGCCGATTATGCGCCGGTCCGGCTGTCGCCGCCGCAGGATCCCTGGGTCTTCGAAAAGTCCATCTAGAGCCCCTGTTCAGGCTCGGCCAATCACTCCAATCTCGCGGCGATGACCGACGCCGCCCCCCTCGATTCCCCGACCCTTGCAGCTGAGGCTGAGCCCGTGGGCGCGGCTCAGATCGCCGCTTTCCTTGCGGCGCGTATGTGCCACGACTTCATCAGCCCGGTGAGCGCCATCGTCTCAGGTCTGGACCTGCTGGAGGATCCCGACGCGCAGGACATGCGCGAAGACGCCATGGGGCTGATCGCCGCCTCCGGGCGCAAGCTCGCCGAGATGCTGTCCTTCACCCGCGTGGCCTTTGGCGCCTCAGCCTCGGCGGAGGTGTTTGACCCCCGGGACCTCGAAAAGCTGGCCCAGGGCGTGTTCAGCCACCTGCGCGCCGACCTGGATTGGGCCGTGGAGGCCGATCAGTTCGACAAGGCCTCGGCCCGGGCGGTGCTGAACATTGCTCAGATGGCCGGCGCGGCCCTGCCCCTGGGCGGTCGCGCCAAGCTCAAGGCCGCCCGCGACGGCGCGGCCACGGTTATCGTCGCGGAGGCCGCGGGAACCAAGGCCCGACTCCGGCCGGAGGTGGCCGCCGGTCTGCGCGGCGAAGCCCTGCCCGAGGGCGCCCTGCACGGCCACTGGGTCCAGGCCTACTATGTCCATCTGTTCGTCAAAGAGGCGGGGGGTAAGATCTTCGCCGAGGCCGGCGAAGAGAAGGTCACCTTCGCCGCGACCCTCCCGGCCGCCTGAGCCCAAATCGGGCGTCGCGCACAGGCGATCTGGCGAATTCAAACGGCTCCTTAACCAGCAGGCCCGACAACATAGGGCCTCATGTTGGGAGTAATCGGTTGAGGACCTGCCTCATCGTCGATGACAGCCGGGTGATCCGAAAGGTCGCCCGCCGGATCCTGGAGGACCTCGGCTTCGACGTGGCCGAGGCGGCCGACGGGGCCGAAGCCCTGGCCTGGTGCCGCAGCACCATGCCTGACGTCGTGCTGCTCGACTGGAACATGCCCGTGATGAACGGCCTCGAATTCCTGCGCGGCCTGCGCATGGAGCCCGGGGGCCAGGACCCCAAGGTCATCTTCTGCACCGTCGAGAATGAGGTCAGCGCCATCCGTGAGGCGCTCGAAAGCGGCGCGGACGAGTACATCATGAAGCCCTTCGACAGCGAAATCGTGGCCGCCAAGTTCGCCCAGGCGGGGCTGGCATGAAGCCCGAGGACCGCGAACTCGTCGCCCAACTCTGCGCGGCCAGGTCCGGCCAGAAGGTGGACCCGGCCAAGGACTATCTGCTGGAGACCCGGCTGGGACCCGTGGCGCGCCGGGAGGGCTTTGACAGCATCGGGGATCTGATGGCGGGCCTGCGGGCGCGCCGCGAGGACCGGCTGATCTGGGCCATCGTTGAGGCCATGGCCGCGGGCGACACCAGCTTCTTCCGCGACCGCGCAGCCTTCGACTATTTCCGCGACGTGCTGGCGCCCGAGCTGGCGCATCGTCGCAAGGACCAGCCGATCCGCATCTGGAGCGCCGCCTGCGGCACGGGCCAGGAAATCCACTCCCTGGCCATGCTGGTGGACGACATGGCCGGGCAGTGGCCTGAAGCCCGGTTCGAGCTGTTCGGCTCGGACCTGTCTGAACGCGCCCTGGAGAAGGCCCAAACCGGCCTCTACACCCAGTTCGAAGTCCAGCGCGGCCTGCCGATCCGCAGCCTGGTCCGGCACTTTGAAAAGGTCGACGAGATGTGGGCGATTTCGCCTCAGATCCGTCAGGCGATCCGCTGGCGTCGGTTGAACCTGATCGGGGACATGTCCCGGGTCCGGGGCTTCGACCTCGTGTTCTGTCGCAATGTCATCGGCTCGATGATCGAGCCTGCCCAGCGCCAGGTGGTGGAAAATCTCGCCGCCGCCCTCAATCCGGGGGGCAAGGTGCTGTTCGGCTCAGGCGAAGATCCTGTGGCCGGCGCCGAACCCCTCGTGCCCGTTGACGACGCCCCAGGGCTCTATGCCCTTCGGTCCGCGGATCGGGCCGCCGCCTGAGCCCAGCGCCTGCCGGACGTCCACATACGAAAGCCCCGCCGCGGCGTCGCCGGGCGGGGCTTTGTCATCTGGCGGCTCAGCCCTGAGGCTGACCTGTCAGACGGTCCTTAGTTCTTGGCGTCTTCGGCGGTACGGGTGACGGCGTCGCCGGCCGCGCCCACGTCCTGGCCGGCGCCGGAAATGGTGTTGCAGGCGGTCATGCCGAGGCTGGCGGTCAGTGCGGCCAGAAGAAAGAGCTTACGCATGGTGGTCTCCGTTTTCAAAGGGAAGGCGGCGTCGCCAAGCTTAACGGTCAGGCGACCTGCTGGTTCCCGACCTGCCCATGGGATGTGGACGTCTCGGGCGTCGGGAAGACCAGGCGCACGGTGACCCCGCCGGCGGCGTTGCGGAACAGCTCCGACTGCCCGCGGAGCTGGCGCGCGAAGGCCGTCATCAGGGTGCGGCCCACCCCGGCGCCAGCCAGGGCCTGGTCGCTGGCCACGCCGTCGTCGGCGATCTCCAGGACGGCCTGATCATCGCCCACCCGGAAGTCCACGCTCAGAACGCCTCCTCCTCCGGCGAAGGCGTGCTTCTGGGCATTTGTGATGGCTTCCACGGCGAACAGGGCCAGAGGCGCCAGCCGATCGGGATCGATCATCAGGGTGTCGGCGTGCAGTTCGGTGCGCACCGCAGGTCCATGGAGCGACTCCCCAGCCACCAGCTGCGCGGTCAATTCCTCCAGGAAGGGTCGCAGGTCCACGCGTTTGAGGTCCGGCCCCTGATAGAGGGCGCGATACACCAGGGCCAACGCGGAGATCCGTTGCCGAGTGTCGGACATGGCCGCGCGCGCCCCCGGGTCGGTCAGCGCCCTCTGCTGCATGCTAAGCAGGCTGGAAATCACCTGCAGATTGTTCTTCACCCGGTGGTGGATCTCCCGCAGCAGGGTGTCCTTCTGAGCTAGGGACTCCCGCAGGGAGGCGTCGCGACCGACGATGGCGTCGGCCATGTTCTCCATGGCTTCGGCCAGATCGCGGATTTCCAGCGGCATGTCTTCGGCCTGGGCCGGACGCACGGTGAGCCGCCCGCGGGCATAGAGAGCGGCAATCCGCTGCAGATATATCAGCCACCGCACCACCACCCGGTCCACGGCGATGAACACCGACCCCAGCACCAGGGCGAAGGTGAGCAGGGGTAGGATGAGCCCGGTCAGGGGATTCAGCCGAGCCCATGAAAAGAGACCAGGGGACTCAGCCGACAGGATCACAAACAGGCTCTCCCCCACCAGCGGCGCCGCGATATGCACGCGGCGCTCGCCATCGACCTGGGCGTACCAGACGAAGGAGCCCAGCGACTGGGTGCGGTCCTGCCAGCCCTCGGGCACGGGGGCGAAGGCGGCGGCGTCGGTCGCGGTGAGATATCGGCCGGCCGCGTCCAGCAGCGCCACCTCCGATCCCTCGGGCAACGCCGCGGCCGTGGTGTTGGGTTGCAGGCTGGCGAGCGACACGACCGCGGCCAGGGCGCCGTCAAACTCGCCGGCGGCCGTGTAGGCCGGCACCACCGCCATCAGCGCCGGTTGATCGTCATAGGCCGCCCCGGGATCACGGGTGACCACCAGTTCATCGCTCTCCTGGACTTGACGGAACCAGGGCCGAGCGGCCCGTTCGGCGTCGGGGGGCACTGAACCGGCGGCGCAGGCCACCCGGCCGGTGCGATCAAACCGGATCAGATTTTCATAGCCAGGGATGCGCTCGGTGATTTGGGCGAGCCTCTGGGCGCAGGAGAAGCCGACGGACCCAGGGGCCAGCGTCTCAAGCAGGATGTGGGCGGACTCCATCCTCGCCCGCGCATCGGCCGCGCTGCGCTGGGCCGCCGACCCGAGTGTGGCGCGAACCTGTTGAGCCTCGTGGTTGAAGGCCAGGCCGGTCTGAATCGCCCCAAGGGCGAGCACCGGCAGAAGGGCCGCCGCCATGGCGGCGATCAACCGGACGCGTATGGTGCCCAGAGAGGCCCAGGGATCCCCATTCATGACCTGGCCCCCCGGGCCGTCAGCGCGCGGTGCTGAGCCGTTCGGCGTCGGCCAGGATGGACCTCATTGCATCGCCTGCGGCTCCGCCGTCGCGGTCATAGGCCCCAGCCTCAAGGATCGCCTGCAGGGCGCGCCGCGCCCGGCTGACGCGGCTCTTGACCGTGCCCACGGCGACGCCGCAGATCTCGGCGGCTTCTTCATAGGCGAAGCCGCCGGCGCCCACCAGAATGAGGGCTTCCCGCTGCTCGGGCGGCAGCATGCCCAGGCTCAGGCGCAGTTCGTCCAGGGCGACCGGCGCCTCCGGGTCGTCCACCGCCACCAGGGTGCGCTCGGCGGCTTCCTGGTCGAGTTGGCTCTGACGCCAGGACCGGCGCTTCTCGGAATAGAACTGGTTGCGCAGGATCATGAAGGTCCAGGCCTTCATATTGGTGCCCATCTGGAAGCTGGCGCGGGCGTCCCACGCCTTCATCATGGCGTCCTGCGCCAGATCATCGGCGGCGGTGGCGTCGCCGCACAGGGTGCGGGCGAAGGCGCGCAGATGGGGGATGAGGGTGACGATCTCGGCCTTGAAGGCGTTGTCGAGGGCCGGATCCCGGGGGCTACGATCCACCATCAGCCTTGCTCCGCCGACTTGTCGGCGCGACGCAGAATATCGAGGAATTCGTCCGGCACAGGCTCGTTCACCACCTCGTCGAACATCTGACGCAGGCGCACGCCGATGGCCTGCTGGCGCAGGCGCGCTTCATCGAGGGCCGCAGCGTTCACCTCGGACCCAGCCGAAGTTTGTTCGGATTGGTGTTCAATCATATCCCCGGCGTCTCGCTCAGGCGGCGAACGCCCCTTCATGCTGTCATTCTGATCGCTCAAACGCCCAGCCCCCCCGTCGAGTTCCATCAAGCGAGCCATAGCCGCATGATCTCAGAATGTCGAAAACGTCAAACATAGGGAACCGGTTCCCTCCAGCGACGTTTTGTGCGGTTGATGGATCAAGCGCGGCCGCAATTGAGGGGGTCGCGTGGTCATCCTTGTCTCTACGGGAGGGGTCATTGAGTCTTCTAGCCAGACTGGCGCCGCATCTGCCTTATGTCCGGCGCTACGCGCGAGCGCTCACCGGCGATCAAACAACTGGCGACCATTACGTCCGCGTGGCCCTTGAGGCCTTGGCGGCGGGCGAAAAGGTCCTCGACGCGGGCCTCACCCCGCGGGTCGCGCTCTATCAAGTCTTTCACGCCATCTGGTGTTCCACCGGCGCCCAGCTGGAAGGGCCCGGCGACGCCGGCGGCGACGACGCCAATTCCCGTCTGATGCGGATCGCCCCGCGGTCGCGGCAGGCCTTCCTGCTCACGGCCCTTGAGGGGTTCACCCCCAGCGAAACCGCCCAGATCCTGGGCGCCAGCTTCGATGAGGTCGGCGCCCTGATCGCCGAAGCCCAGTCGGAAATCGACGCCGAACTGGCCACTGACGTGCTCATCATCGAGGATGAGCCTGTGATCGCCGCCGATATCGAGGCCCTGGTCAAGGAGCTTGGGCACACGGTCGTCGACATCGCCGCCACCCGCACCGAAGCAGTGGACGCGGTCGGGCGCAATCGCCCCGGCCTGGTCCTGGCGGACATCCAGCTGGCCGACGGTTCCTCGGGCATCGACGCGGTCAAGGACATCCTGGCCGACCTCGATGTGCCGGTGATCTTCATCACTGCCTTCCCCGAACGCCTGCTCACGGGCGAACGGCCAGAGCCCACCTTCCTGATCACCAAGCCCTTCCAGCCGGAAACGGTGAAGGCGGCGATCGGCCAGGCGCTCTTCTTCCATCCCCGCCGCAAGGCGAAGGCCGCGGCCTGATCTCCCGCGCGCCCGCCCCTTCGAGGCGGGCGCGCGGAACGACCGCGCCTTCCCTGGCGTTTGGCGGCTGTAAGGCGGTGATCGAGCCGCCGATGATCATCATGATTGAAGGATCACAGCATGCTGGGCTGGGCGCTTGTGTTTGCGGTGTTGGCGGTTGTCGCCGGCTATTTCGGCTTTCTCGGACTCGCAGGCCTGGCGGCGACCATCGCCAAGGTGCTGTTCGTCGTCTTCCTGGTCCTCTTGGTGGCGAGCTTTGTGGTCCGGGCGGTCCGCGGACAGTCGGTGGTTTGAGCCTGTTCAAAAAGGCACGGAAAAGGGGTCAGAACCGTCGGTTCTGACCCCTTTTTTTGCGCTTGATGAAGCTGTGCGGGTCCTAGGGGTTCACGGGCGCCGCGGGCGGGGGCTCTGTGGTCGGGCCAGCCGGGCCGTCCGCCTCGGGAATGCGGGGCGCAGGGGCGTTTTCTTCAAACAGGGCGGCGTCGCTGGCCTGGCGGCCGGCGTGGACGTCGCCCTCGGCGAGATCGTCGGCCCTGAACAGCCAGGCGGCGATCAGGCCCACAAAGGCCAGGGTCACAGAGACCAGCAGCACGATCATCACCGGCTTGCCGAGCGCGCCCTGGCGAGCCGGGGTGGCGGGCATCTTCGGGGCGATTTCGTCTTGGGGTTCGGCCATCGGGTTTTCCTTGGCTAGATGCGGATGAGGTGCAGGGGGCTCGGCGCAGGCGGCGCGCCGGCGACTGCGTCGTCCGCCTTGGCCATCGCGCCGATAAGCGCGGTGGCGCAGGCCATGCTCAGGATCGCCGTGACGGCGGTCAGACGCCGCTGGCTCCTCTGAGCGCGCGCGGACGAGGTCTCCAGATAGGCAAGCCCGCCATGGGCGGCCATGTAACCTCTGATCATTGCGGACCCCACAGGTTGCAGCCAAACTCAGGCTTGGCCGTTGGGCATAGAACGCCGGCCAAGCCTCTCCGTTCCCGATCTTGACGGACCGCGCGGCGCCCTCTGGGGCCTCGCAAAAAAACTTGTCAGAGGATGGGAACGGGTCCGGGCCAGGCGAGTTATTCAACCTGCGGAGGCGGCGACGCCCCCCCCGACTTGAGGCTGGCGATACTCTGTCAGCCTGCCGTCTCCGCACCCCCCCTTTTCTCGATGATACCCACTTCGGCGGACCCCCACGGGGTCCGCCTTTCTCTTGTGGGCTGGCCGACTAGTCCGGCGTTGAAAGCCGCAGCCGGATGTCCACCCGACGTCGCATCGGCCGGTCCACGCCCTCAGCGGTCACCGCGCCGCGCTGGCCTGCAGCCTGGGTGACAAAGGCCGCCTCGGGCAGCCCGGCTTCGGCGAGGGCCTGGGCGACGGCCGCCGCCCGCGCCTGTGACAGAGCGAGGTTCACCTCCGCGGCGCCTGTGGCGTCGGCCAGGCCCAGAACATCAACGCCATCGATGGCGCAGCCCAAGGCGCCCTGTGCGGTGGCGGAAATCAGGTCCAGGGCGTCCGGCCCAAGCTCAGCGGAGTCAGGTTCGAAATAGATCTCGGCCATGACCGGATCGCAACGGGTGTCCTGGGCCAGGCCCTCCCGCCACCCCTGACACCCGCTGAGCAGGATGATTCCGGCCAGACAAAGGCCGCCCAATTGAAGATCTCTTTTGGTCCGTTTCATTTCCAGCACCCCTCAGCTGAGCTCGGCCGTCTGGACTGGCCGCGCAAAAAAGGGGCGGCCAGCAAGCTGACCGCCCCTAAATTCCGTTGAACCGCCGGCCCGATCAGTAGCGGGGCTGGCCGTCTTCCCAATAGTAGCGCTGGCTTGCGGAGTCGTAGAAATAGTAGCGACCCGCGCGCTCATCGTAATACTGGCGACGATTGGGAACGTCGGCGCCGCAGCCGCCGTCTTCGCGGCAGCCCTTGTAGGCGCCGGCGGCCCCGCCAGCGACTGCGCCGATGGCGGCGCCCGTGGCCGCATTGCCCGACCCGACATTATTGCCGATCACCGCGCCCGCCAGGGCGCCGAGGGCTGCGCCGCCAGCGGCGTTACGTTCCACCGTGCCGGTGGAGGTGCAGGCCGCGGCCAAAAGGCCAGCGCCCGCGACAGCGATAAGAGACTTCATCATTTCCAGGCTCTCCTTGAGCTTGTGCCAGTAACCGAACGTGCGCCGCGGCGTCGGGTTCCAGACCCGGTCCGCCGTCGCCGGGCCCGCCTTGGCCTGAAGCGACGGGAACCGCCGTCGATCCTCGCCGTTAGCTTGGCCGCAGAGACCTGGATGGAGCGCCTCAAATGTGGCCGCGATTTGGAAGACCCCACCGTGACGGCGCCGCGTTGAACGTGGCTGATCCCGCTGATCCGGTTCCCGTCGATCCGCGTGCGGTGGAACGCGCCTATGAAGACGGACTCGCCGAGGGGCGGCGGCTCGAGCGACGGCGCCGCAGCCATCCGGTGCGCAATCTGATGATCGGCCTTGTGGCCCTGGCTGGCGGCGCCATGCTGGGCGTGGCGGCCTGGTACGGCTCGTTTGGCAAGGGGGGCGAGGTTGTGGATCAGAAGCTGGCGGTAGCCGCCGACCGCGCCGAACCGACCCTTCGCGCCGCCGTCGACGAGGCTGGCCAGGCGCTGAGCGGCGCGGGTCGGGAGCTGCAGCCGGACTCCGAGGCCGATGATCTCACGTCACCCGAGGCGCCCGCCCTAAATGGCCAAGACCTTTAGGCCGCCGCGGTGATCAGCGGAATTCGCAAGGTCGAAGTGGTGCTCAATCTGGCCTCCGGCAGCGTTTCAGCCGACGCGCCGCAGGAGGCTGAGGCGATCCTGGCCGAGTATGGGGTCAGCGCGCGGGTCTGCGCGTCCTCCTCCGGCGATCTGGAACAATGCCTGCGTTCAGCCCTGGACGCCGGGCCAGATCTCCTGGCGGTGGTGGCGGGCGACGGCACCGCCCGTAGCGCCGCCGAAATGTGCGGCGCAGAGGGACCGCTGTTCGCGCCCCTGGCGGGGGGCACCATGAACATGCTGCCGCACGCCATCTATGGGGCCCGCCCCTGGCAGGAGGCCCTGGTCGATATACTGGACACTGGGGTTGAGCGTCCCCTGGCGGGCGGGACCGTGGATGGGAAACTGTTCCTCGTCGCCGCCATCCTCGGGGCGCCAGCCCTCTGGGCGCCGGCGCGGGAGGCCATGCGCGAGGGCAAGGCGGGCCTGGCCCTTGAGCGGGCGCGCACGGCCTGGTCCAGGGCCTTTTCCAGCCGCCTGCGCTACGTCATCGGCGAGGGGCCCCGCGAGAAGGGCGAGGCCGTGATCTTCATGTGCCCCACCGCCAGCCGTCGCCTGTCAGACGACGAGCAGGCCCTGGAGGCTGCTGGCCTGGACCTGAACGGGGCTCTCGAAGCCTTCCGACTGGGCCTGCACGCTGCGGTCGGCGATTGGCGCGACGATCCCGCTGTGGATCTCAGCCTGTGCCGGGAGGCCCGGGTCTGGGCGCCCCGGTCGATTCCGGCTCTGCTGGATGGTGAAAGCGTCCACCTGGGCGCCGCCGCCCAGGTGCGGTTCGTCGCCAAGGTGGCCCGGGTGCTCGCCCCCCGGGACGAGCCCGCCGGCGCCGAGGCCGAAGTCGCCGAATCCATCCTCAATCCGGCGGCGCCATGATTCGCATCGCCCAACTGTCCGACGTCCATTTCGGCGATGAGAACCTGCCGGCCGTCGAGGCCGCCACCAGCCTGCTGCAGGCCGATCCCCCTGACCTCATCCTGATCACGGGCGACATCACCCGCTTCGCCGAGGTGGCTGAACTGGAGGCGGCCCGCGACTGGCTGGAGCGGCTGCCCCGGCCGTGGCTGGTGACGCCGGGAAACCATGATGCGCCTTACCTGGCCTGGTACGAACGGATCTTCACGCCCTTTGCGCGTTACGAGCGGATCATTGGTCCGGCCTGGAGCCAGTCACATCTGGACGACCAGATCGCCGTGGCCGGCGTCAATACAGCTCGCGGCGCCCAGTGGCGGCTGAACTGGTCGAAGGGCCAGATCTCCCGCGATCAGGTGCGCACCGCCGTCAATTTTCTAGACGCCGCGCCGGCCGACCGCGTGCGGCTGGTGGCCCTGCATCATCCCCTGACCGAGATGATCGCCGGGCCGATGACGGCGAAGGTCTGGGGCGGGGTCGACGCCGCCCGCGCCTTCAGCGAGGCCCGGGTGGACCTGGTGCTCTCTGGCCATGTCCATGCGCCCTTCGCCCTGCCCTACCCATTCGCCGATGAGCGCACCTATGCGGTGGGCTGCGGCACCCTTTCGGTACGCGAACGGGGCGTTCCCGCCAGCTTCAACATGATTGAGGTCGACCCCGACGCCATACGGGTCAAGGCGCTCACCTGGTCCGGCGGCCAGTTCGAGGCCTATCGCACCTGGTCCCTGGATCGTCGCGCCTGAAGGGCTCGCCAACGAAAAAAGCCCACGCACCTTGGGGCGCGCGGGCTTTCACCGGGTCGAGCGGCCGGCGGATCGGCCGTGCCGTCACATCAGTTGGTCGGAACCGGGTGGCGCCAGGCCTGACCCTTGCCGCGGGCGGCGTCGTACTGGGCGGCGGCGAAGGTCCAGTGGGGCAGGTTGTCGAACCAGGCTTCCACGAAGGCCTTCCGGTCGTTCTGGTGGTCCAGATAGTAGGCGTGCTCCCAGACGTCGCAGGTCAGCAGCGGCGTCAGGCCCTGGTGGGTCAGGAGGTCGTCGGCGTCATGGGTCGACAGCACCTTGAGCTTGTCGCCCTCGGCCGCCAGCCAGCCCCAGCCCGAGGCGAAGTGGTTCACCGACTCGGTGACGAAGGCTTCCTTCAGCTTGTCCAGACCGCCGAAATCCCGGTCGATGGCCGCGGCCAGATCGCCCTGGGGGGACTGCTTCTCGCCGATCATGCAGGTCCAGAAGAAGGTGTGATTGTAGGTCTGGGCGGCGTTGTTGAAGAGCTTCTTCTTGGCCGGGTCGCCAGCCGCGGCCTTCACCACATCTTCCAGCGCGGCGGGGGTTTCGCCCGCAGCCTTCAGCAGGTCGTTGAGGGTGTCCACGTACTTGGCGTGGTGCTTGTCGTGGTGGAACCGCATGGTCTCGGCCGAGATCACCGGCGACAGGGCGTCATAGTCGTAGGGAAGGTCGGGAAGCTTGAACATCATAGATCCTCTGGAGGGAGCAGAAACGAAATGAACGCGCCGGTAAGGGCGCGCCATGGCGGCGTTTGGCGGGCGGCTTTGAACGGCCTCATCCGGCGCGACCCGCGCCTGAAGGAAACAGGGCCGCGCCGAAGACTGTCTGGCTCTAGTGACGTCCCGACGACCGGCCTGCGAGATAGGCGCTCAGAGCCGTAGCGATCACCTTGGGATTCTTCACCGCGAGCACCCCTGCGGCCAGGGTGGCCAGCAAGGCTGCGCCGCCGGCGGCCATGGGATGCTGCCGCGCCAGGTCGAAGGCCCGCGCGGCGAGACTCTCATCCTGCTGCAGGGCGGGCGGCAGGGATGGACCCTTGCCGCGGACCGCCAGGACGGCGCCCGCCAGAAGCAAAGCGCAGATCAGGGCCAGCACGGTCGCCGCGCCTGCCGCGCCGATAAGCGGGACAAAGACGAGGAACAGGGCGAAGCCGGACGCCGCAACGCCCATCAGCGTCAAGGCCGTCAGGGCCGCCAGACCAATGACGGCGAGAAGCCCTTTCTCGATCAACGGCGACCGCCAGCGAGCAGCAGGCCGATGACCACCCCGACGCCGACCGCCACGCCGGTGGCCGCCAGCGGGCGCTCACGGACATGTTCGACGACATAGCGCTGAGCTTCGTCAATCTGTTCGCCAGCCGTATCGGCATAGGCGCGCGACTGGGCGCGAATCTGTTCGACGCCTTCCTGCACGGCGCGTTCGAAGTGCTTGGCGGCGTCGCGGAAGGTGCGCTGAGCGTCGTCAGCGAGGACTTGAGCGGAAGAGGCGGCCGAATTGGCGGCGGCCTTGGCTTCGTTCACGGCTCGGTCAGAAGCGTTCGACATTCAGTATCTCCAGAGGTTCGAGGTCCCCGCACGCCTCGCACAGGGCTCTGCCAGAACGTCACATAGGCCAGGGCGGTTCCAGGTTCCAGACCGGGCTGCGACAAATCTTCGCAGGTTCTGCACGGTTCTTGTCGCATCGCCCTTCGCCCGGCGCTAGGCTTTGACCATGGTCGATGACCCGAGGCGCGCACGCCTGAACATGGAGCATCTGGAACTGGCGCTTCAGACCGCAGGTCTGGGGGAGTTCCAGTATGATGTGCCGGGCGAC
>TARA_R100000935_G_scaffold42398_1_pt1 | contig 16050 bp, 14 predicted proteins | sample TARA_R100000935 | Tara Oceans TARA_R100000935 (sample SAMEA2621502) | marine metagenome | biome: marine biome (ENVO:00000447); feature: surface water layer (ENVO:00002042); material: "saline water (ENVO:00002010), including plankton (ENVO:xxxxxxxx)" | depth 5 m | reverse complement strand
GACTGGATCGCCATGGACCTGTTCTCCCAGGCCGAGCACGACGAAGAAGCGCAATCCATTCTGGTCAGCCCGGACGCGGATTTCCTCGCCCGGGTGGAAGAGGCCATGGAGCGCCTGGCGCCGACCCTGGAGCGGGAGACCGTGATCCGCACCTCGATGGCCAACCGTGGCGCCCTGATTCAGGTGGACGACCTGGACCAGGCCATGGAGGTGGTCAACCGCATTTGCCCGGAGCACCTGGAGCTGTCCCTGGACGACGCCGAGGTCTGGGCCAGGAAAGTGCGCCACGCCGGCGCCATCTTCCTGGGCCGCCACACCCCGGAGGCGCTCGGTGATTACTGCGCCGGGCCCAACCACGTGCTGCCCACCAGCGCCACCTCGCGGTTCTCGTCGCCGCTGGGCGTGTACGACTTCCAGAAGCGCAGCTCGTTGATCGGCTGCTCGCCGGAGGGCGCCAGCGAGCTGGGCAGAATCGCCTCGGTGCTGTCCCGCGCGGAGAGCCTCACCGCCCACGCCCGCAGCGCCGAAATGAGGATCAAGAAGCCGCTATGAGCCGATTCTGGAGCCCCTTCGTCCGCGACCTGGAGCCCTACGTGCCCGGCGAGCAGCCGAAAATGGCGCGGCTGGTGAAGCTCAACACCAACGAGCACCCGCTGGGCCCTTCGCCCAGGGTGATCGAGGCGATCCGTGCGGCCGCCGACGACCGCTTGCGCCTGTATCCGGACCCGGACGCCACCGAGCTCAAGGACGCCATCGCCGCCTACCACGGCGTCAGCCGCGCCCAGGTGTTCGTCGGCAACGGTTCCGATGAGGTGCTGGCGCACATCTTCTTTGGTCTGTTCAAGCAGGACCGGCCGCTGCTGTTCCCGGACATCACCTACAGCTTTTATAAGGTGTACTGCGGGCTCTACGACATTGATTACCGGCCGGTGCCGCTGGGCGACGACCTGGCCATCGATCCGGCGGACTACACCGCGCCCAACGGCGGCATTATCTTCCCCAACCCGAACGCGCCCACCGGCCGGCTGCTGCCGCTGGACGCCATGGAAGCCGTGCTGGCCGCCAACCCGGAGTCGGTGGTGGTGATCGACGAAGCCTACGTGGATTTCGGCGGCGACAGCGCCATCGCCCTGGTGGACCGCTACCCCAACCTGCTGGTCACCCAGACGCTCTCCAAATCGCGGTCCCTGGCCGGCCTGCGCATCGGCTTCGCGGTGGGCCATCCTGAGTTGATCGACGGGCTGGAGCGGATCAAGAACAGCTTCAATTCCTACCCGCTGGACCGGTTGGCGATCGCCGCCGGCAAGGCCGCCTTCGAGGACGAAGATTTTTTCCAGCGCGGCCGCGAACTGGTGATCGAAGAGCGCGAAACCCTGCGCCGGGCGCTGGAAGCGATGGGCTTCCAGGTGCTGCCCTCGGCGGCCAACTTCCTGTTCTGTCGCCACGCCACCCGCCCCGGCGCCGATCTGGCGGCGGCGCTGCGCGAGCGCGGCATCATCGTCCGCCACTTCGGCAAACCCGAACGCATCCGGGACCACCTGCGGATCACGGTGGGGCGCCCCGATCAGAATCGGGAGCTCACCGAAGCCCTGGAAGAAATCCTCGGCAGTTAATAGTGAATAGTTAACAGTTAACAGCGAAACCACCTATCAGATAGGCCTGAGCGCCGGAAGGGGGTTCGCTATTAACTGTTACCTATTAACTTTCGTTTGCTGGTGGGCGCGTGCCGATGGTCACGTCCAGCTCCAGCTCCTGGGTGTTGCGCCGCACGTTGAGGGTCAGCTTGGTGCCCGGCTCGGTGCCGGCGATGCGGTTCATCGCTTCGTAGCCGTCCTTCATGGTGTTGCCGTCGATGCCGATCAGCACGTCGCCGGCTTGCAGGCCGGCGTCCTGGGCCGGGCTGCCGGACACCACCTCGGTGACCACGCCGCCGACCACGTCGTCCATGCCGAAGGTTTCCGCCAGGGTCGGGTTGATGTCCTGGACGGTGACGCCCAGGTAGCCGCGGATCACCCGGCCGTGTTCGATCAGGTCGGACATCACTTCGCTGGCGATCGACGCCGGGGTGGCGAAGCCGATGCCCTGCCAGTTGCCGTCCGAGGACAGAATGGCGGTGTTGATGCCGATCAGATGGCCACGGGTGTTGATCAGCGCGCCGCCGGAATTGCCCCGGTTGATGGCCGCGTCGGTCTGGATGAAATTCTCGAAGGTGGCGATGCCCAGGTGAGTACGTCCGGTGGCGCTGACGATGCCCATGGACACGGTCTGGCCCACGCCCAGCGGGTTGCCGATGGCCAGCACCACGTCGCCGACGCTCACCGGCTGCGGGCCGTTCAGCTCGATTTGCGGCAGGTCTTCCAGGGCGATCTGCAGCAGCGCCAGATCGGTTTCCGGGTCGGTGCCCACCACCCGGGCCGGGGCGTCGCGGCCGTCGCGCAGGGCCACCAGGATCTCGTCCGCGTCGCGGATCACATGGTAGCTGGTCAGCACGTAGCCTTCGGAGGACACCAGCACCCCGGAGCCCAGGCTGGCCAGGGCGCGCTCGCGGCGCGGTCGCTCCATGAAACGGTTGAACAGCGGGTCGTCGCTGAGCTGGTCGCCGCCGCGGGTGACGATCTGGGTGGTGTAAACGTTGACCACCGCCGGCGCCGCCCGCGCCACCGCGTCCGAGTAGCTGTCCGCGCGGGGCGCCGTGGCGGTGGCCGGCGCGCCGGCGTCGCGGGCGCCGGGCCCGTGCTCGTACCACCACAGCACCGACAGGCCCACGGCCAGGCCGGCGACCACCGGCAACGCCAGAAATCGAAACAGTTTTAATAACGGGCCTGTTAACACTTATCCAAGCCTCCGCCCCCGCGAATCATGTAGACTGCGCGCAATAGTAGCAGGGAGACCTCCATGCTGAAACGCGATCATTTGCTGCGTGTGCTCGACGACGAGCTGCAGCCTCACCGTTTCCGTGACTACAGCCCCAACGGGCTTCAGGTGGAAGGCCGCGAGCAGGTGCGGCGGCTGGTGACCGGTGTCACCGCCTGCCAGGCGCTGATCGACGCGGCCATCGTCGAAGAAGCGGACGCCATCTTCGTGCATCACGGCTACTTCTGGAAAAACGAGGACCAGCGCGTTCGTGGCATGAAAAAGCAGCGGCTGCAGAGCCTGTTGCGCCACGACATCAGCCTGTTCGCCTACCATCTGCCGCTGGATGCGCACCCGCAATTGGGCAACAATGCGCAACTCGCGCGTCGCCTGGGGCTGCGCGTCGAAGGCGGCATGGAAGCGGGCAACCCGCTCTCCATCGGCAACGTGGGGCGTCTGGACGACCCGATGAGCGCCCGCGATTTCGCCGTCCATGTGGAGTCGGTGCTGGGGCGCGAGGCGCTGCACATCGGCGACGACGAGGACGAAATCGAAACCCTGGCCTGGTGCACCGGCGCCGCCCAGGGCTTTATCGAACAGGCCCAGGCGCTCGGCGTGGACGCCTACTTGAGCGGTGAGATTTCCGAGCCCACCACGCATTTCGCCCGCGAAACCGGCATTCATTACTTCGCTTGCGGCCACCACGCCACCGAACGGTACGGGGTGCAGGCGGTGGGGGAGTGGCTCGCCAACGAGTACGGGCTGGAACACACCTTTATCGATATCGATAACCCGGTTTAGGGCGGCACTTCTTCGGCAGTACGGGAACGCATGAACATCACGGTGATTTACAACCCTACCGCCGGGGGCGGCAGGGAGCGGCGGCTGCGCCATTTCGTGCGCGCGCTGGAAGAGGGCGGCGGCAAGGTGCGGCTTTACCACACCCGCGCGCCCGGCGACGCCACCCGTTATCTGCGCGGCCTGGCCGATCAGGGCGAGGTGGTGGTGGCGGCCGGTGGTGACGGCACCACCAACGACGTGATCAACGGCCTCAACCCGGGCGTGGCGCTGGCGCTGTTTCCGATCGGCACCGCCAATGTGCTGTCCCGGGAGTTGTCGATTCCGCGCCGCCCGGAAGCCGCCGCCAAGGTGGTGCTCGACGGCCGCACCCTGAACGTCACCCCGGCGCGGCTGAACGGCCGCCGCTTCATGGTGATGGCGGGCATCGGCTACGACGCCTGGGTGGTCGATCAGGTGGACCTGATTCTCAAGCGCCGGGTGGGCAAGCTCGCCTATGTGATCAGCATGATCCGCCAACTGTTTCGCTACGGCCAGGTGCAGTACCGGATCACCGTGGACGGCCGCCCGCTGGACTGCTTTTCCGCGGTGATCACCAACGGCCGCTACTACGGCGGCAGCTTCGTGCTCAGCCGCGAAGCGGGCCTGGCCAAGCGCAGCCTGCGGGTGTTGATGTTCCAGCGTCCGGGCCTGGGCTTTCTGCTGCGTTGCCTGGCGGCGCTGGTGGTGGGGCGCATGGAGCGCGTCGACGGCGTCGCCTCGCTGAGCGCCGAGAAAGTCACCGTCACCGCCCCCGGCCTGGAGCCTGTACAGGCGGACGGTGATCCGGTCGGCTGGCTGCCCGCCGAGATCGAACTCGAGCAGAACCCGGTTAAGCTGCGGGTTCCGTGGGCCTAGCGGCCCGCTGCAAGCTACAAGCCTCAAGCTGCAGGCACGGCCTTTCTTCCAGCACGGCCAGCTTGCAGCTTGGGGCTTGAAGCCTGCAGCTTATCTTATAAGCACCAAACCGAAAGTTCTTAGCAGCGGTGGAGAGCCCCGGACACGGGCCGGTATAATCCGCCGCCATCACAGACACAACCGACCATCTAGGGAGTGAACATGTCGCAATTGGTGAAACCCCACGGCAGCGAGACGCTGAACATTCTGCTGCTGGAAGGCGCCGAACGGGAAAGCGCGCTGGCCGCCGCCGAGGCGTTGCCGAAAATCACCCTCAGTTCCCGCGAGCGCGGCGACCTGATCATGCTCGGCATCGGCGGTTTCACCCCGCTGGACGGGTTCATGGGCAAGGCCGACTGGCAGGGCGTGTGCGACAACATGGCACTGGCCAACGGCGTGTTCTGGCCGATCCCGATCACCCTGTCCACCGACCAGGCCACTGCCGACGGCCTGGCCGACGGCGCCGAAGTGGCGCTGGTGGATGACAACGGCGACATCATGGGCTCCATGGTGGTCAACGAGAAGTACACCATCGACAAGGCCCACGAGTGCCAGCAGGTGTTCAAGACCACGGACGAAGAGCACCCGGGCGTGAAAATGGTCCTCGCCCAGGGCGACGTCAACCTGGCCGGCCCGGTGAAGGTGTTCAGCCAGGGCGACTTCCCGGAGAAGTACGCCGGCATCTACATGACACCCACCGAAACCCGCGCCATGTTCGAACAGCGCGGCTGGAAAAGCGTCGCCGCCTTCCAGACCCGCAACCCGATGCACCGCTCCCACGAGCACCTGGCCAAGATCGCCATCGAAATCTGCGACGGCGTCATGGTGCACTCGCTGCTGGGCAACCTGAAGCCCGGTGATATTCCGGCGGAAGTGCGCCAGGAAGCGATCAGCACTCTGGTCGAGCACTACTTCGTGGAGAACACCGTGGTGCAGTCCGGCTACCCGCTGGACATGCGTTACGCCGGCCCCCGTGAGGCGCTGCTGCACGCCCTGTTCCGCCAGAACTACGGCTGCTCGCACCTGATCGTCGGCCGTGACCACGCCGGCGTGGGCGACTACTACGGCCCGTTCGACGCCCACCACATCTTCGACGAGATCCCCAACGACGCGCTGATCACCCAGCCGCTGAAGATCGACTGGACCTTCTGGTGCGACAAGTGCGGCACCATGGCCAGCATGCGCACCTGCCCGCACACCGCCGACGACCGCGTACTGGTCAGCGGCACCAAGCTGCGCAAGCTGCTCAGCGAAGGCGGCGACGTGCCGGACAACTTCAGCCGCCCGGAAGTGCTGGAAGTGCTGCGCAACTACTACCAGGGCCTGCAGGAACACGAAAAAGTGAAGGTGGAGCTGAAAGGCCACTCGGCCCGCTAAGCCCCGCGCTCTTCAGGCAAATAAAAAACCCGGCTCAACGCCGGGTTTTTTATGCCTCCGCTGTGGAAGCGGAGAGTTGTGGGAGCGGGCCCCTGTGGGAGCGGGCCCAGCCCGCGAAAGGCCGGCAAAGCCGGCCGGCAGGATCCCAGAGCCCTCTCTAAATCGCTAACTCAGCGCGGCTTGTCACTGTCATCATCATCATTGCCCACATCCGCGTAATCCCGCGGCGGCGCCACCACCGCGGCGGGCTCGTCCTCGTCCCGGCCCACCGGGCTGTAGGGCCCGTCGGCCTTCTTCTTGCCCAGGCCGAAGTCCTCGGACAGCGTGCCCTGGGCCTTGGGTGCGTAATCCAGCGGTTGCGAAGCCGGGGTGTCCGGCTCGAACGCCGCGTCCAGGTTCTTCGCCGCCGCCTTGCGGCGGCCCGCCTCGCTGCACAGACCGTGGGCGCCCTGGGACAGATGCTGATGCACCGCCCGGTAGGACTGGGTCAGGTCGTTGACCAGATCGGCGGTTTCCAGGAAGTGGCGGTCCACCTGGTCCCGGTAGTGATTAAGCGCGTTGCGGGCTTCATCACGCTCGCGAATCAGTTGGCTGCCCTGGCGCCGCGCGGGCAGCAGCCAGTATAAAACACCGGCGCCGGCCGCCAGGCCGGCGAGGAAAGAGAGCAGGTGGGTTGTCAGCATATCCATGTCATACTCCTTAGCCAGCACATTGCAGCACAGTCCTAGTTGCCGCGCCAAGAAAAGCGGCCCGGAAATTGTATCGGGAGGAAACCATGAGTCGTGACCGGCTGGCCCTGGAGGGTCCGGAAGGCACTCTGGAAGCGGTGCTCGAAGGGGAAACGGAGAACCCTGCCATGATCGCCATCGTCTGCCACCCTCACCCCCAATTCGGCGGCACCATGGATAACAAGGTGGTGACCACCTTGATCCGCGCCGCCCGGGACGCGGGCGCCGCCGCCCTGCGGTTCAACTTCCGCGGCGTCGGTGAAAGCCAGGGCGCTTACAGTGACGGCATCGGCGAAGTGGAAGACCTGATCGCCGTGCACCGCTGGCTCAGCAAAAAGTACCCCGGCACCCCCCTGTGGCTGGCGGGCTTCTCGTTCGGCAGCTTCGTGGCGGCGCGCGGCGCCGAGGTGCTGGCCGCCAACGGCGAGGCGCCCGCGGCCCTGTTCCTGGTGGCCCCGCCGGTCCACCACTACGGCTTCGAAACCATCGAGAAGGTGGGCTGCCCGGTGACCGTGGTGCAGGGCGAGGACGATGAGGTGGTGCCCGCGGACAAGGTGTTCCGCTGGGCCGGGAGCACCGCCTTGGCCCCGGATCTGATCCGTTTCCCGGACAGCGGCCATTTCTTCCACGGCCAGCTGGTCAACCTCCGCGAGGTGGCCGCTTCGCGGCTCCCCTGAGCCGGCGCGTCCCGGGCCGTCTTGTCACCCGTGCCCGGGAACGCTACATTGACCCGCCGTTCATCATCCCGGGACATCATGACGCCTCTCGAGAAGTATCAGGCCGATCTGGCCCGCCCCGAATTCGTGCGCGACCCGGCCCAGGAAGAGGCGGTCCGCGCGCTCGATCATCTGTACCACCGCCTGCTTGAAGACCAGCCCGCCAAGGGGCTGCTGGCGCGCTTGCGCAAGAGCAAGCGCCAGCCCTACAAGGGCCTGTACATGTGGGGCGGCGTGGGGCGCGGCAAAACCTACCTGATGGATGTGTTCTTCGAGTGCCTGCCGTTCGAGGAAAAGCGGCGCATGCACTTCCACCGCTTCATGCAGAAAGTGCACCGCCAGCTGCGCGACCGCCAGGGCGAGAAAAACCCGCTGACCAGCATCGCCAGGGAATTCGCGGCCCGCTACCGGGTGCTCTGTTTCGACGAATTCTTCGTCACCGACATCACCGACGCCATGATCCTCGGCACCCTGATGCAGACCCTGTTCGATCAGGGCGTCACTTTGGTGACCACCTCCAACATCGAGCCCGACGGCCTGTACAAGGACGGGCTGCAGCGGGCCCGTTTCCTGCCCGCCATCGAAGCGCTCAAGCACCACACCCGGGTAATGAACGTGGACGGCGGCCACGACCACCGCCTGCGCCTGCTGGAGCAGGCGGAGCTGTTCCACTGCCCGCTGGGGGCCGAGGCCGACCGCTTCATGGCCGAGCGTTTCGCCGCGCTCGCGCCGGAGCACGGCCGCCACCGCGACCAGGGCAACATTCTGGTGGAAGGGCGCAAGATCGCCACGGTGAAATCCACCGACGACGTGGTCTGGTTCGATTTCCGGGCGCTTTGCGACGGCCCGCGCAGCCAGAACGACTACATCGAAATCGCCCGTGAGTTTCACACCGTGCTGATCTCCGGCGTGGAACGCATGGGCGCCGGCAGCGACGACCGCGCGCGCCGCTTCATCAATCTGGTCGATGAATTCTATGACCGGGGCGTGAAGCTGGTGGTGGCCGCGGAAACCCCGATCGAGGACCTCTACGCCGGCGGCCGTCTGGAGTTCGAGTTCGAACGCACCCGTTCGCGCCTGCTGGAGATGCAATCGCAGGACTACCTAGCGCGAGAGCACCTGGCCTGAGCGTTTTGGTCATTGCCCCCGGTTCCCGGGGGCTAGACACTCTGTCTCCAGTTCGAGTCAACCGGAGAGCACAATGATCCCCCGTACCCTGTTCAGTTCCGACCACGAGACGTTCCGCGACACCGTCCGCAAGTTCCTGGAAAACGAAGCCGTCCCCCACCACGAAGAGTGGGAACAAACCGGCCAGGTGCCCAAGGAGCTCTGGCGCAAGGCCGGCGAGCAGGGTTTCCTGTGCCCCATGGTGAGCGAAGAGTACGGCGGCATCGGCGCCGACTTCCTCTACAGCGTGGTGGTCAGCGAGGAAATCTCCCGCGCCGGACTGACCGGCATCGGCTGGGGCCTGCACACCGAAATCGTGGCGCCCTATATCGAGCACTACGGTTCCGAGGAAATGAAGCAGCGCCTGCTGCCGAAGATGGTCAGCGGCGAGCTGATCGGCGCCATCGCCATGAGCGAACCCGGTGCCGGCTCCGACCTGCAGGGCGTCAAGACCAACGCCGTGAAGGACGGTGATCACTATATCCTCAACGGCTCCAAGACCTTCATCACCAACGGCCAGAACGCCGACATCGTGATCGTGGTGGCCAAGACCGACCCCAGCAAAGGCGCCAAGGGCACCAGCCTGCTGATCGTCGAAGAGGGCATGGAAGGCTTCCAGAAAGGCAAGAACCTGAAGAAAGTGGGCATGAAAGCCCAGGACACTTCGGAGCTGTTTTTCCAGGACGTGAAAGTGCCGGTGGAAAACCTGATCGGCGACGAAGGCATGGGCTTCATCTACCTGATGCAGGAACTGCCCCAGGAACGCCTCGGCATCGCCATCAACGGCCTGGCCATGGCGGAAAGCGCCTTTGAGCACACCCTCGACTACGTGAAAGAGCGCAAGGCGTTCGGCCAGCGCGTCGCCGATTTCCAGAACACCCAGTTCAAGCTCGCCGAGATGCGCACCAAGCTCGACGTGGCCCGCGCCTACGTGGACCGCTGCCTGGAGATGCACCTCAAGAAAGAGCTGGACATCCCCACCGCCGCCGGCGCCAAGTACTGGGTCACCGACCTGCAGTGCGAGATCATCGACGAGTGCCTGCAGCTGCACGGCGGCTACGGCTACATGTGGGAATACCCGATCGCCCGCATGTACGCCGACGCCCGTGTACAGCGTATTTACGGCGGCACCAACGAAATCATGAAAACCATCATCGCCCGCGCCCTGCTGGCCGGTTGATGACGGGCCGCCGCGGCCCCGCACGGGGCCGTGGCCGGCCGCACCGCTCTTAAAAGGCGACCGGCCGGTCGCCTTTATTTGATCAAAAACCACCAGTTTTACATTCCCCGCCTTCTCCCTACCGGAGTGCGAGTTTATTCTTACGCCACCGGTGTAAAACCCGGTAATTTTATGGTGCCCCGCGCCAGCGGAATGACGGGGCAGGGCACCGTTTTAGGCTCGATTTGATGGAGAACATTATGAAAATAAGAGGCGCATTGATCGCCGGTTCCGTGCTGTCACTGGCATCCGGTACCGCCGCCGCTTCAGGTTTTGGCGTGTCTTATCAGTCCGTATCCGCCATGGGCACCGCCTATGCCGGCTCCGCGGTACTCAGCGAGGACGCCACCAACCAATGGTACAACCCCGCCACCCTGGCCGGCCTGAACACCGCCGAGGTGTCCATCGCCGCCCACCAGGTATGGATCGACACCAGCTTCAAAGCCAACGGCGCCTCCGGCCCCGGTGATTTCGAAGACGTGGAGCCGTTCGTCGGCAGCGCCTTCCTGGCCATGCCCTTCAACGACCGCGTGACCTTCGGCCTGGGCATCAACGCCCCCTACGGCACCAAGATCGAATACGAAGACAACTGGGGTAACGCCCTGTCCCCGACCGGCGTACCGGCCTCCGGTGACTTCTACGCCCAGACCTCCGATGTTCAGACCATCAACATCAACCCGGCGGTCGGCATCCAGATCACCGACAACCTGCGCCTCGGCGCCGGCGTCAACTACCAGCAGATCGACGCCGACATCGAAAACGCCGCCACCCGTCTGGAAGGCGACGACGACGCCTTCGGCTGGAACGTCGGCCTGACTTACAGCCCGGACGAGTCCAACCACTTCGGCGTGGCCTACCGTTCCGAGATCAGCTACGACATCGACGGCGACATCACCTTCAAACCGGCTTCCGCCGGTCCGCTGGCCGGTCAGTATGCCGGTGAAACCAGTCTCGACCTTCCCGCCGTGCTGCAGCTCTCCTATGCGGGTGACTTGACCGACCGTACCCAGCTGCTGCTGGGTGTAGAGCGCACCGACTGGAGCAGCCTGGATCGGCTGGTGATTGACCATGCTGGCCCGGCTCCGCTTCCCAATCCCGCGATTGAGGAATTCGGCTGGGAAGACACCACCCGCTACTCCGCGGGCGTGCGTCACACCCTGCAGAACGACACCGTGCTGCGCTTCGGCCTGGCCAAGGAAGAGTCCACCCAGAGCAGCGACACCCGCTCTGCTATCTCGCCGGACTCCGACCGCATCTGGGCCACCATCGGTGCCGGCTTCAACCCCACGGATAACCTCAGCATCGATGTCGCCTACGCCCACATCTTCGTGGACGACGCCGACATCTATAAAGACGGCCGTGCCCCGGCGGTACTGGACGGTACCTACGAGCTGGACGCCGACATCATCGGCGCGCAGTTGAACTACCAGTTCTAAGCGACACCGTTGAGAAGAGCCCGGCAGCGTTCTCGTTGCCGGGCACGAAAAAGGCGAACCCGAGGGTTCGCCTTTTTTGTTTGTGCCGGTACCGTCTATACCGCAGTGCGAATGTCCTCGGGCTCCCCTTGCTGGCGGGCTTTCCAAAGATCGTGCTGCATCTGCTCATGAAGCCACGTTTCTGCCCGGGCGCCACGCTTCGGGCCGCCGAGCCAGATCTCAAGGCGCCGGGCCAGATCAATGGAAACGGCTGCCTTGCCGTTGAGGACGCGAGATAAGGCCACCCGGGACACGCCAAGCTGACGGGCCGCCTCGGTAACGCTGAGGCCCAGGGCTGGAAGAACATCCTCACGCAGGGTTTCTCCGGGGTGGGGAGGATTGAACATATCCATGGTGACCTCCTAATGGTAGTCCTGATAGTCAACGAGGATGGCGTCGCCGTCCTCGAATTTAAAGATTAGCCGCCAGTTACCACTGACCCAGACGGAGTAATGGCCGACCAGGGCGCCTTTCAGGGGGTGAAGCCCCCACCCTGGAGAATCCATCTCCCGAGGTGACCCACAGACGTTGAGTCGGGCCAACTGGCGGCGGTCCCTTATGGCGAAAACTCTTAAGGAACCTCTGATTAATCGCGGCACAACTTGATGTGCACTCGAAAAAATCAGGATTTCCGGTTATATACAGGCGATATAGGGCCCGATGTGGTGTTTCTATCCCTTGAGGCCCTGATTAGAGCCTCAAGGGCGATTTTCAGGCGCACTGCGCCTGCGGTGTCATTGACGGCCTTCGTTTTACCAAGGTTTTTTTGACCATGACGATATTAGCAAGTGCACAACTGACAAATAGATGGTGCGCATTTTTCGCCAAGCCGCGGTAACGGACTTTGGTGAAGCCGAATCGGTTTTTAATGATGTGGAACGGATGCTCCACACGGGCTCGGACCTTGGACTTGGTTTTGTTTTTTAAACGCTCGACATCGGTCAGCTTTCGATTTCGGCTACCTTTTTGTTGAGTGAAGTCCCGGGCTTTCGGGGCTACGGCTTTTATACGGTCCGTTTGACCGGTGTAAGCGGAATCGCCCCAGACTCTGGTTTCATCACCATGCAGGAGGTCTTCGATAACAGCAGAATCATGGACGTTCGCCGACGTGGCAACCACGCTGTGGATAAGCTTATTCTGGCTATCAACACCGATATGGGCTTTCATGCCAAAGTACCATTGGTTGCCTTTTCGAGTTTGATGCATATCAGGGTCGCGGGCTTTATCCTTGTTCTTGGTGGAACTCGGTGCCTGGATGATGCTGGCATCAACGATGGTGCCGCGTGACACGGTCAGACCATTTTCATGTAGGTAATCGTTGACCAACTGGAGCAACTGATCACCGAACCTATGTTTCTCCATCAGGTGCCGAAACTTGCAGATCGTAGTCTCGTCGGGGGCGGGTTCGTTGCCCAGATCAATGCCGACGAATCGGCGCATGGCCCTGGAGTCATAGATCGCCTCTTCCGCAGCCGGGTCGGATAGATTGAACCAGTGCTGGAGAAAGTAGATGCGTAACATTCGCTCCAAGCCGACAGGCCTTCTGCCGGCGCCCTTTGGGGCCGGGTAGTGAGGTCGAATGGCGTCAGATAGCCGCTGCCAAGGGATGATGTGATCCATCTCTTCCAGAAACCGCTCCTTGCGGGTTTTCTTGCGGTGCTTTTCGAAGCCGTCGGCCAGGGATTGTTGGCGCATCGATTAACCTCACAATCAGTGATTTTGACAACGGGCGTATTATCGCAAATTTTGGGAATTAATCAGAGTGTCCTTAATCATTGACTTCCCCTATCAATGCGGTTCAACTGTATCGTGTAACGCGTCGAGATACAAATGCAGCTGAGTAAAGCAATGGGTGTTCAACAGGTAACGACGTCACAATTCAAAGCCCGGGCTCTGGAGTTGTTTCGCAGGATCGAGGAATCCGACTCAACCGTGGTGGTGACCGACCAGGGCAAGCCCGTTGTGGTGGTTCGCAGGTACCGCAAGAGTCAGTGCTCTCCTCTTGAGGTGCTCCGAGATAGCGTGGCGGATTTCAAGCGACCGACCGAACCAGTCTAATCACCTCACAACCTGTCTGTGGTTGCAAGAGGGCATTGGCTACACTGAGATACGAGTTAGATGCTCTTTAAAAATGTGGTCAAAATTCGTACAGAATGTTTGGTGGAAAATCTCGCTCCCGATTTTCCCTTATAAAACAATCATGTATATTTAGACTGTTCCCCGCACGGGCGGGGATAAACCGTGGGGTGCCGGCATGAATAGAATCCTGTATTGCTGTTCCCCGCACGGGCGGGGATAAACCGTCCAGGATGCCAATGCCCGCCTGATGGCCGCCCTGTTCCCCGCACGGGCGGGGATAAACCGCGACGACAACATGCTGCGACGGATGGTTGGCCCTGTTCCCCGCACGGGCGGGGATAAACCGGCCAGCGACCCGCGCGCCAAGCGTCACGAGCACTGTTCCCCGCACGGGCGGGGATAAACCGCAGGAGATGGACGCCCGCGGCGCCTCGAACATCTGTTCCCCGCACGGGCGGGGATAAACCGCGCCACGGCCTGCCCATCGTCGTCGGCGTGAACTGTTCCCCGCACGGGCGGGGATAAACCGTACGTCCGCACCAAGAACCGGCTGGTGTCCTACCTGTTCCCCGCACGGGCGGGGATAAACCGTTCTTCTTGTAAGGACTGCATAATGCTCATGGCTGTTCCCCGCACGGGCGGGGATAAACCGCATATTGGCATCGTCATACGTCATCGGTGGCACTGTTCCCCGCACGGGCGGGGATAAACCGCAACTCCACGTTTTTTCCAGAAAACCCCGAGGCTGTTCCCCGCACGGGCGGGGATAAACCGTAATAGTCCCAGGCCATCATCGCGCCGGAACGCTGTTCCCCGCACGGGCGGGGATAAACCGTGCTATGATCTATACCTGTTAAATACATCAAACTGTTCCCCGCACGGGCGGGGATAAACCGTCATAGTATTTCACTGTCAACCATTTCCCGATCTGTTCCCCGCACGGGCGGGGATAAACCGGCCGCTTACGACTACGATTCCTCTATCAAAGTCTGTTCCCCGCACGGGCGGGGATAAACCGCATCGAGCAGGAATGGGCCGAATGGCGCAAAGCTGTTCCCCGCACGGGCGGGGATAAACCGCTGGCGGAGGTGTGCGGGGAATACCTGCTCAACTGTTCCCCGCACGGGCGGGGATAAACCGGCGGCCGTGTGGAAGCGCCGATTTCAAGCGGTCTGTTCCCCGCACGGGCGGGGATAAACCGCAATAGTTTTCGCCGCTCGGGCCACCGCCTTCCTGTTCCCCGCACGGGCGGGGATAAACCGGCTTCTCCATGGAAACTCTCGGGAGCCTTGATCTGTTCCCCGCACGGGCGGGGATAAACCGATTTCCACGGCGACGTTACCGAAGAGGAAGTCCTGTTCCCCGCACGGGCGGGGATAAACCGCCGTTCTACGGCATTCGCGCCCTGGCCAAGACCTGTTCCCCGCACGGGCGGGGATAAACCGCTGGCGAGGCCTACCGCCCGGGTACCAGTTTCCTGTTCCCCGCACGGGCGGGGATAAACCGTTGTATGCCCAAAACGGCGATGACCGCGTGACCTGTTCCCCGCACGGGCGGGGATAAACCGCTCATACATCGCGTCTTCGGTGGTGTCCGGGCCTGTTCCCCGCATGGGCGGGGATAAACCGGATGTTGGTGACATTTGGCCCAGTGAATAGGACTGTTCCCCGCACGGGCGGGGATAAACCGCGCAAGTTCGACGCGTGGTGCGAACTGCAACACTGTTCCCCGCACGGGCGGGGATAAACCGCTGGCGCTCAACGTGAAGAACGCCAAGCCCAACTGTTCCCCGCACGGGCGGGGATAAACCGCGCGGCCAGTGCCCGATCAGGGTCGGACAGCACTGTTCCCCGCACGGGCGGGGATAAACCGGCCGTGGCTCATATCGGCATCGACTTCGGCCACTGTTCCCCGCACGGGCGGGGATAAACCGCGCGATTTCAGCGACGCCTCTTACCTGGGCATCTGTTCCCCGCACGGGCGGGGATAAACCGGTGGTGATCGAGCCGGTCAGGTTGGAGCGGGCCTGTTCCCCGCACGGGCGGGGATAAACCGCGACCAGGACACGCAAATCTTGAAGCGCTACGCTGTTCCCCGCACGGGCGGGGATAAACCGTTGCCAAGGCCAATGCGGCGGCTACAGGAAGACTGTTCCCCGCACGGGCGGGGATAAACCGCCTACACCGAGGATCAGTACCGGGAAGCTTCCCTGTTCCCCGCACGGGCGGGGATAAACCGCTCAAGGTGCAGGGTTCGGCTTTCGGCTCCCCCTGTTCCCCGCACGGGCGGGGATAAACCGGACATGCGGCGGGCGGAGATTGACCGGAGTCCCTGTTCCCCGCACGGGCGGGGATAAACCGGGTCCGGGACAGCGGAAAGAGACACCCCAAGACTGTTCCCCGCACGGGCGGGGATAAACCGTAAGCGTCCGGCCATCACACCTTGTCAGTGATGGTCGGTTCCCAGTTGTGCGGCAGGAGTTCGCCGATGGCGCTGTTCTTCTGCGTCGGCAGGCGAGCCAGGACATCCTTCGGATAGGCGTAGGGATCGTGGCCGTTCAGCTTGGCTGATTGGATCAGACTCATCACGGCGGCGGCGCGCTGGCCGCTGCGCAGTGAGCCCGCGAACAGCCAGTTGTTGCGTCCCAGCGCCCAGGGCCGGATCTGGTTTTCCACCCGGTTGTTGTCGATCGGCACCGCGCC
>TARA_R100000935_G_scaffold58896_1_pt1 | contig 16089 bp, 17 predicted proteins | sample TARA_R100000935 | Tara Oceans TARA_R100000935 (sample SAMEA2621502) | marine metagenome | biome: marine biome (ENVO:00000447); feature: surface water layer (ENVO:00002042); material: "saline water (ENVO:00002010), including plankton (ENVO:xxxxxxxx)" | depth 5 m | reverse complement strand
CGATATCACAGCCCAGCAGCCAGACGGCCCCCGGCGAATGCTTACGCTTCAGGTGTTGAATTGTGCGAGAAATTGACCCAGTTTTCTAAACCGATGTGACCCATCAGCTGTCATTAATTCCGGCGACTTTCCATGAGGTTATCATAAGCCAGAGGGGTCAGCGCGATATGAAAAAATGGGTCAATTCGACCCGGAAATCAACACTGCTAACATTTTTGTCTTAAACGTCACCGTCTTTCCACAGCATCCTACTGCTACGCCCGGGCTGACGCGTTCAGCCGATGGAGAGGTTATGTCGAAGACATATACTGCATAAAGGTCGCGCCGTTTTTTAATAGGGTCGCAGGTGAGCAGGATGACAAAGCCCGTCGGGTTAGGCCACCCTTACTCCGGCAACCCAAGTTGCGCAAACGCGCGGCCGCACATCTGCGCAAGCCACACGTATAATATCCGCGCGCAGGCCGATGGCCAACGAGCCACGATCGGTCAGGCCGGTCGCCCGCGCGGGGTTCGCCGTCACCGTGGCGATCGCACGCGGCAGGTCATTCCAGATCTCGCCCAGTGCGAAGGCTGCCTGTATCAATCCCGCGGGCACGTAATCCGATGACAGGATATCCAGAAGATCGGCGCGCGCCAATTCGGCAGCCGCAACATTCCCAGAATGAGAGCCGCCCCGGATCAGGTTCGGGGCCCCCATGATGACAGCGATGCCTGCGGCGCGGCAGGCGCTTGCCGCCTCAATTGTCGTGGGGAATTCAGCGAGCCTGATACCCAGACCCGCCGACGTTTGAACCTGTGCGGCTGTGGTGTCGTCATGGCTTGCCAGCACCGCGCCCATGCGCCCCGCCGCGGCAACTGCGGCCGCCTCATGCGCGGCACCCAGACGGGCCTGCAACCCTTTCTGCCGGGCAACATGATCGGCAAAACCTGCCTCTGACAGGCCGTGCTTGCCGCAGACATAGGCCCGCAGTTTTTCCAAATCGCGGAACTGGCGCTGACCGGGGGTGTGATCCATTAGGGAAATCAGACCCACCGCGTCATCGGTTCCGAACTCGTCCAACTCCGCGATCAGCGTTTCCGAACATACCTCGGCGCGCAGGTGGATCAGGTGATTGATCCGCAGTGCGCCAGCCTTGCGCAGAGCCAGCAACTCGCTGACCAGCCCCCGCGCGTATTTGGCATAATTGGCAGAGGTATCCGAAACCACCGACCCGACGCGCATCGCGTCAAAAACTGTCGTAATTCCGCAAACTGTCAGTTCAGCGTCGTGGGCGAGGATGGCAGCATCGTGGGGCCAGTCAACGCCAGGACGCGGCTGGATGTGCCGTTCAAGGTTGTCCGTATGCAACTCGATCAACCCTGGCATCAGGACATCCCCGCCGCAGTCGACCCCCCCCGCGGGCACGTCCGACCCCTCATCAATCGCGGCAATCTCGCCATCGGAAAGGGTCATCCGTCCATGCATGACGCGGTTTCCCAGAACTAGCCTCGCGTTGGCAAGACAGACCGGCGATGTCATGGCAGTGTCATATGGATCAGTCACAGCCGCGGCAACAAAGGTAGGGTTTATGTCAGAGTTCATGCGATATGCCATTTATTATGTGCCCCGGATGCAGCCCCTTGCCGCTGCCGGAGCAGCGTGGTTGGGCTGGGATGTGGTTGCGGGCTGCACCGTCGCGCAACCGGACGTGCCCGGCATCGCCGCGTTGACGCAAGCCCCACGTAAATACGGTCTGCATGCCACCCTGAAGCCGCCCTTTGCTTTGGCGGACGGCACGCGCGTCGATGACCTTGACACTGCCCTTGCACAGTTCGCCAAGACCCAAGCCCCTGTCAGGTTGGAAGGATTGCAGCTGGATCGACTGGGCCGTTTCCTTGCACTGGTTCCGGTCGGCCATCAAACGCATCTGACTGCACTGGCGGCAAATTGCGTGCAAAACTTCGACATGTTTCGTGCGCCCGCTTCTGAAACAGAGGTTGCCCGCCGCCGCGCCACCGGGCTGACGCCGGCGCAGGACGCGCATTTGAAGCGCTGGGGCTATCCCTATGTCATCGACCAATTCCGCTTTCACATCACCCTGACCGGGTCCTTGAGTGACGACCAGTTGCGTGTAGCGCAAGATTGCCTGAAACAAGCGTTGCCCGCCCTGCCCGCACCGTTTTTGATCGACCAAATCGCTCTTGTCGGCCAGCAGGCAGACGGCTTTTTTCGCCTGATCCATAGCTATTCCCTCGCCGGGTAAATTGCTGCCAAAACCCGCGTGACGGTGTCGTCTAACGGGCCGTCATTCGATACCGACATGACCTTCAGGTCCGCCGGGACACAGGCTGCATCGCGCGCCAGCCTCGCCGCGATCTCTGCCTCCGTTTCGCGCGCACGTCCTGCCAGCCGCTCCTGCAGTACATTTGGTGACGCGGTCAGCGCCAGAACGACAAAGTCCGGTGCCAGATGAGCCGCCTCTGCCAGCACGGCGCGCGACAGATTGACGATGCAATCCTCTCCCCGCGCCAGCCGCGTCAGGACATTGCTCCTGATGCCATAGCGCAAGCCATGCGCCGCCCAATCCAAACAAAATAGACCCTGCGCAACCATCTCCTCAAAGTCGTCCTGCGAACGGGCGTCGAAATCCTCGCCGCCCGCATCAGCGTCGCGTGTGATGACACGCCGCACCCGGTGCAAAGCGGGCCGCACCCGGCAAAGCCCGTCGATAACGCTGTCCTTGCCCACCCCAGATGGGCCGACAACCGCGATCAAGCGTCCATGCGTCACGCGGCCATCCCCGGCGTAAAACGTGCGACGTCGATGGTCCTATCGCAGACCTGGTCGCGTGCCTCTGTATCGTGAAAAATGCCAACAATGGCCGCCCCCCGCGCCTTGGCCGCAAGGATCAAGTCCAGCACGACGGCGCGGTTACGGGCATCAAGGCTCGCGGTCGGCTCGTCCAATAACAGCGCCGGATAGTCATGTGCGAACCCCCGCGCGATATTTACCCGCTGCTGTTCCCCGCCGGAAAAAGTGGTAGGCGACAGGCGCCACAATGTGCGCGGAATGTTGAGCTGCGCCAGCAAATCTGCGGCACGCGCCTGCGCCGTGGCCTCTGGCACGCCAAGCGCCAACAGCGGCTCTGCCACCACATCCAGCGTCGGGACCCGAGGGACGACCCGCAGGAACTGGCTAACATATCCCAAGGTCTCGCGGCGCAACGCCAAGATTTCGCGGGGGGCCGCCGTTGCGACATCGACGTCGCCCACAATGATCCGCCCGCTTGCAGCTAAATAATTGCCATAGATCATCCGCATCAGAGTCGACTTGCCAGCACCAGAGGCGCCGACAAGCCCGACGCATTCACCCGGGGCCACCGACAGCGCCGCATCGCGCATCACCTCAATCACCGCACCGCCCTGATTGTGCAGTGTGAATGTCTTCGTCAGGTCCGAAATTTCGATCATGGCGTCCATCTTCTTCTGGTTCCAAATACCTCGGGAGGGGGCGGCGCAGCCGCGGGGGCAGCGCCCCCTGTCACACCTGCAACACGGAACTCACCAACAGCTGGGTGTAGCCATGCTGCGGATCATCCAAAACCTGATCGGTCAGACCGGTTTCCACGACATCACCGTCCTTCATTACCATCAACCGATCCGCCAGCAGGCGCACGACGGCCAAGTCATGCGTCACGATGATCGCCGACAACCCCATGTCCCGCACCAGACCGCGCAGCAGGTCCAACAGCCGCGCTTGCACGCTGACATCTAGGCCGCCCGTCGGCTCATCCATGAACACCAAACGTGGTCCGGTCACCAGATTGCGCGCAATCTGCAACCGCTGCTGCATGCCACCCGAAAAAGTCGTGGGCCGGTCATCGACCCGGTCAGCCCGGATTTCCACCCGGTCCAGCCAGTCAATCGCACTGGCACGGATCGCGCCGTAATTGCGCGCGCCCACAGCCATCAAACGCTCGCCAACATTGCCGCCCGCACTTACCCCCATCCGCAAGCCGTCGCGGGCGTGCTGGTGGACAAAAGCCCAATCGGTGCGCGATAGCATCCGCCGCTCTGGCTCACTCATCGCCCGCGTATCGCGGGGACCGGCATCGCGCGTGTCAAAGATCACCTGCCCCGCATCCGGCACCACATGCCCCGCCATACTGTTCAGCAGTGTGGACTTTCCAGACCCGCTTTCGCCGACAATCCCCATGACCTCGCCCGGGAATAAATCGAACGACACGTCCCGGCAGCCGATGTGCCGCCCGTAAGTCTTGGTCAGCCCCTTAACCTGTAACAAAGGCGTCATGCGGCATACTCCTTGTTATCGCTGCCCCGGTGGCCATCCACCTGCCGCCCGGCGCAATAATCCGTGTCCGAACATACGAACATGCGCCCGCCCGCATCGTCCACGATAACCTCGTCTAAATAGCTGTCCTGCGCGCCGCAAAGCCCGCAAGGATGATCTGCCTTGCTGGCGACAAAGGGATGATCCTCGAAATCAAGGCTGACGACACGCGTGAAGGGTGGCAGCGCATAGATGCGTTGCTCGCGCCCCGCGCCGAAAAGCTGGATCGCGGCCATCTCCATCTTGGGGTTGTCGAACTTCGGGATCGGTGACGGGTCCATGACGTAGCGGTCCGCCACCTTAACCGGATAGGCATAGGCGGTGGCAATATGCCCGTGGCGACTGATGTCCTCATACAGCTTCACATGCATCAGCCCGTATTCCTCCAGCGCATGCATCTTGCGCGTCTCCGACTCGCGCGGCTCTAGAAACCGCAGGGGTTCCGGGATCGGCACCTGATAGACAAGAATCTGACCGTCCCGCAGCGGCTCTTCGGGGATACGGTGGCGAGTCTGAATAACAGTGGCATCAGCCGTCGCCGTCGTCACCGCAATCTGCGCCGTGCGTTCAAAGAACCTGCGGATCGAAACTGCATTCGTCGTGTCGTCGGCCCCCTGATCGATGACCTTCAACGTATCCTCGGGGCACAGCACGGCAGCGCTGACCTGCACACCGCCCGTGCCCCAGCCATAGGGCATCGGCATTTCCCGACTAGCAAAGGGCACCTGATACCCGGGGATCGCCAAACCCTTTAGGATCGCGCGGCGGATCATCCGCTTGGTTTGCTCGTCCAGATAAGCAAAGTTGTAATCAGACACGCGACATTCCCCGTTGATCTTGCAAATTAAACGCCCACCCGAGGCTGCCCTGCGACACGCAAGGCATCATTCCGCACCCTGCCCGGTGGCATCCCGGCGCAGTTTGCGCACCAATTCCAGCTCTGACTGAAAATCAACATAATGTGGTAATTTGATATGCTCTAAGAATCCCGTCGCCTGAATGTTGTCGCAATGATACAGCACGAATTCCGCATCCTGCGCAGGCGCGCCCTGATCATCCTCGCCCAACTCTTCCCAGCGCAGCGCCCGGTCGACCAGCGCCATAGAGATCGCCTTGCGCTCAGTCTGGCCAAACACAAGACCATAACCACGCGTGAACTGCGCCGGCTCTGTCTTGGACCCGGTGAATTGGTTCACCGTCTCGCATTCGGTCAAGGTGATCTCGCCGATCTCGATACTGATCCCCAGCTCTGGGATCTCCATCTCGACCGGCACTGTCCCGATGCGCAATTCGCCGACAAAGGCATGGTTGCGGGCGTAGCCGCGCTGCGTGGAATAGGCCATGCCCAGCACAAAGCCTTCGTCACCCCGCGTCAATGCCTGCAACCGCAGCGCTCGCGCGGCGGGTAATTCTAGCGGCGCGCGGGTCAGGTCGGGCGCGGGTGTGCCATCGCAGGTTTCCTGTGCAATCAGACCTTCGCTGTTTAGAAACGACATGACATGCGGGACCGGAGCTGGATCGACCGGCATTTCGGGTGCCGCGGGCACGTCGCCGTCCGCAGCCAGCATGAAATCCAGCAGGCGGTGGGTGTAATCGAATGTAGGCCCAAGCACCTGCCCACCGGGCAAATCCTTAAAGGTTGCGCTGATGCGGCGGTCACAAGCCATTGCACCGGTATCCACCGGAAGGCTGGACCCGAAACGCGGTAAAGTGGTGCGATAGGCGCGGATTAGAAAGATCGCCTCGATCAGATCGCCCCGCGCCTGCTTGATGGCCAACGCCGCGAGGTCAGGATCATAAAGCGACCCCTCGGCCATGACCCGGTTCACGGCGAGCGTCATCTGTTCGCGGATCTGCGCTGTGGTCAGCTCTGGCACGGCTAGGTCACCGCGCCGTTCCTCGGCCAGCCAAGCATGGGCATTATCGATGGCGCGTTCGCCCCCCTTTACGGCGACATACATCAGCGGGCCCCTTTTGTCGTGCGCGGCAGGGCGGCAATACGATCGCCGCAGGTGAAATAGAAATCGATCCCCAAGGGATATCGGGCGACACGTGCGGCCAGCAGACCGTCCGGCAGCGATAGGGTCGCCGTCTGTGCAATGCCGGGGCCGGTCAGCGTAGCGCCGGTGTTCGTCAGCGCTGCGACTTCCACGATCAGCGTCGCGGATCGGTCGGGATAGTCCGGTGTGCCGACCGCGTATGCGTCCAGCGGCGCCAAAGCATCCCAGTCACCGACCGCGAACATGGCATCCGCCCGCCCCACCAATGGTGCGCCAAGGTGGAACCGCACCCACTCACGCACCCCGTCGGTGTCACAGGTCCCTGCCAGATGCAGCGGCGTTTCTGCGTCGCACAGAGTGGACAGCAGCGTCGCGGCCGCAACCGACATCGGCGCAGGCGCTGTGCAGCCATTCAGGGTCTGGATCGTGCCGGGGCGGGCCATCGCCTCCATGCCAGCGCGAAAGGCGCGGGCGGCGTCGCGGGCGGGGTCAATGAACCCACCTTGCAGGGCTGCGTTGTCCATCAGTCTTCCCCCCGGACCAGCGTAAAGAATTCGACCCGCGTCGCCGCAGCCTTCGCAGCGCGCGACTTTTGCCGTGCCGCCGCCTGTGCCGCGAGGGGGGCCGTTACAGTAGCGTGGACCCGGTCCGCGTGATCGGTTTGCAGCAGCGCATCCACGACGGCCGCCGCACGCGCGTCAGTCTTTGACCGGCCCTGCACATAACCATGCCCGACGGTGCCGCAGGGCAATTGCAAACTGCACCGTGTCACGGTCATCTCACCCAGATTGAACGCATTGCCGGTTCCGCCAGCACGCCCTTGCACCATGACGCTGCCGGCCTCTGGCCGTCGCAGATCGGTCGCGGGCGGAACCGGACCGACCTGCGACAGCAGCGATGCGATGCGGCCCTGCGGTGCGCGTGCCAGCAATCCTAGCCAGGTCTTGCGGTCGGTGCTTTCGGTCATCTCGACAACTCGATTAGATTACTATACAACTAGACAAATGTTACGCCCGCCCGCGATCCGTCGCAACACAAGAGATGTGAAACTTTCATGACGCGCACACCTGTCTGGTCCGCCATTGCAACAGCGTTACGCGATGACATCGCGCAGGGACGCTACACATCCGGCGACCAAATGCCGACAGAGGCCGCCTTAGCCGCGCGCTTTGGTGTCAATCGCCACACGGTCCGGCACGCATTGAAACATCTATCGGAAGAAGGCCGCGTGCATGCCCGGCGCGGCGCCGGCGTCTTTGTCACCGCAGGGGCGGCAACCTATCCGATTGGCGGGCGGGTCAGCTTTCACCGCAATCTGTCAGCCGCCGGGCGGATGCCCGGGCGGCAGATCCTGACGCTGGACCGCCGTCACCCGACCCCGACTGAGGCGCGTATCCTTGGTCTGGACGATCCAGCCACCATTATTCTGGCGACAGGCGTTTCCTTCGCTGACTGCACACCCATCGCGCTCTTCACATCATGCTTTCCCGGCTGGCTGCCCGACCGGTTTGAGGCGGACCTGAAAACGACAGAAAGCGTCACGCAAGCCTTGGCGCTGTCAGGGATTACAGACTGGACCCGGACATCAACACACATTTCGGCTCGCAACGCGTCGGCAGTGCAGGCAGGCCAACTGCGGGTCAAGGAAGGCGCGGCCTTGATCCTGTCAGAGTCTGTCAATCGCAGCGCCGACGGACGTGCCGTAGAATTCGGACAAACATGGTTCGCAGGGGACCGGGTGACGCTGCATATGCAAGGCGGCGACAGCGCAGCGTCACACGGCTGATACACGATTGCGCGACACCCGCCGAAACATCAGCGGAGCCAGCCCATGACACCTCATCTGACCCTCACCGGTGCCCGCGTATTGCAAGGAGATGACTTGCGTGATGGCGTCCTGTCACTCGATCAGGGCCAGATTACCGATACCGCAGGCCTAACCGTTGACCTGCGCGGCTATGACCTGCTGCCGGGGATCATCGATCTGCACGGCGACGCGTTCGAGCGGCATATCGCGCCCCGTCCCGCCGCGCCATTTCCGCTGATCGACGGGTTGCGCGGCACTGACCGGGACATGGCCGCCCACGGCATCACGACCGCATTTCTGGCCCAAAGCTGGTCATGGGAAGGCGGTTTGCGTGGTGCAGATTACGCCGAAACGGTGGTGGCCGGGCTAGCCGCCTACAGATCAGAAGCACTTTGCGACCTACACCTGCAAATCCGGTATGAGACCTTTGCGCTAGACACGGCTGACCGTCTGCTGGCGGCGTTGCACAAGCATGGCACAGGCTATGTCGTCTTTAACAACCACATGGGCGAACCCGCGTTTCTGGCGCAGCATAATCCCGCCGCGCTGGCCAGTTGGGCGCTACGCGCTGGCTACAACATGCCCGACTTCGTCGCCCTTGCGGACGGCGTTGCGGCCCGCAGCGCAGAGGTTCCCACCTCTGTCGCGCGGCTGGCACGGGCGTTCAGAGCGATGGGCGTGCGCAGTGGGTCGCATGACGATACTGATGCTGCCACACGGCACCGCTTTGCCGCCCTTGGTGCGGATATCTGCGAATTTCCGACGACCGTGGCAGCGGCGCAAGCTGCCCGCGACTTAGGCAACCCTGTCCTGATGGGCGCGCCCAATGTGGCGCGGGGCGGCAGCCAGTCGGGCAACATCGCCGCCATCGGCCTGATCCGCGTAGGGCTGTGCGACGCGTTGGTCTCGGATTACCATTACCCCGCACTGGCGGCAGCGGCCTTTCGGTTGGTTGATGACGGCGTCATGGGGTTGGCGCAGGCTTGGGCCATGATCTCAACCGCGCCTGCCCGGATTATGGGTCTGACGGATCGCGGCACGCTGGTGCCGGGCCAGCGTGCGGACGTTGCAATTGTGAACCGCGCAACGCGCCGGATCGAAGGCACCATCGCGGCTGGCCGCATCGCTTATCTGTCAGGTGCGGTCGCGGCCCGCATGATCGACGCGTCAGCCGTAACGCTTGACGAACGCCGCAGCGCTTAGACTGCGAAAATCGTCCAGCGCGGTGCGCAGGCGGTCATGGGGCCAGTCCCACCATGCCAGCGCCAGCAAGTCGGCCACCACCGCCGGATCGTGGCGATCCCGCAGTTTGGCCGCAGGCGTGCCCGCGACGATGGTATAGGGTGCCACGTCCCGTGTGACGATGGCACCGGATGCGACGATGGCACCGTGGCCAATCGTGACCTCTGGCTTGATCATCGCGGCGTGGCCGATCCAAGTGTCATGACCAATCAATGTCGTCCGCGACCGCCGGTGCGCAAAGAACACCGCGTCGTTTTCGGCATCATCCCAGTAGTCGGCGGCGCGATACAAAAAGTGATGCATCGACGCCGTGTCCATCGGATGATCCGTCGCCCCGATCCGCACAAAGGCCGCAATATTGGCAAACTTGCCGACCTGCGCATTGGCGATATCGGCATACCGGTCGCAATAGCTGTAGTCATTCAGATGGCTGTTCTGGATGCGGCTGCCACGCCCGACCTCGCAAAAGCGGCCAAAAGTAACATCCGCCAGCTCGCAATCGGGGTGGACGCAGGGGTCTTCGGTCAAGCGTGCCATCATTCCCCCTTGATCAGCTTGCGCCGCAACCAGCCAGAGATGGTGTCCATCACCATCACCATCAGCACGATCAGGATGATATAGTAGGTCACCTCTTCCCAATCTTTCTGGGTTTGCATCGCCTGCGTCAGCAACAGACCGATACCGCCGCCCGTAATCGCCCCGATGATCGTGGCGGACCGGGTGTTGGATTCCAGAAAATATAGCGCCTGTGACAGCAGCACCGGCGTTACCTGCGGAATGACGCCGAAACGATATCGCTGCGCGGTGCTGGCACCTGTGGATGCGATGCCTTCGATCTGCTTGTCGTCGACGTTTTCCAGCGCTTCCGAGAAGATTTTGCCGAAGCTGCCGGTATCCGTCACCAGAATGGCCAGCGCCCCTGTTAGCGGGCCCGGGCCAAATGCACGCGACAGCATGATCGTCCAGATCAATGCATCGACCCCGCGCACAAAGTCAAAGACCCTGCGGAACCCGAAGCGGACGATGGGCAGCGGCGTGAAGTTGCGCGCCGCCAGAAAGGCCAGTGGCAAAGCGATTATCGCGGCCCCAAAGGTGCCGAGAAAAGCCATCAAGATCGTCTCTCCAATCGCCCAGACAACGTCGGAATGACGCCACATCCGGTTCGACCAGAAATCCTGCCACATGCCGGTCAGGTTGCTGCGGTCCACATCCAGTTGCGGCCCGAAGGCCAGCGCCAATGGGCCGTGCCCATAATACGGGCTGTCGAGGGTGAAAAAGAACAGCTCCCACCCCGGCTGGTAGTGAAAGACCTCGGTCTTGGACCGGGTCAAGGTGACGCGGCCATGGGGCGTCGTGATGCCAAGGCGGGTGCCGGACTGGCTGATCCAATCGGGCGCATCGCTAGGTTGGTTGCTAGTGACGCGGCCATTTACAAGCGCCGCCTCGATCAGCGGATAACCCGGTACGGACAGGCTAAACGCATTTTCCGCCAACAAGGTCACAAACTCTTCGCCGCCAAGGTCGATGACGGTCGCGTTGCCGTCAGTGGTCATCCAGTCCGGGCGCATGCCGTGCGGGTAGGCCCCCTTTCGCTCGCCCTCGATTGCGACCTCAATATCGCCGCTGCGGCTGTCGCGGGTGACGTGGGTTTTGTAACTGACTGCATCCGACAACAGGATCGCGGCATTGTCCAACCGCGCGCGCCCCGCCAGCCCCGGCAGATCAAAGGCAAAAAAGATATAGGTCAGATACAGCAGGATCACGGCAGGCACCGCGAGCGCGGTGATCTTTTTACGCTGAATGTGGCGGGTGGCGCTGGCCTGCAACAGGCCTAAATCGGCAACGGTCATAGTGCGGCACCTTTGGTCAAACGGTTGCGGACAACGGACGACAGTTGATCGAACACCACGATCGTCCCGAACAGCAGCAGAAAGATCGCCGCCGCCTCGTCGAACTTGCCCTGCCCCCATGACATCGCGTTCTTCAGCTCGTAACCGATGCCGCCCGCGCCGACGAAGCCGAGGATCGCGCTGGCGCGGATGTTGATTTCAAACCGCAGCAGGGCATAGGACAAATAATTTGGTGCCACCTGCGGCAGCACGCCCAGCAGCATCCGCTGGGACCAGTTGGCGCCAACCGAAGACAGCCCCTCGACCGGCTTCAAGTCGGCGTTTTCGCTAACCTCGGAAAAAAGCTTACCCAGCGCGCCAGAGGTGTGAAACGCGATGGCGATCAGCGCGGGCACCGGGCCGCCGCCCATGACAAAGATCAGCACAAGGGCAATGACGATTTCAGGTACGGCGCGCATGACGTCCATGATGCGCCGGAACAGAGGCGTCAGCCGGGGCCAAAGCGCGAGGCCGCGTGTCGACAGCAGCGACAGGACTAGACCGAATATCGCCCCTAGCAGGGTCGATACGGCGGCGATATTGATGGTTTCCAGCAGCGCCGGGAAATAGGTCAGCATATGGGCGGGCAATTGGGTGCGCTTCTCCCATGCCTCGCTTATCACGCCTGCGGGAAAATCCCCAAGTTGGGACAGGCCTGACCAAAATCCGCCCGCATTGCGCCCGTCAGCTATAACAAATCCGCTGGACATCAGCAGCACAAAAATCAGCAGCGTCAGCCCGCCATAAAGCCGCCGGCGGGCCACCAGTGCAAGGTATCCGTCTTGGATGCCGCTTCGTCTGTCAGGGTCGGCAAGGGTCATGGGCTGTCCTGATGATCACATGAAAAAACGGGTCCCAGCCTGCGCCGGAACCCGCGATATTGCTAAAAATGGCTTCAGTTCGACGCTGCTTTGCGAACCGCAATGATGCTCTCGTAATAGGAATGGTCGATTGGCACGAAGCCCGATGTATCGCCCGCCGCCACGCCGTACGCGCAGTCGGCGTCCTTGGCCTGAAGTACCGCGACCAGATCGGTCATGGTCTGTTTGACATCATCAGGCAGCGCGTTGCGAACAACGACGGGGCCTTCTGGGATCGGCTTGGATTTCCAGATCTCGACCATGTCGTTCATGTCGACCAGACCCGCGTCCACGGCCTTGCGCAGCGCGCCAGAGTTGTAGCCGTCTTCCCAGTTGCCCTGACCGTCGGCCCAGGTCACGCCTGCATCGACATCACCGTTGTTGGCCGCAACGATGGTCTGCTCGTGACCACCGGTAAAGACGACCTCACCAAAGAAGTCTTCCATCGGCATGCCGATTTCGGCGGGGATTTCGACAGAGGGGATCAAAAAGCCAGAGGTGGAATTCGGATCACCGAAGCCGAATTTCTTACCCTTGGCGTCCTGCAGGGACGTAATACCGCTGTCTTTGCGCGCTATCCCGATGGAGTGATATGTATAAGAGCCGTCGAGGTTCGCCTTGACCAGCACAGGCGTCACGACCTCTGGATCTTCAAGGTAGACGGCGGCATAGGACGACGCACCCAGCCACGCCATGTCGAGCGTGCCGCCAAGCAGGCCTTGGATAACGCCGTTGTAATCGGACGGGGCGAAAAGCTGCACCGGCACGCCAAGCGCTTCTTCGGTGTAGGACTTGAGGCACTCGTAAGAGTTCATGCGATCCTGCGCATTTTCGCCGCCCAGAATGCCAATGCGGAATTCAGTGATGGCGTCTTGGGCGTGAGCCGCACCCGTCAGGGCAGTAGTCGCGAGTGCGATGGCGATCAGTCGGTTCATGGTCGTCTCCGGTTTATGATCCTGTCGGCGCACCGATCAGGCAGGGTGGAAAAGGGTCAGACGACGGCTTCCGCTTCACGGATCAGCGATTGCTCTAGCGTCTCGATCTGGGTGGATGTCGCGGCCTCTGAGAACGAGGCGTCCGCGCCATAAATGTCGCGGGCAACGCCAGTCGTTAGCTGCGCGGGCGTGCCGTCAAACACAATGCGTCCCTGCCGCATGCCGATCACGCGGTCGCAATAGCGGCGGGCCGTATCAAGGGTGTGCAGGTTGGCGATAACCGTGCGGCCGTCCTCGTCATGGATGCGGCGCAAGGCGTCCATGACGATCTGCGCATTCATCGGGTCAAGCGACGCAATGGGTTCATCGGCAAGGATGATCGCCGGGTCCTGCATCAAGGCGCGGGCGATGGCCACGCGCTGCTGCTGGCCGCCAGACAATGCCTCTGCACGTTTCGGCGCGTGATCTGCAATACCTAGACGATCAAGGATCCCAATGGCGCGGTGGATGTCTTCGGTCGGATACAAGTTGAACATCGTCGACAGCGTCGACCGCCGGTTCAGCGTGCCGTGCAGCACGTTGCTGACCACATCCATGCGCGGCACCAGATTGAACTGCTGAAAGATCATAGCGCATTGCGATTGCCACTGGCGGCGCGCGCTGCCCCGCAGCGAAGTTACATCCGCGCCGCGGTAAGTAATCGCACCGCTAGTCGCATCCGTCAGCCGGTTCATCATCCGCAAAAAGGTCGACTTGCCGGCGCCCGAGGCACCGATGATCCCGATCATGCAGGGGCCAGCCACATCGAACGACATCTTGTCCACCGCAGTGCGATCTCCAAAGCGTTTCGTTAGTGTCTTGACCTGCAGCATGGACATCCCCCCGGGCGTTTCGATTAGGGGACACCTAGGGTCTGCAGGATTCAGTTTTGTTTAAGGGTTGTGACGGGACCGTGACAATCCAGGGTTCATTCCATCTTGATACAGGTCGCTAGGAATAATGCACTATCAACATTTGCAATGAAGTTTCCCTTTTTTAGATCAGCGTTTTTGCTTTGATCTACCGACGTACAAAGTCACAATATTTATCTGAAGGCCGTAACCCGCTCCCTGCAAAGGGCGATCATCGCCTCTGCTCGCTCCTGGATATCACGGTCGATACCGGGAAGATCAGGCACAGAAACCCCCTCTATGGCTTCGGCGAAGCGCTGCAAGAAATAGTCTATCTCTTCGCCCACACGGGTTGCAGCCAAGCCGGCGATCGCCGCCACCTGCATGAAATCACTACGCTGCAAACGATTATTTTTGCCATTCAGTTTCAGGGCCATTCGGTCATGTTCAAGGCTCGGGAAGACCCGCGTCGTGACCGCATCATAGAGCGGCGCGAGGCGGATTGTACTAAAGCGATCCGCCGCAGGACTGGCAATCTTCAGGAGCGCCAAATTCTTCAGGTGCATATCGCCGTCGCCGATCAACCAAGCGAATAGGGCGCGCTTGATGACCAACAGAAGATCTTCCCCGGCGGCTGTCGACAGCGGCCGAACAGCACGCGTTATCCGCTCGATTGTTCCATCATACTTCGCATCGGTGGTCAGATCGAGAACCGAACAAAGATCCTCCAAAGCAAAGCGGCGCGCGTCCTTGGACGATGTGCGGATATCGAAGCGTTCGACCAGCAAGGCCGGTGGCATGTCATCCGGCATCGGCACCAAAGCGATGTCAGGTGCCTCCAACCCTGATGCACGGCCAAGAGACATGGCAAGATATTCAATCACGGGAAGCGCCTGAAATCCACTGGTTCCCGCCGGCTTCAAAATATGGGTGAACGGCAAGCCCGCGCTCGGCGACAATTGGCCATCCTGCGCCAAATACATCGGCGCCTTGATCTGAACGCCAGACAGGCGCGGTGTGTCCGCCCGCTCATAAAGACGCGCCAGCCCCGCCTCGAAATCTGCTTCAAGCTTGCCGCGCCCAGGGCCCGCATAGTCTCCCGTAAAAACGCCGTCGCTAGTAAATTGGGACAAGGACACGGCCAGCGTGTCCGCGGGGAGCGATGCGAGCTCGGCTGCGTTTTCGCTGATCGTGATGTTGGACATATAACGTTTGCCCGAGCGCAGCATTGCCCGCTCGTCGTTGTCTTTGAGAACCTTCTCCAGCCAACCTTCGGGCAAAAGCGAGAGGATGAAGGGCGGTAGCTGGCCCGGAACCCGCTGCTGCACGAGTGGCATATTGAAATCGTCTTGTGGCTGCCAGCGCCATTCAAAACCGTCATGTCCCAGCTGACCGACGATTTGCCCATGCCAAGCCACCATGAACGTAAGTGCGGCTTCGTTGCGCACCTCCACCGCAACAGCAGAGCGCAACAAATACCGCTCTGTCTGCTCCCCCTCGCGGTACCATTTATTTTCGCGCGCGAGCGCCCAAACCGCATCCGCCGCGGCAGACGGACTGCCGTATTTTTCAATAAGACGCGCTGCAGTCTCGGTCCGCATCCCTTCATCAATCGCGCTGGCGTGCTCACTGCGTTGCCGAAAAGCTTCAAGAAATCGCTGCCGCATCGACGAGACGGCGACTTTGAACTCCCCTGCCCCGTCATCGACAATGGCAGTCGCGACGGCAGGCTGATCTGGCGCTACGTTCTGGATGATCTCCAGAGACCTGATCCGAGTACGCTGATTGCGTTTCCCGCTGATGAATAAGCGACCCTCTCGCGTTGGTGCGAGCAGAGTGGCGCTGGCTGCCGAGAGATACGCCTTTGGATAAAGATAATGTGCAATCCGCACTGCATTCCGCAGAACAATCGAATCGATATCGGCGTCGGCATCGACATAAATGCCACGCATAAGTTGAACAAGTTTCCCAGTCTCAGCTTGGTAGTGAGCGCGGGTCTTGTCGAGGTTTTCGCCGATGAGATAGAGCAATTTATAACTTTCACGCACTTGAGATACGAGATTGTTCGATTTTTCCAAGACGCGCGTCAAGACATTCAAACTATCCTGCACATGACATGCGCGAAAGTTAGATCAT
>TARA_R100000935_G_scaffold58837_1_pt1 | contig 16095 bp, 14 predicted proteins | sample TARA_R100000935 | Tara Oceans TARA_R100000935 (sample SAMEA2621502) | marine metagenome | biome: marine biome (ENVO:00000447); feature: surface water layer (ENVO:00002042); material: "saline water (ENVO:00002010), including plankton (ENVO:xxxxxxxx)" | depth 5 m | reverse complement strand
CCCCGCCCCGTCCAGCCGCTTGGAGACATTGCCCGCCTCATCCACCCGGATGAAGAAGAAGGGGACCCGCTCCTGGCCGGGCTTCTGCAGGGTGGTCATCCGGTGGGCGGTCTGCTCGAAGCTGGCGGCGAACTGTCGGGCCAGGGCCTCGACGTCATAGCGCCTGGCCTCCACCGCCCGGGCGAAGGCGGTATAGGGCATAAGGATAGCTGCGGCGGCATAGCTGGCGAGCGCCCGTCTCGTCAGGCGCTCGCCGCTCTCGGTGGTGAAGCCGCCCTCCGACAGCACGGCGGCGACCTCGGGGCGCATCTCCAGATAGGCCAGCTGCAGGGCCAGCTGAAAGGTCTGGCTGGCGGTGTCCAGGGAGTCGTCCAGAAGGATCTCCTTGCGGTGCTGGTCGAGCCTGCGGACCGAGCCGACCATCACATTGGCCGGCAGGCGGCGCACCCGCAGCCCGTGGCGGGCCTTGAGATAGCCGGCCAGGCCCTCATGGCTGGCCACATCCTGGGCCAGACGCTCGGCGGCGTCGTCCAGGGTGGGGAAGTTGTTGCGCCGCGCGGCCAGGAACCGTCGGGACTCCGCCACAGGATCGGGCGCCTCGACGGCCCCGCCAGTGGCGTGCGCCTCGGCGGTGCGGTCAGCCAGGGCCAGCTGTTCCTCCTGATAGGCGGTGTAGAGCCGCAGCAGGGCCTCGGTGACGCCCGGAAAATTGGTGGCCGCATCGCCGGTTTCGAAGGACGGCAGGTCGATGTCGGCGAACATCGGGTCTTTCAGCACCGCCTGCAGCCGGGCTGCGTCATCGGAATCGGCGTTGCCGGCCAGGGCGGCCACATCGATGCGATAGGTCTGGGCCAGGCGCAGCAGCATCTCGGCGCTGAGCGGGCGGTGGTTGCGTTCCAGAAGCGCGATATAGGAGGCAGACACCTCCAGGTCAGACGCCATGTCGGCCTGGGTCAGGCCGAGGTCCCGGCGCATCCGTCGGAGATTGGCGCCCACATAGAGGCGGCGTTCGCTGGACATGACGCCTATCTAGAGCCGAGTGGCGCTCCTTACAACCTTACAAGCAAATTCTGTAAAGTTTGACATCCCAACTTCACAGGGGGTTCCGCCCCGGCGGTCATCCCCTGTAGGAGCGCCATCAAATCCCCGGCGGATTTCGAGGAGAAGCGTAATGGCCTACCAAGATCACATCACCAAGATGGGTGAGCTCATCCAGAGCAAGAACGGGACCTGGGACGGGATCAACCCGGAATCCGTGGCCCGCATGCGCCTGCAGAACCGGTTCCAGACCGGCCTGGACATCGCCCGCTACACCGCAGCGATCATGCGCAAGGACATGGAGGCCTATGACGCCGACTCGTCCAAGTACACCCAGTCGCTTGGCTGCTGGCACGGCTTCATCGGCCAGCAGAAGATGATCTCCATCAAGAAGCACTTCGGCAACACCGACCGTCGCTACCTCTATCTGTCGGGCTGGATGGTCGCGGCCCTGCGCTCGGACTTCGGCCCGCTGCCCGACCAGTCGATGCACGAGAAGACCTCGGTCCCGGCCCTGATCGAAGAGCTCTACACCTTCCTGCGCCAGGCTGACGCCCGCGAACTCGGCATGATGTTCCGCGACATCGACGCCGCCCGCGCCGCCGGCGACAAGGCCAAGGAAAAGACCCTTCTGGACGCCGTCGACAACTATCAGACCCACGTGGTTCCGATCATCGCCGACATCGATGCGGGCTTCGGCAACGCCGAGGCGACCTATCTGCTGGCCAAGAAGATGATCGAAGCCGGCGCCTGCGCCCTGCAGATCGAAAACCAGGTCTCCGACGAAAAGCAGTGCGGTCACCAGGACGGCAAGGTCACCGTGCCGCACGAGGACTTCATTCAGAAGATCCGCGCCTGCCGCTACGCCTTCCTCGAGCTGGGCGTGGACGATGGCATCATCGTCACCCGCACCGACTCCCTGGGCGCTGGCCTGACCAAGCAGATCGCCGTCAGCCATGAACCGGGCGACCTGGGCGACCAGTACAACAGCTTCCTGGACTGCGACGAGGTCGACGCCTCGCAGGTCGGCAACGGCGACGTCATCATCAGCCGCAACGGCAAGCTGCTGCGTCCCAAGCGCCTGCCGTCCAACCTGTTCCAGTTCCGCGAAGGCACCGGCGCCGACCGCTGCGTCCTGGACTCCATCACCTCGCTGCAGAACGGCGCCGATCTCCTCTGGATCGAAACCGAGAAGCCGCACGTCGAGCAGATCGCCTCGATGATGGACCGCGTCCGCGAAGTCATCCCGAACGCCAAGCTGGTCTATAACAACAGCCCGTCGTTCAACTGGACCCTGAACTTCCGCCAGCAGGTCTATGACGCCTACAAGGCGGCCGGTAAGGACGTCTCGGCCTATGACCGCGACAAGCTGATGAGCATCGACTACGACGCCTCCGAGCTGGCGATCGAAGCCGACGAGAAGATCCGCACCTTCCAGGCCGATGGCGCCAAGCGGGCCGGCATCTTCCACCACCTGATCACCCTGCCGACCTATCACACGGCCGCCCTGTCCACGGACAACCTGGCCAAGCGTTACTTCGGCGACGAAGCCATGCTCGGCTACGTCAAGCAGGTGCAGCGTGAGGAAATCCGCCAGGGCATCGCCTGCGTGAAGCACCAGAACATGTCCGGTTCGGACATCGGTGACGATCACAAGGAGTACTTCGCCGGCGAAGCCGCGCTGAAGGCTGGCGGCGTCCACAACACCATGAACCAGTTCGGCTAAACCCGACGGTTCGTCCTGTCGGACGACAGATCAGGCGGCCTGGGGCGATGCTCCAGGCCGCCTTTTCTATGCGCGATAAGACCGGGGGTGGCGAAGGGCCAGGACGAGGGACACGCCAAGCACCACAGCCGCCGCGGCCAGGGCCGTCAGAGCGACCAGCGGCTTGGGTCCCGCCTCGGCGACGGCGACGGCCGCCAGACCCCAGCCCACCGCCAGGCCATAGGCGCCGACCCGGACGATCATGGCGCCGATCAGGGCGGCCGCCGTCACGCCGACCACGCCGGCAAGGGCGGCGGTCTGGGCGCTGTCTGGGCCAATGAGTCCCTTGGCGGTCAGCACAGTGAGAATGTTGAGGGCCGCGGCGGCCGTCAGCCAGCCGGCCAGCAGGCCCAGGGGCCACAGCACGCTCCTTCGCGGCCAGCCTGTCTGGCCCAGGCCAGCTGCCTGCGCCCGGGCGAGGCCGAAAACCATCGCGCCGGCCGAGGTCAGGATGATCGCCACAGAGGCCCAGTCCAGATCGGCGGCCGAGGCGATGATCCACAGCCCACATCCGAAGGCTGCGACCACAGACGGCCAGCCGACCGCCGCCAACAGGGCGGGCTCGGCCCGGCGCGGCAGGATCTGGTAGATCGCGTAGACCACCAGTCCCGCATAGATGACGCTCCAGATCGAGAAGGCGTAGCCAGCGGCCCGCAGGGTGCTGTTCCCGTCGGCCGAGAACTCGGCCGCGCTCTGTCCCCAGTCTGTCAGAGCCTGAACGGCAGGTACGAGAATGGCGAAGGCCACAGCGCCGACCACCGCCAGCCTCCGTCCCAGTTGTCGATCCGCCATGCCGTGTCCTCCCTGTCCTGCCCTAAACTCTACGATGTCCGCCGCCAGAGGGACGCCGACCGCTCGGCGTCGTCGCCCAGGGCGGGACGACTCGCATCGCATGTGACAAACGCCTCTGGCCCGGCCATGTTCACAGACCGGCATGAGGGGGCGAGAGCACATGTCAGACAATGCGGACGGACCCGCCGCGGAACAGGCCTCCGAGGTTCGACACCGAACGGCCAACACCCTGCAGCTTCTGGCCACTCTGGCGCGGATGCGGGGGCAGAAGGCGCCGGACGCCGAAGTCCGTCGTCAGATGATCTGGATGGCCGAGGCCATCGGTGCCGTGGGCTCTCTGGAACGCAGGCGGGCCCCCGAGGGGATCGACTTCGCAGGCTATATTGAAGAGATGGCGCCGGTCTGGCGCCGTCGGCAGGCCGGTCTCGCCGTCGACGTTGTTGTCCGGCTGGACCCGATCATGATCCGCGATCAAGCGGCCTCGACCCTGGCCCTGATCCTCAATGAGCTGATGGCCAACGCCCTGACCCATGGCCTTCAGGGGGAGGCGGCGCGGCGGATCACGATCGAGCTTGTTCAGACGGGGTCTCGCGGGCGCCTCAGCGTCACCGACTGCGGTCCGGGGCTCCCGGCTGATCCGCAGCAGCCGCGGGAACGGTTTGGTCTCTGGCTGGCGCGGAGCCTGACGACCCAGGTCCGGGGGGACCTGACCCTGTCGCCGGCCGCCATGGGCGGACTTACGGCGCAGCTGGACTTCCCACTCTAACGTTCGGCCTCAACCAGAGGACGAACAGAAGAGGCGAGGATCGCCGGGAACCATGAACCCGGCTGGGGGCTTCCTGACCACATCAAGGAGCCCGCCAAAATGATGAAATCCATCCTCAGTCTGACCGCCGCCGCCGCCCTGCTGGCCGCTTGCGGAGGTCAGGACGACACCACCGACATGGACAACACTGAAGGGCCCGTGGTCTCGGCGTCCGAGACGCCGCGCAACGCGGCCATCGACACCGATCCCAACATGGGCGACGGCGCCCTGACCCCAGGCGCCAACTCCTTCACTGAGGATCAGGCCCGAGGCGCCATCGAGTCCGCCGGCTACAGCGATGTCGGTCCGCTGACCCAGAACGAGCAGGGCGTCTGGACCGGAACCGCCCAGCGCGACGGCGCCCCGGCCCAGGTCTCTGTCGATTATCGCGGCGCCGTGACCCCGGCCGCCAACTGAACCCTGTTCAAGGAAGCTTCCCCATGACCAAGACCGTGACCCGGCTGTTTGACAGCCATACCGAAGCCCTCCGCGCCCTCGACGATCTGGAGCGGGCCGGCGTCGATCACAACCGCATCAGTCTGGTGTCGAACAACGCCGACAACTGGCATGCGGGCCACCACCACGACGAGGCCAAGACCGGCGGCGGCCCCCTGGGCGACCGCAATGGCGACGGTGAAAACGACGTGGCCGACGGCGCCGGCAAGGGCGCAGCCACCGGGGGCCTGATCGGCGGCGCCGGCGGCTTGCTGGCCGGCCTGGGCATGCTGGCCATACCGGGCCTCGGCCCCGTCGTGGCGGCCGGATGGCTGGCCTCCACCGCCGTGGGCGCCGCTGTGGGCGCCGCCGCCGGCGGGGCCACGGGCGGCCTGCTTGGCGCCCTGAAAGAGGCCGGGCACTCTGATGAGGAGGCCCACGTCTATGCCGAGGGCGTCCGCCGCGGCGGGACGCTGGTGAGCGTCAAGGTCGAGGGCGACGACGCGGGCCGCCTGGAGCAGATCCTGGATCAGCAGCGCGGCGTCAGCGCCCAGATGCGCGGCCCGGCCTATCGGGACGCCGGCTGGACGCGGTTCGATCCCGAAGCCCAGCCCTATTCGGTTGACGAAATCCAGGTGGAGCGCCGCCGCTTCGCCGAGGATCGCTCCTTTGCGGGCCAGGATCGGGCCGAGCCCTATGGCGACGCCGATCGGACGAGCGGTCGCAGCGGCGATCCGGTGGTCCGGCCGATCCCCGGCGTCGAACGCTAGCGCGAGCTGGGCGTAGCGCTGATTAACCCCCGGCCTGAAAATAGCCGGGGGTTTTTCGTTGCGGTGTCAATTGAACCGGACCTCGGCCCGACCGCCGAGATCAGGCGCATGACCGGTGGCGTTGGCCTTGGCGATCTCCCAGGCGAACCGCATGGGTCCGGCCTGCGAAATCCAGACCTGGGCGTCGTCGCAGTCCAGGCGAAGCAGGGTCAGGTGCGGGTCATCCTTGCCCTTCGGATACCAGGCCGCCACCACGGCGTTCCAATAGCGATCCATCCGGTCGCGGTCCTGGGTGACGGTCAGCCGGCCGCCGACGCAGGCGCGCAGATCCCGCTGCTGAAAGACGAACATCGCCTTGTGACCCGCGCCGATCTCCTCGACCAGATCGGTGTCGTTGCGCGTGAAGAACCACAGTCGCTTGGCGGCGGGCTCGACAAAGGCCGTCATCGGCTGAAGGTGGTGGGCGCCGCCGCCGACCACGCCCAGCATGCCAATCTGGTCCTTTTCGATTTCATCCCAGAGCCGGCGCTCCACAGCGGCCGGGTCGTTCATGTCAGTGGTCATGTGCAAGCCTCCTATGGCCCCCTGGACGGAACCCGGCGTCCTGGCCGAGGTTCCAGGGGCTGGGCTTCACATCAGGTAGAGAAAGGCCAGGGCCGCCGAGCCCAGGGCGATGCGGTACCAGGCGAAGGGTGCAAAGCCGTAACGGCCCACCACGGCGATGAGGCTCTTAACCACCAGCAGGGCGGTCAGGAAGGCGACCGCAAAGCCAATGGCGATGCCGGCGAAGTCCTCGAAGTTCAGCTGGTTCCAGGACTTCAGCAGGTCATAGGCCGTGGCCGCCACCATGGTCGGCGCGGCCAGGAAAAAGGTGAATTCCGCCGCGGTCTTGCGCTCCACCCCCAGCATGAGAGAGCCCATGATCGTGGCCCCTGACCGGGAAACCCCGGGGATCATCGCCACGCACTGAAAGAGGCCGATCAGCAGGGCGTTCTTCCAGGACAGCTCCTCGATCCCATGGATCACGGGCGGCGGAGCGATGCGCTCTATGATCAGGATCGCCACGCCGCCGACAATCAGCATCACCGCCACGATGGTGGGGTTTTCCAGCATGAGCTTGATGGCGTCATAGGCGAACACCCCGATGACCATGGCCGGCAGCACCGCCAGGGCGAGGTTGCGGACAAAGGCGATGTCAGCGGGCCTTGCCTGCAGGGCGCCGAGGCCGACCCCGATGAAGCGCTGGGCGTAGACGACCAGCACCGCCAGGATCGCCCCGAGTTGCACGACGATCTTGAAGGTGGTCTCGGCAGGGCCTTTGAACCCCAGCAGCTCCGCCGCCAGGATCAGGTGGCCGGTGGAGGAGACGGGCAGAAACTCGGTCAGACCCTCGATAACCCCGAGGATGATGACGCTGATGAGAGAATTCTGGTCCAAGCCGCCCCCCGCATTTGGTGGGGCTGCGATAGCGAATATCCTGAGGCTTGGCGAGACAGGCGGGCGCCCAAGCTATGGAAATCCCGAAATCTCCGCCAACGGCCTGTCGGGCAGAGGCATAGTCGCCCGTCCTTGGATCAACAGGAAGATCGCCCATGCTCTACGCTATCCTTTGCTATCACGCCGAGGCCATCGTCGGCGGCTGGTCAAAAGCCCAGGACGACGCGGTGATGGAGAAGCTGGACGTGGTGCACCAGAAGCTCGCCGCCCAGGGCCGACTGGGTCCGGTGGCGCGCCTGCTGCCCACCTCGGCGGCCACCACCTTGCGCAAGGACAGCGATCCGCCCCTGGTGCTGGACGGCCCCTTCGCCGAGACCAAGGAGCAGCTGCTGGGATTCTACATCGTCGACTGTGATGATCTCGACCAGGCGCTCGAGGTGGCGAAGGAGCTTGGGCGGGCCAATCCCGGCGGCGCCTATGAACTGCGCCCCATCGGGGTCTTCCATCCCAGCACCCTGCCGGCCGACGCCGGACAATGAGCGACCTGGCCTGGATCGACGGGGCGCTCGCCGCCGCGCGGCCCCAGGCCATGGCCGCCCTGTTGCGTTACTTCCGCGACCTCGACATCGCCGAGGAGGCCTTTCAGGAGGCGAGCCTTCGGGCCCTGCGCAACTGGCCTGACAAGGGGCCGCCCCGGGACCCCACCGCCTGGCTGATCTTTGTCGGACGCAATGCGGCGCTGGATTCGGTCCGGCGCAAGGCCCGTGAAGCGCCCCTGCCCCAGGAGGTGCTGATCTCTGACCTAGAGGACGCCGAAGCCGACCTGGCTGAGCGGCTGGACGGGGCCAACTATCGCGACGACGTCCTGCGGCTGCTGTTCATCTGCTGCCATCCCGACCTGCCGGCCACCCAACAGATCGCGATGGCCCTGCGGATCGTCTGCGGGTTGAGCGTGGCCGAAATCGCCAGGGCCTTTCTGGTCGGCGAGAGCGCCATGGAGCAGCGCATCACCCGGGCCAAGGCCAGGGTCGCCAGGGCCGGAACGCCCTTCGAGACGCCGGGCGCCGTCGAGCGGTCCGAGCGCCTGGCCGCGGTGATGGCCATGGTCTACCTGCTGTTCAACGAGGGCTATTCCGCCAGCGGCGGCGAGGCGCCCCTGCGCAGCGGCCTCTGCGACGAGGCCATCCGCCTGGGCCGCCTGCTGCTGCGGCTGTTTCCCGCAGAGCCCGAGGTTATGGGACTGACCGCCCTGATGCTGTTGCAGCACGCCCGCGTCCAGGCCCGCTATGACGCCGAGGGCGCCATCATCCTGATGGAGGATCAGGACCGCACCCGCTGGAACGGCCCGATGATCGCCGAGGGACTGGCCCTGATCGACAAGGCCGTGCGCCATCGCCAACCCGGCGCCTACCAGATTCAGGCGGCCATCGCCGCCCTGCACGCCCGGGCGCCGCGACCTGCGGACACCGACTGGCCGCAGATCGCCGGCCTCTATCGGGCTCTGGAGCATCACATGCCCTCGCCGGTAGTGACATTGAACCAGGCTGTTGCGGTGTCCAAGACCGAGGGGGCTGAGGCCGCCCTGGCGCTAATTGAGCCCTTGGCTGAACGCCTCGCAGCCTATTTCCACTTCCACGGGGTTCGCGGCGCCATGCTGCTGGAGTTGGGCCGATCGGCGGAGGCCCGGGAGGCCTTTGACCGGGCCATCTCGCTCGCCCGGACACCGGCGGAGGCTGCGCACATCCGCCAGCATATCGACCGACTGCAGGCCGACGCCGCCCAGCCTTGAGTCAAAGGAAAACCCCCGGCCTTGCGGCCGGGGGTCCTTGTCGTCGTCAATCCCGACCGAGGTCGGGACAGGCGTCTTAGTAGCCCTGGATGCGGGCGTAGCGGTCGCGATGATAGGCCTGGTTGCCAAAGGCCGCCTCGGCCGCACGGGCGCGCTTCATGTAGAAGCCCGCATCGTGAGCGTCGGTCATGCCGATGCCGCCATGCATCTGAACCATCTCGTTGGACACGAGGTGGAAGACGTCGCCCATCTTGGCCTTGGCCAGGCTGACCAGTTCCGGAACGTCCGGGGTGTCGGCGTCGATGGCCTGCAGAGCGGCTTCGACGGCCGAACGGGCCAGCTCAAGATCGGTGAACATCTTGGCCGCGCGGTGCTGCAGGGCCTGGAAGGAGCCGATGACCTGGCCGAACTGCACCCGGACCTTGAGGTAGTCCAGGGTCACTTCGAAGGCCTGGACGGCCGAGCCGAGCATTTCGGCGCAGAGGCCGGCGCGGGCGCGGTCGAGGGTCTTCTCCAGCAGGGCGTAGCCCTTGTCGACTTCGCCCAGCACCGCGTCAGCGCCCACTTCGACGCCGTCGAAGGTGATGTTGGCGGCGCCGCGGCTGTCGGCCAGATGCAGACGCTTGCGGCTCACGCCCTTGGCGTCGCCGGCGACCAGGAACAGGGTGATCCCGTCGGTGTCGCCCGGCTTGCCCGAGGTGCGGGCCGAGACGATCAGCAGGCCAGCGGCCATGCCTTCCAGCACGAAGGACTTGGAGCCCGAGAGCTTGTAGCCCGAACCGGACTTTTCAGCCTTCAGGGCCACCTTTTCCGGGGCGTGATGAGCGCCTTCGTCGATCGCCAGGGCGCCGACGACTTCACCGCCGGCGATCTTCGGCAGCCATTCCGACTTCTGGGCGTCGGAGCCGCCCAGCACCAGGGCCGAGGCCGCGGCCAGGCCAGAGGCCAGCAGCGGAGACGCCGTGAGCGTCCGGCCCATTTCTTCCAGGATCAGGCCCATGGAGAGGTAGCCGAAGTCCGAGCCGCCGTATTCCTCCGGGATGATCACCCCGGCCCAGCCCATCTCGGCCATTTCGTTCCAGGCGTTGGCGTCGTAGCCCAGCTCGACCCCGCTATCGCGCATCTTGCGGAAGGCGGTGACGGGGGACTTTTCCTGCACCCAGCTCTTCGCAGCGTCGCGAAGCATCGTCTGTTCTTCGTTGAGAACGGCCATCTTGTTGTAATCCCTATAAAATTCGAATGAGTGCTTATTTCGGGTCGGGCAGGCCGAGGATGCGCTTGGAGATGATGTTGTTCTGCACCTCCTGCGAACCGCCATAGATGGTCGTCGCCTTACCGCCCAGCCAGGAGCGCACGGCGCCCAGCTCTTCAGCGGTGAAGTCGTCGCCTTCCCAGCCCAGGCCCTGGTGGCCCATGAGTTCGATGGTCAGTTCAGCCCGATCCTGCATCCAGCGGGTGCCGGCGTTCTTCATGATCGAGGTGGCCGCCGAAGGCCCGGAATTGGCCTTGGATTCGGCCATGGCGCGCATGGCGGTCAGCTGGAAGGCGCGACCGTCGATCTCGTTCATGATCACGCGGGTGCGCAGGTCGGAGTCCGACAGGCGACCCGACTCGTCGGCGCCCACATAGTCCTTGGCCAGCTTGACCAGCGAACGACCGCCGCCGCCGCCGCCGCCGGCGCCCGACAGGCCCGAACGCTCATGCTGCAGGAGACGCTTGGCCACCGTCCAGCCGCCGTTGACCGGGCCGACCACCTGGTCCTTTTCGACGCGGACGTCGGTCAGGAAGGTCTCGCAGAAGGGGGAGTTGCCGGCGATCAGCGGGATCGGGCGGACTTCCACCCCGGGGACGTCCATCGGGAACAGCACGAAGGAAATGCCTTCATGTTTCTTGGTGGTGTCGGTGCGCACCAGGCAGAAGCACCACTGGGCCCACTGGGCGCCCGAGGTCCAGATCTTCTGGCCGTTGACGATGTAATGGTCGCCCTTGTCCTCGGCGCGGGTCTGCAGCGAGGCCAGGTCAGAACCGGCGCCCGGCTCGGAGAAGCCCTGGCACCATTGCAGTTCGCCCTTCACGATCGGCGGGATGTGCTGCTGCTTCTGGGCCTCGGTGCCGTATTCCAGCAGGGTGGGGCCGAACATCATGACGCCCATGCCGCCGATGGGGTTGTAGGCCCCCACGCGGCCCAGCTCCTGCTGGATGATCCGGCCGTGGGCCGGGGTCAGGCCGCCGCCGCCGTACTGGGCCGGCCAGGTGGGAACGCCCCAGCCCTTTTCGCCCATGGCCTGGCGCCATGCGGTCATGTCCGGCGTGGGCTCGGTGCGCTCTTCGCGCATCATCATGCTCCCCTTGCCCTTCAGGGACTTGGGGAAGTTGGCTTCGATCCAGTCGCGCGCTTCCGTGCGGAAGGCGTCCAGATCAGAGCCGCCAAAATCAGCCATTAAATTTCTCCTTGAAAATCAGTCGTTGTAATCATTTCGACGGCGCAGCGTCCGGCAGGCCGAGGATGCGCTTGGAAATGATGTTGTTCTGCACCTCATTGGACCCGCCGTAAATCGAGCCTGCCTTGCCAGCCAGCCAGCCGCGGACCGCGGCCAGCTCTTCCTCGGTGAAGTCCGCGCCTTCCCAGCCCAGACCCTGATGACCCATGAACTCCAGGGTCAGCTCGGCCCGGTCCTGCGCCACCTTCATATTGGCGTTCTTCATGATCGAGGTGGTGGCCGAGGGACCGGAATTCCCCTTGGCCTCCAGAGCCGCGCGCTTGACGGTCTGCTGCAGGGCCTTGAGGTCCATGTCGTTCATGACGATGCGGGTGCGCAGGTCGAGATCGGCCAGCCGGCCCTGCTCGTCCTCACCCACATACTTCTTGGCGATGACGCCCAGCGCCTCACGCTTGCCGCCTTCGCCGGCCCGGCCGCCCATGCCGCTGCGTTCATGCTGCAGCAGGCGCTTGGCCACCGTCCAGCCGCCGTTCAGCGGGCCAATCAGGTTTTCCTTGGGCACCTTCACATCGGTGAAGAAGGTTTCGCAGAAGGGCGAGGAGCCGGCGATCAGGCGGATCGGACGAACCTCGACCCCGGGCTGATGCATGGAGAAGACCACGAAGGAGATGCCTTCATGCTTCTTGGTCTGGTCGGTGCGCACCAGGCAGAAGATCATGTCCGCCCACTGGCCGCCGGAGGTCCAGATCTTCTGGCCGTTGACCAGCCAGTGGTCGCCCTTGTCTTCGGCCTTGGTCTGCAGGGCGGCGAGGTCGGAGCCGGCGCCCGGCTCGGAGAAGCCCTGGCACCAGCGCACCTTGGCCGTGGCGATGTCGGGGATGTACTTCTTCTTCTGATCCTCGGTGCCGTATTCCAGCAGGGTCGGGCCGAACATGCCCACGCCCATGCCGCCGATCGGGTTCCAGGCGCCGATGGCGGCCATTTCCTGGTTCAGGGCCCGGGCTTCCTGGGGCGAGAGGCCGCCGCCGCCATACTGGGCCGGCCAGGTGGGGACGCCCCAGCCCTTTTCCCCCATCCGGTCGCGCCAGAGCGCCATGTCGCCGGTCAGCTCGACGCCGCCGGCCATGGCCCGGGTCTGGGCTTCGGTATCATGGGCCAGCGACTTGGGGAAATTGGCCTCGAGCCATTCACGCGCCTGGGCCCGGAACCCGTCCAGATCGGCGCCGCCAAAGTCAGCCATGAATATTCTCCCTTAAATTCATTATGTTATGGTTCATTATAGCATGAAGTTCGTGGCTCGGGGAGTCGTGCGCTTACTTCGGGTCCGGCAGGCCGAGCACCCGCTTGGAGACCACGTTCAGATTGATTTCCGAGGTTCCGCCCTCGATGGAATTGCCCTTGGACCGGAGCCAGGCGCGAACCAGATTCAGTTCGCTTTCGTCATAGGCCTCGCCCGCCCAGCCCAGACCCTGATGGCCGAAGGCCTCGATCATCAGTTCATTGCGATCCTGGGCGATCTTGGCCCCGGCGTACTTCATGATCGAGGTCGCCGCGCTCGGCCCCGCGTTGGACTTCGCCTCATCGGCGGCGCGGCGGACGGTGAGCTGGAAGGCCCGGGCCTCCATCCGATGCTCGATGATCCGCCGGCGCAGGTCCTGGTCGGCGATCCGGCCGGTCTCATCGAGGCCGACATACTTCTTGGCCGCATCTTCGACGCTCATCACCGCGGCCGGCGCGCCGATATTGCCGCCGCCCAGGCCCGCCGAGATGTTGTCGCGCTCGAACTGCAACAGCCGCTTGGCCACTGTCCAGCCGCCGTTCAGGGGGCCAAACAGCTGGTCCTTGGGGACCTTCACGTCAGTGAAGAAGGTTTCGCAGAACGGCGAGCCGCCATTGATCAGCAGGATAGGCCGCACCTCGACGCCCGGGCTCTTCATGTCGATCAGCAGGAAGGAGATGCCCTCGTGCTTCTTCGAGGTGTCTGTGCGCACCAGGCAGAAGCACCAGTCGGCGAGGTTGGCGCCGGAGGTCCAGATCTTCTGGCCGTTGACCAGGTAATGGTCGCCCTTGTCCTCGGCCCGGGTCTGCAGAGAGGCGAGGTCGGAGCCCGAGCCCGGCTCAGAATAGCCCTGGCACCAGCGGACCGAGCCGGTGATGATGCCCGGCAGATGTTGGCGCTTCAGCTCCTCGGACCCGTATTCGATGAGGGTGGGGCCGAACATCATGACGCCCATGCCGCCGATGGGGTTGCGGGCGCCGATGGCGGCCATCTCCTCGGCCAGCACCCGGGCCTCCTGGCGCGACAGCCCGCCGCCGCCGTACTCCGCCGGCCAGGTGGGCACGCCCCAGCCCTTGGCGCCCATGGCCTCGCGCCACTGACGGGCCTCGGGGCTTTCCTTGCCGCCGGCCGCCGCGGCGGTCTGGGCGGCGGTGTCGCCCTTGAGGGCCGCGGGGAAGTTCGCGTTCAGCCAGGCCTTGGCCTCGCCGCGGAAGGTTTCGAGATCGCCGCCAAAATCAGCCATGGAAATCCGCCTTTGCAAAAAATCTAGTCCAGGGCGTCCGCCGGTCGAAAATGCGACCGACGGCGCTGCGCGACCGCTATTTCGGGTCGGGCAGCCCCAGAACGCGCTTGGAGATGACGTTCAGGTTCACTTCGCTGGTGCCGCCCTCGATCGAGTTGCCCTTCGAGCGCAGCCAGCCCCGGGTCGCCAGAAGCTCGCCGGGCCTATAGGCCTCGCCCTCCCAGCCCAGGCCCTGGTGGCCCATGGCCTCGATCATCAGCTCCGACCGGTCCTGGGCGAAGCTGGCGGCGGCGTATTTGATGATGGAGACTGCGGCGCTGGGGCCGTTGCTGGCCTTGGCCTCGGCCGCCGTGCGGCTGATGGTCAGGCCCAGGCACTGCATGTTCATCTTGTTCTGGGTGATCCGGCTGCGCAGATCGGTGTCGGCCAGGGCGCCGCTGGCGTCGAGGCCGAAATAGCTCTTGGCCACCTCCGCCAGGTCGCCGGCCGTGCCGCCGGCCCCGCCGCCGCCGCCGAAGCCGCCGGAAATGTTCTGGCGCTCATACTGCAGCAGGCGCTTGGCGATCTCCCAACCGCCATTGACCTTGCCGACCAGATTCTCCTTCGGAATCTTCACGTCGGTGAAGAAGGTTTCGCAGAACGGGCTCTCGCCGGAGATCAGCTGGATCGGCCGCGTCTCGACGCCCGGCGTGCGCATGTCGATGAGCACGAAGGACACGCCCTCATGCTTCTTGCTGGTGTCGGTGCGCACCAGGCAGAAGCACCAGTCGGCCTTGTCGGCATAGGAGGTCCAGATCTTCTGGCCGTTGATCAGCCAGTGGTCGCCCTTGTCCTCGCAGCGGGTCTGCAGCGAGGCGAGGTCGGAGCCGGCCCCCGGTTCGGAATAGCCCTGGCACCAGCGGACCTCGCCCTTGATGATCTTCGGCAGGTGCGCTTGCTTCTGCTCTTCGTTGGCGTATTCCAGCAGCACCGGGCCCAGCATCCAGACCCCGAACGAGGCCAGCGGCGTGCGATAGCGGCCAGCGGTCAGTTCCTGATCCAGGATACGGGCCTGAGCCGGTGAGAGCCCGCCGCCGCCGTACTGAGCCGGCCAGGTCGGCGCCGTCCAGCCCTTCTCGCCCATCTTGCGCATCCAGGCGATCTGCAGATCGTCGGAGTCGAGGAAGGCCTGGCCGCCCCACATGGCTTCGGGATCGACCTTGGCGCCGGGATCGCGCAACTCGGCCGGATAGTTGGCCTCCAGCCAGGTGCGGACGTCGGCCCGGAAGGTGTCGAGGTCTGCGCTGCCGAAGTCGGCCATAGCTATCTCCCAATGATGGAACCGGATTTTGCGCGCCACATTAGCGCTGAGCGGACGCAGGGCAAGCCGCCTTGCGAACACGTGTTTGAAGCCTCACCGGCGCCGTCCTCAACGAATCCGGTCTATATACGGCCTGACTCTTCATCAGGACGCTCCGCTTCATGAGGCTTATGCGCGAACTGCGGCCCGCTGGCCTGGCCGCGGCCCCGCTGACCGGCGCCATCCTCACCCTGGCCGCCGGGGTCATGCTGGTGGTCTCGGCGGCGACGCCGTCCGTCCCCAACCGCTTCCTGCTGCTGGCCGAGCGGGCGCCGGTCATCCTGATCGAGCTGTCCCACTTCCTGTCCAGCGTGTTGGGCCTGGTTCTGATCTTCCTGGCCTTTGGCCTGCGCGCCCGGCTGGATGCGGCCTGGATCGCCACCATGGTGGTCCTGGCGCTCTGCGTGCCGCTGACCCTGCTCAAGGGCATCATCTGGGAGGAGACGGCCTGGCTGGCGGCGCTGTTGGTGCTGCTTGCGCCGTTCCGCGACGCCTTCACCCGGCAAGCCCGCCTGTCGCGGATGGAGATCACGCCCGGCTGGCTGGTGTCGGCCGCCGCCCTGGTGCTGGGGGCCGGACTCCTGGGGCTCTGGTCCTTCCAGAACGCGGACTATGGGCATCGCAGCTGGATCAGCGTCATGGTCGAGGACGACGCGGCCCGGGCCATCCGCGCCTGGGTCGGCGCGGCGCTCGGCCTACTGGCCTTTGGCATCTGGCGGTTGTTCGCCTCGGCCGCCACCCCGCGGGTGGTCACCCCGCACGACCAGGACTTCCAGCAGGTCCGGGCCATCCTCGCCTCGGCCCAGGCCGCCGAGCCCGCCTCCAACCTCGCCCTTCTGGGGGACAAGCGGTTCCTGTTCTCCCAGAGCGGGGAGTCCTTCCTGATGTTCGGGGTCCGCGGCCGCTCCTGGATCGCCCTCGGCGCGCCCGTCGGCCGCCGCGACGAGCGGCTCGAGCTGTTG
>TARA_R100000935_G_scaffold58908_1_pt1 | contig 16096 bp, 16 predicted proteins | sample TARA_R100000935 | Tara Oceans TARA_R100000935 (sample SAMEA2621502) | marine metagenome | biome: marine biome (ENVO:00000447); feature: surface water layer (ENVO:00002042); material: "saline water (ENVO:00002010), including plankton (ENVO:xxxxxxxx)" | depth 5 m | reverse complement strand
AAAACTGGACAAGTCAAGATGGAACAACAGGAAAACAACGGCTAAATGCTGAAATTGTATCCTATAAAGAAGAAAAAGTAGAAGCAGGAAACTTTGTGGCCTACACGATTCATTATAATGGTAAAATCACAAATTCCAGAGGTTATAATGCAGTTGTAGATGAAGTTTGGCTTTATGCACCTAAGGTTAAAAACTTCATTAAGCTAACTCAAAAGCAGGATGATTTTGTGTATAACGAGGAGCTCGTTGAGTATTCAAACAAGTAATTTATGTAATGTCCATTTGTAAATGACACAGTTTAATTTAATCGATATTGATAATCCCTACTTCACATCAGCCTGGAAATTATATGAAGAAGCCTTTCCAGTATATGAGAGAAGAACATTAAAGGCCCAATCCCATCTATTAAAGAACCCTGTATACAAGTTTGATGTATTTATTGAAAAGAATGTGTTTATAGGGTTCATTATGTGGTGGAATTTTAAAGATTTTCAATACATAGATCACTTTGCTGTAACAAAATCTCAAAGAAATAAAGGTAATGGAGCCAAAATATTGGAAGATTTTATAAAAGGGAATTCTAAGCCCACTTTATTAGAAGTTGAATTACCAGATAGCTCAATTAATACAAAAAGAATTAAGTTTTATGAGCGATTAGGGTTTAAATTAAACCAGCATCAATATAAAGTGCCATCAAGTATTGATGATCGTAAAATTGATTTATTGGTAATGACGTATCCTAGATTGATAGCCAAAGAAAATCTGTGTGAGTTCGTTTCCAATAATCACCCTGTTATTTTTAAGTCATTTTGATAATTCTAATTAGTTCTGGTTTTTAAAGTAGAACTTTTTAGTTCCGAAATCTACTTAATTTTATCAAAAATCAGATCAACATACAAATAATGGAAACTAAAAAAAGTAAAAAAGGTGTAAAACTGGGAATAGGAATTATTCTAGGTATGATAGTAGGATATTTAACCTCAAATATGCAGTTATGGTTTGTTTTAGGTATTGCCATAGGAGCGGCTTTAGAGTATGGTTCCTCAAAAAAATCATCCTAAATCTACATTCTAGAAAGTTCAATAGTAATGTAAGTGAAGAATCCATCCAGTTTTACAATGTATAAAGGAGATTTATTTGTTGTTACTAAAGGAGTAAATCATATAGTGTCCTAAGATAAGGAATGAGTAATCTTGTTAATTGAAAGTAAAACAACACTACATACTGGAAATGTAATCAAGGAGATTACGAAATCAATCAATCAATCAATCATTAATCAAAAAACGAACAGTCTATGTTTTTCAAATCAAAAGAAGGAAAAGAAAAAATCATAACCCTTTACAATCAAAAGTTAAATGAGCTGAATATTGAATATTCAGAAAAATCTGTGGAAACAAAGTTTGGAGTAACTAATGTTATTATAACTGGCGATACTAAAAACCCTCCTTTAGTACTGATTCACGGAACAGGTGGTTGTGCACCTCAAATTTTAGATTCCTTCCCAAACGTAGCATCAAAATATTGTGTCTATGCAGTAGATGTGCTAGCACAACCCAATAAAAGTGCAGAGAATAGACTAGATATGAAATCCTTGGATTATGGTAAATGGCTTATAGAAGTTATTATAAAACTAAGATTAAAAAATGTAACCTTAGTTGGTTTTTCCTTTGGGGGTTTAATTAGTTTAAAAGCTCTAGAATTTAATGAGACGCCTATAAAACAAGTATTCTTAGTTGCACCAGTATATATCGTTAATGGTAACCCAATACTTAACGTATGGAAAATGTTTATACCGTTAAAAAAGTTTATAAAAACAAATAATCAAGAATACATTAAAAAAGTAATGGAAGTACTTTTTTCTGATTACGATGATTTTGCATTGGCCTACATGTCAACTACATTTCAATACTGCAACATGGATTTTTCACCTCTTCCGGTAATTTCTAAAAACAGGGCCCAAAACATAAAAACACCCATCACCATTTTCGCTGCCGAAAAAGACATCATGTTTCCAGGTAAAAAAATGATAAAACGGGCAAAGCAAATATTTCCTTCTTCAATAGAACTTCTTTTGTTAGAAGGGGCTAAACATGTACCAAAAGCAACAGATTTTAAAAAAATAGAAGAATTAATACTAGATAAAAGTGAATAGTAAAATGAAAACTATAAAAGAAACAATAAGTTTTCCTGAGCCAACGATAATCCCAATAAATGGAATTGAGCTAGAAGTTTTTGAAGCAGGTAGTGAAAATATAGGAAATCCAATTGTATTGTGTCACGGTTTTCCTGAACATGCGTTTTCGTGGCGTTATCAAATTCCAGCATTAGTAGAAGCTGGTTATCATGTGATTGTTCCAAATCAAAGAGGTTATGGCAACTCATCTCTTCCAACTGAAGTTGCTGAATATGATATAATTAATTTAACAGATGATCTAGTGGCCTTGCTAGAATATTATAATTATACAAAAGCAACATTCATTGGTCATGATTGGGGAGCAAATGTGGTTTGGCATCTAGCGTTATTGCACCCGGAGCGTGTACATAAAGTGATAAATCTTGCCTTGCCTTATCAAGAGCGAGGAGAAAGACCATGGTTAGAGGTTATGGAAGCCATTTTTGGTGAAGATTTCTACTTTGTTCATTTTAACAAACAACCAGCTGTGGCAGATACCGTATTAGAGCAAAATACAGAGAACTTTCTGCGAAATTTATTTCGTAAGAACGTACCTCTTGCTCCACCAGAGCCAGGAATGTTAATGATGAATCTTGCCAAAGCAAAAAAACCGCTTGGAGAGCCTATAATGAGCGACGCTGAAATAAAAGTATTTATAACATCTTTTAAATCATCTGGATTTTCAGGAGCAATTAATTGGTATAGAAACTTAGACAGAAATTGGCATGTTATGACCAATGTAAAACCAAGAATTGAACATCCTACTCTAATGATTTATGGGGAAAAAGATGTCATTCCAAAATCTCAAAATTTAAGGGATTTTGCACCAAATTTAGATGTAGTGAGTTTAAATTGTGGCCATCATATTCAACAAGAAACATTTGAGGAAACTAATGAGGCTATCGTAACTTGGTTGGCAAATCAAAGAAATAATAAGGTTTTGTAGCCATACCCTTATTAGGAAAGGCTTCCATATTAAAAACCAAGGTAACGGACAAGAAGGATTGGTCTGGAAAAGAAAAACGGTACGGAGAGTTCAAAAACGAAACCGAGCAGACCTAGGAAAATGATTATTCATTGCTTGTAGGAACTTAAAAAGGGCTTCTATATGTATCCGGAAAACTCCATTTAACCATAGAAAGTCCTTACTAAGGGAAAACAGGACCCGGTACAGTCAACTAGGTTTTCATGTTTGGCTCCCACATATTTTTCGGGACAGGCCGTAACGGCCACAGGAAGACTTAGTTATTGGCACATGTTTTTATTTTCCCGTCACATATTGAGGTTAATCAAAATCACCATCCTTTAATGAGGCGCAATTAAATTGAAGTCCGCGCTTTCACCGTCATCAATTGAGTAATATGTTCTTGGCTTATTTGCTATTTTCCTACAAATAAAGTGACCAACCTATATTTTAAAGGGGTTCCCAAGCTTTGAGGTGCACATGAGGTACAAAACTACATTTTTGGATATGGAACAATAAAGACATCTTAGTCGTGGTCAGTCTTTTAACTAAAAAAGAAGATTTAATTGATATAAATCATAGATTATGCCTTTTGAGCCGATTAAATATCTTAATCGGCTCATGTTTTTGCTATATTTGAGCCGATAATAACTTTTAATTGGCTCATGCAATACAATTGGCAACATAAAAACTGGCCTAATTTCACCTATGATGCATCAAAAATTGATGAACTCGTTTTGGAGTTTGCTTTGGAAACTGGTGAAGTAAAAGGGTTGATAGATGGTTTAACCAAAGAAGAACAACAAGAGGCCATTATTCAATTTATGATAAATGAAGCCATAAAGACCTCGGAAATAGAAGGGGAGTATCATAGCCGCGTGGATGTGATGTCGTCCATCCAAAACCGATTGGGGATTCATGCTATATCATCTAACATCAGAGATATTAAAGCCAAAGGTATTGCAGAACTGATGGTTGAAGTTCGTGAAAATTATTCAACGGAGCTATCGGAAAACCTAATTATAAACTGGCACCAGATTTTATTTTCAAACTCTCGCACAATAAAGGTAGGAACCTATAGAACAGGAACGGAACCTATGGTTATTATTTCTGGTAGTATTGGTAGAGAGGTTGTTCATTACAAAGCACCACCATCAGAACTACTAAAAAAAGAAATGATTCAGTTTGTCAATTGGTACAACGCTTATAGTGTAGACTCCAATAACATTAAAGAGAGTTTAATCAAAACAGCTATTGCACATTTGTACTTTGAGTCGATACACCCGTTTGAAGATGGTAATGGACGTATAGGTCGTGCAATAGCTGAAAAATGTCTCTCGGAATCATTAGGGCGACCGTTGATTTTGAGTATCTCCACCTCCATAGAGAAAGGTAAAATGGCCTATTATGATGCTCTTAAGCAGGCCCAAAGGACATTGGATATTACTGAGTGGATCTGTTATTTCTCTCAAACTATTTTGAATGCTCAAAAACAGGCCAAGACCATTATAAGGTTCACGCTGGAAAAGGCCAAGTTCCTAGATAAATATAAATCGAAGTTAAACGATCGTCAACTAAAGGTAATTATGAAAATGCTTGCCTTTGGCATCGAAGGATTTAAAGGGGGAATGACGGCTAAGAAATATATATCCATAGCCAATACATCCAAGGCAACTGCTACCCGAGATTTGCAGGATATGGTAGAAAAACAATGTTTACTCCCGATAGGAGCCGGTCGCGGAGTACATTATGAGCTAAATTTAGAAATATTTTAAACAGCCAAGGCTGCATTAGCACTTTGAAAAAGATTCCCCCCCCAAAAAAATAAAAATCTTACTCAATAACTTTGAGCATGGATCCTAATTCGATTTTATAGTGTTCGAACGGATTGGCCTAATAGTAGGTTGTAGAAGCGTGGCGTTAAACGGACTTAGTTTATTTCCCGATACAAAAGTTAGCAAATATATTCCCCAGAAGCTCATCGTTGGTCACTTGCCCTGTGATTTCCCCTAAATGGTAAAGGGCTTCTTTTACATCAATAGCCAACAGGTCGCTAGGAGTGTCTTCCTCCATACCAAATTGTACCTTTTCTATTTCTTCCAAGGCCTTTAGAAGGGAACTATAATGTCTGGTATTGGTAACAATGGTTTCGCTATTGCGCAACGCTCCCGTATTTACAAAATCCAATAAGCGCGACTTCAGTGTTTCGACCCCTTTTCCGGTTTTGGCGGACAGCAAGTGCAGTCCCGAAATTTGGGATTGTAGATTCTCAATTTGTTCCTTATCCAATCTATCCACCTTATTGGCAATCACCAACAAGGGTTTTTGGGGATATTTAGTTTTTATTTTGTCCAGTTCCTTTATACTTGTTTTCAACTTATCGGCATGGGTGGCCATTTCCCAGGCATCTACCAATAGCACCACCACCTGGGCCTGTTCTATTTTTTCAAAAGTCTTCTTAATACCGATACTTTCCACTACATCCTTGGTATCCCTAATTCCAGCAGTATCTATAAAGCGAAATCCTATGCCTCCTATTACAATTTCATCCTCAATGGTATCCCTAGTGGTTCCTGCTATATCGCTTACAATGGCCCGCTCCTCATTCAAAAGGGCATTGAGCAGGGTGGATTTGCCTACGTTGGGTTCCCCTACAATGGCTATGGGAATTCCGTTTTTGATCACATTGCCCACAGCAAAGGAATCGATCAAGCGTTTAAGAATGCGTTGTATTTTGGTCAAAAGTTTTTTAAACTGTGTACGGTCCGCAAATTCTACATCCTCCTCTGCAAAGTCGAGCTCCAATTCCATTAACGAGGCAAAGTTAAGCAATTGGTCCCTTAATTTTTTGATCTCATTGCTAAATCCGCCACGCATTTGCTGTATGGCTATTTGGTGGCTGGCCTCGTTGTCCGAGGCTATAAGATCGGCCACGGCCTCGGCCTGACTCAAGTCCATTTTACCGTTTAAAAAAGCGCGTAGTGTAAATTCTCCTGCATTTGCCATTCGGCAACCGTTACGCAAAAACAACTGAATTATTTGTTGTTGGATATAGGGGGAACCGTGACATGATATTTCAACAACATCTTCACCGGTATAGGAATGGGGTCCTTTAAAAAGGGATACCAGAACTTCATCCAACACTTTGTCGTTTTCGGTAATATGTCCCAAGTGTATGGTATGGCTCTTTTGTTTTTGTAAATCCTTGCCCCTGATCGATGTAAAAAAAGGATTGGCCAAGGCAATGGCATCCTTACCGGAAATACGGATTACGGCTATTGCACCGGCCCCTGAGGGTGTGGCTAAGGCAATGATGTTGTCGTTGGTAATCATAGATTTGTAATTGACAGTAAAAATACAATATAAAATTTTCAAACCAGTTCCACTTTTCGATGGACAAATGCAATTGTCCAAATATTTGAAATGAAGTAAGTTAACTTGGAATCCTTTGTGAATGGTCAGTAACCGACTTTACAAGAACACTCTAAAACTTCTATTTTGGGAATAGTAAAGTTTAGCACAATGATTTTGGTCATGATTATTGCAGCAAATATTGCGTAATTTTGATAGTGATCCAGTACAGTATAAAAGAGCCAATAGGGCTATATAATTTAGGTGTATCGGGACATTCAATTTAAAATTACTATATGAAAATGATCAGAATTATTACATTATTGGCAGTTGGTTTATTCTGCCAAATTACCTTGGCACAAGAAACTCCGGATCCTGTTACGCCCTTGGAAAATACGGAACAAATGATGGAGGAAAAAATTCGGCAGGAAGCTAAAGAAGCCAAAGAAGCAATGAAAAGGATAGAAAAGGCGGAAAGGGAGGCCAAGAAGGCTGAAAAAGCACAGAAGAAGGCAGAAAAGGAACTGAAAAAACGTGAAAAACTTTCTTCCGATATAGATTCCAAGCGGAGGTCTATTGCCAAGGATGAAAAGAAAATTTCCAAGATTCAGGAAAAAATGATCAAGGATGAGAAAAAGGGTAAACTGTCACCTTTGGCCATAGAGAAACTGAATCAGAAAATCGATAAACTGAAAAAGAGCATCGAAAAGGATAGGGAAAAATTGACAAAACTGGAAAGCAAACAATAAGCCCTGAAACATATTCGGACCTGTCTATGTAACATATTCATGATTTGCTCGTCCTATTCATATAACGACTTGGTAATGGTAGAAATTTCGGTTAGGGGTTTCTCTATATGAGAACTAAGAAATATAAATTATGAAGGCAGAAAACAGACAATTATTGGTGTGGACCCATTTAAGTCAATTATTGGATATAGTAACCGGATTTGGGGGATTTATAGTTCCTTTGGTCCTATGGTTAACACAAAGGGATACCATTATGAACATGGATGAAAATGGAAAGTCGATCATTAACTTCCAGATTAGCATGTTCTTATATATACTAATTTGCATCCCGATGATCTTACTTCTCGGTATTGGAATATTAGGGATTATTGCCATAGCAGTGCTCTGTTTCGTTTTTCCTATTATCAATGCCATTAAGGTTTCTAACGGTGAAAAACCTCATTATCCCCTGAGCATAAAGTTTGTGTAGTTAGTAAACATCTTTAGGACAAAAAAGCCGTATTTCAAATGAGATACGGCTTTTTTTATAGTGAAAGAGTGGGGTGTATTTTAAATTCAACAATTGTGTTGAATCTGTATTTCTAACTGTTCAGCATTACGGGCATTACCAACATGGTCACATTTTCGCCTTCGTCCAAACCGTCAATCGGAGTTAGGATACCGGCCCTATTGGGAAGGCTCATTTCCAATTGCACGTCATCCGAAGTAAGGTTGTTCAACATTTCCACCAGGAACCTTGAGTTGAACCCTATCTGCATATCATCACCTTGGTAAGAACAGGTCAACCTTTCCTCCGCCTTATTGCTGTAATCTATATCCTCGGCAGAAATATTAAGTTCCGCACCTGCAATTTTTAATCTTATTTGGTGGGTGGTCTTATTGGAGAATATGGAAACCCTTCTAACAGAACTTAACAGTTGGTTTCTGGCTATGGATAGTTTATTAGGATTTTCCTTAGGAATAACTGCTTCATAATTCGGGTATTTACCGTCAATCAATCTACAGATGAGGATGGTGTTTTCAAAACTGAATTTGGCGTTGCTTTCATTGTATTCGATCAGTACTTCCGTTTCACTGCCCGATAAGATCCCCTTCAATAAATTAAGAGGTTTTTTGGGCATTATAAATTCGGCCACTTTGGAAGCAGTAACATCGGTACGTTGGTATTTCACCAATTTATGGGCATCGGTAGCTACGAAGGTTAGACTTTCTGGGGAAAATTGAAAAAAGACACCGCTCATTACAGGTCTTAGATCATCGTTTCCGGCAGCGAATATGGTTTTGTTGATAGCTGTTGCCAATATATCCCCAAGTACTGTGGTAGAGGATGGGTTTGATAATTCAACCGATTTCGGAAATTCCGCACCGTCAGCGTATGCCAAGGCATATTTACCGTGGTTAGAACTGATTTCCACTGTATTGTTGTCCTCAACAACAAAAGTCAAGGGCTGTTCAGGAAAGGTTTTTAAGATTTCCAACAACAGTTTTGCTGGAACCGCAATGGTTCCCTCATTGTCCGAATCTACCTCCAATACAGAGCTCATTGTAGTTTCCAGATCGGAAGCCGAAACAGTGAGTTCTTTTTGATTTAAATCGAAGAGAAAATTGTCTAGAATAGGTAAGGTATTGCTGTTATTGATAACCCCACCTAAAACTTGGAGTTGTTTTAGTAAATAAGTACTAGATACTATAAATTTCATTAGTTTATTTTTTTTTAAGGAATCTACATTATTGTACAACCTAAAACAGTGTTCGAATTTCTGTTTGAATCCGTAATATTCCTTGAATCACGGTCAAAACAAAGATATTTTAAATGTCCTTTTTAAGGAAACAAACTTATCAACACTTATACCCCATATTTTTTCTTGCGGATGGTGTGTATTATGAATCCAAAAATAAAGGTCAAACACAGGGGAAGGCCAATATTAATCAACTGCCATTTAGTTTTTTGGTCATTGATTTTTTCTTCATCCAAGAAAGGGATAGTTACTTTTTTGTTGCGAATGTTTATAAGTCCGGTATCGTCCAAGAGGTAATTAAGGCAATTTATGAGAAATTCTTTGTTGCCAAAAAAGTTGTTCGTCCATTTATCATAACCTAATTCCAAGGGTCGGCCGTTTCGGATCTGGTTTCTTATAAGATCACCGTCCGTAAGCACTATCATTTTGTTTTCAGGGCCTTGATCCAAACTTTTGTCCAGCTTTAGCGGTTTTACCCGGTTCAGGAAAGTAGATTTGAAGGCGCCTTCGACCAATACCCCCAATATCTTATTTCCATCATTATATAAGTCCTTATCCGGTGGTGTATTAATAATGTCCAACTGAATGGGTTTTGGTACTCCTTCGGTTTTGGATAAGGGCGAACTACTGAGTAAGATCTGTTTTTTGTAATCACTGGCCAGGGTATCCAAACTACCTGCGAATTGGAACCTTAGCGCTTCCAAATTGTTGTTTATAGGATGGTCGTTCTTGGAAAAGACCATTGGGTTGTAGTACCAGGGAACAGGGTTGTATTGGGAACTGTTCCCCTCACCGCTCGCCAAAACTATTTGGGTGAAATATAGGTCGTTGACAAGATCCGTATTTAATCGAATCCCATATTTGAAGAAAAAATCGTTTAAGTTAAGATTTCGTGGCAGGGCCATGGCAGTACCTTCTTCGTTGAATAGGCTATCCAGTTCCATAGCTACCTGATCTATGAGCCAAAGCGATTTGCCTCCCCCGGTAATATATTGATCCAGAATAAATTTCTCTTCATCGGAAAATGCCTCTGTAGGCTTTGCAATGAGGGCAAGATCAAATCCTTTTAGTTGTGCCAGGACCTTTTCTGGATTGGTTGCCACAGAATCCAAGGTTATGGCCCCAATATTGTAATAATCCTTTATGGTGGTCAGATAATCTGCCATGTAAATATCACCCAACTCCCCATTGCCCTTAATGATGGCTATTTTTTTCTTTTCCTTGATGTTCAACTTTGTAAAGGCATCTGCAAAGGCATATTCCAAATGTTGAACGGAATTGTTTACACGCTCTTCAGTGGTGGCACCAAGTTTATTTTTTAACAGGGGTACCTTTACGGTGCTGTTGTTATAATTGACCATAGCCCATGGAAAGATAATCTCTTGGGAGACTTTTCCATTCTGTTCAACGGTAACGTTTGTGGGGGTAAGGCCCAAAGCCTGTAAATCTGTGATAACGCCATCAATTTGCGTGGCTCCTTCAAGCGGATTTACGAAATTGAACTTTATATTCTTATTTTCTGATGCAAATTCCTCTAATAGCTGCCTGGTTTCCAGCTTCAATTTTATAAATTCCGGTGGAAGATTTCCATCGAGAAGAATATCGATTATTACTGGGGCGCTAAAGTCCCCAACAGAATTTAATGCCGCCGTGGAAAGGGTATATCTATTGTCTTCGGTCAGATCCAATCTCGCGTAGAAAAAACTGGCCAGAATATTTAGGATCAGCAATAAAACAACGGCCTTGATTATAGATAATAAACTTCTTTTCATTATCTATTCTGATTTTTTAGTTGATTAATGGTCAGGTAGAGAAAGAATAGGGTAAGGCCTGTGAAATAAATAATATCCCTAGTGTCCAAGACACCTCTGGCTATACTTTCAAAATGGGCCTTCATTCCTATTTGTTCCACAAAAAGTATCATAGGGCCAGTGGGCAGTATCGTGGCCAGACTTTCAAATCCGAACAACATAATAAAGCATAGAACCATGCCGATGATAAAGGCTACAATTTGGTTTTCGGACAGGGTAGAGGAAAATAATCCAATTGCGGTATAGCTTGCAATTAGAAATAAGAGCCCAAAATAAGAGCCCAGCACCATGCCCATATCCAAATTGCCTTTGGTTACACCCAATTGGGAAATAGTATATACATAAAGAAGTGTAGGCAATATGGCGATTAAGGCCAAGCAAAAGGTACCCAAAAACTTTCCTATAACCGTTTCCCATAATGAGATGGGTTTTATAAAAAGAAGCTCCAAAGTGCCTAGTTTTTTTTCCTCCGAAAAACTTTTCATTGTAATGGCGGGAATCAGAAAAAGAAACACCCAAGGGGCAAGGAGAAAGAAATTGCCCAGATCGGCAAAGCCGTATTCAAAAATATTAAAAGGTCCCTTAAATACCCAAAGAAACAATCCGTTGAGCACTAAAAATAATCCTATGACCAGATAACCTATGGGTGAGGTAAAAAATGATTGTATTTCTCTTTTAAATATGGCAATCATGTATGTTAGTTAATCGATTCCTTCTTTATTAGGCTCCAAGCTTCTGGTTTGTCTTCGAATAATTGTTTGGTCTTCCCCCAGACTCTCTTGAAAAATTCTGAATTTTTATAGTTTTCCAAATCGGTAGCACTATTCCAATAACTGTATGTGAAAAATATATTATTATCTTCCTTGCTCTGCAACAGTTCTAAAAAGGTGCAGCCCTCCGCCTGTCGGATTTTCTTTTTATTGTTTTCAAAGATGGCCTCAAAACTAGCAATATTTTCCTTTTTGAAGGTTAATTTTACAATTCTTACCAACATTTGTTCCTTGTATTTAAGTAAAATTAATAATTACAGTATCCCTATAATCAAGACCCAATAGGGTAGAGGCCCCACCTACGGTATTAAGGTCGCTCTTATAAATTGCGATTTCTACATAGCCTGAAGAGTTGAATAGAGCCAGTAATTCCCCAGGGGATTTACGCTGACTTTTGTCCAAACTGTAATTTATGATGTCGCTGTATTTTTTGTGGATCTCCTTTATTTTTTTATTACGGGCATGTAGTTCAAAAGGTCTGCCCTTGCCTATGGATTTAAAGATACTTTGTTGAATGTTGGTTACCACATTGCCGTAGTTATCTATATAAATAACACTTCCGGATATGGTCTTGCCGTCATCGGAAATTCTTGGGTTGAACTCCCTTAGGTCCTTAAGATCTTTAAAGGTCCTGCCTATTACTTCCAGTTTTCCACCTCTGGCAATATGGCTTGCCGCTTTTACAAAAACATCCATCTCAGGAAACGAACTATCAATGCTATTGGGCAATTGGATTTCTACCACTTTTTCCGGCACTATTTCAGAAATTATAAGCCCTATTACCCCATTGTTGGCCATTATAAAATAGTGGTTGTCCACCAAGACTGCAATATGTTGGTTTTCTGGCGTCAATTCTGAGTCCACACCTACGATATGGATACTGCCATCAGGAAAATTTTTATATGAATTTTTGAGGATGTAGGCGCATTCCTGAATATTGAAAGGCGCAATGGAATGAGAAATATCAACAATTTTTGCATCTGACAATTCCTTGTAAATTGTCCCTTTTATGGCGCCTACAAAATGGTCCTTATGTCCAAAATCAGTAGTTAAAGTAATTATAGCCATATAGGACTGTTGATATGTTTTTGGTTCGGTAAGTTGTTTTTTTACTTAAGTTTGTTAAACAAAATTACACAAAAAATCAGCGAACCAAAATATATATTTCATATCTAATCCTTTATAACACCTCTCTTCTTTGAACGAACTTATAATAGAACTTACAGACATTAGCCCAAGGGAATTTTTTGGACAGAATAATGAGAACATAGATTTACTTAAAAAGCATTTTCCGAAGCTCAAGATTGTTGCCCGAGGCAACAAAATTAAGGTTTATGGAGACGAAGACCTATTGGACGAATTCGATAGAAGGTTCGATCTGCTTACCGCCCACTATGCCAAGTATAATAAGTTGGATGAAAATAGTATTGAGCGACTCTTGGCCAGCAATGGACAGGAAATATTGGAGTCTTCAGAAATCAGTGGTGAAGTTTTGGTCCATGGCGTAAGTGGTAGACTTATCAAAGCACAAACGGTAAATCAGCGAAGATTGGTCGATGCCGCTAGGAACAATGATATGGTATTTGCCGTAGGACCGGCGGGAACCGGAAAAACTTATACTGGAGTGGCCTTGGCTGTAAAAGCTTTAAAGGAGAAACAGGTTAAACGTATTATATTGACCAGGCCCGCTGTGGAGGCCGGTGAGAATTTGGGCTTTTTGCCAGGAGATCTCAAGGAAAAGCTCGATCCCTATATGCAACCTTTATACGATGCCTTGCGGGATATGATTGCACCGGAAAAATTGGCCCATTATATTGAGAACGGTACCATTCAGATAGCCCCTATGGCTTTTATGCGCGGTAGGACTTTGGACAATGCCTTTGTAATATTGGACGAGGCCCAGAACACTACCCATGCACAAATGAAAATGTTCCTAACCAGAATGGGAAAAAATGCCAAATTTTTAATTAATGGGGACCCAGGTCAGATCGATTTGCCAAGACGCTTGATTTCGGGATTGAAAGAGGCCCTATTGGTGCTTCAGAACATTGAAGGAATAGAGGTTATTTATTTGGACGATAAGGATGTGATAAGGCATAAATTGGTTAAAAAGGTCATAGAGGCCTATAAGGGAATTGAGCATAACAATTGATAGTTGCAGCATGGGTAATACAATAATTGATACAAATTTTAACTTTCCGGGACAACAAAGCTTATACAAAGGAAAGGTAAGGGAGGTATATCATCTAGAAAATAATATTTTGGTAATGGTGGCCACTGATAGGCTTTCCGCTTTTGACGTGGTTATGCCAAAGGGAATTCCTTATAAAGGTCAAATACTAAATCAGATCGCTACCAAGATGATGGCGGATACGGCCGATATAGTCCCCAATTGGCTAATGGCCACTCCAGATCCCAATGTTGCCGTTGGGTTTGCCTGCGAGCCCTTTAAGGTGGAAATGGTGATTAGAGGCTATTTATCCGGACATGCTGCTAGGGAATACAAGCTGGGTAAAAGAATGTTATGTGGGGTTCCAATGCCTCACGGGATGTCGGAAAACGATAAGTTCCCATCTCCCATTATAACCCCTGCGACCAAGGCTGAAATGGGAGACCATGATGAGGATATTTCCAGAGAAGCCATTTTGGAAAGGGGAATAGTGAGCGAGGAAGATTATCTGGTTCTTGAAAAGTACACCAAGGCACTCTTTCAAAGAGGAACGGAAATCGCCGCCAAGAGAGGATTGATCTTAGTGGATACCAAATACGAATTTGGGAAAACCAAGGATGGAAAAATTGTACTTATAGATGAAATCCATACCCCTGATTCTTCACGCTATTTTTATGCCGAAGGCTATGGGGAAAGACAAAATAGGGGAGAGGCCCAGAAGCAATTGTCCAAGGAATTCGTTCGCCAATGGTTGATAAGCAATAACTTTCAAGGGTTAAAAGGACAGGTTGTACCGGAAATGACTGATGATTATATACAGACCGTCTCTGAAAGGTATATTGAACTATATGAAAATATTACCGGAGAAAAGTTTATCAAGGCCGATATCTCGGATATACAGTCTAGAATCGAGAAAAATGTTTTGGGTTACCTGTCATCGATAAAATAGTTACCCCATTTTTAAAAGGTCTTTTAATCGTAGTTGTCCCTTGCCCTTCAATCGATTCCTTATTTTTAGGAATGCAATGGCAGTAATGTAGGCATCTCCTAAGGCGGTGTGCCTATCCTTTTTGGAGATATCAAACTTTTCCGCCAATTCGTCCAAGGAATAATGCTCTTTCTTTTTGAACACATTGGAGGTCAATAGTGTTTTTTTGTAAAGATGTGAAGTGTCCAATACTTTATTCTTTAACCTTGGAAGACCGTTCCTTTCCAAGGCCCTGTTGATCATTGTAATGTCAAAAATGGCATGGTGGGCTACGATTATGGCATTATTTAAGAATCCCAATAATTCTTCCATAGCTGCACTTTCACTTATGCAGGAGGCCCCACCATTTTTTAGGATACCATGAATTTTTGCAGTTTCCGCATTGTAATGCTCCTGCTTCAGAAAAATTTCCAAGCTTTGGTTGAGTGCAATATTTTTGTCGACCAAACTTAGGGCCCCAATACAGAGTATCCTGTCGTTTGAATAGTCGAATCCTGTAGTTTCCGTATCCAAGACCACGAATCTTACCAAGTTGAGGTCCTCAATCGGTTTTTTCTTAAAACTATTCTCATATTCCAACCAATAATCGGGATAGTTGCTTACTTTTTTTTTAAAGAAATCTATCATCGTAACAAGTTTGAAACCTTGAATCTAACACTTACCAATTCCTGAATTTCCTTTATGGTCTTAAAAGTTCTTTTCAGTTTAATTCTTTCTTCCTTGGTCAATTTGTCTATGGCAATATACCTCCCAGAATCATTGTGAAGCAGACCTTGTTTCGTCCTGAACTTTAAAAGGGCCCTTGTGGCATAGGAGCAGGCCATAAAGATTTCCTCGTTATTGGGTTCCAACTCTGCCAGTTTTTCAAATCGCTCTGCGGTACTGTTGATGGATTTGACCGAATGCGATAAAATCAGTACTCTTGCGGCATCGGTCAAAGGCATCAATGCCCGTCTTTTAAGATCGAAGGTATCTTTGTGCTCCCCATCTTCCTCAACCAACACTTGCCTAAAAAAGCCTGTTGGGGACGGGTTTTGTAGGGCCCCACTTGCCAAGTGCAAATAGAAAATGGGATATTTTTTTGTGGTTTCAAAAATGTGTTCCGATAATTCATTCACCAAATTTACATCCCCATAGGTAATATTGTAATCGAAAAATATGGAGGAAAGCAATACCTCATCGGTCCCTGGATTTATAATCCAATGGGAAATGGTTTTTTTCCATTCATCCAGGCTTAAGCACCAATTGGGATTGGAAGCCATCATTTCTGCAGGACAATAATCGTAACCAATTTCAAACAATCCTTTGTTGATTAGTTTGGACAATTTCAAAAAATAGTCTGTTGTTTCTATGAGCTTTTCTTCAGGAACATTTTCGAAGA
>TARA_R100000935_G_scaffold58873_1_pt1 | contig 16263 bp, 15 predicted proteins | sample TARA_R100000935 | Tara Oceans TARA_R100000935 (sample SAMEA2621502) | marine metagenome | biome: marine biome (ENVO:00000447); feature: surface water layer (ENVO:00002042); material: "saline water (ENVO:00002010), including plankton (ENVO:xxxxxxxx)" | depth 5 m | reverse complement strand
TGTAATCAGTAGGTCCCGAGTTCGACTCTTGGTGCCGGCACCATATAGATCAAAGGCTTGCAGCAATGCAGGCCTTTGTCTTTTCTGCTAGACGTAAAATTCGACGTAAAATTCTAACCCTCGACCGTAGAACGCCCTTCCCATCTAGGGGACAGAGCACTACACGGCGCTCCTATCTAGATCTAGCTCTACCATCGACCCTAGCGGCCACTATGCAGCCGGCGACACCGATACATAGCATGGTCATCGGCACCAGCAGGATGGCGGCCACAACACTATCCTGAACACCCCACTGGTAGGAGTCCTGGAGCAGCAGCCAGAATGCGCTTCCGAAAATGCCGCATATTCCGGAAGCGACCAGTGAGAAGATCAGCCAGTGTCTACGTATAGCCGTCAGCAGCTGCCGAGTACTGCAGTGAATCGCCCACAACAGCATTGGCACTGCAATCAGTGCCAGCAGCGCCGGGGCGCTCCTAACCGCCATGCCTAGGTGTCTGGCCTCCTCTGGCTGCAGGCTTGCCACGCTCCAATACGACCACACTGCGTAGCTGCTCAGTATCAACACAACGGCTAGCAGGATATAGCTCAGCGCGTGCGCTCTGGCCTCTGAATAATCTGACTGCATGATTTCCTCCTATGGCTACGTGGCCTTATCAATGGGGGCGGTCGCCCCTTCACCAGCCTGCGAGCTACAGCAAGAATCCCAAGCCTTAGGATCGAAAAATTTAATCTGACCAAAATGTGGTTGGATTAGCGCGCACAGGGCGTTTACGGCTCTCCATCATGCTTTCTCCACTGACTGGAGTCGCCATATGCCCTTTCTCAACAAACTCAAAACTTGGTTCGCCCCTAAAAAGCCCAAACGGAGCAAGCTGCTCGCCCCCCTGGTCGATCCAAGATTCGAGCACCCCGCCTATAAAAATATTCCACCCGAGTTACTGGCAGCAGTGGGCAACCCTGCAGGGCTTCGGTATCCACCCTACGACGAGGGATATTACGGTCTGATCTCCGGTGAGTTCTGCATGGGCAGGTTTCAGGAAAAGCTTTTCCAGAAGCTGAAGCGGCAGTCCGGCGTTTCACCAGAGGAGTACAAGTGCTACCTGGAGCCAATCCTGATCGCGTATGCAGAGCTGGTACACCTACTCCCGGCATCCCAACATCACCATCATAATTATCCTGGCGGTCTGCTGCGCCATGGCCTTGAAACCGCCTGCTTCATGCTCGACTGGATGGTGTTGACCAAATTTGATCACGAGCTAACCCCAGGTGAGGCCAGCAAGCGGCTGCGTCGCTGGTATGTAGCCGGAATCATCTCAGCGCTATTTCATGATGCAGGCAAGCCTCTGACCGATGTGCGCGTGATGAGCTTTGAGGGCGACAAGGAGTGGCATATGGGTACGAAGACCATCCACAAGTGGGCCGTCACTCATAACATCAGCCGATACTTCATCACCTGGATCAAAGATCGTTGTGACAGGCATATTTCGCATACCCCCTGGCTAATAGGTAGGTTCGTATCCGGCGACATTACGGAGTGGCTGATCGAGGGCGGAGAAGACATCTGGCAGGCACTACTGGATGCTGCCACCGGCCAGCCTGGACCTTTAACGCGAGCAGTCAAAATCGCCGACAGCCGCTCTGTTAAAGCGGATCGCGAGCGCGCTGGCCATGCCTTAGGCGAAGCCGATGCAAGCGTTTCTGTTGAACGTCTATGCGTGGATGCCATGCGCTTTCTATTGGACGAGAAGCTGTGGACATGTAATGAGTCAGGCTCGCGGTTATGGCTGACCACCGAGGGAGTCTTCCTCGCCTGGGGGCACGGCGCTGGCGAAATCATCCAACAGGTCGTAAAGAATCAGGCCAGCAACTTTCCGCGTGCTGAACAAAGCCTGCTTGCAGCCATGGAGCAGCATGAACTGATAGAGCGAGGGGCTGACGGCTCGCTCATCTGGCACGTCGCACCGCATGTACTTTTCAAGAACGACAAGGGTCCGTCCCTCCGCTGCGTTAAGCTACAACGCCCATACGAAATTTTTCCTGATGGGCTAAATGGGCTTAGGCCAATCTCTGCCACTATTGGCCGAGGCGAAGACGCGCAGGAACATCTAGCCTCCGCCAATTCCGCGCTACTTTTCGAGGCTCAGTCCAATACGGGAGAAGTGTCGACAAGTCCCTCTGAACAGCAGGCAAATGGTCCCAGCCAATACCCAGCTAACGAGGCAAATGTTGAGAAAACAATCCGCTCCAGCGTTCCCCTGCGGATCCCTCCACCGTTCATCGACCGCCTGAGCAACGAGGACGCGGACTACCTGCGCAGTAATTCTGGCCTGGCCAGCCGTCTACTGACGGATTGGGAGCGCAATCCGCGGATCCGCGAGCTTCAGAATCGGACATTCCTCCCCCTGAATGGGCTGATAACCGAAGCCGATCTGCCCGCACTCACGGAGGGAGGATGGCTCTGGCCTAATCTAGCCAGCAACAACGGTGAGCTGACTCGAATCCAGCGCGGTGAAACTGGCGTAATGCTCAATACCAGACTGTCGCTAATTTTCTGCCGCCTCACGAATGCCAAATGGCAACCACGGTGCCACGCCACCCTGCCAGAGGAGCTGCACAGTCAGGTGATTAGACGGGCCGTTGATCTGGTGCCGCATGCCCTTGAGGAGCGTGGACGCGGGGCGAAGGCATACAGTCTGTCGTTCTGGGCAAGAGATAAATTCCAGACCACCAACGGTCTCAGCAACGAGGAGACAGAGCGAGCAATTCTCTATGGCCTGGAAGCGGTGAAGATCAGCAACGAGAGGAAGTATTATTTTTCAGCGGGCATAGAGTTACAGCTCTGATATGAGCGCGCACATGATAGGCCACTGCCCGCCATGTGCGCTCAATACAAGACTAATTCGCCCCATCCCAAGCAACGAACCACGCATAAAATCGATACCCGGCATATCCGGCGGTGACGTAGCTCAGCACTATTAGCCACTCAATATCACCGCTTACCCCTGCCCGTCTCTGTAGCCAAAACAGAATGCCCGCGGTTACGTTGAAAGCCAGTATTCCCAGCCCAATCCCCAACAGCCGAAACAGCCGTATCCCCAGGCTGGGGACGCCGCCATCCCAGTTCTCGCTCAGGCAAAACGGGCAGTGGTTTCCACTTGGGGCATAGCCGAGAAGCCGCCGACTGTATCGTGCGCGCGGCACCATAGTTTTTCCGCAGTTATGACAGATCACGGTTGAGTGGCGCATGGGCTCCTCCTAGTTGGGGGTCGACTTACCTCAACCTCAACTACAACCGAGAAAACCCAAGCCCAAACGCGTTCAGACGCAGCACGGTTAGGCTCGTTGCCATAATGGAAAAGCTCCAGAGCTTTTCTACGCTCATGCCAATCAGTTCAGTTCAAATCCCCCCCGTGCTGTGGTGAACAAAACGGACTTGCTTTTTCGGTACGACTCCCCTTCCGATGCCCCTCATGTTGATGTGCGAAGTAGTGTAGAGCGCGTCCTCGACGAGATTGAGCAGTACCTGGGGTTACAGCGAGCGATGATTCAGGCCTACAACCAGGGGCTGGCCAACCAAACCGCGCAATGTATTGACCAGAGACGGACGCGCCTCCTTGCCCAGTCGGAGCGAGTCGCAGCGTTGGGTATCCCCGTGAAGCGACGGGAGGACGCGCCGAAGACTTACGCCGTTCCTACTGTCCAGAAGAAGGCGGCACCCAAGCTGCCCCCAGCGAGTGCTATGCCATTCAAACCGGAGCCTACCTGGGCCATGGAGCAGTACGAGCAAGCACTACGCATCATGCAAGACATGGCCGTAGTGATGGAGCGTAGCCCTGAGGCATTCAAGTCCATGAACGAAGAGGCGCTGCGGCAACACTTCCTCGTTCAGCTCAACGGCCAGTTCGAAGGCAAAGCCACTGGCGAAACCTTCAACATGTCGGGCAAGACGGACATTCTGCTGCGAGAGGCAGATCGCAACGTCTTTATTGCTGAGTGCAAATTCTGGAAGGGGCCCAAAGCCTTTAAGGAAGCGATTGACCAACTCCTCAGATACACCACTTGGCGGGATGGGAAGACCGCAATCCTAATCTTCAATCGCGGCATCGATACCACGACAGTCATGAACGGTATTGACGCCCAGGTAAAGGAACACCCCAATTTCAAGCGTGCCGTGAGCTGGTCTCATGAAAGCGGTTTTCGCTATGTGCTACGCGCGAACGATGACGCCGGTCGCGAGTTGTTCCTGACAGTATTGGTTTTCCATGTTCCAGCTTAATCCATCCCGAATAGATCAGCCGCGTTCCACAGCACGAAAAGGTGCAGACTTATTTAGGCCGTTTCTAGTCTGCACAGGCACAAAACGGCCAGAGGCGGACGATCTGCAAAAGAAATTCATACCACGTGCTGGAAGCGATGCAGTGAAAGCTGATGAATTCATTCTCTTTCCTGGTGAGTTATAACGCCGCATTAAGGTGTGAGCAACACTACCACCTAACCTAGATCATTGCACCGTACACACAAAAGCCAATCTTGAACTGAAATGCCAAGCGCTGGGAGTCACTCTTAAATGCTTTGTTATAAATCTGAACTCTATAGGTTTTGATTGGCAATTTTGTCGATAAAACCGGAGACTAGAGCCAGCGCCTTTTTGTTTTGGCTAGCCTGCCTATACATGCACGCTGCGCGCCCAAAACCCAAAGCAGGTTCCTTTTCCTCATGAGAAAAGAATGCGCTTGAACTAAATTCAAATAGAATACCTGCTACATTACGACCTGCATTTTTGTTTGATACATCTTGCTGCTCTCTAGCGAAATCTGTAATTGCTTTTTGTATTTCCATGTCATACAGACGCACATCGCTTGTTGCTGTAACTGCACCCTCAGGCAAGAGTACATCAGTCACATCCAGTGCTATCAAACCATACTTATTTTTACGATTTGCACCAATACGTGCATTTATCTGATTTGATGCTTCTTTCATACGAGAGGCTAATTTTTTCAAAGACTTTATACGTTTGCACTCTACATACAATCTGTCTTTACCAATAGTAACAACCACATCGCAGTCATCCGTTAGGTCGACTTCATAGCCGCCTTTGAGAAACCTAGAGGTAATGTTTAGCTCAAACGCGAAATCTCGTGCAGGGTCATCATTTTGTCCTTTTTTGTTCTTTATGATTGCTTCGGCACGCATAGTTTTACCAGACATAACATGCTTGATACGGTCTCTTAAGCCGTCGTGCTTACCATCCTTAAAAGTATTCCACAAACGGATGATCTGGCACGCTTCGGTCGCTGCTTGCATAAAACGATAGAAATCATCAATTAAGTCTCGTTCCGTAGGTGCTTTTGCCCCGGGGTTTACAAATGTTTTTAGCAGCCGCTCGTAGTCGCCCATCCGAGTGCTTTTATATGGAAAACCCATCTCTCTGGATAACCATTTACATGCTTCTGAGAATTCTTTTTTACGATCTGTAAAATTTCCGTGATACATTGCAGTTTTACTTACTTCTAACGTTGAGATATTCATAACCCTCCGAGCTCATGTGAATTATAACGCTCGCATTTGCGGATGGTTTGGAGCGCAGCGGAAACCATCCCGGCAACATGCGCTTGCTAGGCGATATTTTATGAAAGGCCTTTTGGTACGTGATGCTTTTGAGCTCCATTAATTAGATCCCCTAACGCATCACATCGTTCAAAGTACCTATTTCGCCACTCAATTTCTTCATCCGATGTTTCCGATGAATTTAGTATCTCTATGCCGGATATAAATTTCTTACGATTCTCTATGAAGCCTATAGTTTTTCCAAAACCCTTTCGGTACAACGAGACTAATTGTGGGGCGCCACTTGAAAGTTTATCTTCACCAGAATAGATGGCATTGCAAAATGAGCTAAAAACAGCCCTACTTGTCCCTCCCTGACTTGTAGCCTTCCAGCGCTCCGACCATTTACCCACGACTCTTGCTCCCGAGCCATCAATTTTTATTGCACTAGAAACTATAGGAATTGAAAGACTATCAACCGACCATGTAGATTGCTTCTTATTCCAAGCTATCGTATTTAATTTAAATTCCGCCTGAAGGCCAGCGCCTTCTCTTGCCCCATGAAATATACAAAATGATTCGCGAAATCCAGGAGGATAAAGCTCATGCGAGTTCTTTATGTGCTCAGCAACTTTTATAAAGCGAGTTTCACATGAGTCATTTACTCCAAATAGCCCGCCGTTATCAATAGCGTTGACTATTTGCCCCAATACCATCGAAGGAAATATTACGTCATTCACATATCCAAATATGTCAGGCGACGAATTAGATGAAAATGTCTTTCGAGCCATATCCCAGTGCGTTTCACCTGACGGGCCCCAAGAAATTCGGCTATCTGTGGCAAAATTAATCGATGCAGTCCCTCTTGAGTCTACGCCAACCCAAGCAACAAAAGTCGTCATGCTGTATTGACCTCCAATACTTGTTCGATTAACGTAACCTCAATTCATAAAGCGCTTTTCTAGTGCTTTTGTCACCGAGCAACTCCCTGACCACTCTCCAAAGTGCAATCATTGATTGTATTTTAGTGAGTGGGTCGAGGTGGCGTCCACCGGCTCATTTGAGCCGTGTGGGTTCAGGGTCATCTGTAACATTAACCATTTTTGTGCCAGCCTAATTAGGAAAAGGGGACAGCCTTATTTGCTGGCCACCGTCCGCTTCTGGCCTAGGCTGTGTGAAAACTCTGGCATCGACCTTGCTGTGATTTGATGGATTCAAATCAGCGGGGGATGCCGATGAAGCGGTTTATCCAGGGAGAGCATCGAGGCCAAAGCGCTCTACTTCCTGAGAACCTCGACGACTACGTGGCGGGCACCAATCCGGTGCGGGTGGTCGATGTGTTCGTCGACGAGCTTGACCTTGGCAAGCTGGGTTTCGATGGGGTGGTTCCCGCCGAAACCGGCCGCCCTGCTTATCATCCGCGCTGCTGAAGATCCACATCTACGGCTATCTCAACAGCATCCAGTACAGTTGCCGTCTCGAACGCGAAGCTCAGCGCAACGTTGGGTAAAAAGGGGACAGATTATTCACTGGGTGATCGTCCGCTTTTGGCCGGAAGCGGTCCCTGGGATTCTGGTTCATCGGTTGAAGATTAAGCCCAACGAGTACTGAAGACAGCTACTACCGATATCGGCTGCAGCTTCAACAACAGCAACGGGTGCATGAGCCGGGATGAACAGCCGTGAGTAGCTAGGTACCCGCGACAGAATTTGACGCTATGACAGCGTATTGTCCTCCGCATCCGCCTCACAAAAGGATGCTCGAAGACTGCTAAAGGCCTTGCTCCATTGCTGCCACCAGCTGTCACTGGCAAAAGACGGTGCTCGACGACAGAAATCGCGCACAGTGAAGGAGTGCTTCGTGCACTGCCCAAGATGCTGCTCGCCAGACCTTCTTGCCTGTCGAGCAACCTGACTAAACCCCCAGTCGCCAAGTCCATGCGTCCAAGATGCGCTGCCAGTGACATCATGGCAAATTGCTACTGAAAGGGTTAAATTGGTCATATAAGTGACGCCAACAAAGCGCACCTCATTGCCAACACAGGGAAGTAACTATGTTGCAAGCCAAGGACACCCTCCTGAGGCTTATTGCCCTACTGCGCCTTATACCGCGAGCGCCTGGTCGTATAGCGACCACAACCCTGCTGGAAAAGCTCAAGGAAGATGGTTTCTCAGTAAGCCTACGTACAGTTCAGCGCGACCTTGACCGGCTCTCTATCCCGTTTGCCCTGCAGCGTGACGAAAGTTCCCCTTCATTTCGCTGGAGTCTGTCGCCCGAAGCTCCTATTGATCTCTCGGCGATGGACACCCCTACGGCCCTGGCTCTGTACCTCGCGGAAAACCACCTGCAGCCGCTGCTTCCACAGAGCGTGCTGGACCAGCTAGGTCCACAGTTTCGCATGGCCCGTGATTACCTCGACAATCTGGAAAACAACGGTCTGGCACACTGGGCGCGCAAGGTTCGAGCGATTCCAAACGGCAAGTCCCTGCGGCCAGCACAGATCGCGCCATACGTCTGGGAGCAGACTTCCACTGCCCTACTGGAACGTAAACAGCTTCGGATCAGCTACCTAAGCCGCAGCAAAATCGACGTGAAGCAACTGCTGATCCACCCTGCCGGCTTGGTTTCTCGGCACGCCATCAGCTACCTGATCGGCAGCGTCGATGGCTACGAAGACCTGCGCCAATTCGCCCTGCACCGCATTCACCATGCTGAGTGCCTGGAAGCCCCTGCCCACGCCCGTAAAGACTTCGATATCGAGAGTTACGTCGTCCAGTACCTCAACACCTCCACAGCCATTGAGCAGGTGGAGTTGGTCGCCAGCGTTTCGCCGCAGATCGCCTGGCTACTTGGCGAAACTCCGCTGAGCACCGAGCAAAGCCTGGAACCGCTAGAAGGTAGCGATTGGCAGCACCTGCGCGCCAGGGTGCCTAATGACCAGGAAACAATGTGGTGGGTGTTTAGCTTGGGGGAGAACGTGGTGGTGAGTGAGCCAAAGCACTGGGCCACAGCAATCCGAGAGAGAGCCTCCCGCCTCGGGGCACTCTACGAGAAAGAAATACCCTCTGAGGTCCTAGCCCCGAATGTGTAAGGAGCGTTTCGTATGCTGAAAACTCAAGACATCTATCTGAACTATCTAGAAGCGGTGGAACGGCTAATCGTTGAGACTCCTCTGCCAGTAGACGAGCTAGGGCAGTTAAAGGAAGACCTACGCCACACCGAGCTGCTGATTCCAGTAATAGGTGCTTTCAGCGCCGGCAAGAGCAGTTTGATCAACGCATTTATTGGCGAAGACGTTCTTGGGGTAGGCCTCACTCCTGAAACGGAGCTCGCCACCGAACTTCGTTACAGCAGCGACCCGCACTTGTTGGCCCTGCGCCCGAACGGCAGCAGCGAGCGCCTTAGCGTCAGCGCCCTGAGCACCCTGAAGAGCCGGGCCGATGAGTTCACGCATGTGCAGCTGTACCTGGACAACCCACAACTCAAGGCACTTCCTTCTCTGGTACTGGTGGACATGCCAGGCTTCGGCTCATCGCTGGCCAATCACAACAAAGCCATTGGCTATTACCTACCACGTGGCGTGCATTTCATCGTCGTAACAAGCGTCGAGGACGGCAACATTACCCAATCGATGCTCCGCCAACTGGACGACCTGCAGACCTACGGCCGTGATTTCAGCTTCCTGTTAAACAAAATCAACCTCCGTTCCGATGAACAGGTCCAAGCCGTGTCGGACCTGGTCGATGACCAGATCCGCAGCAACTTCGTCACTTCACGCCCCCTGGTTACGGTTGGCCTCGATGGTGACCAGCGCCTGAAGGAAGTGCTGACCCGCCTCCAGCCTGAACAAATGGTGCGCCAGATATTCGAGGACAGGCTCAAAGACCTGACGCACTCGCTACTGAGCCAGATCAACCTCGCCCTGAACTCGTTGAAGAAGGATCAGGCTGAAAACCAGTACGCCCTGAGCGAGCTGGCCAAAGGTATTCGTCAAATCGAACGCAAGCGTGACGATGTACTGGAGGACCTCCGCGACCAGCAACTGGACCGCACCGTTGATCGCTGTTTGAAAACGGTGGGGCGCGAATTGGAAGGTGTGGAGTCGGAACTGGTGAGTGCGGGCCTAGCCGGCAATCAGGAAGCTTTCTCACGTATCGTTTCCGAGGTGGTACGCAGCTCGATGACCCGTTCCGTCAAGGATCAGATGGACACCCTCGGCCGTTCGGTGGTCGCTGATTTTGCCCAGGCCGTCGGCGATTTAGGCAAGAGCATGGGCCAATTCAACAACGAACTGAATTGGCTCGGTCAACTCACCGAACGAATCAATAGTAGCTTGCAGAAAACCGGTGAAACCCTAGGCCACTGGAGCGGCTCGCTGGCCGAGCGTAACGCTAAGGAACTGGAGCGTTTGAAAAAGGAATCCAAGTGGGAAGAGGGTCAGCCCTTGCCACGTGTGACCTATCAGGGTCTGGCCACTGTGTTGGCGGTTACCACTTCGGTGGTCAACCCGCTTATCGAGCTGGCAATCATCTTTCTGCCGAACATCCTGGCGTTCATCAACGAAGGTCGCCAGCGCGAACAACTGCGCCAGAAAATAGTTACCGAGGTCATTCCCTCGGTGAAACGTGAACTTCGGGATCGCTTGCCCGCCTTGCTCAGCGAACAGATGGACGCACTGGTGACACAGGTGAGCAGCGAATTCGAACGAGAAATAAGCGAGAAGCAGAGCGTGATCAACGAGATATCGAGCAATCGCCAGCAGACCGCCCAGGCCGCCGAACAACAGATCGAGCACCTGACCCGGGTCGGGGAAGCGCTACGGAAACTGGCCTCCGAAACCCTGTACGAGTTGCAAGCATGAATGCACAGGGCGTAATCCAACTTAACCAGCGCCTCCATCAATGGATGGAGCAATACAGCCCGGAGCTGGAGAAAGACATCGCCCAATGGATACGCAAACATGCGATCAGTCCGACCCACGACCTTGCCCGCTCGTTCAACCTGCTGGACGAAGAGCACCGCCTACTTCAAATCGGCGTGGTGGGACGGGTCAAGGCCGGCAAGTCATCTTTGCTCAATGCCTTGGTATTCGACGGTCACGCTGTTCTGCCACGGGCCGCCACGCCAATGACCGCCGCACTGACCACCTTAACTTACGGCGAAACCTTCTCGGCCCACGTACAGTTTTACGATGCCGCTGACCGGGCCAGTATCGAACAAAACGCAGCACGCTACCGGCAGCGCTTCAAGGAGGAGGAGGGCCTGGCCGCAGATACCCTACGCCAGCGCCGTCAGCGCAATGGCCAGCACGTCGAGGATGAACAGTTCCGCGCCGACGTGCACAAGGCGGCCCGGCGTGCCTTGCAGGGTGAGCACGCGCTGGTGGCCGCCCACGACCAATGGCAAAGAATCTGTGAGTGCAACCTTGACCTCAGCACCCTCGACAGCCTAGGACAGCTAGAAGCAACGGACCTAACTTCACTGGCCAGGCAGCTGGATGAATACGTCGCAACTGGGGGCGCCTACATGCCGCTGACCAAGAGCGTCGACATCTTGCTGCCCCTGCCCTCGCTGCGCAATATCAGGATCATCGACACGCCCGGTCTGAACGACCCGGTACAGTCCCGCGAGGAGCGCACGACCGTGCTGCTCAAGGATTGCGACGTGGTGTTCATCGTTAGCCCTGCCGGCCAGTTCCTAAGCGAGCAGGATATCGAGATGATGAGCCGAATTACGCAGAAAGAGGGGGTGCAGGAGCTGGTGCTGATCGCAAGCCAAGTGGACAACCAGCTATATGGTAGCGACATCCGTCAGCCCACCCTCAATGGCGCACTGAATAAAATCACTGAAACCCTCAGCGCCCACATGATCGACACCCTGCAACGCTTGAAGATCCAGCACCCAGAATTCGGCCGAACCTTCGATTGTCTTATCCAGAATGGTGCCGGCAAGGTGCTGCACACCTCGGGCATGTGCCACAGCCTATCAGTCCGCTTCGACGAGCAGGAGGGTTGGGATAGTAGCGAGCGCAAGGCCTGGGACAACCTGCAGTCCAACTACCCGGACTTCTTTACGCCTGACCATACCGAACGCTGCCGCGCTAACCTCGACCTGCTGGCGAACACCGCCACCCTACAGGACGTGCTGGAAAATGTTCGTGCGCAGAAAGACCGAATTATCGAGCAGCGCCGTGAAGAGCTGATCCGCGCCAAGTCGGCGGCACTTGAAGCATTTCGTGCTGACCTGCTGGCCTTCACACAGGCCAAGTACCATGAAGTTCGCAATGCTGATATCGAGGACCTGAAGGCTCAGCGCCGCAAGCTGGATAGCCTGATCACGGTGGCCACCTACGAACTGGACAGCATGCTCGCCACGTGCATTGCCGATTTCCAGGGCAAATTGAAGAAAGAACTCTCCAAGCGGCTGGACGCTGCCTATGGAAGCACGGGCTCGGCCGTTGACTGCGCAGGCGTTGAAACCCACGAAAAGAAAGAAGTGGTGCGCGACAGCCTGGCTGCCAAGCTCGCCAACTGGGCGTGGGGGGGAGGGACGGAAACCCGCACCCATACCGAGTTCAAGTTATTCTGGCGCAAGGTGTATAACGAACTGGAACACTTCGCCGAGGAGGTAGTACAAAACCTCAGGGACGCGAGCGAGGCTCTGACATTCCAATTTCGTGAGCAGCTGATCCAGGAGTCAACAGGTGTCGCCAGGCGCCACCTGGGCGATGACCTCGATGCCGCACTGATCATCCGCACCAACCAGGGCCTGGTCTCCAACTTCAAGCTTCCGGCCTTCGAACTCGACACCCGCGATCTGCGAAAGCTCAAGCGCACCGGTCATCACCTGCTTGACTTAGAAGCTCGGGACTATCTCGACGAAGCGCAGCACCGCCTGGACGCGTTCAAAGGAGAGGCCAGCAAGCAGATCCGCCAATTGATCGCCGAAGTCAAGCACGCACTGCCCACCTCCTACGGTGACGCCTTCTTCAAGAGCATGCAGGAGCGCATCGCCCAGCTGGAGGAGCAAGTCGAAAACACCCTGCTCACCCTTGACCGCCTGCAACGCATGGCCAAGGAGCTGGAAGCCCTATGAACACAGACTTGTTTCCCGCAACGTTGTTGGCGCAACTGGACAAGCTCAGTCGTTTTTTTGTGTTGCGCCGCGGACCGCTGCACGACAGTATCGCCTCGGCGCTGCAGGCAGCCGATGCTCGTCACAACGCGATGAACCAGGCACACCAACACGACCTGGCGCGTCTGGAGTCGCTGATCCAGAGCCATGCTCAACTAACCGAGCAGCAGGCCAGCACCACCGCTGAACTTGACAGCACGAGGCAAGCCCTGCTTGGTGCAACGCACTCGCTTGAGCAGTTGCAAACCAAGCAGCGGCAGGATCAAGAGCAAGCCAAACTCCGCTTCGATGCCCTGTCGACCCAGAATTCCCGACTCGGTCAAGAACGCGATCAGCTGGAAGCCGCCCGCAGCACGCTTGAACAAACGCTGGAGATTACCCGCGTCGAGCTGCTGGCCAGCACCGAAGCCATCGAGTCGCTGCAACAGAGTCTGGCAGGTCACCAGCGAACCAATGCCGAGTTAGCTGAGAAATTCCAGGCATTACAACAACGCCATGGCGATACCTGGACCCGCTTCGAACTTATCTCCCGGTTACTGGCTGCCCGCCCGCAGGAAAGTGCTGGCCTCGCCCGCTTCCGAGAGCTGCTGGCATCCGACTACATGGCCTTTGCCGAGAGCGAGTCATCACTTGCCGCCGAAGCCAAGGCCCTGACGCTGTTGCAGTCGATTGAACAGGAGCTTGCGCTGCTGGTGAGTTTCCCTGACGTGCGCACGCGAACCATAGTCGGCATCGTTGGAGGGTTCAGCAGCGGTAAATCAGAATTTATCAACAGTTTTATCGACGACCCTGAGGTACGCCTGGCCGTCGGTCTGAAGCCGGTTACGGCCATTCCAAGCTACGTGCTAGCTACCGATGAGCGCATGATTCGCGGTTACTCAGCCAGCGGCGGGCATATCAATCTTGACGTCGATTTCTACAAAAACGTGTCGCACGCCTTCATCAACTCGTTCAGCTTCGACCTCAAGAGCTTGATGCCCTTCATGTGTGTCGGCGTGAGGATGAGACCTGAATGCCTTAGCGATATCTGCTTCATCGACACTCCCGGCTACAACCCACCTTCAACTGCGGCCGAGCACAGTCAGGGGGACAGACGCACCGCCGTACAATTTGCCCAACAAGCGGATTCGATTATTTGGCTTATCGGGCTTGATTCCAATGGTACCGTGCCAGACTCAGACCTCGAGTTCATCCAGCATATTGGTGTGGAAGGGCGCTCGGTGTACGTCGTGCTCACCAAGGCAGACCTCAAGGCCGAAGAGGACATTGACGACATCCTCGAAGAGGTGCAATACCGCCTCGATGATGAAGGCATACAGATTGAAGGCGTCAGTGCTTACAGTTCTACCCTGCGCGAAGAGGTCGCCTATCGCAAGGTACCGCTGCTGGAGCACTTCGCCCGCATCAACCGCTGTGGGAGCACTCAACAACATCTAGAGAAGCGTCTGGGCGAAGTGTTTGCCATGTATGGCGAGGCTATCCAGACGGATATCGCCGCGCTGAAGGCGCAAAAGGTTGCGATAAACGGACTTCGGCTGGATTGCCTAGAGTTCGGCGGCCAGGAGCTCTACGAGCGCATGCTTGCCCCAATTGATAAGCTCACACACAGCGTCGACACATCGTCTCTACAGGCCTGGCTAAAAGAGTCTCGAAGACTTCATGAAGCTTTCAACGAGGCGGTCCAGCAAACTGCCACAGCGTTGGACGCGGCCTATGACAGCATTAGCTCGGCCGTTGACTCCGCTGTTACTTAAACCAACAGTCAGGAGGACGTGGTGCTCAAAAGGCTGGACTATCAAGATCACCAACTGGATGTGGGGAGGCGTCACTAAAACCTGAATCCCCCTTTCCTCCTTCGCCATTGACGGGACTAATCCACCACCGGATAGCCCTTATCCCCCCGCAGGTTATCCGGGCTATCCATCATCAGCTCGGAGGTCGCGGCGCTAGCTTGCCCAGGACGTTTGTGCAGTCGCGCATTTGCTCACGGTTGATCGATCCATTTTAGTTAGCGCCGCCGTGGAAAAGCTGGTTGCGGAGGGTGTGAAGGCGGTTGAACAGCCCGCTGAGCAGCGACGACGTGTTGCCACTATCCAAGGCCAGTTGGGCTGCGCGCTTGCCACTGGCGAAGCGGCTTTTCCAGAATGCCTTCATCGACATTGCCGCGATTGTGATCCCAGAAGCTTGGAACACATACCGGTTATCTAACAGCACACCGATACTGCCGGAAAACTTCTGCCAGATCAGCACATCAATGCACTTACCCTCGTCAAGCGAACAAAGCTTTTACAGAAAAACTTTGAAAGTCTCTTGCTCAGAGAGGCGCTGGCGCTCGTCGATCTCAGTGGCATAGGCGGGCTCTACCCCTAACAGAGCAGCACTGTGTCGCATACCACGACACCATTTGTCGCGCAGTTCCGGCACAGTCTCTTCAAGCACAACGGAGAGACCATACATGCCGATACCGCTCCCGCCCCGCACCTTCATCTGCTCACATTGCCACTGGCAACGCACCTGCATTTTCACCCGCGACGCACTCCAGCTGGGAGTCGACTGGTTCAGTCACTGCCCGTCCTGCCAGCGCACCGAACTAGAAACCCGTCCGGCTAGCCGCGCGGAAATCATGCGGGAACGGCTGCGCCAATTCCTGTGCTAACCGAGAAATCGAGCGAAATAAAAGGAGACCCATCATGCTGAAAAATATTCTTGCTACTGTCGGTTTGGCTGTCGTGCTAAAAGCCGCTTTGGAACACTGCCGCGAGTTCCAGGAGTTAAAGAGAGGGAAGCAGGACGGTAGGAAACCAAGCACCTGAACGGCTGCGGATTTGCGTCTCTTTGCTAGCTACTTCTACTGACCGGCAATCGACATTAGGAAAAGCTGAGTGAGGTTCATCTGATTGAAATGACCTCATCCATCTCCACAGGAAGCTAACGAATCACCCCGCCCTGGCGGTGCCCTTATGGGAGCTTACGCCTTGTCTATGTCGTCTCCTCCAGAGATCATTCATGGTTCTGTGTCGGGCATGAGCTATTTCATCAGTTCGCACACCCAGGCAACGAGAGTGTCGAAGCCTTTGAGGCGGGCACGGTGGCGCAGGTGGTCGATATCCTGACTGTCGTCGTCCACGCGACCAGCGGTTTTACTTCGGCCTTCGCAAAAGTCCACGAATGCAAACATCGAGCGGAAACTGTTCCGCCGCATGTATAAGGCTGTCAGCGGCGAAGAGCTTAACGACAAACCAGGGACGCTATCTTCAGCCGGCAAGCGGGATAGCTAAGGAGAACCGAGCAGCCAACCCAACTGCGGGCATTCACGAACGTCCGCTTCTGGCCCAGAGTGTGTAAAAACGCTGCTAGCCAGTGTTCTATGAGCAACGACCCCTGTCGGTTGAGCGAGGACGCTGGTCAACGTCACAGAAGCGGATCAGTAGCGGATCAGTAGCGGCTCAGTAGCGGCTCAGTAGCGGCTCAGTAGCGGCTAGAAGTCTCCAGACCCAACCTGAGGAAATCCAGGGCGATCCTGTAGCGGTTTTTAGACCGACATCGCCTTCATCAGGTTGCTGGTGCCAAGGATGTTCATGA
>TARA_R100000935_G_C2841553_1_pt1 | contig 16266 bp, 11 predicted proteins | sample TARA_R100000935 | Tara Oceans TARA_R100000935 (sample SAMEA2621502) | marine metagenome | biome: marine biome (ENVO:00000447); feature: surface water layer (ENVO:00002042); material: "saline water (ENVO:00002010), including plankton (ENVO:xxxxxxxx)" | depth 5 m | reverse complement strand
TCCTTGTTCACCGGTGACGCTGGGGGTGGTGAAAGCAATATTCGCCGTCACTTGATCGAAAATGATATGGTTGAGGCGATCATCCAGCTACCAACCAACCTGTTCTACAACACGGGTATCACCACCTACATTTGGGTAGTAACCAATAACAAGCCGACCCATCGGCAAGGCAAGGTGCAACTGATTAATGCGTCGGAAATGTATACCAAACGCCGTAAAAATCTTGGCGAAAAGAACTGTGATCTGGCAGATGAACACATCGACACCATCACTGACCTTTTTATGAGTATGTCGGACGAAGGGGTGTCCAAGGTCTTCGACAACGAGGAATTCGGGTATCACAAAGTTACCGTTGAGCGCCCTCTTCGTAAGATGGCACAATTCACACCCGAACGCATTGCGACACTGCGGTTCACATCTGGTCTGCAGGAAATAATGGGCTGGGTTTGGGATCGCTATGGCGAAGATGTTTATTCAAACCTCAAAGCCCATCGTGAAGCTATTGGGGATTACATCGAACGCGAAGAGATCACTCTAACACCCAAAAACCGCAAAGCCCTACTTGATCCTAAAACATGGACCACTCAGCGGGAGATCATGGAAGAAGCGGCGAGGCTGAGTGCCAGTATCGGGCAGGAAGTCAGCGATGATTTCAATGCATTCACCGGTGCGGTCGATACCGATTTGAAGGCCCGGAACGTCAAGCTGGCCGCTGCTCAAAAGAACCAAATCCTTAACGCATTGTCGTGGCGTGATGAGAGGGCCAAGAAGGTCGTCAAGAAGCAGCACAAATTGAATGTTGAGAAACTCACGGCCTTGATGTCCAAGCTTGATGCCACCCAAGACACCATGAAGGATCATGGCTATTGGCCCACCGGCAAGGCTGGCGAATATACCGAATACGAATCCGACAGCGAGTTGCGGGACAGCGAAAACGTGCCGCTGAAGGACGACATCCACGCCTACTTCTTGCGAGAAGTTCGGCCCCATGTAGACGATGCGTGGCTCGACATATCTTCGGTCAAGATCGGCTATGAGATCAGTTTCAATCGCTACTTCTACCAGCACAAACCCCTGCGGGAACTGGATGAAGTTGCACAGGATATCCTTAAGTTGGAAAAGGAAACCGACGGCCTGTTAAAGCGGCTGGTAAACCTAACATCGGTGGAGGGCTAGGAATATGCAAGAAATTAAAGGCTATGACCGCTCCATCCAAGAGCTTCTGTCCGGTGGCAGCTACGGCATCGATTACTACCAGCGGGAATACAAATGGGGCCGTAAACAGCTTCAAGAACTGGTGGACGATCTGACGGGGCGGTTCCTTGACAGCTATCAACCGGGTGACGCCTCCAAGGACGTAGCCCATTATGGTCACTACTTCTTGGGTTCAATCGTTGTAAGCCAGAACGATCACATGCGGCACATTGTGGACGGCCAACAGCGGATGACATCTTTGTCGATCCTGCTAATTTATCTGAACAACCTTCAGCGGAGCCAAGAGAAGACCGTATCTATCCAGTCAATGATCTACGCCGATGACTTTGGCGAAAAGAAGTTTAAGATGGATGTGCCAGAACGCAACGACTGTATGGAAGCGTTGTTCAACAACACCCCTTTCAACACCGACGACGCATCGGAGTCGGTCCGCAACCTGACAGCCCGTTACCAAGACCTCGGCGAACTTTTCCCCGAGGAGCTTCAAGGCGATGCATTGCCCCTGTTCATCTACTGGCTGATGCGCAAGGTGAAGCTGATCGAGATCATCGCCTACGCGGACGAGGATGCCTACACGATCTTCGAGACCATGAACGACCGGGGGTTGTCTTTGACACCGACGGACATGCTGAAGGGCTACTTGCTAGCCAATATCGACAATACCGAAAAGCGACTCGAAGCAGATAAGCTCATCAAGAAATATCTGGCCCTCTTTGTGGAACACGGCAAGGAAACCGACTCTGATTTCTTCAAGGCGTGGCTGCGGTCGCAATACGCTCAAAAGATCAGGGAACGCAAAAAGGACGCTAAGCCCGAAGACTTCGACCTGATCGGCACCGAATATCACCGCTGGATCAGAAACCATTCCGCCGATCTGGGGCTGAACCAAAGCAGCGACTTTCATCAGTTCGTCATGCAGAACTTCCGCTACTATGCCGCCCTCTACCTGCGGCTCTTGGATGCGGCCAGCACCCGTAGGGTTGGGTTGGAGAGCGTCCGCTATGTCGCCGATGCTGGCTTCACGCTACAGCACCATGTCACGCTCGCAGCGGTCACGCCGGACGATGACAGAGACACCGCAACAGCCAAGGTCGGCGTGGTCGCTGACTTCCTCGATAGTTGGCTGAACCTGAGGTTCTGGAACTACAAATCCAACAGCTATTCCACCATGTCCTACGCTGTATTTCTGGTGATTCAGAAAATTCGCGGGCAGTCGCTGGCATCGGTCCGCACCATCCTGCACGACCAGTTGCAACGCGAGATGTCCGAGATCGACTTCTCCCAACCGGTTCACCTCAATCAGTTCACCTCCAAGGCGATCCACCGCCAACTTGCCCGCTTTACCGATTGGCTGGAACAGCAATCTGGGGTGCCAGGGAAATACGAGGACTACATCGTGCGCTCGGGCAAGAATGCCTATGAGGTCGAACATATCTGGGCCAATCACTATGACCGCTTCGCGGATGTGTTTGACCAGCAGGGCGACTTTGACCGCACCCGCAATCACATTGGCGGGTTGCTGTTGTTGCCCAAAAAGATCAACGCCAGCCTGAGCGACATGACCTACGCGGAAAAGCTGCCGCATTACCTCAAGGCCAATGCCCTGACCCAATCGCTGCACGAGGCGTTCTATGACAAGAACCCCGGGTTCAGACAGACCCTGCAAAAGCACGGGCTGAAGTTCAAACCGCTGGAGGAATTTGGGCTGACCGAGATGGAGAAGCGATCTAAGCTTTATTCCAAACTCGCCGCCCTGATCTGGTCACCAGATCGGCTGCTGGCGGAGGAGGCGTGATGCTGGATGGGATGGTGGGATATGAGAGTTACAAGGACAGTGGTCTTGGCTGGCTAGGAGCAATCCCATCCGACTGGGTTCTCATGAAATCAAAATATGTATGGCGAGAGATAGAAGACCGGTCTGAGCGCGGAGAGGAGCAACTGCTATCGGTTTCTCAGTATCACGGTGTAGTGCCAAACCAATCTGATGGCCGAAGTGAAAGTCTAGAAGGCTATAAGCGAGTCTATCCCGACCATTTAGTCACAAATATTATGTTGGCGTGGATGGGCGGGCTTGGCATATCCGATCATAATGGGATCGTTAGTCCTGCTTACGCGGTCTACAGACTGCGAGATAATCACAGCGCCCATTACCTTGGTTACTTGTATCGCACCCAACTATATCTGGCTGAGTTCGCCCGCCGATCTAAGGGAGTCGTTCCATCGCGTTGGCGGATGTATACTGACGATTTCGGACAGGTGCTTACCCTCCTCCCGCCGCTGGACACCCAGAACCGGATCGTAAGTTTTCTTAACGAAAAAACCGCCGAAATTGATGAGGCGGTTGAGAGGAAACGGCGGTTGATTGATCTGCTGAACGAGCAGAAGGCCATCCTTATCAACCGTGCGGTCACCAAGGGGCTGAATCCTGACGCTACCATGAAAGATAGCGGCGTGGACTGGATCGGCGAGATACCGGCGCATTGGGGTGTGAAGCGGCTAAAATTCTTCACGGAAGTTCAGGCTGGTGTCACATTGGGGAAAGCTTACCCCGGCAAACTCGAAGAATTTCCTTATCTTCGAGTGGCAAATGTCCAAGCTGGTTTCTTTAGGTTGGACGACATGGCGTATTTGCCTTTGCCTCCTAGAGTTGCTGAAAAATATAAAGTTCGTAGTGGGGATATTTTGGTCACTGAAGGGGGGGATTTGGATAAGCTCGGGCGTGGCACAGTATGGCAAGGTGAGATCGATATTTGTTTGCATCAGAACCACGTTTTTGCTGTGCGTGTATTGGGTGATGTCGCTACCCGGGACTTCGTTGCGCTTTGCATGGAGGCGGATTTTGGTCGTCGATACTTTACGACAACCGCAAACAAAACAACCAACCTTGCCTCAACCAACCAAGAGAAGCTTGGCAATTTTCCAGTCGTGATCCCTCCCTCAATGGAACAGCAAGAGATTTTCGAAGCGGGACAGCAGATCAAGTCAGGCTTCGCGGATGCGGTTGAAGTTCAGTTTCGTGAAATTGCCGCCCTCAACGAATTCAAACAAATCCTGATTGCGAATGCGGTCACGGGCAAAATCAAGATTTAAGCAAGGTATGTGCCATGGTTAGCGATCCGAGTGAAAAAGCGCTTGAAGGATTGATCGAAGCGGCGTTTCTGTCCGGTGGTTACACGCTGGGCAACAATGCTGATTTCGATGCCGACCTCGCCCTTGATACCAAACAGTTCTGGGCTTTCCTTGAGGCCACACAATCAGACGAACTCGACAAACTCCGCCCCCGTCACAACTGGCAACGCATCGTGCTGGAACGGCTGGATCGCAAGATCAAGAAAGACGGTCTGCTGACGGTCCTAAAAAAGGGCATCAAGGTCGATGATGCACACCTAAAGCTGCTCTACCGCCTGCCCTACAACACCAAGACCCCCGAAGTGACGCGGCTGTTCGAAGCGAATATCTTTTCCGTCACCCGTCAGGTCTATTTCTCGACCTCTTACAGCAATCCGTCCGTGGACATGGTGCTATTCATCAACGGCCTGCCCGTCGTGTCGATGGAGTTGAAACAGCCGTGGAAGGGCCAGACTGTCTTTCACGCCCGTAAGCAATATCAGGACCGTGACGCCCGTGAGCCGCTGTTCCAGTTCGGTCGCTGTTTGGTGCATTTTGCAGTGGATACCGATCTGGTCGATATGGCCACAAAGCTGTCGGGCAATAGCACGTATTTCCTGCCGTTCAACAAGGGTGATGCGCACGGCAAGGGCAACCCGATCAATCCCACCGGTCACAAGACCGCTTATCTGTGGGACGAGGTGCTGACCAAGCACAGCCTCACCAACATCATCGAACATTTTGCCAAACTGATTGAGGAAGAAGACCCCGACACCGGCACAAAGAAAAAGGTGCTGTTTTTTCCCCGTTATCACCAGTTGGACGTGGTGCGGCAGGTGCTGACCGATGTGCGGGAACATGGGGTCGGGCAGCGGTATCTGATCCAGCATTCCGCAGGTTCTGGTAAGTCGAACTCCATCACATGGCTCGGCTACCAGTTAATCGAAACCTATGATGCTGCGGGGGAGCAGAACTTATTCGACAGCGTGATCGTGGTGACGGATCGCCGCATCCTCGACAAGCAATTGAAGGACAACATCAGGGTATTTTCTGAGGTGAAAAATGTCGTGGCCCATGCGTTTAGCTCTGCCGAATTGAAGAGCGCGTTGGAGAACGGCAAAAAGCTGATCATCACGACGATTCAAAAGTTTCCACATATCTTGGATGGCATCACCGATCTAACCGACCGCAAGTTCGCCGTCATCATTGACGAAGCGCACTCCTCGCAATCCGGCAGTGCCGCCGATAAGATGAACGAAGCCATTAGCGGTGGTGGCGATGAAGAACAGCCCGAGGATTTGCAGGACAAAATCCTCGCCGCTATGGAAGCTCGGAAGATGGGCGCGAACGCATCGTTCTTTGCGTTTACAGCAACGCCCAAGAACACCACGCTGGAACGGTTCGGACGCCCCAACAGTGATGGTAAGTTTGTGCCGTTCCACCTGTATTCGATGAAGCAGGCGATTGAGGAAGGGTTCATCCTTGATGTGCTGAAGAACTACACGACCTTCAAAAGCTACTATGAGCTTCAGAAATCGGTGGAGGGTAACCCTGAGTTCAACACCAAGAAGGCCCAGAGCAAGTTACGGGCCTATGTCGAAGCGGATGCCACGACGATCAAGACCAAGTCGGGCATCATGCTGGATCACTTCGAGCAGAATGTGGTGCGCCCCAAGAAGTTGAAGGGCAAAGCCAAGGCAATGGTGGTTACCCGCAACATCGAGTCTGCGATCCGCTATTACATGGCAATCAGAGGGGCGTTGAGCGCCGCTGGGAACCCCTATAGGCCCTTGGTGGCATTTACGGGCAAGAAGCTGATTGATGGTGTGGAACACACTGAAGACACGCTGAACGGCTTCCCCGGTGGTGACATCCCCAAAAAATTCAAAACCGATGAGTATCGCATACTGGTCGTGGCTAACAAATTCCTGACTGGGTTCGACGAGCCGATGCTTACCACCATGTATGTGGACAAGAAGCTGCAACATGTGTTGGCTGTGCAAGCTCTGTCGCGTCTGAACCGGTCTAACAATAAACTGGGCAAGGAAGATACGTTCATCCTCGATTTCCACAACACGGTTGAAGACATCAAAGATGCGTTTGATCCGTTCTACACATCAACCGCGTTGAGCGAGCCCACAGATGTTAACGTGCTGCACGACCTGAAGGATGCGCTGGACGATACCGGCATCTATGACTGGCCAGAGGTGATCGAGTTCAACGAGAAGTTCTTTGCTTCGGCAGATGCGGATCAGTTGTCACCCTTGCTGGACACAGTTGCGGAACGGTTTGATGATTTGGTCGAAGAGCAGAAACCCGACATCAAGATCAAGGCCAAGCAGTTCGTTAAAATTTATGCTCAGGTGGCCTGTATCATTCCATTCACCAACGCGAATTGGGAGATGCTGCATTGGTTCCTGAAATTTCTGATTCCCAGACTAAAGGTCAAAGACCCGGATGAGGACGAGATCAACGGTTTGCTCGAAAGCGTGGACCTAACCACCTATGGCCTTGAGAGGGTCAAGATTGGTTACACGATTGGACTCGACGACTCGGATAGTGAGCTAAGTCCACCAAACCCGAACCCACGTAGTGCCCACGATGATCCAGAGAAAGACCCGCTTGATCTGATCATAGCGGCATTCAACGAACGCTATTTCACCGGATGGGATGCCACGCCAGAGGAGCAGCGGGTGAAGCTAGTCAATATCCTCAGGCACGCCATGTCCGACCCTGCGTTTCAGGATAAAGTTTTAGGAAACCCAGACGAACAGAATCGGCGGATTGCAAGTGAAGCCTTGTTCGAAAAAGCTATGCGGAGCGAACGCCGCCGAGAGATCGACCTATATAAGAAATACGCGTCGGATGATGACTTTAAGAAAGGCATGCATGGAGCGCTGCTGCGCATGATGGAACATGTTATACATTCAGAAACGCGCGGAGATCGGCGGCCGTAAAATAGGCTGAGAGCTAACAAAGCACCTTAATAATATCCTGAAGAAAGTCATTGTGGGGTATTCGCAATGTATTCAAATCGCGTTGACCTAGGTGTGTAGCATTTGGCCCTACCCATACGACACAGAATATGTTACTGCTTTTGTGTAACATATGAATATCGAATCCATTAATGTTACACATTTCCCCCAAGCTCTAGAATCAAATGTAACAGATTTGGGTTTTCCATGAGAATTGGCTACCGCCGGGTTTCTACCGTTGACCAAAACCTAGATCGACAGGACCTTGGTTCCGTCGACAAGCTGTTTGAAGAAAAGTTGTCAGGTGCAACTGCAAAAGACCGCCCCGCACTTCAACAGCTTCTAGAATTTGCGCGTGAAGGTGACGAAGTAATTGTCTGGTCCATCGACAGGATGGCCCGTGATCTACGTGACCTTCAATCCATCATACAAACGCTAACCGACAAACAAGTATCGGTGCTGTTCTTGACTGAAAATCTCAGTTTCTCGGCGAGTTCAAGCGATCCCTTCGCCAAATTGCAGTTGCAACTTCTTGGCGCATTTTCGGAGTTTGAACGAAGCATCATTCGAAAGCGCCAGCATGAGGGAATTTTAAAAGCAAAAGAGCGCGGCGTCTACAAAGGCCGTAAGCCAGTGATCGATCCCCTAAAGGTCCAAGAACTCCGCTCAGGAGGCATGGGAGTCAGCAGCATCGCGGCGGCATTGAAAATTAGCCGTGTCAGCGTCTATCGCGCCCTGAAGGCCGCCTAGACGCCGACGGCGACGTAACAACAGAAGGACTTCAGATGAAGTCGAATGGATTTGGTAGCCTCATACAGAAGATTGAGTTCAAAGTGCCGGTATCACAAGCTGCGAAGGTGGCCAGCCATCTGACGACCGAGGCCGACATCCAAGATGATAACGCTGGTTCGGCCAGCTTTACCGTGCAGGTGCTCACAACCAAGCCTGGTGACGATGAAATGGTAGTCTGGAAGCTAACCAGTATGCTTCCCGTCGACGTTACTTTCCGCATCGATTGGAGCAAATCAGAATATTGAGCAGCCCCAATCTGCATATTCTATTTAACAAAGATAGGTAGCCACGATGTCATCGATTTGGCACGATCCAGACCTGACCCATAATGCAGATCACGAAAAAGCATCGGGCGAACTGTTCAGCTTGGACGACAAACTGACGGTAGCACAGGTGTCAGGTATGGGTGAGGCACTTTGGAGCCTGCATAATACATATCACGACATGGCAAAATCTACTGCTGGCGGGGCACCAGATCGTCAAGAAATGGATCGGTTTCTTGATCAATGCTACAAACTTGGATTTGTTTGTCGCGATGGATCAGATCGCCTGAATGATCCAAACAAAACGCGCATCGACGATTTCATAAGGGTTCTGGAGCAAGACCTGAATCTTGTGTCTTCACTGAACCTTCGTGAAATACGTCAAGTAACCCACTTTTTGGCTCGAAGTGAGAGATTTGGCGATAGCGGTGGGGAGTATGGTTCCGGAATAATCATCTACTTCGCCCAGTCTGGACTTGCCGACGCCTTCGCTAAAAGATTGCAAAAATAGCGTGATTTGCTGATTGGCTCATAAGTAGACATTCTAAGGGAACATGCGATGCTTTGGTAGGTGTAGGCCCTACCAATGCTTCGCAGCCTTCACAACGAACGGTAGCGTAAAGCCAAAAACATACCAACGTTGAGGCTTAGTCGCAAAGACAGGCGTGCATGGCGAGCGGTGATTGGAACGTGACAAAGAATGTTTTCCCGAAGAAACTTCATTACGCTACAACGCAGACACAACCATCTCACCAGCGGCTCTCAAGTCAGAATTGATCAACCGCCCCGGGATACGGACAGATCGTATCCCAATATCTAGCAATTTTCCAACAATTCTCTCATCTGATTCCCTTTGCTTACGCCTTTCATGGTGCGCGCCGTCACAGAAAATTGCCAGCCGTTCTTCTGGTAAAAACATATCTGCCTCAGCAAGAATATTCTGTCCGCGCCGAAACTCAACGTCCGAATACACATCATATAGAGATTGATAAGCGTTGCCGTCGGGATAAATGAGGTATTGACACTGCGGCCTAATACCGCGTGACAAAAGCTCTTGGAAAAGGAATAGCTCTATAGGCGTCTCCAGTCCCCATAAACGCCGTGCGATTACCGTATTAAATGGAGCGAACACCTTTTTCATTCTGTTCTTCCGGTAAGCCTGTCGACTTGCCGTTGGGATAAAGGGGTCAGCATCTAGAACATCTTCATGATCAATATCGGTTGGTAAGAAATAGCGCTGTATTACAAGCCCGATTTCATCAAGTGGCGTCCTTCCTGCAGCGAACTGTGCCGCAAGTCCGGTCGGCGCAAACATTGACCATTCACCTTGAAAAGGATTGAACCCAAGGTATGCGTCATCATTATTAACAGGGGCACCACGCAAAGCAGCAATTCTGTCAATCCCGATTGTATTGACCTCGCCTCGCCTTGAAGCAGGCAATATTGAAATAGAGAACGGAACAGCAGCTACACCGCCGTAGTGTGTATCTAACCAAGCCAGACTAAGAACTACCTGAACCATCTGAAACTCAGTTCCACGTTCTCGGAAATAGGCGATCTCTCCTTCGGAGGGCTCGTCAAACAGCGGGCCTTGATCGGCTGCCGCGAGCATCGATCCAGTTACAGGTTGAACTCCGGAAAGCGGCATGAGTGACTGTCGGACAACCTCTGGAACTATATCCCACGAAACGGAAAACGGTTCGGATGGCACTAAAACTCGCTCGCCAAAGGTCGCTATACGCTGTGGCCGATCTTCAATCATTACTCTTCCTCCAGTGCCGCCCACCTAACAAGTTTGAAGACTCACCTACACAAAAAATGAAGTAAGTTTTGGGCTGGGTTCGATCATTCCTTTAAGAGTAAGGAGCGGGCGGCTTAGCAGCATAGCGGGAATCAGAGCTAGTTGCAGCAAAGATTTTGTTTCTGTAGTCTAAATTCGTGTGTGCACCATGCTGCATCGATCAGCAAAGAGAAAATTACGCTCTTTGACGAACTTCGCTATGAAAGGTTGGAACGTCCGCTCGCGGACGAGAATAAGGCTATTCCGATGGCAGTTACACATGCCGACATTTGAACGGGACATCGTCCGTTTTTGGTAGCTATCTGCCCTTGGCGAACATCAACAGACGGCGCAGCAAACGGTAACCACGTTCTGATTTGCATCCACTCCATTACCCACATGCATAGTAAAACAACACCTACTATCGATTATAAACGAAAGAGTTGTGCAAGCTGTTTAACAAGATTGCTTCAGCAGCATGCAAGAGCGGCCGTTTTTGGATTCCGCGGTGAAGGACCTGAAAAAGAACATTATGCCAGCCTTCTAAATTGCAACGAAAGTCTACTCAGAACCCGGTGTCCTTCACCGAAGCAGTTTTTTCTTATTGGCAATCAGTGGCCACGGTTTCCAACCGATGGTTCTGCAAGGGCTGGTTTTGCGACAATGCAGTGTAGTTAAATACAATGCTCGCGCCTCGGTCTACCAGGTCTCGAAAGAGCGGATCAGAACAAACATTTCGTTGCACAATCGGACTCATCAATGGCTCAAACACTTCCGTAGTTAAATCTGCGGAATTTCCTGTAATATAATACTCAAGCAACAACGTGTTGCCATTTGCCGCAGCCGACATAAGGGTGGTTTCGTCATCGATAGGCTGCGGTGTGTTCCCGTCGAAAATGGCGGCCTGTATCCGAACCGCTCGCGCAATAGGCAAATTTGCGACATTCACAAAGGCGTTTCGGTTCATATTGTCAAAGACAACGTTAACAAATGAACCGACAAAAACGAGCGCAACGGCTGCAGCCGTGAACGCCACGACCCTCCCTGCAAGTGCCGTCTTCGTCCTCCGGTCAATGCGCCCGCGATCTTCGGGCTTTTTGAATATCAAAATAAGGCAGACAATCGGGATCGCAGCCATAAAAGCATTACCCGTATCGCCATAGGCATCAACAGCACGTCGCCGCGCCCCATAGGCGAGAAGAGCCATAAATATAGCTGTCACCGCCAGCCAGACGATTGCAGCGGTATCTACGTCTTCTGCTGCTACCGACAAGAACACGGACGGCAAGACAGTCATAACCACGGCACAGAGGAGGTAAATAACTCCAAAACCGAACCTATTCAACGGCCTTGGGCGTCTAGACACACCTTCGATGAAAACGAGAGCAATAACATAAATACCAGCAACAATGAGAAACCTAGTAAAAAAATCGTTAGTTCCGAGAATGACAAATTCGGCCAACGTTGAGCCCTTTCGATGAAAATAGTCTTGTAGTGGTCAATCTCGCACTACCATTCCGCAATTCCAATCGATTTTTAACCAAACCTGCCCATAGACCGCAAATTGACGGCTCTGGGCCGTGTGATTTACATGACCGGAACTTGGCGCGGCCGCGGCGAACGGCAGTGTCGGTCTCGCAAAGCCGCCTCCCGACCCGCCCAATCTTGATGCCCCCTTTTTACGTGACCTATGTGGCGAAGGATGTCGGTATTGCCTGCCCAGTTAAGATGGAAGTCGTCGCCAAAGACTGTCGGTTCGCGTGACCACCAACAACGACGAGCGCAAGTGCGGAATGCTGTGTCCGAAACAATGTTTGCTCTGGTGCGTGTGTCATGACATACGATCTTCTAAGTTTTCCGGCACAAAGCCCATGCGAATTAAGGCTCCGCAGGTTGTGAGCTTCACAGTTTTATGCGAGCCAAATTCATGATTAGATTGTTGCAATGAACTACTGGTGGGTGAACCATAAACAGACTGCGCGCCAAGAGATTGCCGGCGGCTATCTGTGGTCGCCAAAGCGCGAAAGGAATGGCAACCGTAGTCAGTATTACGACTTCATGCGCGAAGCCCGGCCTGACGATGTTGTGGTCTCTTTTGCAAATGCTCAGATCGGTCATTTTGGAATTATAACAGGGTTTCCTTTGAGTGCGCCAAAGCCTGAAGAATTTGGCAAAACCGGTGCTTATTGGTCAGATGATGGATGGCTTGTGCCAGTGTCTTGGTCTGTTGTTGCTACACCGTTTCGACCGAAGGACAATATTGAGAATTTGCGAGCCTTGCTGCCGGTGCGTTATGCGCCGATCCAACAAGATGGTAACGGTAATCAGAAAGCCTATCTCACTAAAATAGATGGGGCTCTCTTTGAACAGTTGAGAAACCTAGGGCAATTTGATCCAAGTCTTGTTGATGTGGACGTTGGCATTGTTGTCGATGGTCAATTTATCCATCGTATCGAAGATAGCATTCAGTTTCAGGTTGAGTCAGATCAAAGCCTGTCGGACACTGAGAAATCGAGGATCATTAAGGCTAGACGCGGGCAAGGGATTTTTCGGGGCAACGTCGAGCTACTAGAGCAGAGTTGCCGCGTAACCGGACTGACGGATCGGCGACTTCTTATTGCCAGTCACATCAAGCCTTGGCGCTCTTGCGAAACGGCGAGTGAACGATTGGACGGATCAAATGGCCTTTTGCTCGCACCGCACATAGATCGGTTGTTCGATGTCGGACTCATCAGCTTCGAAAAAAGTGGTAAAGTTCTGGTGTCAGATACGCTCACGGAACATAGCGTTGAAGCCCTATCCCTAAATAGCGCAATCGAAGCCGGTGTTGGGCCATTTTCCGACGCTCAGGAAGCCTATCTCAGGCATCATAGGTCTGAAATCTTCCTAGGTTAGTTTATCATCTCAGAACTTGGCTTTAGCTATTACTATTGGTTGGTTTGCGCTCACAATCGCCAAAGGTGTGTCGTCGTAAAACGATCGATTTGTCCGAATTTCCGACGCTTTAAACTCTTAGTCTGAGCGTCCGGAACCGGTAGAAACTACACAAGACCGGTCCACTTAATTAAGTTTACGCCATGGCCTGAAGTGTTCTGATGACGTCTGAACCAAGACTGCGAGTGTTTTTCGGATTTCCCATGCCGTTAAGAACATCTACGCCAATTTCAGAGGCAATCCTTTTGAGGGCTACTATCGTATTGGGATAGGTTCTGCCTGAATGGGAGACCTTAATTGTCGCGTTCTCGTATTGCGTGATGGTATGACTTCCATATTTTACCTCAGCGACGACCATAAGCTTGCTAAGATCGGTCGTTTCCGACGATTTCTTGTAGGTATTCAGGTAATACTTGCCGTCCTTCAGTGGAAGCAGTTCGATGGCTTCCTGAGCGGAGCAGTCCAGCAATTCCTCGATGGAAGCTTCATCCCCATCGAAATTGAGGCGAAGCACCAGAATGCGATCTACATGGCGAAATGTGGCCGCATTGAAAGTTACGTGGGTGGATGAAGTGATCGTCTTGACTGAAACGTGTTCACCCCCTGCTGTGACGATGTCATAACCGACTTGGTTCGTTGCCAATGCCATCTGTCCCCTAGTGATCATGGCAGCATATAGCTCACCGATGCGGCCTGTAAGATGTGATAGGCTTGATGGCTGGACACCCCAACTTAGTTCTCGCTCAAGCCAAGAGAGCGCCTCTCCTAGAGATTTGATGATCTGGACTTGGCTAAGTGTGTTCAGTGGTTTGGGGGCCGATTCAGAAGATTTGATTTCATCGTCATCTTCTGCCTGGTCAAGTTCAGATTGGGAGAAACCTGCTTGCTCCAGCGCAGCATCAATACTGGAAACCATCCCACCTATGATATCAGCGGCAAGCTGTGCTTCGCTGGGTGTAAGTGGCGGGGTGATGGTAATGCCGTTAACGTTGCTTCCATCGTAGCTGAACTTGTTGTCACTCATATCGAGCCTCCATTATGCCATCTTGTAGGATATTTTGAGCAGTGCAATCCATAGTTGTCATGCAGCACCTCTTGGTTCAGCCGTTGAAAATGTTCGATTTTCCGGACGTAAAGATGAGAGAACGCAAGCTTGTCAGTGTAAATGGCGGAAGGGAGGTGAATGCAAGAACTCTATTTTAAGAGTGATTTATTCGGCGAGCGTCGCGATTGATATAAATCATCGCCGGTGCTTATATATGTGACGGCGGAAATGAAAATTTTGCGACTTATTTTTCTTATTATGAAGCGAGTTGTATAATTTTGTAAGTTCATTTTCAACATACCGCAAAAATTGCGAAATTTAGCCAATACTTTTAGAGCAATATTGAAAATAGTGGAATTTACCCAGATGCATTTTATTTGAAGAAATAACTGATTTGCTATTCTTCAAATTTCGGAAGATTTTTTTGCTTAGCGAGTTGTATGTAGCCAGATTCAATCTGACGCCTCAATCGCCTCCAGTCCGTCTAGTGAGTTACTGAATTAAAGCAACCCAACTGGACAGTTGTTCAATCTATGATCTTATTCAGATTTGTGGTGTGTATTTTCCGTCTTCTTAGTTTCTTTTACTGTGCGTCACTCAAGGCGATCTAGGGGTTGAGTCATGTTCCATAATGACTATCGAAGCTCGATCACCAATGAAATAGCCGTAATTGATTGGATTGATGGGAGTAAATCAATAAATAGGAGTTCGCTTGCCGTTCAATTCTGTCCTTCCAGAAACTTATGCCAGTCAATTAATAATTCAGCCCTCATTTCCAGTAGCCTTGATCTAAAGTATGCCTGTTCGGTGTTGTTGCCGATCCTGTGTGCTAACTGCAGTTCGGTCGCCTCTCGGGGCTTCCCATTCTCCGCTGACCAATCTCTAAATGTGGATCGAATTCCGTGTGGAACTGCAACCCGCCCACTTTGTTTGTCTTTATACCCAATTTTGTCAGCTTTATTTATTCGTTTCATCAATGCGGACAGCGTCATATCAGATAACTGACTGCCTTTGGGGGACGGAAAGACTAGATCATATTGACGAGGCATATTGGTCAATAATTCATAAGCAGGCTGAATAATAGGTATGCAATGCTCCACATTTGCTTTCATTCTGGACTTAGGTATTGTCCATAATCCCCGATACCCAGTTTTCTTGGCTTCTTCATCTGTAAAAAATTCAATCTCATCATGCCGCATTCCCCTAATTTCGCCAGACCTTGACGCAACTAATGTGAGAAGCATGAGTGCTTTTGCCCCCATGCCATCACGTTGCTTCAATTCTGCCCACCATCGCTGTGCATCTGCCAACTTCAGTGCGGGATGGTTTTGTGGTATTTGCACTTTTGACGGCTTAGCCAAAAGGTTTTCGAGGTTACCCTTCCAGTTTGCAGGGTTTGGACCTGCCCTGTAGTTTTTAGTAGTGGCATAATTCAGAACGCCTTCGATACGTCCACGAGTGCGTTGCGCAGTTTCATTGGTCGACAACCAGATTGGTTCCAAAATTTTAAAAACATGATCTACCGTGATGTCACTTACATCGAGGTGGCCGATTGTTGGATAGGCATATTGGGTCAACGTAGAAACCCACTGTGCATAGTGCTTCGCATTGCTTAACTCCGCTTTTTTCTTTTCAAGGAAACTGTTACTAACCTCTTGAAAAGTCGGGATTGTTGTGGTTATCGTCTTGGCTTTGCGGGGGTCAATACCTTGAACCGCAAGTTTAGAATTGTTCAGCGATAAAGTTCGTGCCTCTAAGAGCGAAATCCTTGTTGGGTTGCCCAAGCCAATATCGATAATTTTTCCCTTAAATGTAAGTCGTTGCACCCACGACTTTGAACCTCCTTTGCGAACGTAGAGATGTAGCCCAGTGCTGTTTGAATCGTAGTATCGGCCGGACACTTTGACGGCCTTGATAAACGTAGCGGTTAATTTCTTCTGGCCAGCCATAACGTTGAAACTCCGATATTGTCCCCAATTTCGTCCCCATAATTTGCACGGAACATACGAGCTTGCAATGATCTTCTTAGGAACTCGACCTCGGTATAACGTTATAAAATATGGAGAATTTTGATCCGGTAGGACGGCACCGGAACCCAAGTTATACGGACTTCGTCTCCGCCAGACCCTTCTGAAATCAGACGAATTGATGCGC
>TARA_R100000935_G_C2841555_1_pt1 | contig 16293 bp, 14 predicted proteins | sample TARA_R100000935 | Tara Oceans TARA_R100000935 (sample SAMEA2621502) | marine metagenome | biome: marine biome (ENVO:00000447); feature: surface water layer (ENVO:00002042); material: "saline water (ENVO:00002010), including plankton (ENVO:xxxxxxxx)" | depth 5 m | reverse complement strand
CAAGGACTCCGCCCAAAGCTGGAGGGAACTTGGGGCTCAGGTCAAGTGGTAGGAGGCCGGTATGCCGACGAACCTGCGCCCCCGTAGCGTGGCCTGCGACGTTCCAGTTATATCAGTACGAAACGCGAGTACACTACTGTCAGCAGCTCTGCGGCTCGGCAGGGCGCATTAAATGACGAGCACTACCAATCCAGTGCTTACTTTATCCGTATGGTTACGCCATAATCATACAGAATTTGACTGAGTAGATTGACCCGATTGCCTACATCGAAAAGATCATGCAGCAGCAAGTGGTTTCTAAAAAAGGAGCAGCAAAGTGCCCAACACATCGCTACGGATTACGGAGCTAACCCTATCGGACATCGGTCCTTTCCCGGCGCTTCGTCTATCGTTTAAAAATGACGCGGGAATAAACTTGATATGCGGCGACAACGGTGTTGGCAAGACAACCGTCCTTGAAGCGATAACCGCTTCATTCAGCTCAGGGCGCTCTCATCGCCTTAAACGGCGGCAAACTGCAGAGAACGGCTCGTTACTGCTCGCTATCGAAAGAAACAATTCAGAACACAAAATTCGGCTCCAGATAAATGAGCTCAACCCTAACCAAGGAGAGTTGATTGGTAATAGGAGTCCCGATGCTAAAAACCTTATTCACATAAGAGCTTCCCGCGACCTCACATACTTTCAGCAAAGATCCATTTCCCGCGATCCAGAATTTGATGATAAAAATTTTAGTCATAACGTCACAGCAGACCTACCTCAGAATGACGTTAAAACATGGCTAACGAACCGCTACCTGCTAGCACCTCACGCAGAGAAAAGTAGCTGGACCCCACAAATGCTAGAAAACTTGGAAACCGCAAAGCAATTTTTCTCAATACTTGATCCAGAAATTTCGCTAGATCAAGTAGATGTAACTAGCTTTGAGGTACTGGTTTCAACACCAAATGGCATCATTCCATTTGAACTGTTATCGTCAGGGTTTCGGTCATCATACTTCATGCTTTTGAGTATTTTGAAGGAACTCGAATTCCGAAAACTCGAAGTATCCGCAAGTGAGTTTTCTGGGGTAATATTAATTGATGAAATTGACTTACACCTTCATCCATCATGGCAGCAAGATATTGGGCGCGTACTTACTTCAGCCTTTCCACGTGCACAGATCATTGCAACAACTCACAGCCCACACGTGGTCCAAACTACAAATTCCAATGAAGTAATCTCGTTAAGAAGGAATGCGGACGGCAGTGTCGAACGCAAATCTATTTCTACTGGTCGATATGGGTTCAAGGGATGGACAATTGAAGAAATACTAGAGGATGTAATGGGCGTTGAGAACATTAGAACACTCGCATTCCGCAGTGCCATGTATAATTTCGACACCGCTTTGGATAGTGAAGATTCAAAAGGCGTCAATCAAGCCTTAGCCGTTTTGAAAGAAATGTTGCATGAGCAAAACCCCCTCCGGAAATTATTGGAAATTCAATCCGCCCCGTTCGCCTTCGATAGCAGTTTGAATGAGGCGACCCATGATTAAACTGACGCGTGGAGTCAAGCCCGCCTACCTAACCGATGCAGTGGTTGAAGATTTGACCAATCAATATTTGGAAACCGGGAAGTCTGTCTGGAATCGAGCCGCAATTAAGGACCCTCTTCTCGAAAGCTCTTCCAGCAAGTGCGCCTACTGCGAGGCCGACGTCAGCGAAGAGTCGAAATATATGGAAGTTGAGCATTTCAGGTTCAAAGACAGTTTTCCTGATTTGGTTGTTGTCTGGGACAATCTTCTGCCTTCATGCAAACGATGTAACGGACGGAAAGGTACTTACAACGTTGACGTAGATGGAGAAATCGTTAATCCGTATGATACGCTTCCTTCGGCTCACATGTATTTTCAGAACTACCGCTTAAGGTGGCGCGATGAAATGGGCCGTAGAACTATCATTGACGCTTTGTACTTAAATGACTCCGAAAGGCTCGTTAGTGTCAGAATGAAGTTGGGTGAAGGCGTTTGCTCAGCACTGGAAACCATCCGCAGTGATCTTGAAAGCTACCAACAAGGTGACGTAACCGTCAGAAAATGGGCGAAGATAGTTCGTGGTGTTGAAAAGTTGTTGAAAGAAGCCCAACCTGAATCACCCTTCAGCGCGTTAACTGCTACAGCACTTCTCACTGACCCCGACTACCTCTGGATCCGTGGAGAACTGTCTGCGTTTCCTGATTGGCAAGATCTTGAACTACTAGAAACCACGGCACAAAATTTAGTCTTGGTACAATAGCTTGATAGTATGTGTTCGCAGTCAAAACTTCTTCGTATGCAAAGCGCCGCGAATGACGACTTCCCGCCATCATTGTCAGGGAGAGTGAACGGCCCTTTTCCGACCATTCACCCATTGATCGCCATGCTGCGATGCGGCCCGTCAGACCGAACATTCGCTGCAAAAGCAAAACCGTTCCATGGCCGAGCTCACACTATGCGGGACGGTGGATATGTTGTGTCGCTTCTTGATAGAGAGATACTGTAATGGTTCTCCTGATATACGCTTGAACTTTTGAAAACAGCCACTCTCTACGGTCTGGATGTTATCTCAGTTCTGACGTACATTTAGTGGCGGAGAGCAGCGTGAGTACTAAGTGTGTCTGGAAAACAATCACAGAAACTGGGTCGACTCGGCGAGAAAGAATTTGGCATTTTGTGCACCCAGCAAGGTGCAACTTCAAATGAATCAGTTGAAGATGACCATGGTTGGGACCACATAGTCGAAGTCGAGCCGGCTAGTAAGTTGGCTCTGCCAGCAGACTTGCGTGACGGGATAACGCGTGCGCTTGTTCAAGTTAAATCCACAGCAGGAAAACAGCGCAGGGCTAGGGTTAAACTATCCAATGCGCTAAAAGCCATTCAAACTGATTTACCTTGTTTTTTGGTATTGATGGTCTTTGAAGGAATTGAACTAACAGAGGTTCGGGTTCGGCATTTCTGGACCAATGAAATCAAGCGCATACTCAAACGAGCGCGCGAGGCTCATAGAGATAATCGAGATGATCTTCACAAGATTTACCTCGAGTTCTCAATGGAAGATTTGCCCGACGTTCTTTCAAATTTGGTCGAAGTTCTTTGCTCTCAAGTATCTGAACATGGTGCAAAATACGGCCGAGAGAAGCAATCAGTCCGCGAAAATATTGGCTACGATGAAACACGCGTGGTCGGTGAATTCACTTTTGATGGCAATGTTACAGCGGGCGATATTGTCGACTGGGAACTGAGTGACGATGCCGAACTTTTGCTTTCCAATTTCGATTTTAAAGACATGAGGTTCGGCATTCCAGCCACAAAAGTCGAACAGCCAACGGCTGGATCGAAAATCTCCGTCGGTTTAACTCCTAGAGTAGGCATCCTGCGTCTTACTCGTGGAACGTCATGCTTGGAGCTCGACGCTCAGCTCATTTTCCCGACCATGGTTAAGCCAGACCACGAGGCCTTTCAGGTGCGTGTTAAGACTGCATTGTTTGACATACGACTGTCGCCGCGCGCCGAAGGCACGATCAACGCAAACGTAGATCTACAAATAGAGACCGTATGGGATCATCACGTCCTAGCTGAACTAACCAACTGGTGTGACGGTTCTCCAATATCCTTCCAGATCGATTGCGACGAAGGAAACTTGTTCAACGGCCATCTCAAGCCCGAGTTTACGCCAGACGAATGGTCTAAGAAAGTAAGCGCGGGTGGCAGGGTGGCCGAGGCCCTTGTTGGTAGACAGGTACTTCAAGGTATACCGCAAGCACACGATAGAATCTGGTCTCAAATCGCGTGGTTGGCTCAAATCGAAATGCTGTTCGGCAAGCTGTCCAGAAGGTTGAGCATCCCAATCGATACCCCATTTGATACAAGCTGCTTTCACATCGTGGCGTTCGTGGTTTTTGAATTGGGTGACTTCTTTCACAGCGCGAACTTGAAGTTTCGAATTCTACAAAACAGTCAAGACGAGCATCATTGGCATCTCTACTTTGATGCAGCCCAAGTCGTTCACCCTAAGAAGTTTAAAACCGACTACTCGAGCATGTTGGCTATTGCACAGAACGAGTTTGAAAGGCTGATTTCGAACCCAGAACAAGGGTGCTTGAGTATTGGTACCGGTGACATTATCGACATTTTTTCCACCGACCAAGAGCGTACATTTGTCTCGATCCACCAACCTCAGAACTCAGATGAACCAACGTTTTCATGAGATAGAAGTCAAATTGGGCCCTTGGAAACAAAATTGTACGACCGACACAAGTTTTGGCCAATGTCTCCTTGTTTCGTAAACGCGGTGGCGCTTTGCACTTGCAGCGAATGTCGGCTCCCCGCCCTTGGTGTCGGCCGAAGCGAACGGCCCGGAGCGGACCTTCGCCGAGGAGCTCGTCTCCGCGATGCAGATTCCCCAGACCGGACAATAGCAAACGCGTGCAGCATTTGCGGGAGCCGATGACATCTATGTCAGGGCGGAGTTCAAATCATTGCAGGCCAAAAAAGCGAACTTTCGATCGGCAATTCAGAACTCTATTGGTGCAGACTTGCAGCCTTAAAAATCACGTCGGGTGTTCTTCGACCTCCTAAAGCCCATTCAATCGGCTCAGCGCTTGCTAAACCGATGGGGTTGGGAGGTCGAAATAATCCGAAGTCCCCGCATATCCATCGCCGCCCATACGGCCAAGCGCGTCAAGCTTTTCATGGTCTGAATGATAGTTTGCAGGATTAATAATATCCTCACGGATATGCGCTCTGACGATGCGCCCGAGTATGATCTCGCGCGCGGAGCTCACTGCGATGCCAAGGTAGCGTTCGCACTCGAACGCGACCGGCGCCTCGGCGATACGGGGACAGGCAACCCTTTCTCCCGGCGCGGCTGTGAGCCCCGCCAACTCCAGTTCGTCAATCTCCGGCGCCACACCTGCTGCCGTCAGTGCCATCGCCTCGACATTGGCGCGATCGACGATGTTCACTGTAAAACAATCGGTCATCCGAATATTGTAAGCGGTATCCTTGAAGCTGCGATCCCGCTTGTTCTCCACGCCAAGTGCAAGGATCGGCGGATCAGCCGAAAGGCAGTTGAAAAAGGAATAGGGCGCGGCATTTACGACGCCGTCGGGCGATATCGTCGTGACCCAGGCGATGGGCCGCGGAACAATGGTTCCGATCATGATTTTATACGCATCGCGCGGGGACAAATCCGCGAAGTCAAAGGCGTGATAGCCGTCTTTCAATGTCATTGGGCCAGTTCCTCACCATAGCGGGACAGAATAGATCGGATACTATCTGCATTGACAGAAAACTCGGCCCGATCTGCGACCGCAGTCAGATGATGCTCCATAATGTCGCTGGAGAGCTTTTCATCACCTGCACGGATTGCCTCGATAATCTGGCTGTGTTCATCGACCGCGCAATCGGACGAATGGTTGCGCGCATAGAGCGACATGATGAGCGAACAGCGCAGAACCACCTCGGACACGTAGCGGGTCAGAAGGGTGTTCCCGGTCAGTTCGGCCATCAGGATATGAAATTCGCCCGACAGGCGGATCGAGACAGGGCCATCCTTGCCTTTGACCGACTTTTCCTGCCGCACATGCGCCTCGAGCCTGTCATAGCCGTTTTCAGGCATACGACGGCATAAAAGCCTTATAACCTCTCTTTCGAGGCAACGGCGGAGTTCGAATACGTGCTGTGCTTCTTCGCGGGAAGGTTCAGCAACAAAAGCGCCCCTGTTGCGGCGTGACACAACCAGCCCTTCGTTCTCCAACCGGACAAGCGCGTGGCGCACGATGGTGCGCGACACCCCGAATTTCTCTCCCACCGTATCTTCTGGCAGTCGCATTCCCGGCTTCAGGGCCTGTTCGATGATCGCCTTGCGCAGCAGGTCATATACCGCGTCGGTCAGGGTGCTCTTTGTGTCACTCATTGTCAGGTCTGCCTATCAAATTTGCACAATTCATATCGCATACATTTTTTATCGTCAATCGGATACAATTTACTTGCTCGCTCACATTTGGCATGCAAACAATGCACATCGTATCCAATTTCTCCGATTATTAAATACAATATCAACGGATGGGGACAAGATTATGAAGATAAGAAATCTATTGCTCGCAACGGCGGCAGTTGCCGCATTTGCAGGCACTGCTCACGCAGAGAACGTTCTGAAGTGGGGCGCAAACCGCGACATCGGTTCACTCGACCCGTATTCCTTTGGCGACAGTTTCACCATCAACGTGCTTAACCACGTTTACGAGGGGTTGGTGCGCTACAACAAGGATCTCAAGATCGAACCGGCGCTGGCAGAAAGCTGGGAAGTTCTGGAAGACCAGATAACATGGCGTTTCAAGCTGCGTGAGGGTGTTACGTTTCACAACGGCAACCCTTTCACCGCCGCAGATGTGGTCGCATCACTGACGCGGGTGAGCGACGAAACCTCGCCGCTCAAAGGGAACCTTCCCGCCTATGTCAGCTCGAAAGTCGTCGATGACTTTACCGTGGATATCACGCTGAACGGCACCTATCCGCTGCTGCTCAACGATCTGACCAACATCCACATGTTCGACGAAGAATGGATGACAGAGCATGACGCGCTGAAGCCCACCGATGTAGGTGCAGGCACCGAAGGTTATGCCACCTACAATGCCAACGGCACCGGACCGTTTGTCGTTGAGAGCCGCCAACCGGACGCGAAGACTGTCTTTGTCGTGAACCCCGACTGGTGGGACGAGCCCCAGCACAACCTTGACCGGATCGAACTGACCCCGGTGAATTCCGCCGCAACCCGCGTAGCGGCACTGCTCTCGGGCGAGATCAGCTTCACCGAGGACGCTCCGGTACAAGATCTGCCGCGCCTTGCCAGCGCGCCGAATGTTGAAGTTTTGGAGGGCGTCGATCTGCGTACCGTGATGATCGGCTTTCCCTTCCGCGACACACTTACGACCGGCGAGCCCAATCCGTTCACCCAGAAGTCTGCGCGTGAAGCACTCTACAAGGCGATCGACCTCGACCTGATCCAGCAAAGGGTGATGCGGGGCAAATCCCGTACTGCCGGTGCTGTTATCGCTCCTGCAATCCCGGGCTATACCGAAGCGCTCGATACACTTCCGGGGTTCGATCCTGACGCGTCGCGCGCCCTGCTGGCCGAAGCAGGCGTGCCCGAAGGGCTGGAATTCGAATTTAACTGCCTCAGTGATGGGTTGGTGAACGAAGAACAGTTCTGTCAGGCCATCGCCTCCATGTGGAGCCGGATCGGCCTGTCACCGCAGCTCAGCGTGGCGCCGCGCGCCGTGCAATCGCCCAAGCGGACAAACGGCCAGACCGATATCTACACCCTTGGCTGGGCCACCCTGCCGCTGCTGGACAGCTACTCTCCCCTCTTGCAGATCTTCCACTCCAAGGAGGGCAATGCAGGTGTCTTCAACTGGGGCGGCTGGTCCTATCCCGAGCTCGACAAGCTGATTCAGGCCGCGGGGAGCGAGCTTGATCTCGAGGCTCGGCTTGCTCTGCAAACCGAGGCGCTGCAAATCGTCAAGGATGAGATGATCATGATCCCGCTGCATCAGCAGCCCATGGCATGGGCCGTCACGGATGATGTCGCGGAGATGCCGCTCTTCCCTGATGCCAAGCCCCGCCTGTGGTTTGCGCGCATGGCATCAGACTCCTGACCTCGAAGGCCGGACCGTCCTCAAGACGGTCCGGCGCACAAAACTGGCAGCCCCAAAGGGAAGTCTCAAATGATAGCTTTTTTGCTCAAACGCACGGCCAATGCTCTGTTTGTCATGCTCGCTGTGGCGCTGCTGGCATTCGTGATCTTCCGCTTTTTTGGCGATCCCGTCGAGATGATGGTCAATGAACAGGCGACACAGGCCGACCGGATAGAGCTGCGCGAGCGGCTTGGCCTGAACGACAGCTTCATCACGCAATACACCCGATTTGTCACCAATGCCGCGCAGGGCGATTTCGGGATCTCCTACCGCAACCAGCAAGACGTCATGGTGCTGATCAAGGAACGCTTTCCCGCCACGCTCGAACTGGTGCTGGTGGCGACGGTGATATCCCTTGTCGTCGGCATTCCAGCGGGTGTGATCACGGCGGTCTACCGGGAAACGCGTTTGGCCAACATGCTACAGCTGGGGTCTATCGTCGGAGTATCGCTGCCCAGCTTCGTTGTGGGCATCCTGCTTATTCTCGCATTTTCGGTTTCTCTCGGCTGGCTGCCTGCCTTCGGACGTGGAGAGACTGTTCAGATCGGCTGGTGGTCCACCGGCCTGCTGACACCCTCCGGGAGGGCGGCCCTGATCCTGCCTGCGATATCCCTGTCAACTTTTCAGGTCACCTTGGTGATGCGGCTGGTACGGGCCGAGATGCTGGAGACGTTGCGCGCCGACTACATCAAATTTGCCCGCGCGCGCGGTGTGCCAAAGGCGCGGGTGCAATGGCGCCATGCCCTGCGCAACTGCCTGATGCCGGTGATCACTCTGACAGGCATGCAGATCGGCAACCTGATCGCCTTCGCGCTGGTGACCGAAACGGTCTTTCAGTGGCCCGGCATGGGGATGCTCTTCATTCAGGCTGTGACGTTTGTCGATATTCCGGTGATGGCCGCCTATCTGATGATCGTGTCGTTCATTTTCGTGACCCTGAATACCTTTGTCGACATCACCTACGCATGGGTTGACCCGCGCCTGCGCGATGACACGGCGCGCTCAAATGGCTGATCCGGAGAACGTTATGAACAAGACTAATCAAGTTCCAACCGATACGCTTCAGCCGCCGGTGCGCCCTTCGCGGCTTGCGCGCTTGCGCGAGAGCGACTTGTCACATTCCTTTCGCACGCATCCTTCGGCGATCTTCGCCACAGCCCTTCTGGCACTGGTCGCTATCACCGCTTTTGCGGCACCTTTGATCACACCGCAGAACCCTTATGACCTCTCCGCTCTCCTGCTCTGGAACTCCGAGATTCCACCGATCTGGAACGCGGAAGGGCAATGGCCCTATCTGCTTGGCACAGATACGCAGGGCCGCGACATCTTGTCGGCGGTGCTCTACGGCTCGCGCATCTCGCTGATCATCGGCTTTGCCTCGGTCATTCTGGCACTTGTCGTCGGGCTCACGCTCGGTCTGATCGCGGGATATTTCGGCGGCTGGATCGACAATGTGATCATGCGGATAGGGGACGTGCTGCTGTCGATGCCCTTCATCCTGATCGCCATTCTGATCACGGCCATCGCCACAGCGTCCCTGCCGACCGGATTAAAGGGGGTTTTGGCCGCGCCAATCCTGATCTTTGCCATCGCTGTGCCCTCTTGGGTGCAGTATGCCCGCACCGTGCGTGCCTCTGCGATGGTCGAGGCCAGAAAAGAATACGTACATGCGGCCCGACTGATCCGGGTCCGGCCGTGGCGCATCATGCTGCAACATATCCTCCCGAACTGCCTTACCCCGATTATGGTGGCCGCGACCCTAAATTTCGGACTTGCGATCCTGTCCGAGGCGACATTGTCGTTCCTTGGCGTAGGCATGCCGCCGGATCAGCCCAGCCTTGGAACGCTGATCCGGATCGGGAACCAGTACCTCTTTTCCGGCCTGTGGTGGATCGTTGTGTTCCCATCCATCCAGCTTTGCCTGATTGTCCTGTCTGTCAACATGATCGGCGACTGGCTGCGCGATGCCCTCAACCCTAAATTACGGTGAATAGAATGACCTCCAAGACACTGAGAAATGTCCGGCCCATGGGCGCTCCGGCGACGGATCTGCATATCGTTGAGGGAAGGTTCAGCACAACGGCTGCTGAAGGCGCAGAAGTGATTGATTGCGGTGGCCGCATTCTGATCCCCGGCCTGATCGAGGCGCATACACATCTTGATAAATCCCTGCTTGGCCTGCCATGGTATCGCAACGAAGTGGGGCCACGCCTGATCGACAAGATCAACAACGAGCGCGAGGTGAAGGTCTCGCTGGGTCTTGACCCGCGTATACAGAGCGAGCGGCACGCGATCCTTGCCATCTCCAAGGGATGTACCCACATCCGCAGCCATGTCGACGTGGACACCCATCACGGGCTTGCCGGTGTCGAGGGCGTGATGGCCACCCGCGAAAAACTGGCGGGACTTATCGACATCGAGATCGTCGCTTTCCCGCAGTCGGGCATGATGACCCGTCCAGGCACGGCCGAGCTGATGGACGAAGCGCTTGCGATGGGTGCCGAACTGGTGGGTGGCATTGATCCCTGCGGTATGGAGCATGACCCCAAGGGCCACCTCGACACTGTTTTCGCACTGGCGGAAAAGCACGGCAAGCCGATCGACATCCACCTGCACGAACAAGGTGCATTGGGGTGGTTCTCTATGGAGGAGATCATCGACAGGACCATGGCGCTGGGGATGCAGGGCAAGGTCGCGATCAGCCATGCCTTCTGCCTCGGGGCAGTGGACCGCGCCTATGTGGCGGGGCTGCAAGAGAAGCTTGCCGAAAACCGTATCCACATTCTGACGACGGCACCTGCCTCTGCGCCGGTGCCATTGGTAAAGGAGTTGCACGCACATGGCATCCTGACCGGCGCTGGGTGTGATGGTATCCGCGACACTTGGGGCCCTTACGGCAACTCGGATATGCTGGAGAAGGCCATGCACATCGGCATGCGCAACAACCTGCGCCGCGATGACGAGGTTGAGCTGGCGTTGGAGATCTGCACCGCTGGTGGAGCCGCGATCATGGAAATCGAAGGCTATGGGCTGGACGTCGGGTGTCGCGCAGATTGCGTGCTGGTCGAGGGTGAAACATTGGCCGAGGCGGTCGTCATGCATGCTCCGCGCAAACTGGTGTTCAAGTCCGGCGAGATCACCGCACGTGACGGCATCTGCGTGATCGAGGCACCCTGATGTCAGACAGGACGCTTCTGACCGCCCGCTGGGTGATCGGCCATGAGGACGGCTGTCATGTCGTTTACGAAAATGGTGTGGTGGTTCTTGAGGGGGCATGCGTGCTCTATGTAGGAGCCACTTTCACGGGTGAAGTCGCACAGCGCATTGACTATGGTCAGGCCATCATCTCGCCCGGCTTCATAGACCTCGATGCGCTCTCGGATCTCGATACGACGATCCTCGGTTATGATAACGGTCCTGCATGGAAAAAAGGGCGTGTCTGGCCCGAAACCTATGTGGCGCGTGGCCCCTACGAGATGTACGCGCCAGAAGAGCTGGCCTTCCAGAAGCGCCATGCCTTCGCCCAGCTGATCCGCAATGGGATCACCACAGCGCTTCCCATCGCCTCGCTGTTCTACCGCGCTTGGGGCGAGACGGTGGCGGAATTTGACGCCGCCGCACATGCCGCTCAGGACCTCGGGCTGCGTGTCTACCTTGGGCCTGCCTATCGCAGCGGTGGGCAGGTCACGGATGCAGCGGGTAACATCCGCGCGGTCTATGATGAGGAACGCGGGCTGGAAGGGCTCGACCAAGCCGCCGATTTCGCGGGCCGGATTGAGGGGGCGGCGGGAGGTCTTGTCCGTGCCATGTTCGCACCTGACCGCATCGAGACCTGCACACAGGCGCTGCTGCACCGCACTGCACAGATCGCCAGCGACATGGGTGTGCCCGTGCGCCAGCATTGCAGCCAGTCACCCACCGAGGTGCGACTGGTGCGCGAACAACACGCCTGCACCCCGATTGAATGGCTGGACCGGATCGGCGCGCTTCGGTCCAACTGGCTGTTGCCCCACGGCACAGAAGCGACGGATGCCGAATTTGATCTTATCGCAAAAGCTGGTGCGACACTGGTGCATTGCCCGCTGGTGTCCGCACGTCACGGCGCGATGCTCAGGTCTTTTCCGAAATGCCGTGCGAAGGGCATTAATATCGGGCTTGGCACGGATACCCATCCGGCGGACATGATCCTGAACATGCAGATCGGGATGATGACCGCGCGGCTGGCTGATGGCATGGATGCGGTCCGCTCGGAGCAGATGTTCGATGCGGCGACGCTGGGGGGCGCGCAGGCCTTGAACCGCAGCGATCTGGGACGGCTGATGCCGGGTGCCAAAGCCGACATCGCCGTCATTGATTTACGAACTAACCTGCAAACCACCGATCCGGTACAGACCCTTATGACATCATCTTCGGGGCGCGACGTGCGCGATGTCTGGATCGACGGAAGCCATGTGATGAAGGACGGAGTCATTCCCAGCGTGGACGCAGGCGAGGACGCCGCGCGCGCGCAAGCGCAATTCGACGGATTGATTGCAAAATACCCTGATCGCACCACCGGCCATCCACCGGTTTCCGAAATATTCACACCCAGCTACAGGAGGGCAGCACCGTGAGCGATGTGGTTCTTGATGTGCGCAATCTGAGCGTCGAATTCTCTACAAGAAAAGGCGTACTAACCGCAGTCGATGACATTTCACTGCAAATCCGGCGTGGTGAAATTCTGGGGATGGTCGGTGAATCAGGCGCGGGCAAATCCATGACCGGCATGGCCATTCTGGGCCTGCTCGAGCCGCCCGGCCGGATTGCGGCGGGGTCCATCCACCTGTCCGGTGACCGGATCGAGAATCTTGACGACCGCGCCATGCAATCGGTTCGGGGCCGACGGATCGGTGCGATTTTTCAGGACCCGCTCACCTCGCTGAATCCGCTGTTCCGTGTCGGCGACCAGTTGAGCGAGACAATCCGTCTTCACACGAACCTCGACAAGCGACAGGCGCGCGCGCGGGCAAAAGAGCTGATGCGCGAGGTCGGCATACCGGCTGTCGAGGAGCGGATCGACAGCTACCCGCACCAATTCTCCGGCGGCATGCGGCAACGCATCGTGATTGCCCTTGCCCTGTGCGCCGAGCCTGAACTCATCGTGGCGGACGAACCTACGACCGCGCTGGATGTCTCGATACAGGCGCAGATCACAGCGCTTCTCAAGCGGCTGTGCCGTGAACGTGGGACGGCGGTACTGCTGGTGACGCATGATATGGGCGTTATCGCCGAAACTGCTGACCGGGTCGCAGTAATGTACGCGGGTAGGCTGGCCGAGGTGGGTGAGGTCGACGACGTCATCCGCCGCCCGCAACACCCCTATACCACAGGTCTGATGGGCTCGATCCCGTCGTTGCGCAAAGACGTGGAGGAATTGCAGATGATCCGCGGATCAATGCCGCGTCTGGACGCTATCCCCACTGGCTGCGCCTTCAACCCACGCTGCGCATTTGCCGGACAAAAATGTCGCACCGATGTGCCGCAGATCGGCTCCGTTCAGAGTGGTGCGGCCTGCTGGCTCGCCATTGAAGGAGAAGTCGCATGAAGATACGTCCTCAAGCTATCCTTGAAGTCGACGCGCTGGAGCGCAGTTTCGATGTTTCCGCGCCTTGGCTCAACAGGGTGATTGAACGCAAGCCACCCCGGACCCTGCATGCCGTGGACGGTGTCGATTTTGTGATCCAGCGGGGGCAGACGCTCGCGCTGGTCGGAGAATCTGGCTGTGGCAAAAGCACCATCGCAAAGCTTGTGACAGGGTTGCTTCCGCCCTCAGGCGGCAAGATACGCTTTCACGGTGACCGCGACCGCCTCCAGATGATTTTTCAGGACCCTTTCGCCAGTCTCAACCCGCGCTGGCGGGTTGGCCGGATCATTGCGGAACCTTTGCGGACATTGCGCCCCGACACCCCATCCGAGCAGGTGTCTGCGCGTGTCGACGAGTTGTTGCGCACAGTCGGCCTTTCCCCGTCTGACGGACTGAAGTTTCCGCATGAATTCTCGGGCGGGCAGCGACAGCGGATTTCCATTGCGCGCGCCCTCGCGGGCGACCCGGAGTTTCTTGTCTGCGACGAGCCGACATCGGCGCTCGACGTCTCGGTGCAAGCGCAGGTTTTGAACCTCATGAAAAAGCTGCAAAAAGAGATGGATCTGACCTATCTTTTCATCAGTCATGACCTGAGTGTGGTCCGGCACATGGCCGATGTGATCGCGGTGATGTATCTTGGGCGTATCGTCGAGATTCAACCGGGTGCGGATCTTTTCGCAAACCCGCTACACCCTTACACCCGACTGCTCCTTGAAACGATCCCCGATCTTGAAGCGCCCAAGCGCGACCGGAGCCCGATGGGTGGTGAAGTCCCGTCGCCCGTATCTCCGCCCTCGGGGTGCAGTTTTCACCCGCGCTGCCCGCTGGCGTTTGACCGCTGCAAGGCCGAACGCCCCCAGCGTCGCGCCGAGGTGCACAACCGGCGCGTAGCCTGCTTTGCCGCTGAGAAATATTGAGGAATAAAAAATGTACAACGAAGATTTCATGCGTCGCGCGATCAGTATCTCCGCGGAGGCGATCGAGACGCCCGGCCTTGAGCCGTTCGGAGCAGTGATCGTCAAGAACGGCAAGATCGTTGGCGAAGGGATCAATCGTTCGCTGCTCAACCACGACCCCACATCGCATGGAGAGACAGAGGCCATCCGCGATGCCTGCCGTAACCTGCAAACTGTCGACCTACGCGGGTGTGATCTGTATTCCAGCTGTGAACCTTGCCCGCTGTGCGTGGCAGCGATGAACATCGCGGGGATTGAGACGCTCTACTTTGCCGCCGATATGGATCAGGCCGGGGCCGCACTGGGCGGTTTGCCTGAGCAGGCACGATTTCCTGTGGATGTGAGCCGGCTGATCCATGAATGCGGGCGCTCGGTCGCGGATCGGCTCATGCCTTCGGAGCAACACCTGTCTGCACAGGCAAGCGAAATTCTGCACGCTTGGGCCCGTGCCGCCCGTACCCAGCTGTAACCATGCGGATTCTCTATATTAATCCGAACGCGACCGAGCCGATGACCGAAAGTATCGTGGCTGCCGCACGCGCAGCTGTATCACAGACTGACATTGTGGGATGGACAAACCATGACGGCCCCCCCGTCATCCAAGGCCCCCAAGATGGAGAGGCGGCTGTCGAGGGTATTCTGGCCTTGTTGCCCCGCGCGCGAACCGAAAGGGTAGATGCGATCGTTATCGCCTGTTTTGATGACACCGGGCTGATGCAAGTCCGCGCCGCCGCGCATTGCCCCGTGATTGGCATCGGTCAAGCTGCCATGACAGTCGCCGCGTTATATGCCGGACCCTTCGCTATCGTCACAACGCTCGCGGTTTCTGTTCCAGTGATCAAAGCCAATGTGGCTGCTTATGGCTACGATCAGGCATGTTCTGGTGTCTTCGCCTCTGGCTTGGCGGTTCTTGAAGTAGAAGCAGGTGGATCCGATGTGGAAAAGCAGATGGCTAAGAGCATCGCTACGGCCCAGGATGCCGGCGCTCAGTCAGTCATACTTGGCTGTGCAGGCATGTCGCACCTCAAGCCCGCTCTCTCAGACAAAACAAAATTTCGGCTAATTGATGGCGTGGGTGCTTCTGCCCATTTAGCAAAGGCCCTTTTTTAGAAAATCTGCTGCATCTAAAAAGCCAAGAATATTGAATACAATAAATCCGCTCATCGACCGAGTTTAGGGCATCAGCATCTAACCGCTTGGTAATCACCAAATTGTAGGTGGGGGCCATTCTTCGCATTGAGACGGCTGCTTTCAATTTAGTTCCGGGGATTATGCTGACGATAGCTATCGATAGAAAGGTCAGAGTGGCTTGAGCGACCAAGAGTTGAATTTTTGCCGTAAACTCGAAACTCGCAAGAAAACTTCCAAGACTGCGACCAAAGTCCGCTTTCACAGCGCGTCTAAATCAATTTTGCGGTTGCCGCGAAAGGCAGCTTCCCGCCCTTGTGTTTATCTTCGCAAACGGCCCGAACCGGACTTTGAGCGACTGAGCCGCTGCTGCAGTGCAGCTTACCGAAAGCAGCCATCTCGACTTTAGTTTTTCTGTTTGCCATAGATTTCAAAAGGCGAGGAAGCTGGACAGTGTAATACCAGAGGAATTAACACCCAGATGCAAACTGGTCTTTCCTATGGCTTGTGGGAAGCTCTATTGGCCATTCAGAATAGTTACTCACGCATGACCTTTTCAGACATGTGATTGCAGTAGCCACATAGCCCACTATCCAACATCGTATATTCGTCCAGCGTAATGCCCGCCCCGCACCGGACACAACTTTCGTCAAGCACGAAGCCGCATGCGATGCATCCGTTCGCTTCGCCATTTTGCACGTAGGCAACCGATATGGCGCAATTTGGGCAATCGTTAATGACCGGCTCGCCTCCTTCTGTCGCGGCGATGTAGTTGTCGGCTCCAAAGGCGGCATCCACGACCATTCGAATTGAGTTTTCAGCGTCGTGTGAGCGATACGTGAACCGCGACTCTTGTTGAGCTCAGGGTAG
>TARA_R100000935_G_scaffold56472_1_pt1 | contig 16345 bp, 19 predicted proteins | sample TARA_R100000935 | Tara Oceans TARA_R100000935 (sample SAMEA2621502) | marine metagenome | biome: marine biome (ENVO:00000447); feature: surface water layer (ENVO:00002042); material: "saline water (ENVO:00002010), including plankton (ENVO:xxxxxxxx)" | depth 5 m | reverse complement strand
CAGGCTGTGCATGCCCTCTTCCGGATCGCAGATGGTCATGGTGGCGAGTGTGTCCCCATGATAGCCGCCCAGGAAGCTGACGAATTTGGAGCGGCCAGAGACGCCGCGATTGATCCAGAACTGGATCGCCATCTTCATGGCGATCTCCACAGAGACCGAACCGCTCTCGGCGAAGAAGACGTGGTCGAGATCGCCGGGCAGCAGGGCGGCGAGGCGCCGCGCCAGGTCGTAGGCCGGGGCAAGAGGCGGAAGATCGTCCGGCCGCCCTGCTGGGGGCGGCGAGCGGGCGCATGGCGCGGCTGGCGCGTCCTGGATGGCGGGGGCTTCGTCCACGGGGTGCTCAGCACCGGCAATATGAACATCACCGGCGAGAGCTCCGACTACGGCCCCGACCGCCTCCTGCCGCGCAGCGATCCAACTTCGTGGCCGCCTATTTCGACCACAGCGGCCTCTACAGCTTTGGGCGCTAGGCCGAGGCGGTGTTCTGGAACCTGCGCCAGCCGGGCGGCTGCTTTTGCCTGGTCAGTCCGCCCGAACCCCTGGTCGAGGCGCTGAACAGGTTTGCGGGCTCCTACTGTGCCGAGCTGGTGGGCGCCATGCGTCGCCGGTTGGGGGTGCGCAGCTATGGGATGGACGCCGATTCCAGCCTCGCCCAGGCGGCGTTCCAGGCGCTGGCGGCCGGCGGCGAGCCCTGCGCCGGGAGCCCTTCTTCTTCGACTGGTTCGGCGGCGATGACGCCCGCGCCCTGCCGGGCGCCCGCGGCGACATCTCTCGTCAGGCCGCCTTCGAGGACTTCCGCGCGCAACTGGCGGCCTTCGAGCCGGCCAGGCGTAATACCAACCGGCGCTGATCAGTATTCCTGGGCCCAGTCTCTGAGGCCGATGGACATGATGCGCCAGGGCTGGTCGGCGATGGTGTTCCAGGCGGCGCAGCAGTAATCGACGATGTCCGCGTAGTTCCTGAAGATGCGGCTGGAGAGGCGGTTGTCGCGCAGGAACTGCCAGAGGTTCTCGACCGGATTGAGCTCCGGGGCCTTGGCCGGCAGCGGCAGGAGGGTGATGTTGGGCGGCGTCTCGAGGGCCTGGGAGGTGTGCCACCAGGCTTGGTCGAGCAGCAGGATCGCGTGATGGCCGGGCTCGACCTGGGCGCTGATCTCGGCCAGATGGGCGTTCATTGCCTGGGTGTCGCAATAGGGCATGACCAGGCCGGCGGCGGTTCCCTTCTGCGGACAGATGGCGCCGAACAGGTAGGCCGACTGGGTGCGCTGGTCCTTGGGCGCGGACGGTCGGGTCCCGCGCCTTGCCCAGCGGCGGGTGAGCTTGTTCTTCTGGTCGATGCGGGCTTCGTCCTGGAACCAGACCTCAAGCCGGGTTCGCCTGGGGAGCCGCTCGCGGATCTCCTGGACCCGCAGGGGGAAAATCCCGCTTGAAGGCCTCCAGGGCCTGCGGGTTCTGGGCGTGGTGTCTGGGCCGGGCGGACAGGCGTCTGTAGCCGAGCGCCTTGAGGATCCGGCCCAGTCGGCTGGGTCCAGAGACACGCCGTATTCGTCGTGAATCCAGCCGGTAAGGTCGATCAGCCGCCAGCGCACCACCCCGTGAATGGCCAGGATCTGGCCGTCCTCCACCAGCCGGACGACGGCCGCCAGTTGCTCGGGCGTCAGCTTCGGCCTCGGCCCCGGAGCCTGGCGGTCGATCAGCCCGTCCGGCCCCTCGGCGTTGAACCGCAGCGCCCAGTCGCGAAGGATCTGCCGGTCCATCCCGCCCGCCGCCGCGGCCTCGCGCCGGCTGGCGCCGTCGTAGACCGCCGCCAGCGCCAGCAGCCGTCGAACCTGACGCGCGTCCCGGCTGGCCCGCGCAAGCGCCCGGACCCTGGCGGCATCGTAATCCTGGCGAAGCGCGATAGCTGGCATGGCGAAACCCTCCGGTCCCACCATCGAATCCTGCTTCGCCGCTCAGCGGAATCCCCCAGAGTCAGACGCCGCGCCGATTGGTATAAGGCGCTCTCACACCCCTATTTCGCCGCGCCTGAGCCCCAGGAGCTGATCTATGAGGAGATCGAGGCCATCCGGGGGCGGATCGACCAGGCCGACGACTGGAGCGCCTTCGAGGCCAAGCTCGCTGCGCTGGAAACCGCCAGTCAGGCCTATGAACCGAGCGAGGACTAGAGCAGTTTCCAAGCCGCCTGACTCGGGGGGATTCCCTTGAGGCGGCGAGTCTGACTCACGCTGGCTGCCGGTGAGGGAGGCCGGTGGCGATGGGCAAGCCGCTGCCGGTGGATCTTCGGGAGCGGGTGGTGGGGGCGGTCGACGAGGGGCAGTCGCGCCGCAAGGAGGCCGAGCGGTTCGGAGTCAGCATCTCCAGCGCGATCCGCTGGACCAGCCTGCGGCGGCGGACGGGCGAGGTGCAGCCCAAGCGCCAGGGGCGACAAGCGCTCGGGAAGGATCGAGGCGCATAGGCCGCTGATCCTGTCGCTGGTGGCGGCCAAGGCCGACATCACCCTGGCGGAGTTGCGCACGGCGCTCGCCGAGCGGGGCATTGCCGTGGCGATCTCCACGCTCTGGCGGTTCTTTGAGCGTCACCGGATCACGCTCAAAAGAAGACCGGGCATGCTCCGAAAAGCCGCCGCCCGCACCGTCGCCGCCCTCGATCGCGCCATCGTCGAGGCCATCGACACCTTCACCCCCACCGAGTGGGCCAACTACTTCGCCGCCGCCGGATACGATGCGACGTGATCGGAATCTGCTCTAGGCGGGTGGGCGCTTTGTGAACTGCCTGATGCGATCGACCATGTCCGGTCCTGCGCCCTGGCTTCGATAAACCTCGTGCGCCAAGCCGGCCGGCTGTGACAGGCCATCGGTTTCGGTCAGCAGCCGCTTGTTCGCGGCATGGCTGAATGACGAGTTGGTGAGAATTTCAGAGGTGAGGCTGTCCACGGCCGCTTCGAACTCAGCATCGGTCACGCACGCGTTGGCGAGGCCGATGGCCTCGGCTTGCCGTCCTGAATAGGTACGGCAGGTGAACATCATCTCGCGTGCCTTGTAGGTTCCCACCCGGCGCGGTAGCCGCTGGCTGAGGCCCCAGACCGGCGTCAAGGCCCATTTGGCGTGGGTGTCGGCGAATTTGGCGGATTCGGCCGCAAGAATGATGTCGCCAGCCAGGGCAAGCTCCAGGGCGCCGGTGTAGCAATGGCCGTGCACAGCGCAGACGACCGGCGAGGTAAGCTCGGCGAGGCGTTGGATGACATGCGACTGATAGTTAGGCCGGGGAAGTTTCTCGCCCTCGGCGATGTCGCCGAGATCGTGGCCCGCCGAGAAGCACCGCCCGGCGCCGCGCAGCACGACGACGCCAACCGGCGCCGCCTCCAGGTCGGCAACGTGGGCCTCGAGCGCCTTGAACAGATCGACATTCAGCGCGTTGAGCTTGTCCGGCCGGTTCAGCGTCAGCTGGCAGACGCCGTCCAGGTCAGAGCGGAGCACGAGATCATCCATTGAGTTCTATCCGATGTTCTTTTTCAAGGTTGTCGTCCTCTCCCGAAGTCAGGCAGCGGGGGCGTCCATCGCCTCGGCGTCGAAGCGGAACCCGGCGCCCTCCCGCATTATGTATCCCGCCGTCGGCGCCGCGTAGTGAGTGCCGATCACCAGAATGGGTTTGTCGGCCCATTCGGCGAACAGTCGCGCGCGCGTCGCCGCCGCCGCTCTCGGATCGCTGTCGAAGGGCGGCGACCAATGCGGATGGGCCATCTGGCACGGATGGTGGCTCATGTCGCCGGTGATGACCGCCGATTCACCGTTGGACTCGATCATCACACTGACATGGCCAGGCGTATGTCCGGTGCTGGGCGTGAGCCGGAGGTGGGGCGAGATGCGGTGATCCATTTCGACGAACTCGGCCAGCCCCGCGTCGAGGATGGGCTGTACCGAGTCCGACAGGATCGTTTGCTGTTCCTCGTCGCCTTCTGTGCTCCAGTGGGCGAATTCGGTCTTGCCGAACAGGTAGCGGGCATTTGGAAACGTCGGAACCCATGCGCCGTCCTCAAGCTTGGTGTTCCAGCCCACATGATCCACATGCAGGTGGGTGCAGATCACGGCATCGACACTCTCCTGCGACCAGCCGACCTCGGCCATGGACTGCAGGAAGCCGGTGGCCAACGGCTGTCCACGCAGAATGGACCGGGGTCGATCGTTTCCGATGCAGGTATCCACCACCAGCCGTAGGCCCGGCGCATCCACCAGCAGCGCGTGGATGGACAGCAGCAGCTGATCCTGCTCGTTGACGAAATTCGGGTACAACCACGGGATGGCTCGCAACGCCTCGGGCGTCGCTTCAGCCAGAAAGGGGTCGGCTCGATTGTATGGGATCGGAATCTGGAGTTCCACGATCCGGGTGATCTTCACCGCCCCAACTTGCCAACTCAGCATCGCGGCCTCCCTTTGGTCATGGTCGTGGACCGCATCGCGGCGGAAGAAATCGACGCTGAAAAATTGTCCAACCGCAGCTGACGCTTAAGCCTCTGCTCGCCGCTCGCGGATTCTGCCACGCTCACTCGCTCACTCGCTCAGTTGACTGCGGACAGATCGGGCAACCCCAGGATCCGCTTGGAGATGATGTTATTCTGCACTTCCTGGCTGCCGCCATAGATCGTGCTAGCCTTACCGCCCAGCCAGCCGCGCACGGCGTCCAGCTCCGCGGGGGTGAAATCCTCGCCCGCCCAGCCTAGGCCCTGGTGACCCATGATCTCGAGCGTCAGTTCGGCCCGGTCCTGAGTCCAGCGGGTGCCGGCGTTCTTCATGATCGAGGTCGCCGCCGACGGGCCGGCGTTGCCCTTGGCTTCCGCCATCGCCCGCATCGCCGTCTGCTGGAAGGCGCGCCCGTCCATCTCGTTTGAAACGATCCGGGTCCGCAGGTCGCTGTCGGCCAGGCGACCGTGCGCGTCGACGCCGACATAGGCCTTGTCGAGATCTGGAAGGGCCGCAGTGCCGCCGAGGGCGTTTCCCATACTCGAAATGCTGGAGCGCTCGTGCTGCAGGAGCCGCTTTCCGATTGTCCAGCCGGCGTTCAGGGGACCCACCAGATCCTTCTTCTCGGCGCGCGCGTCCGTCAGAAAGGTTTCGCAAAACGGCGAGCTGCCGGCGATCAGCTTGATCGGCCAAACTTCGACGCCTGGCTGGCGCATGGTGAAGAGCACGAAGGAGATGCCTTCATGCTTCTTCGTGGGATCGCTTCGAACAAGACAGAAGCACCAGTCAGCCCATTGGGCGCCCGATGTCCAAATCTTCTGGCCGTTGATCCGATAGTGGTCGCCCATGTCCTCGCATCGCGTCTGCAGGGAGGCCAGATCAGAGCCGGCCCCGGGCTCGGAGTAGCCTTGGCACCACTGAACTTCGCCGCGGCAGATCGGCGGAATGTGCTCCAGCTTCTGTTCTTCAGTGCCGTACTCGAGCAAGGTCGGTCCGAACATCATGACGCCCATTCCCCCGATCGGGTTGTAGGCTCCAGCGCGCGAAAATTCCTGGTGGATAACTCGGGCGTGGGCCGAAGAAAGCCCCGCACCGCCGTATTCGGCAGGCCACGTCGGCGTCCCCCAACCCTTTCCGCCGACCGCCTTGCGCCAGGCGACCTGTTCCTCGGTCGGCTGCAGACGCTCTTCAAGCCCGGTCGGATTGCTCAGACCCTTCAAGTCCGAAGGGAAGTTGACTTCGACCCAGGCCCGCACGTCCTGACGAAAGGCCTCGATCGTCTGATCTGCGGCGTCAGCCATTACAAAAACTCCATTGTTTGAAGAGACGCGATCAGTTTCCAACTTGGCTAGAACGGCCACGTTTAGATTGCGTAGTTATCAGAAGGCGCTCCTGTATGGTTCTGCCACGTTGTCGTGGCAGATCCAGTTCCATTCCTGCTCGCCCAAGCCCTTGGTGTGCTCTTCGAGCATGGTCTGCGACAAGGGGCAGGTTGAATCGGAACGCGGGAAATCGTTCGCCCACATCAGTCGCCGGGCATTGCACATGTCCTTCATCCTGAACGCCACCCAGCCATTCTGGCAGCCGCGAATGCGCCGCGCGCCGTGATCTGCAGTGGGTCTTTGCCGGCGGCGACGACCGGCCCCGTTGGCATCGGCGAGGCTAGTCCTTCGATAACAAAGGCATCGCCGATCTTGTTGAGCCGCTCCATCCGCGGTGCTCGATCACGAAACTTCGGATCGATGTAGTCGACGTAGCAATGTTGCGGCTCGGTAATGTGGGAGTCAGCGGATATGGGCTTCTTCATCATCTATATCCAAGCCCGCGTCGTTTCAGAGAAGCGTCCTCGCCGCGCCTGCGCTTGTGCGCGCGCAGCATTGACGGATGGCCGCCGCTTCTTGCTGTCTGGTCCAAGCGCGGTCGCTTGGCGATCACCCATCGTGTACGAGCGCAAAATACATATCTGTTAGCCCGAAACTACTATGTATTAAATGACATGGTGAGCTTGGCCGCCCTCCGCGGGTCCCGTGCTCACCGCCGGTCGCGACGGGCCAACTTGCCATATATGGGGGTATGCCGGCTTGCCGGGACGAACGCCTGCGAGGGGCCTTCAAAGAGAGGGTGGTTTGCAAGATGGCTCGACCTGCAGGGTTTCGCCCCAGGGGCCGGACGACCACGCCACCAAACACTCACGCTTCGTTTTGGCCATTTCAACAACCGACCAAAACTCTCAGTGCTGATCCTCATCATGAGGTCATTTATCGTATTGCGACTTACGAGAATGACGTGTACCAGCCATCAGCCGATGAGGCTCGCACGGTATTCGGCTTTTCGTCTCTGAGAGCACGCACTGCGGCCCCATCCTGCCCAAAGCTCCAGCCTACCTCCCGGGGCCCAGGGCAGCTTAGGCGGCGCGGAAGACCGGCCGTGCCGCCCTTTTTTTTGGCAGGTGTGCATTGGCGTATTCGCTCCTCACGATTCGCGAAATCGCATTCGGTTCTGAAGCCGCAATGGCATAGATTTCGCGACCTTCGAGGTCCCGGGAGGCGGCAAATGAGTGGACCTGGGGCGTCTTCCTGGGTCCGTACAAACCCTTGGCGGTGTATAGACCGGTGACAAGCGGACAGTTGTTGGGGGACTTTGTAGACACTTCTGGCATGCAGCGGAGGAGCTCATGCCTTTCCAGGAGTGTTCGCTGATGTCGCGTCTAGAGGAGTTCTGCCGCCCGGCGTTGGTGCCTGGAGCGAACGTGCGTTCGCTGTGCCGGGGCTGGGGCGTGAGCCCGACGACGGCCCAGATGTGGCTCGGCCGTTTCGGATGCGAGGGAACGGCGGGTCTTGCGGACCGGTCTCGCCGGCCGCGCGGCATTCCTCTGCGCAGCCCAGAGGCGGTGGAGCTGGCCCCCTCCAGCCGCTACGCTCCCAGAGCCAGGACCATGCTCGAAGCGGTTGAACCGCTCGAGTACGAGCCGCAGTCCCACGTCCGTACCGTCAGCGCCGCCGGCCGGTTCACCTTCAAGGGCCGGCGCATCGACTGCTCCCACGCCTTTGCGGGCAAGCGCGTCGCTCTACGACCCACACAGACCGCAGGGGTCTTCGACTTCTGCTACAGAACCACATCCTCTCACAGATCGACCTGCGAGAGGGCCACATCAAAACCGTACACCATGTCCCCTAACAGCCGTCCATCTTGTCCCCGGTCTGAACAGGCGACCGACCAGGTCAATGCGAGCGGCCTACCGGGCTGTTGAAGAAGTTGCCCAGGGGCGAGCGGTTAGGCGACTTCGTCGCCACTTGGAAGATGATTTCACCGGTGAGCGATCGGTCGGGCTGGGCCCAACAGCCGCTTCATCCCCGGTGACGTGACGGTGTGGATGATCTCCAGGCGGCGCGAGGAGGTATGTACGCGTCCGCTGATGACCGCCCGTTGAGGGCGAGGGCTGAAGTCTAAGTTCCGGGCGTGGGCGGCATGGTGTCCATTGAGGGCTTAGTGGACACGATGTCGGCGTTGGTTAGCGTGGATCCTGATGCGACCGGCAAGGCCCGCAGAAGGCGGCGTCGCACATGGAGCGATGAGGAAAAGCGGCAGCTGGTGGCGCTGACGTACGAGGCGGGGACCTCGGTGTCGATCGTGGCTCGGCGCTACGACCTCAATGCCAATTTGCTGTTCACCTGGCGCCGTGAGGCCCGGCGGGCAGGACAGATGACCGGCGCGACGGAGTCGGCCGCGGCGCCAACCTTTGCGCCGATTGAGGTGATACCGGATCAAGGGGCGCGGTTGTGTGCGAGCCCCGAGGGGCAGATCGTGATCGAACTTCCCGGGGGCGCCAAGGTCCGGGTCGAAGGCGTGGTGAACGAGTTGGCCTTGGTCAAGGTTCTCTCGGCCCTGAGGGCGGCGTCTTGATTTCGCCCGCTCCAGGCGTGCGTGTTTATCTGGCGACCACACCCTGCGACATGCGCAAGGGCTTTGACGGCTTGGCCGCTCAGGTCCAGTCGGTGTTGAAGGCCGATCCGTTTTCCGGGGCGCTGTTTGTCTTCCGCGGCAAGCGCGGCGACTATCTGAAAATCCTCGCCTGGGACGGCAGCGGCATGTGCCTTTCTGCGAAGCGGCTTGAGAGTGGACGATTCGTATGGCCGCCGATTGTCGAGGGGCGACTACAGCTGACCGCGGCGCAATTAGCCCTCCTCTTGGAGGGCATCGACTGGCGCAGGACGGTTGCGGCTGAGCCTGTGCGGCGTCCAGAAATGGTCTGATAACCGGCTGAACCCAGACGACTATCATCGATGTGAGACCAGGCGTTTGCTATAAGTCTGCATGTCTCTGGCGACGGCAGATTTACCCACAGACCCCGAGGAACTTCGGGCTTTTGCGGCGGCGCTGCAGTCCGAACTCTATGCCAAAATCCTGCATATTGAGAAGCTGAGGGGCGAGCTGGCGCGGCTGAAGCGCGCCCGCTTCGGCCAGTCCTCGGAGAAGATCGACCGCCAGATCGACCTGCTCGAGCTGGTCATCGGCGATGTGGAAGAGGCCGAGGCCGAAGACGAGGCGCGCACCGCCTCAACGTCGCCGGCAAGCCCAAGGGCGACGCCGGTGGCGCGTCAGGGAAATCGACGCCCGCTTCCAGACCATTTGCCGCGCGAGATCGTCACCCATCCTGGGCCATGCGCCTGTCCGACCTGCGGGTCCGACAAGTTGCGCAAAGTCGCCAACGATGAGCGCGAGGTGCTCGAGTACATCCCTTCGCACTTCAAGGTGGTCGTGCACGTGCGGCCCAAGCTCAGCTGCCGTGACTGTGAGACTATCTCCCAGGCGCCGATGCCGAGCCTGCCGATCGAACGTGGGCGCCCAGGCGCGGCTTTGCTCGCCCACGTCGCGGTGTCCAAGTACTGCGATCACCTGCCTCTCAACCGGCAATCGGAGATTTACGCCCGGGAGGGCGTGGAGCTGGAACGCTCCACCATGGCTGACTGGATCGGGCGCATGGCCTGGCTTCTGACCGCGCTCTCCGAAGCCATAGGCGGCTACGCCAGGGCAGGCCCCAGCGTCCATGCCGACGATACGCCCGTGCCTGTCCAAGAGCCCGGACGGGGGAGCACTCGCACGGGGCGCCTGTGGGTCGTTGTCCGAGATGAGCGGGGCTGGGCGCCCTGCCACCCGCCGGCGGCCTATTATCGCTACTCCCCCGACCGCAAGGGCGAGCACGCCCGTGCGCTGCTGGCTCCGTGTCGCGGCTTCCTGCACGCCGACGCCTATGCGGGCTTCGACAGGCTCTATGAGCCGGACCCCGACACCGGCCAGGTCAGGCTGGTGGAGGTCGCCTGCTGGGCGCATGCGCGGCGTGAGATCTTCGAGGAGCACGCCAAGACGAAATCACCTCTGGCGCGGGAAGCGCTTGAGCGGATCGGTGACATCTTCGCGATCGAACGTGAGATCAACGGGCGGCCTCCGGAGGAGCGCCTGGCTGTGCGTCAGGCCCGCAGCGTACCACTCCTGACCGAGCTCAAGGCCTTCCTGGAAAACAGCCTGATGCGGATCAGCCGCAAGGGCGAGCTCGCAAAGGCCATCCGTTACAGCCTCAAACTATGGCCGGCGCTCTGCCGCTTCACTGAAGACGGCCGGCTGGAAATGTCCAACAACGCCGCTGAGCGCGCGATCCGCCCTCTGACCCTGGGCCGCCAGAACTGGACCTTCCTGGGCTCCGACTCTGGCGGTGACCGCGCCGCGGTCTTCTACACGATCATCCAGACCTGCCGGCTCAACGACATCAATCCCGAGGCCAATCTCGCCGACATCATCGGCCGTATCGGCGATCATCCCGCCAGCCGGATCGATGAGCTCCTGCCGTGGAACTGGCAGCCCACCAACGCCGACCTAGCGGCCGCATAGCCGAAGCCGAGATCCATCATAGCGCGAAGGACGGGCCATGACCGGACGCGTACGGAGGTATACAAACAAGCACCGGTTTAGAGATCGGTAAAGGTCCCGCACAGGATCGGATCCGTAGACACCAGAGTAATGAGATGTAACGACGAACCGGCCGCAGCCAGGTACTGGCGAAACCCAGGGGGTCAGAGCGCTTCGAGCGCGTTGACGTGATTAGAGAGCCGGTCCGCGGACTTCATCTAGGCCAGCAGCTTCGACCGCTACAGCAACGGGCCGAACACATGACTGGACTAGACCGAGCGCCAAACGTCGACTGCACCCTTGCACCCCGGAGATAGTCCACACATGGGGTCCCTATCGACGACACATCAGGGAACCCGGGTGGGTGGAGGTCGTCCCCACCATCACGTCATCGAGATCATCCGCCGCTCCGACCCGGAGAGGGGCTTTGAGGGCCTGTCCGCCGTTGGGTGGTCGAGCGGACCTTCGGCTGGACGACTAGATGGCGCCGACTGGTCCGCGAATACAAGGTCCGGAGCGACGTCTCGCAGGTCATGACCGTCGTCTGTGTGGGTGGGAACCGGCTACGCCGGACCAGCCACCCGTGAGTTTCCAAACGGACTCTCACAACCTTCGTAGTGCAGAGTGGAGCAACACCACACATCTCCATCCCGCGCGGCCCGCCCTTTAACGCTAATTTCCCATCAAGGAACGGTTTCCTTCACGGGTCAGGCAGTCGGCGAAGCGCTTTCCCCGTTCATCTCGATGGTGCTCGCCGGTCTCGCGCACGTCGTCGATGCGGTCCACCCGCAGATGCCGAAAGTCGCGCGCCCTCTCGCACCAGATCGTCAGAAGCCAGACCGTGTCGAATACGGTGAGGCCGAGCGGGCGGGCGCGGCGGGTGGACGGCTTCTCCGCGAGGCTCATGTAGCTGATCTCAAGCACCATTCGCCGCCGGATGGCCGTGCGCAGTGTCTCCAGGTGGGGCGCTTTCGCCGCATCGCTCGGCCCCGCCTCAAACGAACTGTCCAAGAAGGCCCGGCGCGTCTCGTCGCTTACGGCGGACGCGATCTTGGCCGCCGCCCGTCGGGCGGCCTCGGACATGCGCGCGTCGGTGCGCACGGCGACGAGTCGCAAGCCGAGAGCAACCGCCGACAGTTCGTCTTCGTCGAACCGCAATGACGGCATAAAATAGCCAGGCTCCATGACATAGCCGACGCCACCCTCGCCGCGGATGGGGGCGCCCATGGCCTGCAGATCGGCGATGTCCCGATAAAGTGTGCGCAGTGACACGCCCATCTCTCGCGCCAATTCACACGCCGTCACCGGAGTGCGGCGCAGACGCAACTCGTCGAGAAGCTGGAAGAGACGAAATAGTCGCATGGAACGCCACTGCCGTTTTCTGACACTGACGGGATTTAGCATGAGCCCGTCCAACGCAGAAGGAACAAACATGCGGATTGTGAAATCAGCGGCGCTCGCTGCCGCATTGCTCGCGACTGCCGGCGCCGTCCAAGCACAGGAGACCGCGATGCCCGACGAGACCAGAGTTTTAGCCACAATTGAGAGCATGACATCGGCCTTCGCCGCTGGCGACATCGACCGGATCATGTCCACCTACGCGCCGGGAGCAGTCGTTGTTGGCGAGCCGGGCCAGCCAACGAGGGGCGACGCCGCACTGCGGGCGATGTTCGCTGCCTTCATCGAATCCGGCGTCTCCTTCAATTACGGCGAGCATGAGGTTGTCATTGCCGGCGACACCGCCCTGCACTTGATGAAGTGGACCGCGCCAGGCCCAGACGGTACGGAGGCGAGCGCCCTTTCGGTGGCCGTGCTGCGCCGCCAGCCTGATGGTGCCTGGAAGATGGTGATAGACCATCCCTCCGGCGACCGAGTCATGCGGGATGGGCTCTAGGTGTGGATGCTCAATAGGTTGTCCTCGTTGAGGCGTTCAGTCTTCACGATGCGCGCCGTCGCCGCGTGATTCAGATGAAGGCGGCTGGCGAGGTTCGGAATTGGTGCGGCTCACCTGTTCGTCTCATCCGGCGCCTTCCCGTTCGCTCGCAAGGTTGGGGTGACGGCCGAGATCTCGAAGAAGCCATTAGGGCTCTTCGAGGCTGTTAGAGGAGGCGTGAGCGGCGTTCCGCTTCATCGTGGGCTGTGATTCAAGCTCGGGATGTGGGCAGAGCCGTGGCCGGATGGCCAAGATTGCGAAGAAGACCAAACGATACCCGTCTGATCTGACGGCCGAAAAGTGGGCGGTTATCGCACCCTTGATGCCCAACCCGGGGCATCGAGGCCGGCCGCGGGAGGTGGAGTTCCGCGAGGTGATCAGCGCGGTGCTCTACCTTGTCCGCTCGGGCTGCGACTGGCCCATGCCGCCCGTCCACTTCGGCCACTGGCGTACGGTCTACGGCTGGTTCCGCGAGCTGGCGCGGCGCTTCGCTTGCCCGAACCCGCATCGACTTCTCCTCAAGGCCTCTGTGAAAGAGTGAATCATTTCGAGGCCGGCACCGCCGGCAAGAAGGTGGTCGGGGTAATCGGCGCATCGCTGTGGACCCCGACGAGCGGCTCCTGATGGTCCATCTGACATCGGCCGACATCAGCGACAACGCCGGCGCGCAGATCATCCTGGACGGTGTGCGCAAGCGCTGGCCCTGGGTCAAGCACCTGTTCGCCGACGCGCTACGGACTGTGTAGACACCTGCTAGAGGTTCGCTGCGTGGTCCCGGGGGGGGCATTGCGCCACGCGTCAATGGCGTTATGGTAATGAGCATTACCGTCAGCATAGAGGCAACAATGCCTAGCGGACTGAGGGGGGAAACATGAAAAATTGCACGAATCTACGATTCGCCTTCGCGAGCGGCGCATCCGCGCTCGCTCTGGCTGCGGCCTCGCCTGGTTGGGCGCAAGACACCGGCTTCACCATTGAAGAGCTGGTGGTGACGGCTGAAAGGCGCGATCAGCGCCTTCAGGATGTGCCCGTGGCCGTGACGGCCTATACAAGTGAGCGGCGCGACGTGCTTGGGGTAGCCAACGTCGAGGATTTGGCGCGTGTATCGCCGAGCGTCACTTATACCAACAACGACCGCCTCTCGATCCGAGGCTTTGGTCGCCTGACCAATGCTATCGGAACCGATCCTTCCGTAGCGCTGTACTCGGACGGCATTTTCTCAAACAGCATGGCCGATGCATCCACGCCGTCGCTGTTTATCGAACGCACGGAGATTCTGCGTGGACCCCAGGGCACGCTGTACGGGCGCAATTCCATCGGCGGGGCGCTGAACATCATCGCCAAGCGTCCGACAGAGGATTTCAATGGTGAACTCCGCGCCGTCCTTGGGAACTACGGCACCTGGCGAACCGACGCCTTGGTTCGTGGACCGATCACGGATGGCCTACGCTTCCTTCTCGGGGGCTCTCTGGAGCGCCGAGAGGAAGGCTTCTTCGAGAACCTCGGGCCTGCCGGCGATTCCAGCGCTGTTAAACGGTACATAGTCGAGGCCCAGCTGGAAGCCGATCTTGGCGAGAACATCACGGCCCGCCTGCGCTATACGAAATTCGACTGGGATGACAGCTTCGGCGTTGGCAACGTCCACGAGTCGATCACGAGCCGCTACGACACCACGTCTCCGACCGGTCTCGGCAATGCTGGCCTCTACTACAATCCGACCTTCGGCTTCGCAGGAACTAATCCGGCGATGACCGACCCCTACAAGATCAGCACCAACCAGACGAGTGAAGGTAAGCTCAGTAATCATGAGCGATTGCACTTAGACCTTACCTGGGATCTTGACGGCATGACCCTCAAGTATCTGGCCGGCTACCAATCCTATCTCTACGACACGGCTGGGGACGAGGATCGTTCATCGCGCACCGGCCTATTCAGCGTGCCGACCGCGACGCCTTTCGGCGCCTACACCGCTACGGGCGTGTCGCCAGACCAGAGGTTCTTCTACCGCGAGGACCAAAAATGGTACTCCAACGAGATCAACCTGTCATCGAACACGGGCGGGCCACTGCGCTGGATCGCCGGTCTGTACCAGTATCATCAAACCTACGCGCAACCCCAGGGCCAGCGGGTCCTTAACGATCCGGCCGTTCAGAACCCGATCAATCTGGCGACCAGTGGCCCGGCGGCACCGAACCCGATGGGGAACTATCTCTTCGTAGACGGTACGCTTGAGGTGGATTCTTACGCGGCCTTTCTTCAGGTCGACTATGATATCACCGATACCATCACGTTTACGGGTGGTATCCGGTACACGGTCGATGAGAAGTCGGGTACAGACTCGGCTCGCTACGTGTCGCGCACCAACACCACGACCACCATCCTGGCCGCCGCGGGGATACCGGCCGCCGTCGGCCAAGGGATCGCGGTGGATTTGACAACCTTTGCCATATGCGGCGGCCCAACCATCGCGTCCTGCCTGGCCAACCCGTTGTACGCCAATGTACGTGAGCTCTCAGGCGGTGGTCTGACGCGTGACCTGTCGGGCGACTACGACGCCTGGACCGGGACCTTGGGTCTGCAATGGCAGCCGGACAGCGGCACCAACGCCTACGCCCGTTACAGCCGCGGTTATAAGTCGGGTGGTTGGCAGGCCTCGAGCGGCCTCGCTCCGATCCCCTATGCTGATCCCGAATATGTTGACAACTTCGAGCTCGGGCTGAAGAAAAATGTGGGGCGGCGCTTCCAACTGAATTCTGCGCTGTTCTACGCGGACTATCAGGGTTTTCAGGCGCCGCTGACCGTGGTTCTTAACCCCGCGGCGGGCTTAACGGGCAGTCAGTTCGTGAATCTGGACGCTGTGAGTTGGGGCCTTGAGATGGAGGCCCAGTGGGCTCCGATCGATCATCTGCAGATTTTCGCGAGCTATTCGTACCTCAATACCGAGATTAAGAGCGGCTGCTGCTTCGTCGATACAGCCGACCCGAAGGCTCTGCAGGCGGGCGCGCGACCTACGGGCGTCGTGTTGCCGAACGGAAGCAGGCTCCAGACCCTCGTTGGGAACAGGCTTCCCATAACTCCGGAGAACAAACTCAACCTAGGACTGAATTACACAGTCGAGTTGGCTGAGGGCAATCTCGTACTTGGGGCCACCTACACCTTCACCGACGAGCAACAGGCCGTCGTTTTTGCTCAGCCGGGCTTCCGCTCGCCATCGAACGAAGTCGTCGACTTCCGGGCGCTTTGGAAGGACGTCGACGATCGCTACACGGTGATCGGTTACGTCAAGAACGCCTTTGATGAGTTGGCCTATCAGGACTTCCGAACCGGAGCCCCCTCGGCCAGCGGAATCCAGCGCACCACATTGAAGCCGAACTTTCCTCGGACCTATGGGATAGAATTCCAGTACCGGTTCTAAGCCAACAGTGGGCCGTTTCCGAGCGATAGCAGGGAGACGGTCCACCCCTTCCGTTGGTGGCAAGTTGCCTGGTCAGGTGACCTGCCCCCTCCGGTCCCTCGATCGTTGTGGGACCCAGGGGTTTGATAGTTGATCTGCAGCGCTGGCGGTGGCGGCCGGGCGCCATAACCTTTGAGGTTGCGCAGCCGACCGGCCGCGGGGTTCAGCCGCACTGCTTCCGGCATTAGGCCGCTATGCGCTGAGTGGGGCCGCAGATTTGTTGTAGTCGCGCCGCCAGCGCTCGATTACGGCCCGGGCGTTCGCTGGGTGGGCGAAGACCTTCTCGTTCAGGCCCTCGTCGTGCAGCTTGCCGTTGAAGCTCTCCACGAAGCCATTCTGCTGTGGTTTGCTCGGCGCGATGTAGTGCCAGCCGGTCCCGGTGCGGTTGGTCCATTCCAACATCGCACGGCTTGTCATTTCCGTGCCGTTGTTGCTGACGATGGTGGGTGGCATTCCATGCCGGGCGATCAGGCCGCGTGCCATGCGATGGCCGCCGATCGAGGTGTCCACGATCAGCGCCAGGGCCTCGCGGGTGAAGTTGTCGACGGCGCACACCAGCTCTTCGACGGGCGTAAGATACGCATCCTGGCGATCATCG